>Ga0265327_10000811_pt1 | contig 47322 bp, 44 predicted proteins | sample 41621metaG_FD_202089 | JGI IMG/M metagenome (GOLD analysis project Ga0265327, IMG submission 202089) | Rhizosphere microbial communities from Carex aquatilis grown in University of Washington, Seatle, WA, United States - 4-16-21 metaG | ecosystem: Host-associated > Plants > Roots > Rhizosphere... | reverse complement strand
GTCTTGTTGACATTTGTGTCATAAATTGCTGACCAGTTGTTGTAATGCTCTTTATTGTTCATTATATTTTTTTAATGGCAACATTTATAATGCTTGTCGTCCAATGCAATAATACGTAAAACCGTTTTCGCGCATTTCGTCAAACTCATAAATGTTGCGTCCATCGAAAATGACTTTATTTTTCATTAATTTTTCAGCAATTTTATTCTTGAAAACTCTAAATTCTGCCCACTCAGTCATTAAAATCAAAGCGTCGGTATCAATCAATGCTTCATACGGGTCTTTGTTATATTTTATGATGTCGCCAATTTTGCGATGACATTCGTGCGACGCCACCGGATCGTAGGCATTGACGCTGGCGCCGGCTGCGATTAACTTTTCAATCATTTGCAATGCCGGAGCTTCGCGCATATCGTCGGTGTTGGGTTTAAACGAAAGTCCCCACATTGCAAAAGTTTTATTTTTGATGTCGTTGCCAAAATGTTTCATTATTTTGTCGAACATTATGGTTTTCTGTTTGTCATTCACGCTTTCTACTGACTTTAAAATCTGCAACGAATATCCATATTCGTCGGCAGTTTTAATAAGTGCTTTGACATCTTTTGGAAAGCATGAACCACCGTAACCAACACCTGAATATAGAAATTTATGACCAATGCGCGTGTCGCTGCCAATGCCTTTGCGAACCATCGTAACGTCGGCTCCAACAATGTCGCAGAGATTGGCGATGTCGTTCATAAAACTGATGCGTGTGGCAAGCATTGAGTTTGCAGCGTATTTTGTCAATTCTGCTGACGGAATATTCATAAAAATTATTGGATGATTGTTTAGTAAAAATGGATGATACAAGCGTTCCATCATTCGTTTTGCTTTGTCAGATTCGACGCCAATAACAATCCTGTCGGGTTTTAAAAAATCGTCAATTGCAGCGCCTTCTTTCAAAAATTCCGGATTCGATGCCACGTCAAAAGTTAAGTTTGATGAACGTTTAGCTAATTCATTGGCAACGGCAGCTTTCACTTTTTTTGCAGTCCCGATTGGCACTGTGCTTTTTGTTACGACAACCAAATAATCGGTCATGTACATTCCAATTTCGCGCGCAACGCCCAACACGTATTTCAAATCGGCGCTACCGTCTTCGTCGGGCGGCGTGCCGACAGCAATAAATACAACTTCGCAATCCGTAAGACTTTCCTTAATGTTCGTCGTAAAAAATAATCGTCCTTTTTCGACGTTGCGTTTTACCATATCTTCAAGTCCGGGTTCGTAAATCGGAATAATGCCTTTGTTAAGTTTGTCAATTTTTTCTTTGTCAATGTCAATACAAGTAACCGTAACGCCGGTTTCGGCAAAACATGTTCCGGTAACAAGCCCGACGTAACCGGTTCCAACAACTGAAATTTTCATACATTTTAATTTTTATAAATCGAACAAAATTATAAAAAAAAATAAAAGCATACTAAGTCAATGATTTTTTATTCGAAAAGAATAATTAGCTCATTTATCAATTTTTTTTTGAATTGACTAAGTAATTACATATTTTTGCTTTCGCTTTTAAAAAAAATTTCGTCTTATAATAATAAACAAATTAAAATAAGAAAAATATGGAAGAAATTGAAGTTCCTACCGAACATTTACACGAACATTTGCAAGAAACTGCAGAACATTCGGCAGAACGATGGATTATGAAAGTTGCACTTACCGCAGCTATATTATCGGTATTGGCAGCTATCGCAGCGCTACTTGCCGGACATTACGCTAACGAAGCAATGGTAGAACAAATGCAGGCATCTGATCAATGGGCTTATTACCAGGCGAAAGGTATTAAATCGGCTATTGTTGAAAGCCGTATTGAGCTTATGAAAGAATTAGATAAAGAACCAAAAGAGAAAGATATAGAAAAAGTCGCAAAATACAAAGAAGAGCAAAGTGAAATAAATGACAAAGCAAACGAAAAAGAAGCAGAATCGCATCACCATCTCAGCTTGCATTCATTGATATCGCGAAGCGTAACAGTTTTCCAGGTATCTATTGCTCTTTGCGCTATTTCGGCACTTACAAGACGCAAATGGATGTGGTATGGAAGTATGGGACTTGGCATAGCCGGTAGTATTTTATTTACGTTAGCTTTTCTATCAATTTAAAAACCGTTTTCTAAATTCTAAAAAAATTTAACTTTTGGTATTTAGAAACCACTTTACTTACACATAAATTAAAAATCAAAAATTCCATGAAAAAAAAATTAAATATCTTATTAATCTTCGGGTTAATGCTTTCTGCTATGTTGGTAACAGCACAAACTAATTTGAAAGTCCAACTAAAAATTAAAAACAGCAATTTTACGACAGCTTATTTAGAAGACGCTGCTGCGCAACAATTTCTTGACACTGCAAAAATTGACAAAAATGGAAATTGTTTGTTCAAAGCTAATTTAGAAAAAATTTCGCTCCTGAGAATTTATTTTAGCGAAGAAAATTTTATATATCTCATTTCCGAACCGAAAGAAAACGTACAAGTTGAAGCGGATGCAAGCGACTTGATGAGTCCTGTTGTTAAAGGTTCGCCGAATACTGAAATGTTTTACAATACTTATAAGGCGATGAAAGATTATAAAGTTAAGATTGAAGATTATACCAAGAAAATAGAAGAAGAACAAAAAAAATATCTGCATGATATAATCTTGAAGAATCTTGGACTTTTATCCAATATTTATTTCACCGAAAAATTTAATGTTGATGATGATTTTGATTTATTGAGCAAATTAGACAACGAACTTTTTAAAAAATATCCCGACAATCAGGATGTAATACAATTTCATGACAAAATTACAAGCGCTGCTAAGCTATCTAAAGGTTTATTAGCGCCCGATCTGGCAATTGCTGACACCTTAGGTAAAGAACTAAAACTTTCGTCGTTGCATGGTAAATATGTATTGATTGATTTCTGGGCGTCGTGGTGCAAACCTTGTCGTCAAGAAACTCCAAAACTAAAAACAATCTACGAAAAATATCACGCCAAAGGATTCGAAATTTACAGCGTTTCGCTCGACGAAGACAGCACCGGCTGGCGCGATGCAATTGCGATGGATCAACCGACATGGCTTCAGGTAAGCGAATTAAAAGGTGGCGATTCTGATGCAGCAAAAACGTATGGTGTGCAAACCATTCCATTCGAAGTATTAATTGACAAAGAAGGAAAAATTATAAAGAAAAATGTTCGAAGCGAAGAATTAGAAAAGCTTTTAGCAGATTTATTGAAATAATTGACAATTAATAATTGATAATTAACAATTAATAATTAAAAACTATGGATTTTTTTGTAGCCCAAGACATCGTCAAGCGCTATGCCGACCAACTGGCGCTCGACAAAGTCGGAATTAACGTCAAAGAAGGAACTATTTTTGGATTACTTGGTCCAAATGGCGCAGGTAAAACCACGCTAATTAGAATTATCAATCAAATAACTGCACCCGACGAAGGTCAGGTTTATTTTGCTGGCGAAAAACTAAAAAATTCGCATGTCGATCAAATAGGTTATTTGCCCGAAGAACGCGGTTTATACAAGAAAATGAAAATTGGCGAACAAGCGTTGTATCTGGCGCAATTGAAAGGAATTTCGCGTACTGATGCTCTTAAAAAATTAAAATATTGGTTCGAAAAATTCGAAATACAGTCTTGGTGGGACAAAAAAGTTGAAGAACTGTCAAAAGGAATGCAACAAAAAGTGCAATTCATTATTACCGTTTTGCATAGCCCGAAATTGCTCATTTTTGACGAACCATTTAGCGGTTTCGATCCTATCAACGCAAGTCTGATGAAAGATGAAATTTTAAATCTTAAAAAGCAAGGTTCGACCATTATTTTTTCGACTCACAATATGTCGTCAGTAGAAGAACTCTGCGATGACATTGCTTTGATTGACAAAGGTCGGACAATATTAAAAGGAGATATTAAAGATATTAAAAAGACATACAAAACTAATATATTTGAAGTTTCTTTTCAAGGCGACCTCGATAAATTAAAAAATATTGCTCCCGAACATTTTAGTGTTGATAAAATGTCAAGTTATGACCATACATTGACTGCGCAGATTAGAATTTTAAATTCATTATCAACCAACGAATTGCTAACGCATATTATGAAATGCGGAAATATTATTTCGTTTAACGAAATTGTTCCCAGTATGAATGACATTTTTATTAAAGTTGTTGGCGAAAATAAATAAACAATAAGGAGTAAAAATATGAATAAGATATATTTAATTATCCAACGAGAATATCTTTCGCGGGTTCGAAAAAAATCTTTTATTATAATGACAGTTCTTGGACCGGTTTTGATGGCTGCGCTCATATTGCTACCGGCATTAATAGTAACAATGGGCGACAATACCGAAAAAATTGTAGCGGTTATAAATCCAACCAAACAATTCGACAGTGTTTTGAAAGATTCGAAATCTGTTAAATACTTGAATCTTGGAAACACAAAACTCGAAGAAGCAAAGAAAGCTTTTAAACAATCAAACTATTATGCAATTCTCGAAATTCCTGACAGCGTTGCTGACAACGGCGACGTTAAAATGTATTCCGAAAAACAGCCAAGTCTCGAAGTCAAAATGTTTATCAGCAACCAGATTGAAAAAGAACTTGAACGCGAAAAACTAAAAAGAAAAGGAATTGACGAAAATATCCTGAATGCCATAAAAAGCAACGTCAACATAAAAACCATCAAATGGACTAAAGAAGGCGCTGAAAAACAAACTTCGACAGAAATTGCTATGGCAGTTGGTTTTATTGCGGCAATTATGATTTATATGTTTGTCTTTATTTATGGAGCGCAAGTAATGCGTGGAGTTATTGAAGAAAAAACAAGTCGCGTTATCGAAATTTTAATTTCGTCGGTCAAACCTTTCCAATTAATGATGGGAAAAATTATTGGCATCGGAATGGTTGTTATGACGCAATTTTTATTGTGGATTGTGCTGACATTGGCAATTGTAACCGTTGCGAAAACTGCATTAATGCCCAATCAGTCAGAAACAGTTAAACAATCGATGACACAAAATGTAATTCAATCAGCCACGCACCAACAACAACCTGCATTACCTGACAATATGATTGGCGAAATATTTACTTCATTAGGCAATATGAATATTCCATTAATTATATTCTGCTTTATATTTTATTTTCTTGGCGGATATCTTCTGTACTCGTCATTATTTGCGGCAATTGGCGCTGCTGTTGACAACGAAACCGACACGCAGCAATTTATGTTGCCAATAACGATTCCTTTGATTTTGGCATTTGTAATGGCGCAGGCAATTATTCAAAATCCAGAAGGACAACTTTCGTTTTGGTTTTCAATAATCCCATTGACGTCGCCAATAATTATGATGGTGCGCATTCCTTTCGAAGTACCGGTTTGGCAACTTATTTTGTCGATGGCGCTTTTAGTTCTCACATTTATCGGAACAACTTGGATGGCTGGCAAAATTTATCGAACCGGTATTTTAATGTATGGCAAAAAAGTAAATTATCAGGAGTTGTGGAAATGGTTGCGTTACCATAATTAAACTTTAAGAAGTCAGACGTCTCTGAGACGTCTGACTTCTACCTTTAAGAAATCAGACGTCTCAGAGACGTCTGACTTCTACCTTCGCGACTGCTAATCTTCGATGATAAAGGCTTCATTGATTACATTGTGTTTTGCGTTGTGAAAATAAACATAATTTTCTTTATTGTCAAACCATTCTAAAACTTCTGTTTTTTGCAGTTTTGTTGGTCTGTCATTCAACATACGCTGGTAGCTGCTCCACGGATAAAGTTTAAAGTTGTTAATTATTCCGTGTAGTTGCGGATTGGCGTGAATATAATAAACAACATTTTTAAAATACGTGGTAGTATGTATAAGCTTGCGTTTAAATTTGCGCTGAAACAAACTACCGGTGCGCTTTTCCTGAATGGCTATTGATTTTGAATAGGACGTAAAGAACCTGCGAAACATTTCGACCACTTGCTCCGGTATTGTCAGTTCTTTGGTGAATGTTGGCACAAGGGCGTCAATTAATTTTTCGTGCGCGCCGAGTCGCTCGTTTACATTTGCGATTGCCCGTTTTATTTCGTCGGCATTTTTTACGCGCACCAACAAATGAAAGTGATTTGGCATCAAACTGAAACTATATGTTTCGACATACAACGACAGATATTCGTCGTATTTGCGCAAGAAATATTCGTAATTTTCTTTGCGGTAAAATAATGTATCGCCATTATTTCCACGATTGTAAATGTGGTAAAAATTGTCCGGCACTAAAGAACAAAAATAATCAACCATAATTATCTGTTTGTTTGTAGAAGTCAGACGTCTTTAAGACGTCTGACTTCTTGCGTTTAAGACTGTGAAAATAAAGATAATTTCTTTATTATCAAAAAAAGAAGTCAGACTTCTTAAAGACGTCTGACTTCTTTTGCTTTGTTACGCAGCCTTTGTTTCGGTAGTTTCAGTTGTTGATTGCTGCGACGATTTTTTGTTTTTACTTTTTGGCGACAATACATAATCGAAATAGCGGTTGTCTTTTTTCAATTGCCAGTATGTTTTGGCAATGTCAGCCAAGTGTGCAATTTTAGCATATACATCGTCGAAAGTTTCTTTACGTGCTTGCGATTGTGCGCGTCTTTCGCTATTTATGGCGTTTATTGCCGAAATAGAATCGATAAACTGTTGTCGCGTGTCTGTTAGTGCATTTATTATTTGGGGTGTTATTGCTCCGGTTTGTTGCGCGCCGGTATTGTCTTGCAACACTTTGATAAAATTGCCGGTTGCCGATATTAATTCGACATCGTTCAATTTAGATGCACCTATTATTTGATAATCTTTTATTTCGCGTCGCGCACCGTAATAGTGCGCCAATATTGCTTTTGCCTGTTGTATTAACACCAGCAATGTTGCACGCAATTGATTTTTCGATTTTACAGCAGTTATCCGTTTAGCAATTATATGCGACTCAATAAGAAGTCCGTTTGCTACGTTAACCTGCGCTTCCAAACTGTCAATTTCTTGTACGGTTATGTTGAACATGCTCAAATCGTTTATGTCGCGGCGCAAATTACATAGAATTTTCGTTGCTGTCGAAACTACTTCCGGTTTATTCAACCGTCCGATAACTAATCTTGACTTTTTCATATCTAAAAATTTGTGATACGAGTGAGTGTTTTTACCAAAAATGTTTTATTTATTGTTAATCCCGTATCAATATTTATAATTTTTTTACTAATTAATTTGGTGTAACACTCAATTAACAATGCAAATATACAATATAATTTTATAATAAACAAACTTTTTGTAATATATTTTTAATTTTATATACTGTTTTATACTCTGTTTTAATCAATTTTATTCAAATTTTAACATAATTAATGTATTAATAACCAAATAGTACTATATTTATAAATGTATGTACTATTTTTTTATTGTCTGACCGAGTTTTTTAGCATGACGCACCGTAATTTGCAGCATGATGTACCACGTTTTTCCAGATGGTGTACCGCATTTTTATAGCAGCTGTTCCGGAATTTGCAGCACGATGATGCAGGTTTTTCTGCATGTTGTAGCACATTTTTTGGGATGATGTTTCGGAATTTGCAGGTCGATGTTGCGTGTATTGCAGGATGATGTACTGAAATTAAACGCCGGCGGGTCTTGCATACGCTGCGGTTTTTTTTAACAAAACCTGCCATCGTTTCCGTTTTTTGGAAACATGGCAGCGTTTAATAAATTAATAAATAACTAAATCAACCACTACTGCCAAGAAAACAATCAAAACATAAATATTTATTGTCATAAATTTCTGATTCAAATTATTCATTTCGCGGTCGATGAGAAAAACAATAAAATGAATAATGACAAATATTGAAGTCAAATAAATAATGACCGATGTTGCAAGATGATGGACAATTAAAAATACCGGAAAGAACATGGCTGTAATTGTTGTTGACAAAATCCAGACGAAAGTGATGTTTTTAATTTTTTGTGTCGAAAATAAATTTTGTAATGTCGGATAACCGGCTTGATTATATTGACTTCCGTATTTCAACAACAATAACCAAAAGTGTGGAATCTGCCACAGAATACAAAAGAAAGAAATGAGTGAAATTCTATAATCGATATAATTTGCACCGGCAGCGCTCCAGCCAATCAAAACCGGAATAGCGCCAATAATGGCACCTGGAATTACTGCAAATGCTGTTTTGCGTTTCAATGGCGTATAAATTCCATTGTACCATATTACAGCGAACATTCCCAACAAAAAACAAATCACTCCAAAAAAGTGAAACAAAATAATTTCGCCGAAGGATATTAAAATAATTGCAAAAGTTAAGGCAGAAAAAGCAGAAATTTTATTCGCTGGAATTGGTCGTTTGTTTGTACGCTCCATCAGTGCGTCATATTTTCTGTCCTGATAATGGTTTAAAGCGGCAGAGCCACATGCCAGCATGAAAACGCCAAAACATGCAACGAATAATTGTGTAGAAAATTGATGGCTGAATAATACATAGCCCAAAATGGTGGTAAGTGTTACCGATGCTGTAACTTTTACTTTGCTAAGCTGGTAAAATACGTTTAACTTATTAACAATTTTCGAGAATGACATATAAATGTATAAAAAAAAACATTGTCAAAGTTAAAACTTTGACAATGTTAATAAAGATTTGTGTTATTTGCGTCCTGAAAAATTATTTAAGCGTTTGTAAATATTTTATAATTTCCTGAATGTCGGTGTCATTTACTTTGCCTTTGTAATCGGGCATTACGGGATTGAAATCGACAACAACGTCGGCAGCCGGTTCGTAAATAGAACGTTTTATATATGCTTCGTTGACTGTTATTTTATGCGTTTTGCCATCTGTTACAACATCTTCGGATTTACCGTATAAACCTTTAAATGTTGGTCCCACTATTTTTGAACCGTCTAACGAATGACATGCGGTACAACCGTTTTTCTTTATAATTTGCAATCCAAGCGGTTCAAGACTTTGCTGTTCGTTGCCGGGTGAGTTGTACCATTTTATAAAATCGTCAACCGATTTTACCTGCACTTTACTCAACATGTACGAATGTTGCACGCCGCAATATTCTGAGCAAAATATGTCAAAACTTCCTTCGCGCTCGGGTATAAACCACATGAAATTTTTTCGGTTCGGAACAACGTCTTCTTTAATACGAAACGACGGAATAAATAAACCGTGAATCACGTCTTCCGAATTTAAATCGAGTTGAATGGGTTTGTTGACCGGCACAATTAATACATTGCTCGAGCGTCCGTTGGGATATTCGAACATCCAAGACCACATACGTGCTGTCGCTTTGATTGATATTGCATTGTCCGGTACTGTTCGCATCGGGCGATAGCCAATCCAGCCATAATAAAACATTACCATAACTAACATCGTCGGTATGACAGTCCAGACAATTTCTAAAATATGATTGTCTTTAACATCGACCGATTTTGGATGTCGTTTTTTGTTGTATTTAAAAACGAAATATATCATTACCGTTGTTATACCAACAAGAAAAAATAGGCAAATGCTTAAAATGATATAAAACGCTAAGTCAACGCCGTGAGCAAAATTTGATGCACCTGAATACATTTTGTTTATGTTTTAATGTTTTATCTGTAAATGTAATCGATTAATGTAAGGACAATAAATGACGTAAATACCAACATCACAATAAAAATAAATGCTGTCAGTATTTTATCGTCGTATTTGAGATGCATAAAATAGGTTAAAACCAACGTGCTTTTTACGCAGGCTACAAGCAAAGCAACGCCAACGGCAAATGCTCCAAGATTAAAATGTGTTACACTTACAGTTATTCCAGTCAAAATAACTAATAGCAACCAAACTTTAAATATAGTAAAATTGCTTAAAATATGATGTTTATGCTCAGCCATATTTTTAATGTATTAAATAAAACAACGGAAATAAAAATATCCAGATTAAATCGACCAAATGCCAATAAAGACCGCCGTTTTCGTGCAAAGCAAATTTATCCGGTCGAATTTTATCTTGTTTAATATAAACAATTACAAAAATCAAAATGATTGAGCCGACAATTACGTGTATGGCGTGCAATCCGGTCATAAAAAAGTATAATAAATAAAACAATCCGTCGCCATGTGGCAGCGATTTAAATGTTGGTGATCCCGGATAGGTGCCCATTTCGAATTTGTGATGCCACTCGAAATATTTATTTACCATAAAAATCAGCGCGCATACAATTGTGGCTATCAATAATCTGATTGCCTGTTTCTTTTTGCCATGTTGCAATGCCGTTATCGACATGGCGACAGTCATACTACTTGTTAGCAGAACTATTGTGTTGATTGTACCGACCATCAAATCGAGATGATGACCGCACTCGGCAAAGGCTTCAGCATTTCGAAAACGGTAAATGGAGTAAACCAAAAATAATCCGCCAAATAACAATAATTCGGTGTAAAGGAAAAGCCACATTCCTAATTTCGATGCAGCATCGTCGCGGTGCTCAAAATGTTCCGTTGTATTTTCCATAAATCTGTCGTTTGTTATTGTTTTTGATATTGATAAGGTTCATCGGTAATAACGGGAATTTCTTCGAAGTTCTCGGTAATCGGTGGCGACGCCGTTTGCCATTCGAGCGACAAACTATTCCAGGGATTTGACGGCGCTTTTTCGCCAGACCTGATTCCACGAATTAAATTGACGACCATCAAAATGATTCCGGTTGCCAAAATCCACGAACCGACTGTTGAAACAACATTCCAGAAAGTAAATTCAGGTGGATAATCGTAATAACGACGCGGCATTCCCATCATTCCCAGAATAAACATCGGAAAATAAAGCAAATTGAAACCGACGAATAAAATACCCCATGCAATGTTTGCAATTTTGGCGTTATACATTTTCCCCCATATTTTTGGAAACCAATAATGTATCGCTGCAAAAAATGTAAAACCTGTTCCGCCGAACATTACGTAATGGAAATGTGCGACTACAAACGCGGTGTCGTGTATGTGAACGTCAGTCGCCAGTGCACCGTTTACCAATCCTGTCAAACCACCAATTAAAAATAAAAAGATGAATGCCAGAATGTACAGCATTGGTGTTTTTAAATCGATTGAACCTTTATATAATGTTGCCACCCAATTGAAAACTTTGATGGCGCTTGGTATTGCAACTAAAAATGTCATTAATGAAAATACAATTCGTGCTGTACCGCTCATTCCTGATGTAAACATGTGGTGTCCCCAAACAAAATAGCCAATGAATGCTATTGCAAGACTCGAATAAGCGATTGCTCTGTAGCCAAAAATTCTGCGGCGCGCAAAAGTTGGAATTATTTCAGACACAACGCCCATGCCGGGTAAAATCATAATGTAAACTGCCGGATGCGAATAAATCCAAAATAAGTGCTGATACAAAACCGGATCGCCGCCAAGTGCCGGATCGAAAAGGCCAACGCCAAAAGTACGCTCTGCCATAATCATCAGCAATGTGATACCAACAACTGGTGTCGCCAATAATTGAATCCACGATGTGGCGTACAAAGCCCATGCGAATAGCGGCATTTTAAACCATGTCATTCCGGGTGCCCGCATTCGATGAATAGTTGTCAAGAAATTTAAACCTGTAAGAATCGACGAAAAGCCTAATACGAATGCCGCAAAAACTGCCAGCGTAACATTAGTTCCGGTGCGAATACTATATGGCGCGTAAAATGTCCAGCCAGTATCAGCAGGCCCATGACCAACAAGCAATGTCGATAATGCGATTAATGTTCCGGCAAGATACAGGTACCACGAAAATAAATTCAGTTTTGGAAAGGCAACGTCTTTTGCGCCAATAATCAAAGGTAAAATGAAGTTTCCAAAAACTGCCGGTATTCCGGGAATGATAAAAATAAAAATCATGATGACGCCATGCAGCGTAAACATCTGATTGTAAGTTTGCGGTCCCATTATTTGTCGTCCGGGCGCAATTAATTCGAGTTTCATGGATAAGCCAATGCACATGGCAACCAGAAAAAACGTCGAAAGTATTGATAAATATAATAAAGCAATTCGTTTATGGTCGGTTGACAAAATCCATTTGAAAATGCCTTTGCGCCCGCCGGAATCTTGCAGATAACTTAAATGTTCACTCATACGTTGGATATTTTATTTGGCTTCTTACGAATAACTAAAAATAAAAAAAAGAAAATCACAAACAGTACAACCAAACTGCCGGTTATTCTGTTGATGTTTAATATATATTTACGACCTGCCGGATCGTAGCTGTAGCAGTATTTCAAAATTGCCGGTATCGATGCTGATGTTGTGTTATTTTTAGCATCGGTCAGCGCCATTTTTAAATCGACAGGTAAAAAATATGTTCCGTATAAATAGCGCGAAATTTTTGCCTGACCGGAAACGACATAAATTGCAGCGCCGTGCATATATTCTTTACCTTCTTTTTTATACATAAAACCCAGCGCGCGTGTAAGTTTATTGATGTTTGTAGTGTCGCCAACCAGCCATTTCCAATCTTCGGGTTTTACGTGCCGGTGCATTGCTTTCAGCTCGTTGTCTTTTTTCTCGCGTGCCAAGTCTGGCGTGTCTTCAGGATTAAAACTGACGGTTATTACCTGATAATCTTTACCGGGTTCCAATTGACATTTGTCAATAACTTCTGCAATTCCATTGAGCAAAGGCGAGCACAATCCCGGACATCGATAATATACCAACGATATAATTGTCGGCTTTTTAATTAAATCTTTTAAATTGACTTCGTTGTAATTTTCGTCGGTAAATTTTATGTTAGACGGAAGTGTTTGCCCAATGTGTTCAAAAATTCCGACATCTTTATCTTGCGCCAAAAGTTGTAATGGCAATAAAATAAAGAATACATATTTAAATATTTTCATTTATTTCTATTTTAATTTGACACCGCTTGCGACGAATACATAAGTTGTGTCTGGTACTTTAATAGCGTCGATTTCAGCTTCCGTCTTTTTTTCATACTTTGCTTTGTTTTTCAAAATATTTACCGGTATAACGCTGATTGAAGCCTTGCCTGCAAATGTTACTATTTTCCCTGCCGCATCAAGTGGAATAGTAAATTTGTCGTTCGTAAAAGTTACGTGCATTTTTTTTGTTGAAGATAAAATAACATCCATCCAGCAGCCTGTGTGAGTACACGATGATTCAATTTTTCCTTTAAACACGCCATCAATAGAATTTTGCGTATTTAAAAGTTCTGGTAAACTTGTTACGTCTAAAATAGTATCCATTTCGAAAGGATTTCCATAAAGTCCAATTGCTTTACGACCTTCAACTGTGGTATCTGCGTTATTTGTAATTTGCCTTATGTTTGCTTGATTGCATGAAAATAAACTCAAAATACAACAAGTCAATAAAATATTTTTCATGAAATTATTATTAATTAAAATAAATAATCACCGCAAAGGCGCTAAGGCGCGAAGTAAAATTGAATTACTCGGCGCATTTTTGCCTTTGCAGTAAAAAATAGTTTTTTAAAAGTTTCTGGTTCAATTTTTATTTTATTGATTCCCTAACTTTTTTTACATCGTCGAGGGTAACTGTTCCGCCCTTATTGCCCCAAGAATTAAGCGCGTAATTAACAACGTCCATCACTTCTTGATCAGTCAAAGTTACCACTGTCATAATTCCGCCCGGGTATTGCGCTCCATTGACAGTTAATGGTTCCGCAGAACCTTTTATGGCTTGCTTTACAGCACGCATTTTGTCTGCCAATAAATAATCAGAACCGGCTAAAGGAGGAAAAGTACCGGCAACGCCCTTGCCGTCTTTTTGATGGCAAGTTACACAGGTTCCTTTGCCTTCGAAAATTGCTTGACCTGCTGCCAAATCGGGCGCCGTTGCAACAGCATCAGTTTTGGTCTGTTGGGCTGTGTTGCCACCACCGCCACCGCAAGAAAATAATAAAGTTACTATTGCAATTGCAAATAACACTGTGAATAATTGTTTTGCTCTCATGTTGAACATATTTTAGTTTGACATTTAATGTTCCAAAAATAAATATTTTTTTTTAAATTTCAGAATTAATTTTTTTTTATTTACTGATTTAAAGATTCTATATTTATTCAACTTTTTTTTAATGAGTTACAAAAATAATTCCTGCAATAATTAATATTACACCAATTACATTTATGAATGAAATTTTTTCATGAAAAAAAAGATAGCTAATCATCATCATCAATGATATACATGCTGCTGAAAAAATAGGGTAAGCGACGCTTAATCCAAGACTTTTGAGCGCTTTTGTAAAAAAGAAAATATTAATTGCTCCAAGAATCAGCCCTAAAACAAAAACGCTATACCAGATATAATCATTCGTCCTATTTGCAATTAGTTTGTAAAGGATATATGATAAAAGATTAAATAAAACAGACAGAGTCAGAAACCAATATTTCATTTTTCGATGATTATAAAAGCACGGCAACTTGTTATGGTTAAAATAATTATTTATCCAAAATATATCTCCAAACCAGTGCTGAAATTGTACCCCCAATAATTGGCGCTACAATAAATAACCACAATTGACTCAATGCTTCTCCGCCAACAAAAATTGCGGGACCAATGCTGCGAGCAGGATTGACCGACGTTCCGGTAATCGGAATACTTACCAGATGAATCAAAACTAACGATAAACCGATTGCTAAACCTGCGAACCCCGGTGATGCGTTTTTTGATGTCGATCCAAAAATAACCAACAAAAATAAAAATGTAAATACAACTTCGGCAATAAACGCCGATGACAAAGAATATCCGCCCGGCGATTGTGCACTATAACCGTTTTGTCCCAATCCTTTTGCAATAGTGTAACCATCTTTGCCCGAAGCAATCAAATATAAAATTCCGGCGCCGACAATTGCACCTAATATTTGCGCAACAATATATGCAATAGTATCTTTGCTGTTGATTTTGCCTGCAACCCACATAGAAAATGTAATTGCCGGATTGATATGACATCCTGATATGGGTCCTATTGCATAAACCATTGCCAATACAGTTAAACCAAAAGCAAATGATATTCCGGTAAAACCTATTTTGTCTCCGGCAAGTACAGCGCTTCCGCAGCCAACCAACACCAATGCCATAGTTCCCAGCAATTCTGCTAAGTATTTTTTATTGTCATTCTGTTCCATTATATTTAAAATTTTAGTTAAATTTTTTGATGTCGCAATTAACAAAAAAGAATTGAGTAATCAAAATTATCATTTAATTTTTCATCAGAAATATCAATGGAAAGCGGAATCGTTTGTTCCAAGACTTTTCAGAATGATCGTCGCCTTCAAATTTCATAGTTTTCCAATTTGCATCCGTGTAACCTTTGCTTTTCATTATGGCGTCAACATTTAGTTGATACGGCTCGTAAAAAGCATCCAGCGTTTTAGTTCCATAATCAAAATAAATTTTGTGGGTGGACGGATCGGGCAAATTGGTTTTCAAATAATTTGCAAACGCTTCGGGTATTAATTGATTATCTTTAAAAGTTCCAATCCAGTGTGTTGACAAGCAAGCCGCACCACCAAAAATGTTGGGATATTCGCATAAGGCGTACATCGAAATCAATCCGCCCATACTCGAACCTACGATAAATGTATTTTTTTGGTCAGCGTAAGTTGAATAATATTTGTCGATATACGGTTTAAGTTCTGTAACTATAAATTTCAGGTAATTGTCTGACTGAATTTTTGTTGAAAACAATGCAGTCTCTGGATTTTTTTTTGTTGCTTCGATTATCGAATCTTTAAAATTTCTTGGAAGACTTTCGAACGGCTTTTGCGGAAAATATTCTGAATGACGGCCTTTGCCACCATTCCAAATGCCAACAACAATACATTTTTTTATAATTTTTTTGTCAACCAATTTACTAATAACTTTGTCAACGCCCCATGCCTGCTTGTTCCATGTGGTAGTTGAATCGAAAAGCATCTGACCGTCGTGCATGTAAAGTACTGCGTATTTTTCATTTTTATTGTACCCATCAGGCAACCAAATGTCAATATTGCGCGGCGTTATTAATTTTGTTTTGAAATTTCTCAGTCGTTCGATTCTACCACTCGAAACTCGCGGTAATGGTTCTATTTGACTAAAAGTAGTTTGACTCATAAGTAGAATAAAACTCATTAGTAAAAAATAGTTTTTCATGTTTTTAATTTTAATATTTTTAATTTCAAATTAAAAAGTTACTTGTCGCAAAATGGTTGCCCCAACCGGCGACAAACTTACTTTCTCTTTTTTGTTGGTTGTTGTATTTAAAAGTTCTGTTTTTATTTCTAAATATCCCCACTCTGTTTTTGGTTCATTCCGCCAAATTAATTTTGGTTCTATTCCAGAAATGTATTTATAAAAGTCATTCAATTTACGTTTGTATTGATAATCAGCAAAACCATCGACGACAAATTTTTTGCTGACAATTTCTTCGCTCACAAAAGGCAAAGCAAAGACCAACGCGCTGTATGTAAAATATTTTTCGCCGTTTGCTTGTTTTATTTCTACATCGGTTTGAAATTCCAACGAAAAAGATTCTTCTTTTTTCCAGGTTTTGTTAATTACAATATATTGTCCATCAATTTTGTAATCGCAATTTATTTTGACTTGCTTTGCCCACGACGGTTTTCTTATTTTCAAACTGAAATTTGCTGACGTTTGACAGATAACTTTAAAATCAATTTTATTCTCAAACGGATAATTTGTCTCTTCGAAAATATTGATTTTATTATTATTTATTTTGGTTTCAACTTCACATGGACCAAGCAGTGTAGCAACTAAACCGTCTTTATCTTTCATCCACATTGATTTTACAAAGTACGGCGAAATACGTCCGGCATTGGGCGAACAACACACCGCCAAATCCTGATGCGCCGGTGAATATTTAAATCGTCGTTGTATTTCTTTGCCAATTTGCTTGCCGTTCAATGTTCCTGTCATTTCGAATGAATTATCGGTTTTGCAATAAGCAATTGCGCTATGGTTTGGAAGACGCGCGCCTTGTGCAGCATTGAAGAAAGTCGTTTCAATTTTATCGCCAAACGAAGCGTCGCCGGTTTTTTGTAGCAAATTGCAATAACTGTCAAGTAATTCGTGAATCGAACAATATTCGTAACCGGTGTTTGTTGCATTGGCAGTACGTTCGCCAATCCATTCGTCGCCAATTGGTCCACCGGCTGGCGTTGTGCAATCATTAATCCGCTTCAGAAAAATATCCAGCGCTGTTTTTAATTTTGGATTTCCGGTTGTAAAATAAGCTACGGTCAATGGTCGCAAATGTTCGTAAGTGTGGACGCCGTGTTCTTTCATTTTGTAAGTGCTGTCGAGCAATTTTGAATATTGTCCGTCTTCGGCTAATTTATTGTTCGAAAAATCTTTGTACAAAAACAGCGCATAATTCAAATATTTTTCATCGCCAGTCAATTGATACAATCTGTCTAACACGTCCGTAAATGTCAAACCATGTGTAACGCCGCCCACAAAATTTTTTGTTGACTTAAACGGAGAAGATTTGTCAATTGGATAATTTTGCATCACATTGTCAACAGCTTTTTTTATAGCAGTCAACACTTTTTCGTCCTTTGTAAATTCATAATACGCCAGCAAACCGCGCAGCAAAGTTGTTTTCGACCAAAGTTCGCCATTTTCTTCTTTAAAATTGTAACGCAAGTCTTTTGAGTAAATTCCCAGATAACCGTCTGCGTCTTGCGTTGACAAAATATATTGCACATATTTTTCGACTTTCGGCAAATGTTTTTTGTCGTTTAATAATATTGCATTGCGAATATAGCCATCGCGCCAGTTGCTTTGCGTTTCGCTGTTCCACCAGAGATATTGCGGATCGGGCGCGTCGGTTATGTTGCCAACATTTTTGGTCTTAATTTTTTTTGTAAGACGCTGCGAGCCATAAATGCTGTCGCTCATTAAGTCTGGCACCAATTTGTCAAGATTACCGATAAAACCATCAAGGTCTTTTTGCATTTGTGTTTTCAGCCAACCGGTTGGTTTTATTTCGCCAAATAGGAGTGGTTGAAGATGTTGTTCCTGTGTTTTGACAATGTCGAAAGGATCGTTGCCCGATGTTTTTTTTGTCGATGAATTACAACTAAATAACATAATGATTACAATCGTAATGACAGAATTTTTTTTCATGATAAGTATTTTTATTGATTACAAATATAAAAGTTTTTTAGATTGAAAATAGTAAAACCTAAAAATCTAAAATAAATTTTGGAACACAAAGTTTCACAAAGGCTTGCTCAAAGTTTCACAAAGTAAATAAGTGAATAAAAAACTTTGTGCAACTTTGTGTAGAACTTAGTGTTACTTTGTGCAACAAATATATCAATTTACATTTTTAAGTAAAAATAAAATCATTTTTTCCGGTTTCATTTGACTCGATTTTGTAATTTTACATTTTTAAAAATAAAAACATTGACATGAAAAATCTTCTTAACAGTTTAAGCATCTTATGTATTTTAGTTTTGTTTGGTTGCACAACTGCGCAAAAAAATACAACGCCAATCATTCCTGCCGGATGGGCGAAAAATGTTATTTGGTATCAGATTTTTGTAGAACGGTTTAACAACGGCGACACCACCAACGATCCGCGACCGGACTTGATGTACAGCAAAACATCGTCGCCGGTTCCTGCAAACTGGAAAATTACACCTTGGACAAAAGACTGGTACGCGCGCGATGATTGGGCAAAAGACCTGCACAGTTTTAACGACAATCTTCAATTCAGACGTTATGGCGGCGACATTCAAGGCATCATTAACAAACTCGATTATTTACAAGACTTGGGAGTAACAGCAATTTTTCTGAACCCTATTTACGACTCGCCATCGTTGCACAAATACGACGCTCGCAATTACCATCACATCGACGTTACTTTTGGACCAGACCCGCAAGGCGATTTAAAATTGATGGCACAAGAAAATCCGGTTGACCCGACAACATGGAAATGGACGTCGGCAGATAAATTGTTTTTAAAGTTGGTTGACCAGTTGCATAAACGCAACATGCGCGTCATTATGGATGTTTCGTGGAATCACACCGGTACTGAATTTTGGGCAATGAAAGACGTCATGAAAAATTTGGAGAAGTCGCCATATAAAGATTGGTATGTTGTCAAAAGTTTTGAACCATTTGACTTCGAAGGTTGGCTTGGAATTAAAAGTCTGCCCGAAATACGCAAAGTAAATATTACTACCACGCGCAAAGCCGGTCATCCTTACGAAGGCGACATAAACGAAGGCGCTAAAAAACACATTTTCGATTGCACCAAACGCTGGCTGGCACCCGATGGCGATACAACAAAAGGTATCGACGGTTTCCGTCTTGATGTTGCTGACCAGATTGGTCTTGGATTCTGGCGCGACTATCGCAAATTTACACAGTCAATCCGCAAGGAATGTTATTTGGTTGGCGAAATATGGTGGGAAAAATGGCCCGACACGTTGATGAATCCTGTTCCGTTTGTCAACAAAGATGTTTTCGATGCTGTAATGTTTTACCAACTTTATCGTCCGGCAAGAAAATTTTTTACTGACTCGACATTTACAGCCAAAGATTTTGCCGATAGTTTAAATTTCCAACGGAACCGTTTAGACAAAGCATTCCGTTATGTGTCCATGAATGTTTCTTCGACGCACGACACGCCACGATTGTTGACATGCTTTTACAATCCGGGCAAATATAAATTTCATGCAAATCCGAACGAAGACAAAAACTACAAAACCGGTAAGCCCGACAAAAATACTTACGACCGTGTGAAATTATATCTGGTACATTCGTTTACAAACGTTGGTGCGCCTCAAATATGGAACGGCGAAGAAATGGGAATGTGGGGCGACGACGATCCGGGCTGCCGCAAACCGCTGTGGTGGAAAGAAATGAAATTTCAACCCGAAACGCGAACCAATTTCCAACCTGTACCAAAGACTTACGACGAAACAGGTTTTAATCAGGATGTTTTTGATTTTTATAAAAAGCTGATTCAGATTCGTAAAGCCAATCCTGTTTTGGTTGATGGCGACATTGCATTTTTAACAACAGAAAATAAAAAATTGATGTACAAACGTTTTACCGATAAAGACGAAATATTTGTTATTATCAATGCCGATAAGCAAGCGCAAACATTTGAACTTCCACGAGATGGGAAATATGGTGATTTGTTGACGCAAAAAGAACTGAATGGCAAATCGGTAAATGTAGAACCGCTTTCGGCTATGATTTTGAAAGTTTCAAAATAAAAACCAATAATTAAAAATCTTCGTGCGCCTTAGTGAAAACCCTTTGTGTGCCTTCGTGGTAAAAAATAATATATCCACAAAGGCACACAAAGGGTTTTCACAAAGGCGCGCTAAGAAAAAATTATTCAGATTTAAAATTTATCAAACTTAATGGAAAACATTTCCAAAAATTTAGAAATAGATTATTCGAAAAACCAGTTGAACGAACAGGAAGCAAATGCAAATCCGTTCTTTCAGTTCAAAAAATGGTTTGACGAAGCCTGCTTAATAGAAACCGCACCAACGGCATTTACTTTGGCAACGGCTACGGCAACAGCTTTTCCGTCGGCACGGATTTTATATTTAAAAGAGTTTGACGAATCTGGATTTGTGTTTTATACGAATTACAAAAGCCGCAAAGGTTTAGAAATTGTAGAAAATCCCAATGGAGCAATGCTTTTTTTCTGGGCAAATAGCGAGCGTCAGGTGCGCATCGAAGGTCGCATAGAAGAAATTGACAATAAACAGTCTGACGATTATTTTGCCATACGTCCACGCGAAAGTCAACTGGCAAGTTATGCGTCGGAACAAAGTGCTGTCATTCCAAATAAACAATTTCTTGAAGAGCGCATTGAAAAACTTTCTATCGAAATGCCGGACATTATTGAACGTCCCGATTGGTGGGGCGGCTATCGTTTGAAACCTGTAAGAATTGAATTTTGGCAAGGTCGTCCCAACAGATTAAACGACAGATTGCTTTATACGAAATCAATTGAAATTTGGAAAATAAATCGACTTGCTCCGTGAATTGTGTTGTCTAAATTTTAAATCCCAGAACCATTACATCATCAACTTGCTCATGTTTGCCTCTATATTTTTCTAAAGTATTTTCTAAATTTTCTTTTTGTTCTGTTGGCGATAAATTTGATATTTCAACAAGCAAATTTTTAAAATTTAAAGATTGGAATTTCCTTAATTTTTCGCCGCCAATTTGATCGGAATAACCATCAGAGAACAAATAAAATAAATCATTTTTTAAAATGTCAATTTTATTATTTGTAAAATTTTCTTTTGCGTTTATATGTATGCCAATAGGCATTCGGTCTGCTTTATATTCACTCAATTGATTATTTCGAATAAGATATAAGGAATTATATGCACCTGCGTATTGCAACGATGCTAAATTTTTTTCAATTACACATAGCGAAATATCCATTCCATCTTTAGTTTTATCTTTGTCGCCCGTCTGCCGCAAAGCCGAAATAACATTCTGCCGCAGCAAATCTAAAATTGTGGATGCCGAATTTATTTCATGTTTATTGACAATTTCGTTCAAAAGAGTAATGCCGAGCATACTCATAAAAGCTCCGGGAACTCCATGACCAGTGCAGTCGGCAACTGCAATTATTAACCATTGATCTTTTTCAGCAATCCAATAAAAATCGCCGCTAACTATGTCTTTGGGCTTGAAAAGTACAAAACTTTCCGGTAAAAATTTATTGATTAACTCAATGGGCGGAAAGATAGCATCCTGAATCCGTCGTGCATAATTAATGCTATCTGTTATACTCCTGTTTTTTATCGCTATCTGTTCGAGTTGTGTTTCAATTTCTTCCATTTGTTTTTTTATCACAGCCGTTCTTTTCAACACTTCATTTTCTAACAACTCTTTGGCTTTTTGCAACGAAGCAATTCTATATTTTAAGAAAAAGTAAAACGAAGCAACAACAATAATAACGCATGATACAATAAACCACCAAGTTTTCCAAAATGGAGGTTTAATTCTAAAACTAAATTCGGCATTGGGTGATGAAATCCATTGATTTTGAATGTATGAAACTTCGACTTTAAATACATACTTACCGTCCGCCAGATTTGAATACGCCGCAGTAAGACTTTTGGTTTCGATGTGCCAGTTATTATCATGACCGTCCAATTTATAACGGTAAACCAATTTATCGGGTGCTTTGTACCAAAAACCAATGTAATCTATTACAAAGTTATTTTCGTCATACGAGAATGTTTTTTTTTCATCGGAAATATCGTTAAACTGTACGCGTTTTCGTGCTATGGTAATGTAGGGTTCTTTTTTATTCGAATTAAAAAAATGTGGATTATATCTAACAATTCCTTTTGCTGTTCCAATCCAAATATCACCGGTATTATCTTTATTCACAGCATTTAAGCTGGGTTCCAAGTAAGCAACTTCATTTTCTTCGGTATAAGAATGCACCGCGTTTGTTTCGGGGTTAACGATGTCTATACCGTCGTTGCTGATTATCAAAAGATTGTTGTACTCATCAATAATAATTGCTTGATTATTATCTGAACTTAATCCTTTAGAAACATTCAATTTAGAAATATTTTCGCCGTCGAATTTAAAAATTCCTTCGTCTGACGTTAACATCCAGATATTCTTTTTTGCGTCTTGCGCAAAAGCATATATTGTGTTTTTTATTTCATTTAATTTTGGTAGTTGGATAATTTTAAAATCTTTAATCAGACTAACTCCACTGCCATCCTGTGCTAACCAGATTTGATTTTTATTGTCGATAAATGCCGAATAAACATAATTACTTTTTAAACCATTTTCGACAGAATAGTTTATAAATCTATCCGGTTGACTATATTCCAAAATTGAAATGCCTTTTCCAAGCGTTGTAAATACTAAAAAATCGGTATTACCGGTTATCGAAATTACATTATCATCAACAAGCCCGTTTTTTGTATTGTATTCTTTGTATTGATATGTATCCGGATTTATTTTCAACACGCCTTTGCCGTAAGTACCTGCCCAAATAGTATTGTCTTTTGCCTGATAGAGCGAAATAAAATTATATGAATCCAACAATTTGTTTTTGAAAACTTTTTCAACTTTCCAACGGCTCATTTCGTCAATTTTTGCAATAAACAAACCACTTTGGGTACAAAACCAGATGTTGTTTTGTCTGTCTTTTAATTGAAAAAATATATTTTTAAAATGGTCATCGTGTTTTTCTGATAAAAATGTGAAAAGATCGCCTGGGCAAAGCGTTGCTCCATTTCTTGAACCTGCCCAAACATTATGTTCTATGTCGCTGTAAACGCATTGTGTTTTGTTGTCAATAAGACCGTCGGCAGTGGTATAAATGCGATAATTTACAAGTTGTAAATCTAAATTTATATTCACAAGTCCTGCATTTGGAGCAGCAACCCAAATATTCTGTGCGTCGCTCATCGTCATACTGCTTACTGGTCCAAATTTCCAGTTTGATAGTGGCGAAAATATTTTTTTTCCCGGATTATAACTGCAAACACCGCCTTCTTCCATGCCTATCCAGGCGTTTCCATCTTTTGCAAAGACAATACTTTTTACGATATTGTCTGGCAAACCATCTTTCATCGATATATTCTTTATTTTTTTATCCGTCAGCGAATAAATCGAAATTCCGGCATCGGTACCAATCCAAATATTTTGTTTGTTGTCCAATGCAAGGCAATAACAGAAATTATCTATCAATCCTTCATCTTTATTGACGTTGTAGAGTCTATTGTTCTTATAATAATAAATACCTTCGCCCAATGTGCTAAACCAAATTGTACCGGAATTATCAGTAATTATTGACGAAATCTCTTTGTCGCCAATTCCTTCTGCCGGATTAAATTTATTGAAACCGAGATTTTTTTTATACAAAGAAATTTTACCGTTTTTATGACCAACCCACAACTGATTTTGTTTGTCGCAACACAATGCAGTAATCTGAATATCAGCCAAACTATCTTTTAGATTAAAGAAAGTATTATTTACTCCATCGAAACGTACCAATCCCAAATTTGTTCCAAACCAAATATATCCAGTATTGTCTTGATAAATTGTTTTGACTATATAATTGTTTTTTCCTTTTAAAACGCGAATGTTCTTAAATTGCGGAATTTGCGCAATTAAATCAATTTGAATTAAAGCAAATAAGACAAATAAAATATAAAAATATGTGAAAACAGTTTTCAATGCTTTTTCATTTTTTGGGTGTAAGTTCCATATTAATCGTAACGTATATTTCTTCGGATATTTTTTGTTTAACAATGGTTGGAATCTGAATTTTATGGTCGGTCAACGGAACTGTAAATGTCGATTTTATTTTCATTGACTCTTTCGTAATAATCAATGTGCTTTTAATAATGCGTTGTTGTTTAACTCCATGTATTGTTAAATTTCCTTTGGCTCTTACCGGATATGTTCCGGGTTTATCAAAATCAATGTCTTCTATAATTTTGCCTTCAAAAACTGATTTCGGATATTTGTCCGATTCAAGATAATTTTCGTTAAAATGTGTACGTTGCAATGCACTGTTAAATCCTTGAAAACTTTTCATGGGAATATTAAATAAAAATGACTTATCCTTTGTATTGATCGCTCCAGACAATTTATCGGACTTTGCTTTGATTAATTCCAATGGTGCGTCTGAAGTAAAATCTACCGTTCCACTAAAACTTGTGTATATCGCGCTAACTTGAGATTGAACAACAAAGCAGTTTAAGAAAAAGTATATATTTAATATTAGTTTCATGGGTTTAAAAAATAGTAAAATTAATCATTAATATTTGAAAAACAGACACAATCTATTTAAACGAAAAAACCCTCGAAATATTGAATCCAAGCAATATTTCGTGTTCTTTCCATGAATAAGTAGTTTGTGGTATAAAAGATTTTTCGGTCATTCCTTCGGCGTTCGTTATAAATATTTGAAATACATGTCCGCCTGTTTCAATGTCCAATCCAATTGATAATGGATTGTAATATTCTGTTGTCAACATATTTGATGGTGTATAATAATATTCCGCAGTAACAGCTAATCGTTTTGTAAGTTTATATCGACCGCCAAATCCCATCGAAACGATATTGTTTTTATCGTTGCCGGTTTTCACCAGATTCCTATGTATGTAAGTTGGCATAAGTTGTAACGAAAATTTATTGGTAATTTTACTGGCAAGCAAAAATTGATTGGTATAAGAAAACCGGTAAATAGTAAAATTCTCAGTCGGCACAAGCGGATCTGCCAGATTTGCTTCAACTGCCGAATAAAAATTGATTGAAACCGGAATGTTATGCAACCCTTTTTGTTGTCTGACTAGTTTTAGTTGAAGCGAACCGTCGTACAATTCAAATCGGCTTCTGCCAATTCCGATTGTTAGCCAGTCGCTAATTCCATAATCAAAACCAAACCGGATATTCGATGATTCGTCGAGTCCGTAAAATGTTTTAAATCCATCTTTAAGCAATCCAAATCTATGTGAGATGCAAAATACCATTTCTTTCTTAGCCGGCATTTCAACAGTATGGCTGTTTATTAATCTGGTTGATTTAAATGTTGCATCAATAAACTTTTTTTCAAGACTATCCTGCGGATTGTTATTTAAAATATCTTCCAGATTCTGGCTGTACGATTTGCCAAAGCAAATGAACAATACAATAAATAAAATACAACTAATTTGTCTCATTTTTAATTAATTTTGTGGATGACCGGCATTATTCCATGCCGTAATTTTTGCGATAATACATGCCGGCAATTTATCTTGAAACTTTGGCATTTGTGGATAACCGTCTTTTCTATTGATTGCGTTGATTAGCAATCCGCTGTTTAAGCGTTTTACTATTTCATTAAAATCCTCCATATTAAATCCTCCTGATTGAATAGATGCAGCATGACAAACGTAACAATTTGCCTGAAGAATTGGTTTTATGTCATTAGAAAAAGTTAGGTTTGTTGTATCGCAAATATTACTGTAAAGTTCGGTTTCATTTTTATTGACGCACCGATTGAATAACAAAACTATCGAAAAAAAGACAACAAAAGTTAAAACTAATTTCATATCATTTAATGTTTGTTGTTTAATAAATTAAAACTATTATAGGATGCTAAGTTAGAAAAAAAAATGCAATTATTATTTTATTTTGGTTATTTTTATCGAAAACGAATGTAAATTCACTTGCCTTTATTTATACCATCGATACCGTAATTTTTCCATTTCGCAGCGATGCAATATGCCATATCTTTGCATCAATATTAACAATTAAAATTTTTGACAATGGAAAATTCAGCAAAAACAAATTGGGCAATCGACCCAATACACAGCGAAATCGCTTTCAAAGTAAAACATTTAATGATTACAAATGTAAAAGGGAATTTCAAAGAATTCAGCGGAACAGTTAGCACAACCGGCACAGATTTTTCGACAGCCGAAATTAGTTTCAGTTTGAATCCGGCAACTATCGAAACCGGCGTGGCAGACCGTGATGCACATTTGCGCAGTCCCGATTTTTTTGATGTTCAAAACCACAGCAAAATTAATTTTACCGGTAAAAAAATCGAAAAAGTTGATGACGAAAATTTTGCTTTGACAGGCGACCTCGAAATTAAAGGCATCAGCAAGCAAGTTAAGTTAGACGTCGAATTTAGCGGATTAGCAAAAGACCCTTGGGGAAATCAAAAAGCAGGTTTTGCAATCAACGGAAAAATTAACCGCAAAGATTGGGGCTTAAACTGGAACGCAGCGCTCGAAACCGGTGGCGTTCTTGTTAGCGAAGAAGTCAAAATAAGTTGCGAAATTCAATTAGTAAAACAAGTCTGAAAAAATTAAAGCCATGACAAACTCTGTTCTTCACAAAGCCGATACCCGTGGACATGCAAACCACGGGTGGCTCGATACCCGGCATACTTTCAGTTTTGCAAATTACTACAATCCCGAACGTGTCCACTTTGGCATGTTGCGCGTTTTGAACGACGACACCATTGACGCCGGAATGGGTTTTGGTACGCATCCGCACGACAATATGGAAATTATTACCATTCCGCTCGAAGGCGATTTGGCGCACAAAGACAGTATGGGAAATGCATCGGTAATAAAATTTGGCGATGTGCAGGTTATGAGCGCCGGCACCGGAATTTTCCACAGCGAATTTAATTCTAATAAAGACAGGCTTGTAACTCTATTGCAAATTTGGGTTTTTCCGAACAAAAAAAATGTTACACCACGTTACGATCAAATTACTTTAAATGTTGACGACAGACACAACCGTTTTCAACAAATTGTTTCGCCAAACCTTGACGATGCCGGAGTCTGGATTCATCAAAACGCATGGTTTCATTTGAGCAGGTTTGACAACGGTTTTAGCGACGTTTATGAAATCAAATCAAAAGGAAATGGCGTGTATGCGTTTATCATCAGTGGCGAAGTCAGCATTAATAATCAACTTCTTAAACAGCGCGACGGCTTTGGCATCTGGGATGTCGAAAAAATTACAATCTCTGCCAATACCGACGCAGAATTTTTATTGATGGAGGTACCGATGAGATAAGAAATTGAATTTTATAAATATATTTGCAAATTACAAATGGTTTTACGTTTATGCAAATTAAAATTCAATGAAATATTCTTATTGTGTTATGCCTGTTAAATACAGAATTGCAGGACTTATATGTTTAGTTGTTGGTTTTATTTCATCAACCTTAATTTTTCTTTCGCCTAAGTTTGAAGAACATTTAGAAAATTTCTTAGCTTCAATTTTTTTTATTATAATAGGATTTATTGCACTCACTTTTCGGAATCACATTTTTTTCGACAAAAATAAACGTCAGATTGTTAGAAAAGAAAAAATATTCTGGATTCCGATTTCTAACAAAAAAATTATTGTGCCACAAGAATACAATAAAGTTGTTATAAAACTACTTACAAAAACAGCGGATAGTTATGTGAATTTGGTACAGTCAGTCCCTGTTAGTTATACTTCTGCGGATATGTTTTTTGTAACACCAACGAAAGTTCGTCGAATAATCAATACTGATTTTAAAAGAGCTTTAAAAATTGCTGAAATGATAAAACAAGTTTTTGAAATTGAATACGAAGTAAATTAAAAAAAGAACTTACCCGAAAAAAGATAAGTTCTTTTGAAACTATAAGAAAACTTTAATCAAATAATTCCTGACAGCCTTTCGAAAACTATCGGAATTTAAGGTTTTAAGCATCGTTTAAAAAATCGTTTTGAAATTGTTGCCATATATTAGCATCACAGTCTGCAAGTGCGTTGTCGCGCAATTCGCCACCGTCTTGCAAAATGGTCATCGAATCATACGGAGCGTAATTTTGCAAAGAGTTAGTCATAAAATCTTTAAATCGTATCAATTCTTTTTTCGACCAATCAACAGCTTCGTCGGCAAGGAAAAATGCGCTCGATTCGGCTTTCCAGTTTGTTGGTTTTATTTTATAAACCCAACCTTCTTCGTAAGAATTGTTAACGGTTTTTAAATTATCTGTAAGAACCGAATTTGCGTTGATAATTTTTCCGGAAATTGGCGAAAATATTTTTAGCGACTTTCCCGATTGTTCAATTTCTGCGAGCAAATCGCCTTTTTTGATAAATTCGCCGGAGTTTTTCAGGTTCATAAATTTCACTTCGCCTGTAATGTGTGTTAGCAATTCGTCTAATCCGACAGTTGCTTCGCCGGATTTTTCGAGAAATGCCCATGTGTGGTTTTTGCAATGATAAATGCCTTGCGGTATTTGCGAAATTCGGGCTGCAATGTCAGACCAGATTTTTTGAAACCGCGCTGTCATTTTTCGGTTCAACAAGAACCAGAAAGGAATCAGGATTGCAAAGAATGCAATGATTGCCAAATATTCAATTCCTTTCGTTTCGAAAATGTTACTATAACTAAATGATTCCATGACTTTATAATTATTAATTGTAAATTGTTAATTCAAATCCTAATTCGTAATTCCTAATTCGTAATTAAATTTTCGCCCACTCCGGTGATTCTCTAAATACAGGCATTCTGTTTACAATCCAACGGAAAACCCAAATTTCAGCGCTGATAACAGCAAGTGTAACTACAATTTCCATCCACGACGGAACATATCGCACAGCAGCGTCCCACCTAAAACCTATGACTGTAACATTTAAACGGTTTAAGATAATTCCAACCATTGTCAGAACGGCTGCAACACGGATGAGCAGAATATTATTTTTGCGGTAACTGTAAAAATAAAGCAACATTGGCAGCAACACGAAACCAAGCATTTCCAACAAAAACCAATAACCCATGCCTGTGTTTAATAAATCCCAATGTTTACCGTGAATAAAAACAAGTAGTTGCAGGAAAAAATATGCAAACATAGCACCGGCGCATATTTTAGAAAGTCCATGCAAAATTTTGTTGTCAGCACGATGGCTTTTTTCGCTGATTTGATTGCTGAAAACTTTATGCGAAATTGTTCCCTCAAAAATAACCATCGAAAGACCAGCAAAAATACTGGATACAAAAAACATAATCGGAATAAATTCGTTGTACCAAAGCGGATGTATTTTTTCTTTTGCCATCAAGTACAACGCGCCCAAACCTGATTGATGTAAAGTTGAAAGTGTTATTCCAAAAATAACAGCTCCAGCAGTCATACCCGTTAAGATTTTATGTGCGCGTTTTGTGCCAAGCCATTCTGCAATTGCCGGCGAAAATTCAATCAATTCGGCAATCATGTACAGCAAAAAATGCCATGCAACCAAAAACAAAACAGAACTCGTTCCAAAGTTGTTGCCAATAATAGGATTGATGACATTCCAAGGTCGCCCTAAATCTAATAACAACGCACCGGCATAAAAAAGGTAAGCAAGAAAACCATTCAAAACTGTAACACGAATAATTGAATGGTAACTTTTCATGTTCAGAATATAAACCATAAACGTCAAGACATAAGCACCACCGGCAAACGCAACTCCGGTTACAACGTCGAAACCTATCCAAAGTCCCCAGGGAACTTCCTGCGTCAGATTTGTTATTGAACCAATTCCTTTCCAGAAACGGATTACGATTAATAAAAATCCCAGCAACATAATCGGAATCGAAATGATATTAAACGGCGTCAACCATTTGCCTTTTGGTTTTAACTCGCTGATTAAAAATTTGACAACTGATGTTCCATCATTATCTTTCGTTAAAATATTTGTTGTATTATTCATGGTTATCTGTATTAGAATTATTGTCTTTTGTGGCTTCGCGCATACCCAGTAAAAGTGTGGGCCAGAGAATAAAAATTGTGGGGACGCTGTACAAGAATCCTTTTGTTAATTCGGGATACGATTTATTTTGAAGATTTGTCTTAAGACCAATTTCGTTAAACGGAACCGGTGAAATGTACAACCAGTCAGTTCCACCGGCAACGGTTTCGCCATAAATTTCGTCGTAATAATCGTTTGGTTTGTCGTGTATTCTTTTGCGTGCCTCTTTAATCAAATCTCGACGTGTTCCGAACATCAGCGCTTCATTTGGACAATTCTGAACGCAAGCCGGAAGTTCGCCAACCTGTAACTTTTCGTAACACTGATTACATTTTTCAATTTTCGGGTTCGGACTGTGAAATTGGAATTTCGGCGCATCAAACGGACAAGAAACCATGCAGTAACGGCAACCCATACATTTGTTGCCGCGCCAGATAACCGGACCTTCTTTGGTTTTGTACATTGCTTGCGTCAAACAAGCTGCAACACAAGCCGGTTGAGTGCAATTCATACATTGTGTTTTACAAAATATTTCGCCTTTCGAAGTTTTATAACTATTAATGACGGTTCTTCTTGTTTCGTCAGTTTTTCGTAAGACGCCGGTAGTAAGATTGTCTGTCGATTTAGGTAAACCGTGCGCTTCTGCACAGACGCCTTCGCAAGTCTGGCAACCGACGCAGCGTGTGGAATCGTACAAAATTGCTGAAAATTCTTTGTCGCTGATTTTTTTTGGCGCCGCACTTAATTGCGAACCTGTTGCAAGCGCAACTCCGGTTACGCCAAGCACTTTGAAAAAATTTCTTCTATTGAGTTCCATGATTTATAATTTTTATATTGTTAGAGCCATTGTCAAAGTATAAAACTTTGACAATGGTTGCTTATTTAGAAGTGTCAATAAAATTAGTTTGAAATTCTTCCCAAACTTCAGGGTCAAGGTTTGCAAGCGGATTGTCAGTAAGTACACCGCCATCTTGCAAAACAATGTGCGCCAGTTCGAGTTCGTCTTGTTTAAGCGCCATTGCCATAAAATCCTTCAGTCTCATAAATTCGTTTTTAATCCATTCTTTGTATTTGTCTGCCATTGAATAAAACTGAACTTCTCGCAACCAGTTCGACGGCTCAATTGCATAAATCCAACCATCGGTGTATGGCGATTTATTTATTGCAGACGGATTTGTGTTCAACATTTCGTTTTGCATTTTAATTGTTCCCGAAACCGGTGAGCAAATATTCAGTTGCTTGCCGTTTTGCGCGATGGTAACGAATGTTTCGCCTTTGTTAACTTTGTCGCCTGCGTTTTTCATTTTTATTCGTGTTAACTTGCCGGTTGTGTGTTGCATAAAATCGTCGATTCCAACTTTTACTGTTCCGTTTTTTTCGAGAAATGTCCAGGTGTGCGTCTTGTCGAAATAAATACCATTCGGAACATCAAGCGTTTTTTCGTCAAATATTGTTATAAAATTTTGTGTGTTGATTGTAACCGGTCTTTTTTTTTGCGAAAAACTTAGTAACAGACCGCCAATCAACATAAGTATTATGACATAACCAAGAATTGCGATGATGCTTGTTTGTGGAGAAGTTTCACTTGTTGCATTTGCCATAATTTGATTGTTGCCAAGCAATTCTAATTTGGTTTGAACGTCGCCCATTGTCAAATCAGAATAACCGTATTTATTCATTAGTTGTTGTCCGTCGGTAATAATCCATTTCAGGAAAGTCAATTCTGCCAAATCTTTTGGTCTGTCTGGCATGACTGCGTAAATGTTGTTGCTTAATTCTTTGGGGTATTTTCCAATCCAGACGCCACGCATAAAAGATTGAAGGTCGCCATAAATCTTTTCGGAATAATCAATTTTGCCGTTTTCGTTTCTGTCAATTGGCAAGACGGTAATGTCTGAAGTAAAATTATTTCCGTCAACGATATCGCTCAATTTGCAAAATCCGATGGCATTTACATCATTTTGGACAGCGGCAATAATTTCGTTTTTTGTTGAAAGCAAATGTAAATTATATGTCGGTTTGTTAATTTTCAAAAAATTGGCGACAATAGTTCTAATTGAGCGATTATTAATCATGTAATATTTTAACGGCGCATTTTTACAGTTTTTGAGTAAGGTACTCCATTCGCAAACGTCAGGATAAAATAAACTGTGAGCAATATTTTTTGGAGCGACACCTTGTTCGTTAATTAAATTGATGTTAGGATTTTTCGAATTGATAATTGGCACAATTGCATTGCGACCAACAATCATTTGCCAGATAAATTCATTTTTAATCCCTGAATAATTTTCGTTTGAAACAATACACAAATTTGTTCCGGTTTTGAGCATACCGGCAACATCATTGTCATTCGATTGAGTTACTTTGACAATCGTTGATGGATTTTGTTTGCCAAAATTGCTTGCCCACTCATTGGTGAGATTGTACATTTCTTGGGTTGTCGTGATACTTAATGTATCTGTGGCGACAGTGTTGGTCGTCATTTCTTTACCACTTATATTGCTGCAATACAGGAGTAAAATTGCTACTAATATTAATGCTAAGGGTTTCATAATTGTAAGATTTATTTGTTGTTTTTTTTCTTTAACTTTATAAATAATTTCTGTACTTATGGTTTTTCAACAACAGTGCCAATGCTTTTAAAACATTGAAATCATAAATGTTACAATTATTATGTAGAGTATATTTACAACGTGGTTTGTTGAATTATTATACAACAATTTTACATCATGCAATTATAATGTTGATAGAAATATAGTTAAAGGTGATGTTGCGTTTTTATACAGATGTTGATTAATTCAACATAAACTTCGAAGTTGTTTATGAGTGTAGGATTGGAAATAAAAAGCCACAAAAATTTATGATTAATTTTGTGGCTAATGCAATTTTATTAAAACTGATTCAATAAATTTTAGGTTCGAAATCGGATTGGTTGACAACTGATAAATCATTGCCCGATTGCGTCAAAATTAAAAAACCATAGGCAAGCGCTTTTTCTAAACTTTCTGTCAGCACGGCCAAACCTGCAACGGCGCCAATAATTTTTTTGTCATTATACTCCGGATAAAGCGCTCTGAAATTTGGAAGTTTGCGATTATAAAAATCGTCAACGTCATTCGGATGCAATTTATATTTTACTTCGATAACAATCATTTTATCGCCATTATAAAGCACAATATCGTACTGACCTTGTAACTTTCCTTTGTGGCGTGTCATGGTATCGATATGCTCATATTCTATCCCGAACAATTCCTTGCGACTTTCTAATCCTCTGAAAAAAAATTCTTCAGCAACATCTTTACTGTTATTCGAAACTCCACCATAAAGTTTTGCCAGTTTATCAATTTTAACATCTGTTTCGCGTTGGCTAATAATTAAATCAGCCATCATACCCTCTAATTGTTCCCAGGTGTATTTCGAATTAGGATAATATAATTGTTCGTTCATCTAACCAATTTTTGATTTTACAAAATTACAAATTCTACAATTAAAATCAAAAATTCTATGAAACGATTTCCTTTTTACATTTCGCACAAAGCGAAACATTTTTCTGGTCGATGTCTTCAACATAAGTTGACGAAAGCATGACGCAAGCCGGAGTATGACAATGTTTCAAACCAAAAGTATGACCAAGCTCGTGAATAACAATTTTTTTAAAACGTTCGGTTAATAAATTTTCGTCAGTTGATAATCCATAAAGTTCATTTTTAAGACGATGAAGCGACACTATTCCTGTGCGTCCGTTTAAAAATGCCTGACCGTAGATATATGTAAGAATCGGGATAAACAAGTCAACGCGAAACAATCCCAATGTTTTAAAAGCATCCGGCTCTATTTTCGAATCGATTTCTTTCAGCAATTTATTGGCATCGTATTGGTGACGTGCGGGATCGTAAAATTTACTTAAATCAAGATAACTTTCGTCGAAACTCACTGGGTATGAATATTCATGTGTAATGCACTCAGCAATAGTTGCAAGAAAATCTTTCTCGAAATGTCCGTAAGAAATTAATGTAATATACTGCTTATCCATGATTAACGAATAATTGACAATTGACAATTAACAATTAACAATTAACAATTAACAATTAACAATTATTTTTTCAGCTCGTGTTTTTTTATTTTGTTATAAAGTGTAACGCGGTCAACCTGCAAGGCTTTGGCAGTGCGCGAAATATTCCAGTCGTATTTGATTAATATTTGTGCGATGTGTTTTTTTTCCAAATCGTCAAGACTTTCAATATTATTCTGAACAATTTCTTTTGTAACAGGCAAGTCTTTCAAACGAATTTCTTTTCCGTTGCCGACTACGATTGCTCGTTCAATCATATTTTCAAGTTCGCGGACGTTACCCGGAAATTCGAATTCTTCAAGTCGTTTTATGGCAGACGGTTCTATGGTTACTAAGTCGCGGCTCATGGACGTACAATATTTTTTGATGAAATGATTTACCAGCAACGGAATGTCTTCAATTCTGTCGCGCAAAGGCGGAACAACAATATTGACAACGTTTAAACGATAAAACAAATCTTCGCGAAAAGTTCCATCATTTACCATTTTTTTTAAATCTCGATTTGTCGCACAAATGACGCGGAAGTCCGACGAAATTTCTTTGTTACCGCCGACGCGCATAAATTTTTTCGATTCCAAAACGCGCAACAATTCAATCTGCATTTTTGTCGATATGGTTGCAATTTCGTCTAAAAAAATCGTTCCGCCGTCAGCCATTTCGAAACGACCTTTGCGATTGAACATCGCGCCGGTAAACGCTCCTTTTTCGTGACCAAACAATTCGCTTTCCAACAAACTTTCCGTTAATGCGCCGCAATGCACACTTACCAACGGAAAATATTTGCGCGACGAGTTGGCATGAATTGCGCGTGCAATCAACTCTTTTCCTGTTCCGCTTTCGCCTGTAATAATTACCGATGAAGACGATTGCGCGACCGAAGCCACGTCTTGTAAAACCTTGCGCATGGGATCGCTTGTACCAATAATATCTTCGATGTTTACAAGTTGGATAACATTTTCTTTCAACGTTTCGTTTTCGCTGACTAAAGAAATTTGCTTTGTCGCATTCCTTATCAAATGCGATAAATCGTCGGGATCAAAAGGTTTGGTAACATAATCATAAGCGCCGTCTTTCAAAGCTTGCACCGCGGTATCAACCGATGCAAAAGCTGTCATAATAATAACAATACAATCTTTGTTCAGGCTTTTAATCCGACGGTGCATTTCCAAGCCGTCCATTCCGGGCATTTTGATGTCTGCCAAAACAATATCGAATTTACGGTTTTCCAATAATGACAATGCTTTTTTTGCATCTTCGGCAACTTCAACCTGATAATCGTCTTCTATAAACCAGTTGTACAGCGAGTCGCGCACCGATGCTTCGTCGTCAACAATTAATATTGAAATGTTTTGTGACATTTTATATCTCCTTATTTTTTGTCAATGGTAAAATGATTGAAATTTTTGTTCCTTTGCTGACTTCGGTTTCGACATCAATTTTTCCTTTATGACTTTGCACAATGCCATGTACAATTGCCAATCCCAAACCTGTTCCACTAACTTTTTGCTTTGACGAAAAGAAGGGTTCAAAAATATGGTCGATATCTTCGGGTGCAATGCCAGAACCGTTGTCAGCAAAATCAATTTTGACAGTTTTTTCATCAGGATTTGAAGTCTTTATTAAAACTTCGCCATTTTCCATGACGGCTTCGGATGCGTTTACCAAAATAGCCACGCAAGCTTGTTTTATTTGATTCGGGCTGCAATATATCAAATCGTTGTGCGCTGTAAAGTCGGTCAAGAAATTGATGTTTGTAATTTTCATTTGGTGCGACATTAGGTCGTAGGTGTCTTTCAGAATTTTATGCAAATGAATGTTTTCGAAATGCGCCTGATCGTTGCGCGAAAAATCAAGCAAACCTTTTACAATATCGCCGCAACGTTTGGTTTCATTTTCTATGACAGTCAGATTTTTGAGCATCGAATCTTTGATGACATTATCCATTTCTACTTTGTTGAGCTGCTTGTGAACCAATTTAGTGTATGTTAAAACACCGGACAATGGATTGTTAATTTCGTGTGCTACTGACGATGACAATTTACCAAGCGATGCAATTCTTTCGATGTGAATTAGTTCGTTTTGCGCTTCCAATAATTCTTCGGACTTTTTCTGAACTTTATACTCCAGTTGATGCGACCAGTTTTGTAATTCTACAGCGGCATTGTGAATATTATCGAGCATATTATTAAATGCAATAGACACCATGCGCATATCGTCGAGTTGATTTTCTTTTATTTCGAGGCGCTTTGTTAAATCGCCATCGGACACAGCCTGACTGGCTTTGATAATTTCGCTCAAAGGATTCTTGATTTTTTTCTGCGTAAAAATTATCAAAAAAACTACAAGAACGAGCGTTGTAAAAATGGCAATCAAATAAAAATTGGTGGTCGATTTTTTAACAGCATCATCGAGTTCGTTCAACGGCATTTTTATTACCAACGAACCAAGCACTTCATCACTTTGCGGGTGCGCATGACAGGCTGCCATGTAACACGAGCGTCCGTTTAAAATTGGCGAACGGATTAACAGATGGCGATGTTTGTTGTCTTTCTCATTCATGCTGCAACCATGTTTCAATTCAAGTATGCGATACGATTTTTGTTTGCGCGGAAACATCGTATTAATATTTTTATGACAACTGATACAGTCGGGATTGCTGTGGCTGCTTGTGTCCGTCGAAAAAGAAGAATATACCAGACTGTCTTTGTTGTTGTACATATTTACGTCATCGATTCCAGACATGGTGTTAATGACATCGAGTGTGCTTTGCAGCGCACTTTTGTCGTTTTCGAGCATCGAATGGTAAAGCGCTCCTTCGACAATTGAACCAATGTTGTTGCCGTTTTGAAGAATAACTGTGTTGAGATATTGTTCGTTAACAGACTTAAAAATAAATCCGAAAGAGAAAAATAAAATAATTGACAGCACAGAAATTACAAAAACTACTCTACCATAAATTGAAGAACTAAAGCGGATATAATTTTTTGCTAATCGTCCTTTGAAGAAATTTTTGAGTGTGATATTTTCAGTCAGTTTCATAAAATTCTTGTGAATCTTAATGTCTTACAAAAGTAACAATACCAAAACTAAAAAACAAAGGAATCGCCCGATTTATAAGGTAGTTGAGATGTGTTAAAAAACATACTTTAATTATTGTGTAGAATTGAGTTTTAAAAATAGTATCTTGTAATTTTTATTCGAATTTTATTTGGATATTAACTTTTACTTATTATTTTTGTCGCAAATTAAGTAATTAAATACTTGATTACATAATTAACTATTAAATTATAAATTAACACATTTCAACTTATGAAGAACACAAAACTTTGGTACATTTTTATCGGTTTGATAGTTGTATCATTTTCGGTGTTGGGTTACTACGGCGTCGAAATATTCCGCCAAGCGCCACCTATACCCGACAAAATTGTTAGCGATAGTGGTAAAGTTTTATTTACCGGGCAAGACATAAAAGATGGCCAAAATGTTTGGCAGTCGATGGGCGGTCAGGAAGTTGGAACAATTTGGGGGCACGGCGCTTATGTCGCTCCAGATTGGTCGGCAGATTGGTTACACAAAGAAGCAGTTTTCATTTTAAATTCTTACGCACAAAAAGATTTTAATATGGAATTTGAAAAATTGGATAACGAAAAACAAGCAGCTCTCAAAGTTCGATTGCAAAAAGAAATCAGAACCAATACTTTTGATGTCAACACAAATACAATGAAAGTTTCTGCATTACGTGCAAAAGCAATTGATAACAATGCTTTGTATTACGAAAGTTTATTTATGAATGATCCTCGCATGGATAAATTGAGAAATGCCTATGCAATTCCCGCCAACTCGATAAAAGATAAAGATAGAATGAGCAAAATGAGCGCATTTTTCTTCTGGGCTTCATGGGCTTGTATTACCAATCGCCCAAACTCTGACATAACCTACACCAACAATTGGCCACCCGACGAAATGGTTGGCAATCGACCTGCAGGTTCATTATCACTCTGGTCGGGCTTTAGTGTAATACTACTTTTAATCGGTATCAGTCTTTTAACTTATTATTATGCCAGTAGCAGTTCGCACGAAACACAAAAACACACGCTTCCTACCAAAGATCCTCTATTGGGTTTAAATCCAACAGCGTCGATGAAAGCGACGTTAAAGTATTTTTGGGTTGTAACGGCTTTGATTTTGGTACAAATTCTTTTGGGAATTATTACAGCGCATTACGGCGTCGAAGGAAATGGATTGTATGGTCTAAAATTATCGCTCTTTCTGCCCTACTCTATTTCGCGAACATGGCATTTACAATTGGCAATTTTTTGGATTGCAACGTCATGGCTGGCAACAGGTTTATACATTGCTCCGGCAGTGTCGGGCAAAGAACCAAAATATCAGGCATTGGGTGTAAATTTTTTATTTATTGCGTTGTTGATAATCGTTGTCGGTTCGTTGATCGGCGAATGGATGGGTGTCATGCAAAAACTTGGTTTAATGACGAATTTTTATTTTGGACATCAAGGTTATGAATATGTGGACTTAGGACGTTTCTGGCAAATATTCCTGTTTGTTGGTTTAATTATCTGGTTGATTTTAATGACACGCGCATTGCTGCCGGCACTTAAAAAGAGAGACGAAAGCCGCCAGTTGCTGACTTTGTTTTTAATTTCTGCAATTGCCATTGCTGCTTTCTACGGCGCAGGTTTAATGTGGGGACAACAAACGCATTTATCAGTTGCAGAATACTGGCGTTGGTGGGTTGTACATCTTTGGGTTGAAGGATTCTTCGAAGTATTTGCCACAGTTGTAGCAGCGTTTCTATTTGTGAGAATGGGACTATTAAATATCCGTTTTGCAACAACATCAGTCATCTTTTCGACCATCGTATTTTTGACAGGAGGAATTATCGGAACATTCCATCACCTATATTTTACCGGAACACCAACGGCAGTAATTGCGTTGGGAGCTTCATTCAGCGCATTGGAAGTTGTGCCGTTGGTTTTAATGGGTTTCGAAGCATACCACAATTTAAGATTGAGTCGTGCAACTGAATGGGTGAAGTCTTACAAATGGCCAATTTATTGTTTAATAGCTGTAACATTCTGGAATTTAGTTGGCGCTGGACTTTTTGGTTTTCTCATTAATCCTCCAATCGCACTTTATTACATGCAAGGATTAAACACAACAGCCGTTCATGCACATGCTGCCTTGTTTGGCGTTTACGGAATGTTAGGAATTGGTCTGATGTTATTCGTTTTAAAAGGTCTTACAAGCAAATATGTCTGGAATGAAAAATGGATTCGATTTGCGTTTTGGTCAATCAATATAGGTTTGATTTTGATGATATTATTAAGCTTGTTGCCTGTCGGGCTTGCACAAAGTGTTGCCAGTATAAAATATGGAATTTGGTACGCACGTTCTGCCGAGTTTATGCAAACGCCATATCTTCTTACATTCAAATGGTTAAGGATTATTGGCGATACAATTTTTTCTATTGGTTGTTTGGCTTTGGCTTGGTTTGTTGCCGGTTTGAAATTTGGTTGGTCGCTCGATAAAACACAGATTGACCACTCAGACGATAATTATCCTTCTACGCAAAATTAAAAAATTAGCTTAAAATGTATAAAAAAGGCTGTCTTAAAAAGATAGCCTTTTTTTTTGCATGTCAAAATAGATACGAAAAAATATATTTTTAAAAAAGCAATAACTATTTTCAGATTTACTGAAAATTACTTATTTTTGTTTATAGAATTTTAGAAATTCCAAATTTAATTATAATTCAAAAAAAATTGATGTGAAAGAAGAATCTGTTAAATGGCATTCGCAGGAATTAGGACAAGAAACCGAAATGCTTGTTTTTGGACATGCAGGTTATCCTGTTATACTTTTCCCGACTTCGATGGGACGATTTTATCAAAATAAAGATTTTAAACTTATTGACAGTGCTGCATGGTTTATTGAAAATGGACTGGTAAAAATTTATTGCCCCGATAGCATAGATGTTCAAAGCTGGTATAACAAAAGCTGCCATCCAAGTGAGCGCGCGCGAAACCATATTCGTTATGATAAAATGATACGCAACGAAATTGTACCACGCGCATTTGCAGAGACCGGACATGGCAAAATAGCCACTGCCGGTTGCAGTTTCGGTGGCTACCACGCTGTAAATTTCGGATTCCGTTACCCCGAAATTACCGGTTATATTTTCAGCATGGCTGGCGCTTTCGACATCAAACCACAAGTCGATGGTTATTATGACGATGACGTTTATTATAACAATCCTCCCGATTTTATTCCGAACTTAAGCCATCCGGCAGCCTGGAATATAGGCATTGTTTTAGGAACTTCGGACGGTGATATGTGTTTAAAAGAAAATATCAGAATGTCCGAAATTTTGCACCACAAAGAAATCCGCCATTGGCTCGACGTTCGCAAAGGTCCGCATGACTGGCATGTTTGGCACGAAATGTTTCCCGAATATTTAGCTCAAATAAAATAAAACTTCCAACAACAATTTATACGAAAAAAAACAAATTAAAACTAAAAATATGAAAAAAATAGGAATTTTACATGGCAAAGAACGTAGCTTTCCCGAAGCCGTCGTTGCGCGTATTAATCAAAAAAATGTTAACGGTATTGTTGCGGAAAAAATGAAAGTAAGCGACGTTTATCAAGGCGAATCGAGTGGATATAAAGTTATTATTGATCGTATTTCGCAAGACGTTCCATTTTATCGTGCGTTTTTAAAAAATGCCGCATTGCAAGGCGCTGCAGTTATCAACAATCCATTCTGGTGGAGTGCCGACGAAAAATTTTTCAATAATTGTTTGGCGCTTAAACTTGGCGTTCCTGTCCCGGAAACTGTTTTATTGCCGTCTTATGAATATCCAACTGAAACAGATGCCAATTCGTTTACCAATTTGGTTTATCCAATGCAATGGGAAGAAATTTTTAATCGAATCAAATTTCCGGCATATATGAAACCACACGCAGGTGGCGGTTGGAAAAGCGTTTACCGCGTTGAAAGTCCCGAAGATTTATTTCGCGCACATCACGAAACAAGTCAATTGGTAATGATGTTGCAGGAAGAAGTTGTGTTTGAAGAATATTACCGTTGCTATTGTATTGGTCAAAAGCACGTTTTGATTATGCCTTACGAACCACGCAATGCGCCGCATTTACGCTATGTTACCGATTTCAAACCGTCGGCAAAATTGTACAAGACAATAGAAGATTACGTAATGAAATTGAATGTCGCTTTGGGTTACGACATGAATACAGTCGAATTTGCAGTACGCGACGGAATTCCTATTGCAATAGATTTTTGCAACCCGGCACCCGATGCCGATGTCAATTCTGTTGGCAAAGAAAATTTCGAATGGGTTGTCGAAACTGTTGCCAATTATGCAATAGAGCGTGCCCATAATCATAAACCGGGCGAAGACAATCTCACCTGGGGAACTTTTGTAAAAGAAACAGCAGCAAAACCAAAGACCACAAAAAAAATAGCCTAACTATTCAGTTTCTCTCAAATTGGAGCGCAGATAATGCATATTTTCAAAATCGGGAAAAAATTTTCCGCAATTTTTGACAGCAAGTTTTGTCTGCGTTCTAATAATTTTTCTTAATAATTTAAATTACCTAAAAATGTAAAATTATGCCACAATTTACCTTAGGAATTGAAGAAGAATATCAAATTATCGATCCGGTAACGCGAAATTTAATTGTTGATCCACACAACATTATAAATGAAGGAGCGAAATTATTTCCCGAGCAAGTAAAACTCGAAATGCACCGCGCAATTGTTGAAGTAACAACAAATGTTTGCCGCGATATTCACGAAGCCCGCGCAGAAATTACACAAATGCGGCGTGTTATTATCGAATTAGCGCAAAAAGAAAATTTGAAAATTGCAGCGTCGGCTTCGCATCCGTTTGCATTGTGGGAAGATCAGGCTATTACAGATCATCCGCGTTACAAACAGGTTGTCGAAGAATTGCAGGACGCCGCGCGCTCAAATCTTATTTATGGTTTGCATGTACATGTTGGCGTACCATCACGCGAAATTGGTGTTTATCTGATGAATCAGGTAAGATATTTCTTACCGCATATTTTCGCATTGTCAACCAATTCGCCATTCTGGCAAGGTCGAAATACTGGTTACAAATCGTATCGCACAAAAGTATTCGACAAATTTCCACGTACCGGTATTCCAGATGCTTTCAGTTCAATCAGCGAGTTCGACGATTATGTCAATCTGTTAATAAAAACAAATTGCATCGATAATGCAAAAAAAATCTGGTGGGACATTCGCGTACATCCATTTTATCAAACCATTGAATTCAGGATTTGCGATATACCAATGCGTATCGACGAAACAATTGCCATAGCAGCACTTATCCAAGCGTTAGTGGCAAAAATTTACCGTTTGCGTCAACGAAATATTAGTTTTAGAACTTACAACCGCGCATTGATTAACGAAAACAAATGGCGGGCTGCACGTTATGGAATCGAAGGTAAATTAATTGATTTTGGCAAAGAAGAAGAGGTCCCAACAAAAGCGCTTATTTACGAATTTTTGAATTTTGTGGAAGATGTGGTGGACGATTTGGGAAGTCGCAGTGAGCTTTACTACATATTAAAAATGCTCGAAACCGGCACTGGCGCTGACCGCCAATTGGCTGTTTTCGAAAAAACCAAAGACTTGGTAAAAGTTGTTGATTACGTTATTGATGAAACACAAATAGGTATTTAATTCACAATGGATAATTGACAATGGACAGTTGAATTTTCCATTGTCCATTATCCATTGTCAATTGTTAATTATTTTAATTCGACAAAATATTTTTATCTTTGTCGGTTTATTAAATTAATTAGCGATTATGAGAGATTTAACTCAATTAGTTGTAAATCATCAAAAGGAAACTAATATGCGGACAGCTTTGGTACGTGTTGCTATACTTGATATGTATCAGGGTTACAAAAATATGGGATTGCAAAACATATTAGATATTCTCGATTTACAAATTTTACCAATTTATAAAGAAGTATTTGATGTGCGAGGAGAATGTAAAGTTCCGTCGCTCGACTTTGATATTTACATTTCAACCGGCGGTCCGGGCAGTCCTTTGGAAGGAGACGGCGTTTGGGACAAAGAATATTTCGAATTGATTGACCAAATATGGGAATGGAACAGAAAAAAATCGAAGAAAAAATATGTTTTCTTTATCTGTCATTCATTTCAAATGATATGTCATCATTTTAATTTGGGAGCGTTGACAAAAAGAAAATCAACATCGTTTGGAATTTTTCCGATGCACAAAACCGAAGCCGGATTAGCCGATCCGGTATTGGCAAAATTGCCGGATCCGTTTTACGCTGCCGACACACGCGACTGGCAAATAATTCAGCCTAATTTAGAAGTGTTCGAAGCTTTTGGCGCAAAAATTCTTTGTCTCGAAAAAAAGCGTGAACACGTTGAATACGAACGCGCAATTATGGCTGTTCGTTTATCAAACGAATTTTTCGGAACGCAATTTCACCCCGAAGCAGACGTTATTGCAATGGCTGACAATTACAAAAATCCGGAAAAATATCAAAAAGCTGTCGAACTTTATGGCGAGCAAAAAGTAAATCAAACAATTCAGGATTTACACGATCCATATAAAATAAGTTTGACTAACAGAATTATGTTACCGACATTTTTGAAACTTTGTATTTCGCAAATACTCTATTTCTAAACTTTTTAGTATGATACCAGAAATTCGCAAAAAATACAACGAACAATTTACTGATGAAAAATATCAGGAATTTTTGGACGAAATAAACAGCACGTTCAATCACAAAGTAAAATTCAGAATTTGTGAAACGCCGATATTTGTGCCGCGCGCATTGTCTAAAAAAATTTTTGAAGCCTGCGACGAAATAATTTCGATTTTACTTCGACCAGATTTTAAAGAACTTACTGCAAAATCGCTGCCCGACAATGTGAATGTCCCCAACGAAGACAATCATGCTGTAACCTTGGTTATCGACTTAGGAATTTGTATTGATGAAAAGGGCGAATTAACGCCGCAACTAATAGAATTGCAAGGTTTCCCGACAATTTACGCATGGGAAAATTTTCTCGGAGCAATGTATCGAAAACATTTTGAGGTACCCGAAGAATTAGATTATTTCTTAAATGGTTTCGACAGTCCGAAATATTTAGATTTTATGAAGCACACATTTCTGGGAAAATATAATTCCGAAAATGTTATCCTTCTCGAAATCGAACCGGAAAAGCAAGGCACAAGTATCGATTTTTATATTACCGAAGCCTACACCGGCATCAAACCGGTTTGCATTTCGAAAGTTATTCGCGAAGGACGCAAATTGTTTTACTTGAACGATGGCGTCAAAACACCAATTTACCGTATTTACAATCGCGTTATTTTCGACGAATTTTTAAAACGCGGCGATTTGAAATGTCAGTTCAATATGGTCGAAGAAGTTGATGTGGAATGGGTAAGTCATCCAAATTGGTTTTATCGTGTAAGCAAATACACTTTGCCGTTTATTAAAAGCAAATATCTGCCGGAAACCCGCTTCCTTAATGAAATTAAAGAAATACCAACGGACTTGGAAAACTACGTTTTAAAACCATTGTTTTCGTTTGCCGGCGAAGGTGTAATTTTTAACGTAACACGCGAAGATATTGACAAGATAACAGATCGCAGTAATTATATTTTGCAACGAAAAGTAAAATATGCACAAGCCATTCAATCGCCAGAGGGCGGCGTTAAATGCGAGATCCGGCTGCTTTATCTCTGGCCCAACGCTGACGAAAAACCAACATTAACAATTTCGTTGGTAAGGTTGAGCAAAGGCGATCTGATTGGCGTCAAATTTAATAAAGACAAAACCTGGGTTGGTGGTTCAATCGGATTTTTTGAAAGTTAGAAATAAGAAAGATTTTCCAAGTTTTTAAAACTCGGAAAATCTCTTTTATTAAACAATAGCAGGTTCCGCAGCGGCACGCATTCCAAAAACATCGCGGTCGAAAATATACATATTGTGTTCGCCCAACATATTAAGTTTATCGAGAATTGCTTTTGCTGCTTTTTCTTCTTGTATTTGTTCGTTAACAAACCACTGCACCCAACTGTTTGTGGTAAAATCTTTTTCTGCAATGCAAGTTGCAACAATTTCGTGAATTGAATTTGTAATCAAATATTCGTGATCAAGAATTTGCTGGAAACATTTTTTTACATTTTCATAATCGGCGGGCGGTTGTTTTATTGATGGAATAACAGCTTTGCCTCCACGCTCGTTAACGAATACTACAATTTTAAGCATGTGTAAGCGCTCCTCGTCGGCTTGTGCGTAAAGCCATTTTGCAGTGCCTTCGAAACCGCTATTCTCAGCCCACGAAGCCATTGCCAGATATAAATGCGACGAATAACATTCTAAGTCTATCTGTCTGTTCAAGAATTCTTCAACTTTTGTATTCATCATTTTAATTTTTTGTAAAGATTTTTTAAGAAATGGTTTTTTAGACACAATTAAAACGATTTTTCACGATATTTTGATTTGATAATAATCGTGTTAATCATGTCTAAATAATTTATTTTGCTAATTTCTTTTTCAAATTTTCGTCAAGCGCATCAAAAAATTCTTCGGTTGACAAATAGTTTTCGCGTTTTATTTTGTCGCCATAAATGCAAACGGCTAAGTCTTTTGTCATTTTGCCTGATTCGACTGTTTCGATACAAACTTGTTCGAGCGCGTCGCAGAAATTGTGAAGTTGTTGATTATTGTCAAGTTTCGCACGGAATGCCAAACCGCGTGTCCATGCGTAAATAGATGCAATCGGATTTGTCGATGTTTCGTTTCCCTTTTGATGTTCGCGATAGTGGCGTGTAACGGTACCGTGTGCAGCTTCGGCTTCAACGGTTTTTCCGTCAGGCGTAAACAATACAGATGTCATTAAACCCAAAGAACCAAAACCTTGAGCCAATGTGTCTGATTGAACGTCGCCATCGTAGTTTTTGCAAGCCCATACAAAACCGCCTTCCCATTTCAAGGCTGCAGCAACCATGTCGTCAATTAAACGGTGCTCGTAAGTAATGCCCAGTTCGTCGAATTTTGGTTTATATTCATTAATATAAAGTTCTTCAAAAATGTCTTTGAAACGTCCGTCATAGCGCTTTAAAATTGTATTTTTGGTTGACATGTAAAGCGGCCATTTTTTCTCGATTGCCATATTGAAACATGAATGTGCAAAACCGATAATTGATTCGTCGGTGTTGTACATTGCCAACGCTACGCCATCGCCTTTGAAATGATAAACGTCGTAGTGCAAGGGAGCGTCGCCATTTTCGGGAGTGAAAGTTATTGTCAAACGTCCGTTTCCTTTTACTAAAAAATCCGTCGCTTTATATTGGTCCCCATGAGCATGACGTCCGATACAAATTGGTTTTTTCCAGCCCGGTACAAGTCTTGGAATATTGTTAATCATAATTGGTTCGCGAAAAACAGTTCCATCAAGAATATTACGGATTGTTCCGTTTGGCGATGGGTACATGCGTTTTAGTCCAAATTCTTTTACACGTTTTTCATCGGGCGTTATTGTTGCGCATTTGATACCAACATGATATTTTTCAATTGCCAATGCAGCTTCAACAGTTACGTGATCTTCAGTAGCATCGCGATGTTCCATACCAAGGTCAAAATATTTTATATCGATGTCCAGATACGGAATTATCAGTTTGTCTTTGATATATTTCCAGATTACTCTTGTCATTTCGTCGCCATCAAGTTCTACGACTGGGTTGTGTACTTTTATTTTTGAAGTCATAATTTTAGGATTTATTTAATTTTATATTTTTGACATTTACAATTTTGTTATTAAAAAATAAAATAGGCAGCCAAAGACAAAACAGCAGCAACAATAACGATAA
>Ga0265327_10000810_pt1 | contig 47518 bp, 42 predicted proteins | sample 41621metaG_FD_202089 | JGI IMG/M metagenome (GOLD analysis project Ga0265327, IMG submission 202089) | Rhizosphere microbial communities from Carex aquatilis grown in University of Washington, Seatle, WA, United States - 4-16-21 metaG | ecosystem: Host-associated > Plants > Roots > Rhizosphere... | reverse complement strand
TTGCCGGACTCTGTAAGGGTGCCGCTGCTGGCTCCGGTGCACGGAGAGGAGGGGGGCCATCTGGTCGACGAGATCGAGGGGCTGCTGGCCCAGGGCTACCGGACGCTCAAGGTCAAGGCCGGCTTCGATTTGGCCGCCGACCTCCGCCGGGTGGCGGCGATTCAGGCGGCGGTCGGGGGGCGCGCCGCCCTGCGTATCGACGCCAATGGCGGCTTCAGCCGCCAACAGGCGCTGAGCTTTGCCGCCCGGCTTGATCCGGTTGGCATCGAATTGCTTGAACAGCCCTGCGCCGCCGAGGATTGGGAGGCCAACGCCGCCGTCGCCCGGATCTCGCCGGTGCCGCTGATGCTGGACGAGTCGATCTACGGACCTGACGACATCGACCGCGCCGCCGGACTGCCGGGGGTGCGGCTGATCAAGCTGAAGCTGAAGAAGATCGGCGCCCCCAAGGACCTGGCGACGGCGCTGGCGCGCATCCGCGGCCTTGGTTTGACCCCGGTGCTGGGCGACGGTACCGGCACCGACATCGCCGCCTGGCACGAGGCGGCGGTGGCCGCCCTCGCCATCGACAATGCCGGCGAGATGAACGGCTTCCTCAAGATCGCCCGGCCGCTGTTGAAGGCTGGCCCACGCTTTCACGACGGCCATCTGGAGATCGCCGCCGGTCTGTCGCCGGCTCTCGATCCCGAGGCGGTTTCGCTTTACCGTGTTCGGCAATTCGTCGCGACAGCGGAAGGGCAACGGGGCGTCGCATGATCGAGATCGAAGCCATCGACCATCTGGTGCTGACCGTCGCCAGCATCGAACGAACGCTCGCTTTCTATGCCGCCGCGCTGGGCATGCGGGAGGAAACCTTCGGTGCCGGCCGCAAGGCGCTGGCCTTCGGCGCCCAGAAATTCAATCTGCACGAGGCGGGAAAGGAATTCGAGCCCAAGGCCGCCCGTCCAGCGCCCGGCTCGGTCGATCTCTGTCTGCTCGCGCGGACGCCGATCGACCAACTGGCCCGGCATCTGGCCGACCTTGGCGTTCCGATCGAGTTGGGGCCGGTCGAGCGCACCGGTGCCACCGGGCCGATCCTGTCGATCTATTTTCGCGATCCCGACGGTAACCTGATCGAGGTCGCCAACCGTCTGGCTCCGGGAGGTGGACATGGGAATTGACGCGGCGGGGCTGGAGGATTGGGTCGGCCGGGTCCTGTCGGCGGCGGGACTGCCGGCCGATGACGCGGCCCTGGCCGCCTTCGAACTGGTGGCGGCCGACCGCCGGGGCCAGATCACCCATGGGGTGGCGCGGCTTTCCGGCTACGTCGCCAATGTGTTGGAAGGCCGCGCCAATCCGACCCCCAAGCTGGGAATCGAGGAAACCGGCGGGGTGCTCCGCATCGACGGGGATCTGGGGCTGGGGCAGGTGGTCGCCGCCCGGGCGGTCGAGGCGGCGGTCGAGCGCCTTGGCGACCGGGCGCTCCAGGTGTTCTTTTTGCGCCGGGTGGGGCATTTGGGGGCGCTCGGCGGCTATGTGCGGCGGGGCGTGGCCAAGGGCAAGATCGCCCTGATCACCCAGGTGGCGCAGCCGGCGATGGCGCCGGAAGGGTCGCTCGGCGCCGCCATCGGCAACAATCCGTTGGCCTTTGCCGCGCCGGTGCCGGGTGGTCCGCCGCTGGTGGTCGATTTGTCGTTCAGCAAGGTGGCGCGCGGCAACGTGCTGTTGGCGGCCCGCACCGGCAAGCCCATCCCCGACGATTGGGCCATCGGCCCCGACGGCCGTCCGACCACCGACCCGGTCGAGGCGGCGAAGGGCGCCATGCTGCCGGTGGGGGGCCATAAGGGTCTGGGACTGGCGATGGTGGTGCAGGTATTGGCCGGGGCGCTGACCGGCTCGCTGCCACGGGCCAACGCGCTGCTGGGCTCGGCTTCGGAAGTCGGCGCCTTCGGTCTGGTCGCCGATCCGGCCGCCATCATCGGCGCCGACGCCTATGCCGAGAACATGAATGCCTGGATCGCCCATTACCGCTCGACGGTCGGCGCCCATGGCCGCCTGCCCGGCGAGGGGGCGGCGGCGACCGAGGCCCTCAGCGCCCGCGAGGGAATCGCCCTGTCGCCGGTGATCCTGGAGGAACTGGGCCGGGTCGGGCAAAGGGTGGGGGTGCCGTTTCCGGCCTAGCAGGGTGCGGAAAAGCCCCAAGCTTGCCTCTATTTCGTCACCCCCGCGAAGGCGGGGGTCCATGTTGACGCGAATTCCAAATCGCATCGCAAGATGTTGAGCGCGGACACATGGATTCCCGCTTTCGCGGGAATGACGGAAGAAAAGCCGAAGTTTTTCCGCACCTTGTCACATCATATCTCGAACCCGATCGGGTGTTCCGCCTCGGCGAAGAATTCGCGGTGGATGCGCTTCCTGATATCGATGAAGGACGGGCTGGAGCGGTCGCGCGGCCGCGACAGATTGACGGGGAGCACCGTCTTGACGGTACCCGGCCGCGACGACATCACCACCACCTGGTCGCCCAGATAGATCGCCTCGTCGATGTCGTGGGTAACCAGGATCATGGTGGTACGGCCGGCCTGCCAGATGCGCAGGATTTCCTGCTGCATGACGATGCGGGTCATGGCGTCGAGCGCCCCGAAGGGTTCGTCCAGCAGCAGGATGCGCGGGCGGTTGACCAGGGCGCGGGCGATCGCCACCCGCTGGGCCATGCCGCCCGACAACTGGCCGGGAAGGGCCTTGGCGAAGCCGGTGAGGCCGACCAGTTCCAGATGTTCGGCGACGCGGGATTTGACCTCGGCCGCCGGCAGGCCGTTGAGGGCGAAGGCGACGTTGTCCTCGACCGTCAGCCAGGGCAGCAGCCGGTGCTCCTGGAACACCATGCCGCGATCGAGACCGGGACCGGCCACCGGCCGTCCCTCGATGCGAACGCCGCCCTCGAAGGCGGATTCGAGCCCGGCGATGATTCGCAGCAAGGTGCTCTTGCCGCAGCCCGAGGTGCCGACGATGCTGACGAAGCTGCCCGGCTGGACGGCGAGGTCGATGCCGGTCAGTGCCTGGACCGAGCCCTGGGCCAGGGGGAAGCTCTTGTTGAGCGCGACGATGTCGAGTCCGGCGGCGACGCCCATGCTCAGTGTCCCTGATAGGTGGGTTTCCAGCGGATCAGCCGGCGCTCGATCGCCTTGAGCAGCACGTCGAGCAACTTGCCCATGATGCCGATGGTGATCATGCCGACCAGCACCACGTCGGTCTGCGACAACTGGCGGGCGTCCATGATCAGGTAGCCGATGCCGCTCGAGGCGGCGATCAGTTCCGAGGCGACGACGCACATCCAGGCCACCATGACGCCGATCCGAAGGCCGGTCATGATCGCCGGCAGGGCGCCGGGCAGCACCACCCGGGTGATGAAGCGCCGCCGCGGCACTTCCAGAAGGCGGGCCAGCTCGACATAACGGTGGTCGGTCTGGCGGATGCCGTCGATGGTGTTGACCAGCACCGGGAAGAAGGCGCCGAGGAAGATGATGTAGACCTTGGCCGCCTCGCCGATGCCGAACCACAGGATGGCCAGCGGTATCCAGGCGATGGGTGGGATCGGCTTGATCAACTGGATCAACAGATCGGTGGCGCGGTCGACGCGGCGCGACAGGCCGATGGCCAGGCCAAGGGCGAGGCCGGCCGTGGCGGCGACGGCGAAGCCGGCCAACACGCGCTCCAGGCTGATGGCGATATGGCGCGGCAATTCGCCGGTGACGGTCAGCGACCAGAAGGCCGCCGCCACCTTGGTCGGCGGCGGCAGCAGGATCGGCCGGATCAGGCCCAACTCGAACAGCCCCTGCCACAGGACGATCAGCGCCGCCGGCAGCGCCACATAGAGGGCGGCGCGGCCGAGCGACGGCGTGAGGCGAATCACCGCCCCCCCGGCCTCGGCCAGCGGAAGGCCGGGGCCGGTATCGGCGGCGGCGAGGGCCGCCTCGGCGGTCAATCGAGCCTCGCCGCCTTGGCGACGCCGCGATCGGCGAAGGCGTCGATATCGACGGCGGTCTTGATGATGCCGACCTCCTTCATGAAGGCGGCGCTCTTCTTCAGTTCGGCGACGTCCTGGTCGGTGAGCGCCGGACTGTAGTCGAACTTGGCGAACACCTTGACCAGCAGGTCGGGTTGCAGGTTGACGTCGGCGGTGACCAGTTCGGCCGCCTCCTGGGGATTGCTCTTGATCCAGGCGGCGCCGCGGGCATAGGCGCGCAGCAGCGCCTGGGTCTGTTCGGGCTTCTTCTTGACGAAATCGGTCGAGGCGATCAGCGCCAGCACGCCGGTCTTGATGCCGGTGCCGTCGGCCAGGACGCGGACGGCCTTCTGGGCTTCGAACTTGGTGATGATCGGCTCCCACACCGCGCCGGCATCGATCGAGCCGGCGATCAGCGCGCCGGGAATGTCGCCGTTGGGCAGGTTGATCAGTTCGATGTCGGAGAAGCCGAGTCCTCCCTGCTGGAGAACCAGGGCCAGCAGGTGATGGGCGTAGGAACCCTTGGTCACCGCCACCTTCTTGCCTTTCAAATCGGCGGGCGAGGCCAGCGGCGAATTGGTGGCGACCACCACCGCCAGCGATTTCGGTCCCACCGAGGACTTGCCGATCAGGCTGGTCTCCAGCCCGACCGACTTGCCGATGATCGCCGGAGTATCGCCGAGGAAGCCGAAATCCTGCTGGCCGGCGGCGAAGGATTCATTGATCGGCGGTCCGGCGGCAAAGGTGACGAGCTGGATGGTCGGATGGGCGCCGACCTTGGCCAATTCCTCTTCCAGCCAGCCCTTCTTCTTGGCGACGAAGATCGGGGCGTAGCAGGGGATGGGCTGGGCGGCGAGGCGGATTTCGTCGGCCGAGGCCGAGCCCAGTGAGAATATCGCGGCGACGGCGAAGGCGGCGAGTCTGGCAAGCGGCTTCATGACGGGTTCCCTTCGGTGACGGCAAGACGGTCGAGGTGGATGAAGGTGGGATGTTCGGCATCCTCGCGGGCCTTGCGGGCGGTGAGGCTCTGGTCGATGACTTCAACCGGCTCGATCACCCAGACGGCGGCAAGGTCCTGGTCGGGCGCCTCGGTCAGCAGGCGCCGATAATGGTGCTGGAACAGCGGGCCGGAGATGTGGGTGCGGATCGGCCGCCCCTTGATCTGGACGGTGCTGCCGTCGGCGCCTTTGAGGGCCACCGCCACCTTCTCGTCGAACCACACCGAGCGGACCAGATTGCGGTTGGTTACCGAGGATTCCAGCAATTCGAGGTAGTGCAGCGTGCCGTCGGCGGCCAGATGCAGCGAGCGCTTCTCGACCGCGTGGGGGAAGCCCTCGGCATCGACGGTGGCGAGGATCTTGACGGTGGCGGGATCGGCCAGCAGGGCGGCGACACCGGGGGGGATGGCGATGGTCATGGTTCTCCCTCAGGCTTGCAGGCGGGCGAGGTCGGAATCGGGGTGGTTGCCGCAGCGGCGGTAATCGTCGAAATCGACCCGTAGGCCGTGGCGGGCGCGGATGTCCTGGAAGCCCTTGGCCAGGCGGATGTAGTAGTCGAGCGAGGCGTTGGATTGGTCGCGGAAATCCGAGCCGGGGCGCGGCACCCAGACGATGTAGACGGTGGTGACGCCGCGCTCGGCCAGATATTCCGCCTCTTCCAGATTGGCGGCGATGGCTTCGCCCTCGCTGCGGAAACCGTGGGGCTTGGCCAGTTCGGCGCCGGCGACGATGCAGGTGCCGACATTGCCGCGACCGAAGATGTCGACGGCGCGGATCAGCCGGTCGCGCCAGCCGGTATAACCCACCCACTTGGCCTTGCCGGGGCAGACCCAGTTGAACTTTTCCTCGGTGAAAACCTCGAGGTCGCTGGTGTAGCTGGACAGGCCGGTCTGTTCATGAAGGCGGGCCAGTTGCTTCTCGTTGTAGGCCGAGCCGATCAGCTGGCTGGGGAACTTCTTGGTCCTGAAATTCTCGCCGATGGCCTGGAGCAGCTCGATATAGAAATCGACCTCTTGGTCGAAGACCTCATCACCCTTCACCACCGAGCCCGAGGTCAGGCAGATGTTGGTGAAGCGTCCGGGCTCCTTCAGCGCCTCGGCGATGGTCTCCGAGATGTCTTCCGGCCGAAGACGGCTGGGGACGCCGATCTCGTCGCGCTGCTGCTTGGTGTGGGTGACGATGTCGCAGAAGCGGCAGCCCTTGTCGTCCACCCAGAACTGGCAATAGCTGGACTGGAAGACGTTGAGCCGCTGCGGCCTCGCGGTGACCAACAGGCTCATCTTGATGCCGGACCGGGTGGTCTTGTCGTAATAGGCCGGCTTCGGCCACAGTTCGACCTCTTCGACGGCGCGACCGTCGTCGAGCAGTACGAAGCGGCCATCGATGAAATCGACGACGTAGGGATCCTGGGCCAGCGGCGTCGGATCGACCAGGATGGTGCCGCCGTCGCGCAGCAGCAGCGATTCGGGCAGCGGTTTGATGGCGCCATCGCGCGAGCCGAAGATATAGGGGCTGCGCAGTTGGTGGATGGTCGGATCGACCGCCTTTTCCGCCCGCTCGGTGTAATGAACGCCGCGCCGCTGTACATCGATCTTCAAGGCTACCAGACGGGGGAAACCCGGGTGGCGGGCCAGGGTGTCCTCGAAGGACGGCTCCTCTCGGTATTTCGGCTTCAGCAGGGCGACCATCGGTAAACTCCAGGGGTTGACTCTTTTATCTAGTAGGAAATAGGATATTGCTGTCAACCCCGTTCTGTCGCGAATCGCGGCAATCACGAAGGAGGCGGCCATGAACCTGACGCCCAACGACACCGTGACCGCCCTGGCGCCACCTCGTTGCCTGTCGGGCCTGCCGATGCTGCTGGCCGAGGCCATGGCGCCGCTTCCTTCGGCCCCCGCCGCCGCGCCGGTTCCCGGCGCGCGCTTGAAGTTCTGGGAAGTCCCCCGCGCCTGGCATTGCTCGCTTTTGGGGATTTGCCTCACGCCCGGCGAATTGCGGGCGATCGCCGCCAAGCACGCCTCGGTGCGGGCCAAGGCGCAGTCGGCCGCCGACGTCGAGCTGCATCTGGCGGTGGTTCGCTTCGCCTGCCGCGACCGGGATCTGGGAAAGGCGCTGACCAAGGCCCTGGACCGCAAGCACGCGCGTTCCGTCGCCCGCTGGTCGACCTTCGGCGATTCCGGGGCGCTCCAGGGTGAATGGACGGCGTTAAAGGATGTCCCCGGCGCCTATTGGGCCTTGATGTCGCATCCGCTGGCGAACGAGGACTTGCGAGCCATGGCGGCGGCCGAAGTGGCCATGCTGCTCTATCGCGGTCTGGGGGCCTCGCGCGCCGAGGATCGCCGGTGGGAAGAGGCGGCGCGCGCCCGCGAGGACGCCGAGGACAAGGCGGCCCGCCGCCTGGCCAAGGCGCGTGATGAAATCGCCCGCAAGGACGCCGAAATCGCCGAACTGCGTCGCCGCAAGACGGCGCCCGCCGAAGCGGACGGCGCATCGGCCGAGGCCTGGCTCGAACAGATCGCCGACCTCCGGCGCCGGCTGGCGGCCGAAGCCGCCCTTCGCCAGGCCGGCGAGGAGACGCTGCGGCGGGCCAAGGCCGAGATCGGCGAATTGCGCGGCGGGATCGAACGTCTGGCGGCCGAAAACGAGGTCCTCAAGGCGGAAAGCCTGGCGCTGGCCGCCCGCCTGGAGCCGGATCCGGAAGACGAGGCGGGCGGCGAACTCGATGACCTGGATGGCCGCACCATCCTGTTCGTCGGTGGACGCAGCCAGCACATTCCCCATTACCGTCGTTTGGTCGAGGAGCGTAACGGCACCTTCCTGCACCATGACGGCGGCGTCGATGACAGCATCGCTCGTCTGCGGGGCCTTTTCGGTCGCGCCGACGCGGTGCTGTTCCCGGTCGATTGCGTCAGCCACATGGCCCATGACGAAGTGAAGAAACTATGCCGCCGCTCGGGCAAGCCATTCGTGCCGGTACGGCGCTCGGGCTTCGGCGCCTTTCTGGTGGCGCTCGATGGCGTCCGTTCGATCCAGGAGACGGCGCTCGGCTAAGCCAGCGCCGCCTTCAGCGCCGCGATGTGGTCGGGGCTGATGCCGCAGCAGCCACCGATCACCGAGGCTCCGGCCCGTACCCAGGTCCGCGCCCAGGCCAGGTAATCGGTCGGGCCGAGATCGGCGCGGATCTCGCGCAATTGGACGTTGGCCTTGGCGTCTTTCGGCACCGGGGGGAAGGCGTTGGCGTAGACGCCCAGCCCAATCCCCGATCCCAGGCCGGCGAGGATGTCGTTGGCGGTGTCGAGCGCCGCCCCCATCACCTCGGGCTGGCTGCAATTGAACAGAATCTGTTGGACCCCAAGGTCGGCGGCGGCGACGCCGACGGCGGCGGCGACCGGCTCGCCCGAGCGCAAGCGGGGAATTTCGTCGGGCCGCTCATCCTCGAGGGTGAAAGACAGCCATAGCGGCTTGGCGGTCCTGCCGAGGGCGGCGCCGACGGCGCGAATTTCGGCGATCGAACTTTGGGTTTCGGCCAGCCAGAAATCCACCCAGGGGGCAAGCGCGCCGATCAGGACACGGTGGATTTCCAGCGAGCGCACCGGGTCGAACAGGTCGGGCCGGTAGGAGCCCAGCGCCGGCGGCAGCGAACCGGCGACCGCCACCGGGCGCTTGGCGCCGTCGGCGACCTGGCGGGCCAGGCGGCCGGCCAGGGCGGCGAGGCCGGCGCCACGGGCGGCGAAGCGTTCCTCGCCCAGATGAAAGGGCACGACGGCGTAGGAATTGGTGGTGATGATGTCGGCGCCGGCGTCGATGAAGGCCTGATGGGCCTTCAGTACGTATTCCGGCCCCTCGATCAGCGCCAGCGCCGACCATTCCGGCTGGTGGAAGGGAGCGCCGATGCGCTCCAGTTCGCGGCCCATGCCGCCGTCAAGCAGGCGCACTTTGGGGTCAGCCATGCCAAAGCCCCTCCCGCAGCAGGTCGATTTGGGTCCGCTGGATGCCTCGGCGCAGGATCTGCACCATCTGGTCGATCTGCGGCTCGCGGATGGTGAGTGGCGGGCTCATCACGCACATGTTGATCAGCGGCCGCACGATCAGCCCCAATTCGTGGCAATGGGCGTCGATGCGCCGCCCGACCTCGGCGTCGAGCTCGAAGGGGTTGTGGTTTACGCGGTCGGCCACCAGTTCGACGCAGGCCATCAAGCCCATGCCCCGCACCTCGCCGACCAGCGGCAGGTCCTCGAGGGTCTTCAATTGGGCCTGGAAATAGGGGGCCAGGGCGCGGACGTTGGCCAGGATGTCCTCGCGCTCGAAGATCTCCAGATTCTTGAGTGCCGCGGCACAGGCTACCGGATGGCTGGAATTGGTGTAGCCGTTCGAGAACATCGCCTTTTCGGCGCCCGGCACCGCCTGCAATTGGGCGAATAGCCGATCCGAGATGGCGACGCCGCCCAAGGGCACATAGCCCGAGGTGATGCCCTTGGCGAAGGTCACCAGATCGGGGGTGATGCCGAATACCGGCTCCGAGGCGAAGATGTGGCCAAGGCGACCGAAGCCGGTCACCACCTCGTCGGCGATGTAGAGCACGTCGTATTTGCGGCACAGCTCGCGGGTGCGGGCATGGTAGCCGGGCGGCGGCACGATGACGCCGCCCGAGGCCTGGATCGGTTCGGCGATGAAGGCGGCGACGCGCTCCGGGCCCTCTTCGAGGATGACGCCTTCCAGTTCGTCGACCAGATGGTCGCAATAGGCTTCAACGCTCATCCCCTCCGGGCGGCGGTAGGGGTAGGGCGACGAGACCCGCCTGACGATGTCGGCGGCCTCGTCCATGAACGCCTTGTCGCGCGGCTTGCCGCAGCACGACGCGGTCAGGTAGGTGCTGCCGTGGAAGGCGTTTTCGCGACTGATGATCCGCTTCTTTTCTGGGCGGCCCAGCACGTTGTTGTAGAACTGGACGAAGCGCAACGCGGTGTCGGCGGCGGTCGAGCCGCCGGTGGTGAAAAAGATCTTGTTGAGGTCGCCGGGGGTGAATTGGGCGACGCGGGCGGCCAGCTTGGCCGCCGGCGCGTTGCTGGTGGCCCAGGGGGAGTAGTAGGCCAGTTCCATCGCCTGGGCGGCGATGGCCTCGGCCATCTCGCGGCGGCGGTGGCCGATCTGCATGCACCACATGCCGCCGGGTCCGTCGATCAGCGGCCGGCCCGATTCGTCGAAGACGTAGACGCCGTCACCGCCGCCGATGAACGAGCGCGCCTCGCGCCCCACTTCGCCGACCAGTGGCCAGGGTTGCAGCAGATGGTCGCGCGCCTTGTCGGAGAGGTCGTCCCAATCGTGGTCGAAGCTCCGCAGGGCGTGCAACGTGCTCATGGCCTCTCCCTTCCCAGGGCGCCCGGCGGGGGCGCGCGTTCACTCTGATGTCACGCTACCAGCGAGAAACCTAAAGTCAACTAGAAAGGTAGATAGATGCCTTATCCGCCGAATCGAATCCAGGCGGATTTCAGCTGGGTATAGGCCAGCACGCTTTCGACGCACTTGTCGCGGGCGTTGCCCGATTGCTTCCAGCCGCCGAAGGGCTGGGTCATGTCGGAATCGTCGAAGCTGTTGACCCAGACGATGCCGGCCTCGAGGTCGCGGACCAGGCGCATGGCGGTGTCGATGTTCGATGTCCATACCGAGGCCGCCAGGCCGTAATCGCTGTCGTTGGCGATGGCCAAGGCCTCGTCGGCGCCATCGACGGCGATCACCGTCGCCACCGGCCCAAAAATCTCCTCGCGGGCGATGGTCATGTCGTTGCGGGCTTCGGTGAACAAGGTGGGGTTGAGGAAGGCGCCGGGCGAAGCGGGGGCATCGCCGCCGAAGACCACGTGGGCGCCTTCACGTTTTCCGGCCGCGATGAAGTCAAGGACGCGGTCGCGGTGGGCGTGGGTGATCAGCGGTCCCATGCGGGTGGCGGGATCGAGCGGGTCGCCGGGAACGTAGGTGGCGTGGGCAATGGCGGTGAAGCGTTCGACGAAATCGCCGAGAATCTTGCGATCGACCAGCAGGCGGGAGCCGGCGTTGCAGACCTCGCCCTGGTTGGCGAAGATGCCGTTGACCGCCGCCGTGGCGGCGCGGTCGAGGTCGGCGAGGTCGGCGAGGAAGATTTGCGGGCTTTTGCCGCCGCATTCCAATCCCACCCGCTTCAAGTTCGACTGGCCGGCATATTGGAGGATGCGCTTGCCCACCTCGGTCGAGCCGGTGAAGCTGATCTTGGCGACATCGGGGTGCAGCGCCAGGGCGCGGCCGACGGTCTCGCCGGGGCCGTTGACGACGTTCAGCACTCCGGCCGGTGCGCCGGCGGCCATGAACAATTCGCCCAGCCTTGGGCAGGAAAGCGGCGCCTGCTCTGCCGGCTTCAGCACCACGGTATTGCCGGCGGCCAGCGCCGGGGCGATCTTCCACACCGCCATCAGCAGCGGATAGTTCCAGGGGGCGATGGCGCCGACCACCCCCAGCGGCTGGCGCAGCACGCTGTTGAGGACGCCGTCCTCGGTGGTGCCGGTGCGGCCGCCGATCTTGTCGATGCATTCGGCCGAAAAGCGGATGGTCTTGATCGTCTCGGGCAGGTCGACGGCGATCATGTCGGCGATCGGCTTGCCGGCGTCGAGCGTGTCGAGCAGGGCCAGGTCGGCGGCGTTCGCCTCGATCAGCTCGGCGAAGCGGAAAAGGATCTCCATCCGCTTCCGGGGTGCCAGCCGCGACCACTCCCGGAAGGCCCGCGTGGCGGCGGCCACGGCGCGGTCGATGTCGGTCGCCGATCCCTCGGCGACTTCCGCCAGCACCTCGCCGGTGGCGGGGTTGATGGTGGTGAAGCGACCGCCCTTGTCCGCCTCGACAAAGGCGCCGTCGATGAACAGGCGTGTGTCCGGCCGAAGGTCGGCCGCGTGGCGTTTCCAGGCGGTGTGGTCGAGAGTGCCGAGGTGCGAGAGGTGCATGCCGCCTTCCGATCCGTCGAAACGGGGTTGAGTTAATATCTTCTTTCTACTAGAAGATACAGTTGTTTGCAAACCCAGCCGCGTGAGTGCCATGTCCGGTCCCCGTCCGCCCTTGTTTGAAACGCTCAGCCTGCATGCCGGGCAGCACCCCGATCCCCAGACCGGCGCCCGCGCGGTGCCGATCTACCAGACCACCTCGTTCGTCTTCGACGATGCCGATCAGGCGGCGGCGCTGTTCAATCTGGAACGGCCGGGACACATCTATTCGCGCATCTCCAATCCGACCACCTCGGTGCTGGAGGAACGCCTGGCGGCGCTCGAGGGCGGCGTCGGCGCCGTCTGCACCGCCAGTGGCCAGGCGGCGCTGCATCTGGCCATCGCCACCCTGCTGGGGGCCGGCAACCACATCGTCGCCTCGTCGTCGCTTTACGGCGGCACCGTCAACCTTCTGGCCCATACCCTGCCGCGCTTCGGCATCACCACCAGCTTCGTCAATCCGCGCGACCTCGACGGCTTCCGCGCCGCCATCCGGCCCGAGACCCGGCTGGTGCTGGGCGAGACGCTGGGCAATCCCGGCCTCGAGGTGCTCGACATCCCCAAGGTGGCCGAGATCGCCCACGCGGCGGGCCTGCCGCTGCTGATCGACAACACTTTCGCCACGCCCTATCTGTGCCGGCCGATCGAGCTGGGCGCCGACATCGTCATGCATTCGATCACCAAGTGGATCGGCGGCCACGGCATCGCCATCGGCGGCGCGCTGGTCGATGGCGGCCGCTTCGACTGGGACGCCAGCGGTCGCTTTCCGACGCTGACCGCCCCCTATGCCGGTTATCACGGGCTGATCTTCACCGAGCAGTTCGGCCCCGCCGCCTTCCTGATGCGGGCGCGCTCCGAGGGCCTTCGGGATTTCGGCGCCTGCCTGTCGCCGACCAACGCCTTCCATCTGCTGCAAGGGGTCGAGACGCTGCCGCTTCGGATGCAGCGCCATGTCGAGAACACCGCCGCCGTTCTGGCTTTCCTGACCAAACACGAGGCGGTCGCCTGGGTCACCCATCCGACGCTGGAAAGCCATCCCGACTACGCCCTGGCGAAGACGCTGTTGCCCAAGGGCGCCGGCTCGATCGTCAGCTTCGGCGTCAAGGGCGGCCGCGCCGCGGGGCGCAAATTCATCGAGGCGGTGAAACTGGCCAGCCATCTGGCCAATGTCGGCGACGCCAAGACCCTGGTGATCCACCCGGCCAGCACCACCCACCAGCAGATGGACGCCGCCCAGTTGAAGGCGGCCGGGGTCGGCGAGGACATGGTGCGGCTGTCGGTCGGCATCGAAGCCGCCGACGACATCATCGCCGATCTCGCCCAGGCGCTTCGCGCCTCGCAGAAGGGCTGAAGCCATGCAATTGCGCATCGACGGTCACACCGCCTTCGCCGCCACCGGCGGCCGCCCCTTCGACCCCGCCTTGCCGGCGGTGGTCTTCGTTCACGGCTCCGGTCTCGACCACAGCGTCTGGGCGTTGCACTCGCGCTGGTTCGCCCATCACGGCCGCTCGGTGCTGGCGGTCGATCTGCCCGGCCACGGCCGCTCGGACGGTCCGCCGCCGCCCTCGATCGCCGCCATGGCCGATTGGGTGGCGGCGGCGATCGTCGCCGTCGGAGTCGAACAGGCGGCGATCGTCGGCCATTCCATGGGCTCGCTGGTCGCCATCGAGGCCGCCGCCCGCCATCCGGGAAAGGTGCGGTCGCTGGGACTGGTCGGCGCCGCCGCCGCCATCCCGGTCCATCCCGACCTGCTGGCGGCGGCCGCCGCCAACGACCATGCCGCCATCGACATGGTGGCGATCTGGGGCCACGGCCAGCATGCCGGCCTGGGGGGTAGCAGGGCGCCCGGCCTGTGGATGCTGGGCGGCGCCGTGCGGGTGCTGGAACGGGCTAGGCCGGGCGTGCTGTCGAACGACCTTGCCGCCTGCAACGCCTACCAGGACGGCGCGGCGGCGGCGGCCAAGATCACCCAGCCGACGGCGCTGGTGCTGGGCGAACGGGACCTGATGACGCCCTTGAAGGCCGGCAAGGCGCTGGCTACGGCCATCGCCGGATCGCGCACCGTCACTCTGCCGGGCGCCGGCCATATGCTGATGGCCGAACACCCGGACGAGGTGCTGAAGGCGCTGGCGTCGGTGGTATAAGGCTCAGTCTTCGCCGAGGCCGCTCTCAAATTCCCGGCCGGCATAGGCGATGGCGACAATCTCCACCGTCTTGTCGAGGACCCGGAACGCGATCGTCACCCGACGCTCGAAGCCGATGGTGCGCAGACCGGGAAGGATATCGTCCCTTCGCGCCCCGCGTTCCGGGAGCTGGGCCAAGTCCATGCATGCCGTTTCGATCCGCGATAGGTAGCCAAGGGCGCGCCCCGAACCGGATGCTTGGGCGATATAGCGATACAGCGCGGTCAGGTCCGCTTCCGCCGAGGGGCGGAAGACGACGCGGCGCGTCACGAGGCTTCGGTATCCAGGCGGCGTAGCCGCGCGAACACCTCTTCCGCCGGCACGCTGGGCCGGGAATCGGCCAGGGACGCCTCGACCTTGCGGCGGAGGAGTTCATCCAGCGCCGCTTCTTCACGGTCGAGGGCGCGAAGCGCGGCGCGCATCACTTCGCTGGCGGAACCGTAAGCTCCGGACTTCAGGCGAGCCTCCAGGCCGACCTGCTGGGGGCCGAGCGTGACGGTGATCGGCTTGCTGGTGCGCATGGTCGGATTTCCACTTCGGCAATCATGACGGCATCCGGCATTACACTGTCATACTCGGCCCCCGGCTGTCCAGGGTACGCCTACTCCGTCGGCACCGTGTGGTAGACCCCGTCGGCGCCAAAGTACTCGGTGCCGTCCTGGCGGTAGAAGCTGGCGGCGCCGGCCTTTTTCAGTGCCGCCAGCAGGCGGGGCAGGGGACGGCCCTCGGCTTCCAGGCGGGCGATCACCTTGGCCGGGCCGATCTGGTCGAGCAGCTCGAACGGCCCCTTCTTCCAGGCGAAGCCCCAGCGGATGGCGCGATCGACGTTGACGATGTCGTCGGCGATCTCGGGGATCAAATCGGCGGCGTAAAGCAGGGTGCCGCCCAGCAGATCCCAGGTGAAGCGGCCCTCGGCATCGTCGGCGAACAGCAGGGTCTCGGCCTTGTCGTGGGGGGCGGCCAGCGTTACCGCCTCGGCGGCGCGCCACTGGCCATTGGCCAGGTCGAAGACCTCCTTCAACTTCGAACCGTCCTCCCGCTTGATCACCCGGTAGAAGCCGCCGCCCGACTTGCGGCCCAGCTGACCTTTTTCCAGCAGCGCCTGTTCCGCCGGCGGAAAGGCGGTGAAGGCGCGGCCGACATCGTCCTTGGGCAGGTTGGCCGCTAGATTCTTGCCGACGAAGTCCATGACGTCGAGGCCGATCAGGTCGATCAGGCCGTAAAGCCCGGTGGAGGGCAGGCCGACCGGCGCCCCCATCAGCGCATCGATGCGCTCGGGCGACAGGCCGTTGGCCAGATACGGCTTGGCCTTGTGCAGGCCGGACAACATCCAGAAGCAGCCGATGCGGTTGCCGATGAAATTGACGGTGTCCTTGGCGTGAACCACGCCCTTGCCGAGCGCGGACCGGCAGAAGGCCGCCAGCGCCTCCTTCACCTCGGGCCGCGTTTCGGCGCCCGAGACGATCTCCAACAGGCGCATCACCCGCACCGGATTGAAGAAGTGGGTCACCACGATATCCTGGCGCAGCTTCTGGAGCAGGCCGGCGGTGATGTCGCGGAGCGGAATGCCCGAGGTGTTGGTGCTGACCACCGACCCGGCGCCGCGCCACGGCTCGATGCGCGCGAACAGCGCCCGCTTGGCGGCCAGATCCTCGATGATCGCCTCGCAGATCCAGTCGTAGTCGGCGATCTTCGGCAGGTCGGCATCGATGGTGCCGATGACGATGTGCGCCGCCAGCTTCTCGCGTTCCTCGGGGGTTTGGGCGGTGGCCAGGGCGCGCTCCAGCGCCTTCTCCGCCGCCGCCCGATCAACCTCCAGCAGCAGCACCCGCCGGCCGGCGGCGGCGCTGGCGGCGGCGATGCCGTTGCCCATGGTGCCGCCGCCGATGACGGCCACCGAATTGATCTTCAACGTCATGAAATGCTCCGAATGTTGGCGGTCACGACCACACATGCTGGCGGCGGTCTTCGACTCTTTTGGCCTTGTGGGTGGCGCGTGGCAAGGTGCCATCCTCGAGCACGCTGATTCCGGCGCTCACCCCGGTCACCCCCTTGATCTGGCGGCCGACCCGGTGGGCCAGGTCTTCGATCGGGATGTTGACGCCATGGCGACGCTCGACCTCGACGGTCAGCTGGTCCAGGTGATCGACGCGATCGACCAGCAGCCGGTATTCGCCGGTGAGGTCGGTGTCGCGGCGCACGATGGTCTCGACATCGCTAGGGAAGATATTGACCCCTTTGATGATCAGCATGTCGTCGAGCCGGCCGCTGACGCCCAGCATGCGTTGGGCGGTGCGGCCGCAACGGCAGGGTTCCGAGGTGAAATTGACGATGTCGCCGGTACGGAAGCGGATCATCGGCCGCGCCCGCTTTTTCAGCGTGGTCAGCACCAGTTCGCCGCGGTCGCCCTCCTTGACCGGCAGGCCGGTTTCGGGGTCGAGCACCTCGACCAGGATATGGTCCTCGGCCCAGTGCAGACCGTCCTTTTCCTCGCACATGCCGGCGCACGAACCGAAAATGTCCGAGAGGCCGTAGTAATCATAGACCGAGGCGCCCCACAGTTCCTCGATGCGGTTGCGCGTCTCGGGGATCGAGCCGCCCGGCTCGCCGGCCACCAGGATGCGCTTGATCGCCAGATCCTTCCGCAGGTCGATGCCCTCCTTGATCGCCGTCTCGCCCAGGTACCAGGCGTAGGAGGGCGTGGTCCAGATGGCGGTGGCCTGGAACTGGCGGATGATGGTCAGCAGGCGCTCGGACGGCACGGTGCCGGCGTGGATGGTCAGCGCCCCCAGCTTCTGGGCGCCCAGCACGCACGGTCCGCCGATGAACAGCGAGAAGTTGAGCGAATGGCAGTAGCGGTCGTCGGGCCTGAGGCCGCTCGACCAGAATTGCCGCGCCTCGTAATCGATCCAATCGTCGAAATCCTGGGCGGTGAACGGCGAGGCGGTGGGCATGCCGGTCGAGCCCGACGAGGCCGAGATGTAGACGATGTCGCGCTCGGGCACGGCGGTCAGGTCGCCCCAAGGCGGCACCGCCTCCTGCCGTTCACGGATCAGCTTCTTCTCGATGAAGGGGAAGCGCCGAAGGTCGTCGAGCGTCTTCAACTGGTCGGGATGAACCTTGGCCGCGTCGAAGCTGGCCCGGTAATGGGGCGAGTTGTGGTAGGCGTGGGCAATGTGGCTTTGCAGCAGCGACAATTGCAGCGCCCGCCAGTCCTCGCGGCTCTGGGTTTCCAGGGCCGCGTCCCAGTAGGGGCGGTCGGTGGTCATGATGTCCTCACCAGGTCGGGATGATGGTGCCGTCGAAGCGCTTCAGGGTGAATTCCTTCACCTCGGGCGAACGGTAGGTGGCGATGAAGTTACGGATGAGCTGATCGTTCTGGCGCGCCCGCTGGGTGACGAACCACAGGTTCCACGGCGTATTGATGTCTTCCAGCAGCAGGGCGCTCTTGGGGCTGAGACCGGCGCCCACCGCGTAGTTCAGCGTCACCGCGGCGAAGTCGACGTCGTCGAGCGAGCGCGGCAGCTGGGCGGCGTCGATCTCGCGGAACTTCAGCTTCTTCGGGTTGTCGGTGACGTCGGCGATGGTGGCGGCGATGCCCGCCTTGGGATCGACCTTGATCAGGCCGGCGGTCTGCAGCAAGAGCAGCGAGCGGGCGCCGTTCGAGGGGTCGTTGGGGATCGCCACCTGGGCGCCGTCCTTGATCTCGGACAGCGTCTTGACCTTGGCCGAGTAGAGGCCGAGCGGCACGACGATGCTTTTCTCGACCGCCACCAGATCGAAGCCGCGCTGCTTCACCTGATTTTCGAGGTAGGGCTTGTGCTGGAAGTTGTTGAGGTCGATGTCGCCCTGGGCCAAGGCCGTGTTGGGCAGGGTGTAGTCGGCGAATTCGATGATCTTGACGTCGATGCCGGTCTTGGCCTTGAACAGCGTGCCGGCGAACTCGATAATCTCGGCGTAGGGGCCCGAGGACACCCCGATCTTCAGGGTTTCGGCTTGGGCGGCGTGGCTGACGAAAAGCGCCAGGCCGGCGGCCAGGGCGATGCGGGGAAGTTTCATCGGGAATTCTCCTTGGTCGAAATGCTTGGATTCAGCGCCGGGACGCGCGGTCGAGCTGGCGCTTGTTGAGTTTGCGGGCCAGGCGGTCGCCGCCGGTCTGTACCAGTTGGACCAGCACGATCAGCACCACCACAACGGCGGCCATGACGTCGCCCTGGAAGCGTTGATAGCCGTAGCGGATGCCGAGATCGCCGAGGCCGCCGCCACCGACGGCGCCGGCCATGGCCGAATAGTTGATCAGGCTGACCACGGTAATGGTCAGGCCGGCGACGATGCCGGGCAGGGCCTCGGGCACCAGGACCTTGGCGATGATCTGAAACGGCGTGGCGCCCATGGCCTGGGCGGCCTCGACCAGACCGGAATCGACTTCGCGCAAGGACGCCTCGACCTGACGGGCGAGAAAGGCGATGGCGACGATGGTCAACGGCACCGCCGCCGCTACCGTGCCGATCGAAGTGCCGACGATCAGCCGGGTCAGCGGGATGATCGCCACCAGAAGGATGATGAAGGGGATGGAGCGGAGCGCGTTGACGGCGGTGCCGACCAGCCGGTTGAACAGCGGGTGCTCGAGGATGTGACCGCGCCCGGTGATCAGCAGCAGGATGCCGAGCGGAATTCCCGCCAGCACCGCCAAGCCGGCCGAGATGCCGACCATGGTGGCCGTCTCGCCCAGGGCGTCAAGCAACAGAGCGATCGTTCTCGCTGACACGGCCGATGATCTCCACGTTCAGATTGTGCTGGCGCAGGAAGTCGAGCGCCGCCTGCTTGGCGCCTTCCGGCCCCGAGGCCTCGACCGTCAGGGTCCCGAAGGGGGCGCCCTGGATGTAATCGATGTGCCCATGCAGAATGTTGAAGGACACCGGGAACCGCCGGACCATTTCCGAAATGATCGGATCGTTGGCGGCGGGACCCAGGAAGGTGATGCGGAACACCAGATGGTCGGCGGTGATCGGCGAGGCGCGCAGGCGCTGGCGCAGCGCCTCGGGTTCGTCCAGGTGCAGCACGTCGGCGACCAGCGAGCGGGTGACGTCGCGCTTGGGCGCGGTGAACACGTCGAAGACGCTGCCGCTTTCCGCCACGCGGCCCTTGTCCAGCACCGCCACCCGATCGGCGATCTCGCGAATCACCGGCATCTCATGGGTGATCAGCAGGATGGTCAGGCCAAGGCGGACGTTGATCTCTTTCAACAGCGACAGGATCGACTTGGTGGTTTCGGGGTCCAGCGCCGAGGTCGCCTCGTCGCACAGCAGTACCGAGGGGCCGGAGGCCAGCGCGCGGGCGATGCCGACCCGCTGCTTCTGGCCGCCGGACAACGCCGCCGGATAGGCGTTGCGGTGGTCGGCGAGGCCGACCAGTTCCAGTAGTTCGTCGACGCGGCGATGCGTCTCGCCACGGCCGGTGCCCAACAGTTCCAACGGCAGCGCCACGTTGGCGGCAACGGTTCTCGACGACAGCAGGTTGAAGTGCTGGAAGACCATGCCGATGTTGCGGCGCACGTCGCGCAATTCCGCGTCGGCGAGCCCGGTCAACTCGCGGCCGTCGACTTTGACGCTGCCGCGTGTGGGACGCTCCAGCATGTTGACGCAGCGCACCAGCGTGCTCTTGCCGGCACCCGAGCGGCCGATGATGCCGAAAATCTCGCCGCGCTCGACCGTCAGGTCGATGCCGTCCAACACCGTCACCGGCCCATTGGGGCCAGGGAACTCCTTGGTAAGCGCGGTGACGGAGATCACGTGCGGCCTCAAAAAACATAAAAACACTGTATAAGAAGGATAATTCTGCTTGACGCGTGGTGTCAATCATCAAAAACTAAAGGCTAGTAGGAATGTGGAGTGGTCCCGGGGAATGGCCGACATCTATGCCGCCATCAAGGAGGCCGACCCGGAAGTGGTCGGGCGCCTGGCCGATGTTCTGGAATTGCGGGCGAGCGATCCGCAGCAACGCGATCTGCGATTGGGCTACCTGTCGCGGCTGACCTTCGCCGAGGGCGCGCGGGTGCTGGAGATCGGCTGCGGCACCGGCCCCATCACCCGTTCGCTGGCCGAGAATCCGCGCCTGATGGTGGTTGGTGTCGATCCGTCGCCGACCATGCTGGACCGGGCCCGCGAGCTTAGCCGCGCCTTCGCCAACATCGAATTCCGCGAGGGCGACGCCCGCGATCTGCCGTTTGCCGGCGGCACCTTCGACGCCGTGATCTACCACACGACGCTTTGCCACATTCCCGGTCCCGAGGTGGCGCTGGCCGAGGCCCACCGGGTGCTGGTGCCGGGCGGCCAACTCGCCATCTTCGACGCCGACTATTCCACCACCTCGGTGGCCATCTGCCCCGGCGATCCCTTGCAAGGGTGTGCCGAGGCGGCGGTGGGCGCCATCGTCCACGATCCTCACATCGTCCGCCGGTTGGTGCCGTTGGCGCGTGGGGCCGGTTTCGATGTCCATCATTTCCGCAGCCATTCCTATGACGGCGTGCTCGATCCCGGCTATCTGCTGACCATCGTCGATCGTGGCGCCGAGGCGCTCGAGCGCGATGGGCGGATCGGCCCCGACCTTGGGGCGGCGTTGCGCGCCGAGGCCCGTCGCCGGGCGGCCAGCGGCGAATTCTTCGGTCACATCGCCTATGCCAGCCTGATCGGCATCCGGGGCTGAGGCATGGCGACAAACCTCCAGGAGCAAACGATGCCAGATGCCCGCGACCATGTCCGCGCCCGCCAACGGATTTTCGACGACCTGACCCGGACGGTGGGCTGTACGCCGCTGGTGCGGATCAACCGCCTGGCGGTCCAGGCCGGCGTCAAGGCGCAGATCCTCGCCAAGCTTGAGTTCTTCAATCCCCTGGGCTCGGTCAAGGACCGGATCGGCGTCGCCATGATCGAGGCCGCCGAGGCCGAGCGCCGCATCGTTCCCGGCCGCACCGTGTTGATCGAGCCGACCAGCGGCAATACCGGCATCGCCTTGGCCTTCGTGGCGGCGGCCAAGGGCTATCGGCTGATCCTGACCATGCCGGAAAGCATGTCGTTGGAGCGCCGCAAGATGTTGCTGCTGCTGGGAGCCGAGATCGAATTGACGCCGCCGGCCAAAGGCATGTCGGGCGCCATTCAGCGGGCCAAGGAATTGGCGTCGACGCTTCCCGACGCGGTGGTGCTGCATCAGTTCGACAATCCCGCCAACCCGGCGGCACACCGCGACGGCACCGCCGAGGAGATTTGGGCCGACACCGCCGGCGAGGTCGATGTGGTGATCGGCGGCGTCGGTACCGGCGGCACGCTGACCGGAGTCGGTCAGGTGCTGAAGGCGCGCAAACCTTCGGTCCGTATCATTGCCGTCGAGCCCGAAGGCAGTCAGGTTCTCGCCGGCGGCGCGCCGGGACCGCACAAGATCCAGGGCATCGGCGCCGGCTTCGTGCCGCCGTTGCTCGATCGCTCGGTGATCGACGAGATCATCCCGGTCGGCGACGAAATGGCGCTCGCCACCGCCCGCAAGGTGGCGCGGCTGGACGGCATTCCGGTCGGCATCTCTTCGGGCGCCGCCCTCGCCGCCGCGCTGGAGGTTGGGGCGCGGCCCGAGCTCGAGGGCAAGACCATCGTGGTGGTGGTGCCGTCCTTCGCCGAGCGTTACCAGTCGACCGCGTTGTTCGACCGCCTGTGATCGGGCTACGCCGCCAGGATGGCGGCAACCTTGTCGGCGACCATGCGGCTGACCCGCACATGAGCCTCGTCGGTCAGGCCGGCGACATGGGCGGTGAGGATCGCGTTGGATAGGCCGGCGAAGGGATTGCCGGCCGGCAGGGGTTCGGTGGCGAAGACGTCGATCAGCGCCCCTTTCAGCCGGCCGGCGCCAAGCGCCTCGGCCAAGGCCGCCTCGTCGACAATGCCGCCGCGGGCGGTGTTGATGACCACCGCGCCGGGGCGGATGGCGGCGATGGCCGCCCGGTCGATCATCCCGCGCGAACTGGCGTTGAGCGGGCAATGCAGGCTGATGAAATCACTGGTGCCGAGCAGCGTCGGCAGATCGACCTGACGGATGTTCGCCTCCCCCCACACGGGGTCGCTCGCCTCGATGAAGGGATCGTAGGCGACGATGCCGAGGCCGAAGGCGGCGCCGCGCCGCGCCACCTGGCGGCCGATGCGACCGAGGCCGACGATGCCGAGAATCTTGCCGTAAAGCTCGCTGCCGATGTTGAGCGTTCTTGGCCAGGCGCCCGCCGCCACCTGATCGCCGGTGAACAGCGTCTTCCGGCTGAAGGCCAGCATGCCGGCGAAGACGTGCTCGGCCACCGAGATTTCGTTGCCGCCGTCGGCCGGCGCCACCGTCACGCCGCGCCGGGCGCAGGCGGCGAGGTCGATGTTGTCGAGCCCGACACCCAGGCGGCCGACCACCTTGAGGCGGGTCAGCGGCGCCAGCAGTTCCTCGCGCACCTGGGTCTGGTTGCGGACGATCAGGGCGCGGGCCGACGACGCCAGTCGCCGAATGTCGTCGGGGCGCTGATGCAGGGTGGGATCGAAGTGGATGGCGAAACGGGCGGCAAGCTCGTCCGCCACGCCTTGGTCCATGAATTCGGTGATGACGATATCGGCCATGTCCCGCCTCGCTGTTGTCTTGAAAATCCACTAGGGAAGTGGAGATCTGTCAAGCCCCATGTGGCGCATGGCTGTTACGGCGAAAGATTCTGATTGCAGGATGAAACCCACCAACCTAGAGTCTTATGGGTTTTAACGCCGAAGGGGTTTGGCATGATGAACTGGTTGAAAGGCGCGATCGCCGCGTTGGCCTTGGTCGCCGTGGCGGGGGGCTCCGGCCCGGCTTCGGCGGAGACTGGCAATCTGCGTATCGCCCAGCAATACGGCATCGGCTATCTGCCCTTCCACATCATCAAGCATCGTCAGCTGATCGAGAAGCACGCCAAGGCGGCGGGGCTCGGCGAGTTGAAGGTGAGCTGGGTGTCGCTGGGCGGCGGCTCGGCGATGAACGACGCCCTGCTGTCGGACAGCGTCGATCTGGTTTCGGGCGGTGTCGCGCCGTTCATCACGCTTTGGGCCAAGACCAAGGGCTCGATCGACGTCAAGGGGGTGGCGGCGCTCGACGCCCTGCCCATCGCCCTGGTCACCACCAACCCGGCGGTGAAGACGCTGAAGGACTTCACCGAGAAGGACCGCATCGGCCTGCCGTCGGTGAAGGTCTCGATCCAGGCCGTCACCCTGCAAATGGCCGCCGAGCAGGCCTTTGGCGAGGGCAGGCACGAGACGCTCGATCCCCTGACGGTATCGCTCAAGCATCCCGACGCCTATGCCGCGCTGGCCTCGGGCAAGTCCGAGGTGACTGCCCATTTCGGCGGCCCGCCCTTCCAGCAGCAGGAACTGCTGCTGCCCGGTGCCCGCAAGATCATCGACAATTACGGCGTGCTCGGCGGTCCGGCGACCTTCAACGTGATCTGGGCCAAGGCCGCCTTCCGTCAGGCCAATCCCAAGGTCTATGGCGCCTTCCTGGCCGCCCTGAAGGAAGCCATCGAATTGATCAAGGCCGACCCCAAGGAAGCCGCCCGCATCTACCTGGCCGAGGATGAATCGAAGCTGGACGAGGCGCTGGTGCTTGGCATCATCAACGACCCCCAGACCCGCTTCACCACCCAGCCGCTGAACGTCACCAAATACTCGGACTTCCTGTTCAAGACCGGCGCCATCAAGGCCAAGCCGGATAGCTGGAAGGACCTGTTCTTCGCCGACATCCATGCCGAGGGCGGCTCGTGAGCGTGGTTCACCTTCTTCCCGCCGGTGGCGAGCCGCCGGTCACCCTGGCCGTGGTCGAGCGGCCGCTGTCGGTGTGGCAGCGGCTGGCCGGCATCACCGCGCTGCGCCGCGCGGTGATCCTGGTCGGATTGGCGGTGCTGTGGCAGGCCTACGCCACCTGGGCCAACAATCCGTTGATGTTTCCGACCTTCACCGACACCACCGAGGCGTTCTGGGACGCGCTGTCGCGCGGCACCTTGCTGGCGAAATCCTGGACCTCGGTGAAGGTTCTGCTGATGGGGTACGGCATCGCCATCGCCATCGCCTTCAGCCTGGCCGGCATCGCCACCGCCACCCGGCTCGGCGACGACGTGCTGGCGACGCTGACCTCGATGTTCAATCCGTTGCCGGCCATCGCCCTGTTGCCGTTGGCCCTGCTGTGGTTCGGGTTGGGCACCCCCAGCCTGCTGTTCGTTCTAGTCCATGCGGTGCTGTGGCCGTTGGCGCTGAACGCCTCGGCCGGGTTCGCCGGCGTCAGCGAAACCCTACGCATGGCCGGGCGCAATTACGGCCTGTCGGGCTGGCGCTACGTCACCCTGATCCTGGTGCCGGCGGCATTCCCGTCGATCCTCACCGGCCTCAAGATCGGCTGGGCCTTCGCCTGGCGGACCCTGATCGCCGCCGAACTGGTGTTCGGCGTCGCCTCGGGCTCGGGCGGACTCGGCTGGTTCATCTTCGAGAACAAGAACCGGCTGGAAACCGCCTACGTCTTCGCCGGATTGGGGACGGTCATCATCATCGGCTTGCTGGTCGAGAACCTGGTGTTCCGCACCATCGAAATCCACACCGTGCGCAAATGGGGCATGCAGCGGTGACCCTGAGAATCGTTCCCGACGAAATCGAACGCGCCGTCGCCGGCCTTTACGTCCGCTCGCTGCAATCGCTGCCGCCCGACGTCGAGGGCGCCATCGGCGGCCTGCGGAATGCCGAAAGCGACGATACCGCGCGGCAAATCCTCGACGCCATGCTCGACAACATCGCGGTGGCCGCCCGCACCGGCGGCCTGCTCTGCCAGGACACCGGCCTGCCGGTGGTCACCGTCTCGGTCGGACGCGGGGTGGTCTTCGACGGAATCGCCGTCGAGGCGGCGATCCGCCGGGGGGTGGCGCGGGCGACCCGCGAGCATCCGCTGCGCTCGTCGGTGGTCCATCCGTTGACGCGGGCCAACGACCAGGATTCGACCGGCATCCGCATCCCCGCCATCCACTGGCAATTCGTCGAGACGCCCGACTGGCTGCGTCTCGATTTCGTCCCCAAGGGGTCGGGGTCCGAGAACGGCTCGTTCCTTGCCATGCTGCTGCCGGCGGACGGAATCGCCGGCATCAAGCGCTTCGTCATCGACAAGGTGGTCGAGGCCGGTGGCAAGGTCTGTCCGCCGACAGTGGTCGGCGTCGGCATCGGCGGCACCTCGGATTTGTGCATGCACCTGGCCAAGGTGGCGGCGACCCGGCCGCTGGGCACCGTTTCCGCCGACGAGCACGGCCGGGCGCTCGAGGTCGAACTCGGCCGGGCGGTCAATCGCCTCGGCATCGGGCCGCAGGGCCTGGGTGGCGACGCCACCGCCTATGCCGTCCATGTCGAAGTGGCGGCCACCCACATCACCCTCAACCCGGTGGCGGTCAACATCCAGTGCCATTCGGCCCGGCGCGCCTCGGCCACCTTCACCGCCGCCGGCATCGAGGTGGGCGCATGACCCGGCTGCACCGCCTGACGGCGCCCTTGTCCGAGACCGCCATCCGCGAGCTTCGGGCCGGCGACCGGGTGATCCTGGATGGTCCGCTGTTCGGCATCCGCGACGCCACCCAGATCGCCCTGTTCGACCAGGGGCGCCGCACCCGTTTCGACCTTTCCGGCCATGCCGTCATCCATACCGCTCCCAATGTGCGGCGGGTGGAAGGCGGCTTCGAGCCGGTCTGTGTCGGCACCACCACCAGCGCCCGCATGGAGCGTTTCACCCGGCCGCTGATGGAACGGCTGGGGGTGCGGATCATCATCGGCAAGGGGGGGCTGCTCGACGATTCGCTTGCCGCCTTCGCCGAGTTGGGCGGCGTCTACCTCGCCGTCAACGGCGGCTGCGCGGCGATCGAGACCACCTGGATCGAACGCATCGAGGATGCCGACCTCCTCGACCTCGACCCCGAATGCCTGTGGCGCTTCGCCGTCAAGGGCTTTGGCCCGTTGCTGGTGGCGATGGATGCCCACGGCCGCAGTCTCTACGCCGAACGGCGGCGGGCGGTTACCGCCAACCGCGCCTCGGTGCTGGCCGAGCTTGGAATCGAGCCATGAAGGAGGTCGTCACCGACATCCTGATTCTGGGGGCGGGCGGTGCCGGCCTGCTGGCCGCCCTGCACGCCCGCCAGGCGGCGCCGACGGCGCGCATCGCCATCGCCGTCAAGGGATTGCTGGGCAAGTGCGGCTGCACCCGCATGGTGCAGGGCGGCTACAACGTCGCCCTGGCCGCCGAGGATTCGGTCGAGCGCCATTTCAAGGACACCATCGAGGGTGGCCAGTGGCTGAACGATCAGGAACTGGCCTGGACGCTGGTGAGAACGGCGCCGGGGCGGGTGCGCGAGTTGGAGAACCGCTACGGCTGCTTCTTCGACCGCAATCCCGACGGGACGCTGCACCAGAAGGCCTTCGCCGGCCAGACCTTCGACCGCACCGTCCATAAGGGCGACCTGACCGGCATCGAGATCGTCAACCGCCTGGCCGAGCAGGTGCGCGCCGCCGGTATCGACCGGCTGGAGGACCACCGGGCGGTGGCGCTGATTCCGTCGGCGGCGGGCGACGCCGTCGCCGGGGCGCTGCTGATCGACATCCGCACCGGCGGTTTCGTCCTGGCGCGGGCCAAGGCGGTGCTGTTGGCCACCGGCGGCGGCCCGACCATGTACCGCTACAACACGCCATCGGGCGACAAGAGCTGCGATGGCCTGGCGATGGCCCTCCGCGCCGGCCTGACGCTGCGCGACATGGAGATGGTGCAGTTCCATCCCACCGGCCTGCTGGCCGGCGAGGGAACGCGGATGACCGGAACGGTGCTGGAGGAGGGGCTGCGCGGCGCCGGCGGTCATCTGCTCGACGGCGACGGACACCGCTTCATGGAGGAATTCGATCCCCGGGGCGAACGCGCCACCCGCGACATCGTCAGCCGTGCCATCATCGAAATCGTGCGGGCGGGACGCGGTACGCCGGGCGGCGGCGTCCATCTTCGCATGGGCCATTTGGGCCCCGATTCGGTGCGCCGCCAGTTCAAGGGCATGGTCGATCGTTGCGCCGATTGCGGCTTCGATCTCGCCGCCGGCCTGGTCGAGGTGACCCCCACCGCCCATTACCTGATGGGAGGCGTGGTGTTCCGCCCCGATTGCTCGACCGCGTTGCCCGGCCTGTTCGCCGCCGGCGAGGATACCGGCGGGGTGCATGGCGCCAATCGCCTGGGCGGCAACGGCGTCGCCAATTCCACCGTCTTCGGCGGCATCGCCGGCGACAGCATGGCGGCCTGGATCGGCGGCCGCGTCCTCGCCGAACCGTCGCGCGAGGCGGTGGTCACCGCCGAAGCCGCCGCCCGGCGGCCCTTGGGCGGCACCGGCGGCGATCTCGACCAACTGCGCTCGCGCCTGCTGGCGCTGATGTGGGACGATGTCGGCATCCTCCGCGAGCAGGCGGGCCTGGACCGGGCCTGGACCGGGCTCAAGGCCCTGGAGGCCGAACTGGACGATACCGGCGCGCCCGGCGATCCGGCCTTCAACCTGGCCTGGCATGACTGGCTGAACCTGAAGAACCAATTGCTGGTCAGCCGCGCCATCACGGCGGCGGCGATTGAGCGCCGCAATTCGGTCGGCGCCCATTGGCGCACCGACCATCCCCATCGCCCCGAGCCGGCGGCCTCGCGCCACACGCTGGTCTGTCTGTTCGACGGCAGACCGGTGGCCTCCGAGGTGCCGGTATCTTTCACCCGTCTCGTTCCCGAACCTTCAGGAGGACACGTTGCCAGCGCCTGATTTCATCATCCACGCCCCCGAGGACAATGTCGGGGTGGTCGTGGTCGAAACCGTCGAGGCCGGAAAGCCTTTGATCGGCTGGGTCATGGATACCGACGCCACCGTCGCCATCGAGGCCCTCGACCGCATCCCGCTCGGCCACAAGGTGGCCCTCGCCGACATCGCCGAGGGCGCCACGGTGACCAAGTACGGCCACGACATCGGCCGCACCGTTGCCGCCATCGGCAAGGGTCGGCACGTCCACGTCCACAACCTCAAAACCAAGCGGTGGTAAGCATGCCCTCCTTCTTCGGATATCACCGTGAAAACGGCCGTGTCGGCGTGCGCAACCACGTCATCATTCTGCCGCTCGACGACCTTTCCAACGCCGCCTCCGAGGCGGTCGCCAACAACATCAAGGGCACGCTGGCGATCCCGCATCCTTACGGCCGCCTGCAATTCGGCGCCGACCTGGAACTGCACTTCCGCACCCTGATCGGCACCGGCGCCAATCCCAACGTCGCCGCCGTGGTGGTGATCGGCATCGAGCCGGGCTGGACCAAGCGGGTGGTCGACGGTATCGCCGCCACCGGCAAGCCGGTGCAAGGCTTCGCCATCGAGGGCAACGGCGACATCGCCACCATCGCCGCCGCCTCGCGCGCCGCCAAGGATTTCGTCCATTGGGCCAGCGAGCTGGTGCGCCGCGAAGCCGACCTCAAGGACCTGTGGGTGTCGGTGAAGTGCGGCGAGTCGGACACCACTTCGGGGCTGGCCTCGAACCCGACGGTCGGCAATTTCGTCGACAAGGTCGACGCCTTGGGCGCCACCACCTGCTTCGGCGAAACCTCGGAACTGACCGGGGCGGAAAGGGTCTGCGCCACCCGCGCCGCCAGCCCGGCGGTGGGCGAGAAGTTCCTCAAGACCTGGACCGAGTACAACGACTTCATCCTCGCCAACAAGACCAACGACCTGTCGGAAAGCCAGCCGACCAAGGGCAACATCGAGGGCGGCTTGACCACCATCGAGGAAAAGGCCTTCGGCAATTTCCAGAAGATCGGCAAGAAGGCCCGCTACGTCGATGTCCTCGAACCGGCGCAGGCGCCGACCAAGGGGGCGGGGCTGTACTTCATGGACACCTCGTCGGCCGCCGCCGAGTGCGTCACCTTGCAGGCCGCCGCCGGCTTCGCCGTGCACCTGTTCCCCACCGGCCAGGGCAACGTCATCGGCAACCCGATCGTGCCGGTGATCAAGATCACCGCCAACCCGCGCACCGTGCGCACCATGGGCGAGCACGTCGACCACGACGTCTCGGGGATCCTGCGGCGCGAGCTGACGCTCGACGCCGCCGGCGACCAGCTGATCGCGCTGACGCTGCGCACCGCCAACGGCCGTCACACGGCCGCCGAGGTGCTTGGTCATCGCGAGTTCGTGCTGACCAAGCTGTACCGGAGCGCCTGATGGCCGAGCTGGCGGTCTCGATTCTGAGGGGCAATGACTGGGCCGAGTACCGGGTGCCGCTGATGCGACACCAGACGGTGCTCGACCTGGTTACCTGGATTCAGCGGCATCGGGACCCCAGCCTGGCCTATCGCTTCGCCTGCCGGGTCGGCATGTGCGGGTCCTGCGCCATGACCGTCAACGGTCGGCCGCGCTGGACTTGCCGCACCCGCGTCGAGGAGGTGGCCGAGGATGGCCGCCTCCGCCTCGCGCCCTTGGCCAATTTTCCGGTGATCAAGGATCTGGCCGTCGACATGGAGCCGTTCTTCGCCCGCCACGAGAAGGCGGCGGCCCGCTTCGTCCCCGGCGGCGGCGACGGCGATTTCGCCCGCATCCGGCCCGATTCGCCCGAGCGGCGGCGGGCCGACGCCGGCATCGAATGCATCGGTTGCGGTGTCTGCGCCGCCGCCTGCGAAACGGTTGCCGCCTTTCCCGACTACCTGGGGCCGGCGGCGCTCAACCGTGCCTGGACCCTGGTCAACGACCGCCGTGACGCCGCCGGTGGGGCGCGCCTGCTGGCGGTCGCCGGCGATCTCGGCGCCCATGGCTGCGCCAGCCATCAGGAGTGCTCGGAAGTCTGTCCCAAGCACCTCGATCCGGCGGGCGCCATCGCCGGGCTCAAGCGCGCCGCCTTCTGGTCGGTGTTGAAAGGCGGCCGATGATGGGCGCGCGGGGAGAAACCCTGGCCTGGGCCATCCATCGCCTGACCGGCTTGGCGGTGGCCGCCGGGGTGGCGATCCATCTGGCCGACGGTCTTCGCCGGCCGCCGGTGGCGCTTGATGCCCAGACGGTATGGTCGGCCAATCCCTGGTATCTGGTGCTGGCGGTGACCGCCGTGGTCCATGCCGCGCTGGGCCTGCGGCGGCTGTGGAGCCGCGCCGGGATGCTGCGCGGACGCCAGGCGTTGCTTGGCTGGTTGGCGCGGCTTCAGCGGTGGAGCGGCGGCCTGCTGGCCTTGGCGCTGCCGTTCCATTTCGGCGTGCTGGCGCTCGCCTTGGCCGCGCCGCCGGTGTTCGACCGGCTTTCGGCGTTGACCGAGGGGCGGTTGCGGGAAACCGTGGCGGCCGAACTGGTGCTGGTCGCCGCCTTCCATCTGGCCGGCGGCCTGCGAATCATCGTACTGGAAGCCGCCGCCAGCACCCGCTTTCAGAAAACGATGGCCGCCCTGGCGGCCGGGTTCGCCGCCGCCGCCGCCGCCGGCTGGCTGGTGCGGCCATGGTAGGGGACGAGATGATGACCAACGAGGCGCCGCCGCTGCTCTCCGTCGATGGGGTGACGCTGCAATACAAGACCCGCAAGACGCTGGTGACCGCCACCTGGCGGATCGGCTTCGATGTGCGCCCGGCCGAGCGGCTGATCCTGCTGGGGCCCTCGGGTTGCGGCAAATCGACCCTGCTGAAATGTGTCGGCGGCTTCCTGAAGCCGGTCGAGGGCAGCGTGCGGCTGTCGGGGCGCGAGGTCACCGGGCCAGGACCCGACCGCGTCATGGTCTTCCAGGAATTCGACCAATTGCTGCCGTGGAAGACGGTGCGCGAGAACATCCTGTTTCCGCTGCACCAGGCCCGGCGCAACTGGAGCAAGGCCGAGGCCGACGAGAAGGCGCGGCTTTACATCCACAAGGTCGGGCTGACCAAGTTCGCCGATTCCCATCCGCACCAATTGTCGGGCGGCATGAAGCAGCGGGTCGCCATCGCCCGGGCGATGGCGATGGAGCCGGACATCTTGCTGATGGACGAGCCGTTCGCCGCGCTCGACGCGCTGACGCGGCGCCGGATGCAGGAAGAGCTGCTGTTGCTTTGGCAGGACACCCGCTTCACCATGCTGTTCGTCACCCATTCCATCGAGGAGGCGATCGTCGTGGGCAGCCGGATTGTCGTGTTATCGCCCCATCCCGGCCGGGTCAAGGCGGTGCTGGACGCCGATTTCGCCCGCGACGACGCGGTCGGCGAGACACGGGCGAAGGCCCTGCTCGACGAAATCAACGACATGCTGCTGGCCGATCGCTTCGTCGACGGCGGCGGCATTTGACCGCTTCGCTGGTCCTGGTAGTGGTGGCCGGCACCGTCGCCGGCGGCTTCGTCTCCGGCGTCTCGGGTTTCGCCTTCGGCATGGTCGCCTACAGCGTCTGGGCCTGGTTCCTGGCGCCGGGATTGATGGCGCCGATGGTGGTGTTCGGCTCGCTGTTGGCGCAATTGCTGTCGCTGGGCGCCGTCCGCCGCAGCCTGCATTGGCGGCTGCTGGCGCCTTTCCTGATCGGCGGCGTGGCGGGGGTGCCGCTCGGGGCCACACTGTTGCCGCTGGTCGATCTTGACGCCTTCCGCGCCACCGTCGGCGCGGTCATGATCGTCTACAGCCTGTTCATGCTGGCCGGTCGTGGCGTCAGGCTGCGCCTCCCGGCCGGGCGCTGGGCCGATGCCGTCGTCGGTGTCGTCGGTGGCGTGATGGCCGGCCTGGCCGGGCTGTCCGGGGTGGCGCCCACCATCTGGTGCACCCTGCGCGGCTGGGAGAAGGACGTGCAGCGTTCGGTGTTCCAGACCTTCAATCTGTCCATGCATGTGGCGACCCTGTCGGCCTACGCCATCGCCGGCCGCATCACCGCCGAATTCACGCCGATGTTCGCGATCATCGCCCCCGCCGTGGTGATCCCCGCTTGGGCCGGCGCGCATCTCTACGCCCGTCTCAGCGACAGCGCCTTCCGGCGATTGGTGCTGGTGCTGCTTGCGGTATCGGGAACGGTGTTGCTGGGCAGCGTGCTGATAAAATAAAGCACTCGGGCGGTGAACCCGTCGATCTTGACGCCCTCACCGACGAAGCCATCGCCGCAGTTCGACGAATTCACCCTTCCGCTTTAACCGGCGTGTTGGCGGATGGGGAGGGATGACAATCTCGCCCGCCCCCGCGACCATGACCGGTCCGGAGGCTTTCCTTTTGAGGCGGGGTGATCGGGCTCGCTAGTGGGAATTCCGTGCACTGTCGCCGCAATCTTGGTGCCGCAATATGTGAAAATATTTTTGATATGTTGCGGTAATGTGTCTGCTTATTACCGCAATACGCCTGGGATTTTGCCGCGCTTTGTATGAAAAAAATTTCGTTCGCGCCGAAACTTTTTCCGATAAATAATGTGGCATTTAGTAAATAAAGTGTCGTTGCCGCATTGAATATTTTGCGCGGCAGCCTAGCTATATCGCCACGTAGGGGGCGAACCCATCCGCTCTCCGCTTGGCGGACGGCGGGTGTCATGGCTCCCGCCAACGTGCTCCGCCAACTATTCGTCCGACTGTCGTTGAAGGACCGATCGCGGCGCGCGCCCTGTCGCGCGCAAGCGTGACCAATCGTGCGAGGGCCGTCGCGAGACAAAGCCGGGCGCGCGGGAGATTCGAGCTTGGCGCGTCCATCCCTTTGTTGTCTGACCGATTTTGCCCACCGCGTCCTCGGTGGCGGGCGCCCCGAATCGCCTTGGAACGACCCGGAACCGATCCGCGAGGAATTGTTTAGCGTCGAGCGCATCGAGGCACACGCGCGAAGCCTGGCCGCCGCCCAGATCGTGACGCCAAGGCCGACCAGGGGGCGCCCGCTGGCGGCTCGGCTGGCCGACAACGCGGCGGTCCTGCTTGCCTCCCATCGCACCATCGCCAAGGCGTCCGACGCCGGTGGAACGACGACCCCGGCGGCCGAGTGGCTGATCGACAACTACCATCTGGTCGAACGGCAGATCCACGACATCCTTTTGGACCTGCCGCCCCATTATTACCGGCAGCTGCCCAAGCTCGCCGATGGGCCATTCGCCGGATTCCCGCGGGTGCTGGGTATCGCCTGGGCCTATGTCGCCCATACCGACAGCCGCTTCGCCGTCGAGATGTTGTGTCGCTATGTGCGGGCCTATCAGGACGTTCAGCCGCTGACCATCGGCGAATTATGGGCGCTGGCGATCACCCTGAAGATCGTGCTGATCGAGAATCTGCGGCGCCTGGCCGAAGGGATCGTGGACAATCGCGCCGCTCGGCAAGAGGCCGATTCCTTCGCCGATCGTCTGCTGGGGGCGGGGGGGCGCCCCATCGAATCGGTGCCGGAGGTCTTGACCGGGCACGAACGGGTGGCGCTATCGGCCCCCTTCGCGGTTCAAATGGTCTACCGGCTACGCGATCAGGACCCGCGGATCACGCCGGCGTTGACGTGGCTGGACCAGCGCCTGGTGGCGCAGGGGACGACAACCGACGCGGTGGTGCGGGACGAGCATCAGAGGCTGGGGGCCTCGAGCGTCAGCGTGCGCAACATCATCACCAGCATGCGCCTGATCTCGGATGTCGATTGGACCGAACTCGTCGAGCGTATCAGCCTCGTCGACGATGAACTGGCCGCCGGCGGTGTCTATCGGGAGATGGATTTTCCCACGCGCAACCTCTATCGCAGCGCCATCGAGGCGTTGGCGCGCGGTTCGGAGCGCAGCGAAATCGACATCGCCCGCGCCGCCGTGGCGGCGGCGCGAGCCGGCGATGTGAACGATCCCCGCCAGGGCGATCCCGGCTACCATCTTCTGGCCGGGGGGCGGCGGGCTTTCGAGGCGGCGATCAGCTATCGGCCGCCGTTGCACGCCTGGCCTCGGCGTCTGAACCAGGATTTTGGCAGCGGCGGCTATGCGGTGGCCGTCGGCCTGATCACCCTGTTGCTGTTGGCCTGTCCGCTGCTTGCCGTCGCGGCGACGGGACTGGGCGGCGGCTGGGTCGCGCTGCTCGGCTTCCTGGGGGCGATCCCGGCGATCGATCTGGCCGTCGCCTTGGTCAATCGCGCGGCGATCTGGGGCTTCGGCGCGACAGTGCTGCCGGCCCTGGAACTGCGCGGCGGCATTCCCCCGCATCTTCGAACGGTGGTGGCGGTCCCGATGCTGCTGACCTCGGTCGCGACGATCGAGGAGCAGATCGAGCGGATCGAGGTCCATTACCTGGCCAGTCCCGAAGGCGATCTCGTCTTCGCGTTGCTGTCGGATTGGGTCGATGCCGTCGCCGAGCGGGTGGAGGGGGACGATACCCTCCTGGCGGTGGCGGCGGCCGGCATCGCGCGGCTCAACCTGCGCTACGGTCCCGCACCGGGCGGCGAGCGCTTCCTGCTGCTTCACCGCAAAAGAATTTGGAATGACGGCGAGAGCCGTTGGCTGGGGTGGGAGCGCAAGCGCGGCAAGCTGCACGAGCTTAATCGATTGCTGCGCGGCGCCACCGACACCACCTTCGTCGCCATCGATGGACGATTGCCCACCGTTCCCGCCGATGTCCGCTATGTCGTGACCCTCGACGCCGACACCCGGCTGCCCCGCGATGCCGTGCGCCGGCTGATCGGCAAGATGGCCCACCCCCTCAACCGGCCGCGCTTCGACCACTTGGCCCATAGGGTGGTCGAGGGCTATGCGGTGATGCAGCCCCGGGTGACGCCGTCGTTGCCGGTCGGCCGCGAAGGCTCGCTGTTCCAGCGCACCTTCTCGAGCATGAGCGGCATCGATCCTTATGCCGCCGCCGTGTCCGACGTTTACCAGGATCTGTTCGGCGAGGGCTCGTATACCGGCAAGGGCATTTATGATGTCGACGCCTTCGAGGCCGCGCTCGCCGGCCGGGTTAAGGATTCGACGCTGCTCAGCCACGACCTGTTTGAGGGCATCTTCGCCCGCGCCGCCCTGGTTTCCGACATCGAGGTGGTGGAGGAGTTTCCCGCCCGCTATGACACCGCCGCCCTTCGCCACCATCGCTGGGTGCGCGGCGATTGGCAGCTGTTGCCGTGGATTCTGGGATGCGCGGCCGTTCCCGCGATCGGCCGTTGGAAGATGCTCGACAACCTGCGCCGTTCGCTTTCGGCACCGGCGGCGATTCTGGCCTTGCTTGTCGGCTGGACCTTGTCGTTCGACAGCGCGCTGGTCTGGACCGCTTTCGTCCTGGCGACCATCGTGTTTCCGACCTTGATCCCGGTGATCGAGGTGATCGTGCCGCGCCGGGGCGGTATCACCCCGAATAGCCACCTGCGCGCCCTGGGCTGCGATATCCGCCTCGCGGCCACCCTGTCGGTGCTGCAAGTGGCGTTTCTCGCTCACCAGGCCTGGCTGATGAGCGACGCCATCGGGCGAACCCTGGTCCGTCTGACCGTCACCCGCCGCCACTTGCTGGAATGGACCACCGCGGCGCAATCCTCCGTCGGCCCTCGGCTCGGCCCGTTGGGTTTCGTCCATCGAATGGCCAGTGGTCCGGCGATCGGCATCCTGGCCGTCGCCCTCGCCACCGCCTTCGGGCCGGGAACTTGGCCCTTGGCGGCGATCTGCGCCGCGCTGTGGGTGGCTTCGCCGGTCATCGCGCAACTGGTCAGCCGGTCGCCCCGTGTCGCCGGCCGGCTGCCGATAACGCCGACCGATGCCCGGGCTTTGCGCCTCGCCGCGCGCCGGACTTGGCGGTTCTTCGAGACTTTCGTCACGCCGGCCGACCACATGCTGCCGCCCGACAATTTTCAGGACGACCCGGTGCCGGCGCTGGCCCATCGCACGTCGCCGACCAATCTCGGTCTCTACCTGCTTTCGACGGCGTGCGCCCGCGACTTCGGATGGCTGGGAACCAACGAAGCGGTCGAGCGGCTGGAGGCAGCCCTGGCGACCATGGAAGGGCTCGCCCGCTACCGAGGGCATTTCTTCAACTGGTACGACACGCAGGATCTGCGGCCGCTCGATCCCCCCTACATTTCCTCGGTCGACAGCGGCAATCTCGCCGGTCATCTGATCGCGCTGGCCAATGCCGTTCGCGATTGGCGCGATCAGCCCCTGACCGATGGCCAGCGCCTTGGCGGTCTTGCCGACACGCTGGTCCTCGCCCGCGACGAGGCGGAATTGCTGGACGACGGGCGGCGGACCCAGACGGTGACCTGGCCGCAATTGGAGGCGGCGCTGGCCGCCCTGGCGGCCGGCATCGAGCGGGCACCCTGGGCGGGCGAGATCCTCGCCGAACGGCTGGACGAGTTGGCGATCAAGGCCGAGACCATGGCCGACATCGCTCGCGCCCTGGCTAGTGAACGGGATGACGACATCGGCGCCGACATGTTGTTCTGGGCCGAAGCCACGGAACGGGCGATCGCCAGCCATCGTCGCGATTTGGCGTCATCGTTGACGGCGCGTCTTTCGGCGATCGAAGCGACCGCCCTGGCGATGGCCATGGGGATGGAATTCGGCTTCCTGCTCGACCACGAGCGCAAGCTGCTGTCGATCGGCTATCTGGTGGCCGAGGCGACGCTTGACACGAATTGCTACGACTTGCTCGCCTCCGAGGCGCGTCTCGCCAGTTTCATGGCCATCGCCAAAGGCGATGTGCCCGCCCGCCACTGGTTCCGTCTGGGACGGACGGTCACGCCGGTCGCCTCGGGCGCGGCGCTGATCTCGTGGTCGGGATCAATGTTCGAATATCTGATGCCGTCGTTGGTTATGCGCGCCCCGGCGGGAAGCCTGATCGAGCAGACCAATCGACTGGTGGTGCGGAGCCAGATGGCGTACGGGGCGGCGCTCGGCGTCCCGTGGGGGATATCCGAATCCGCCTACAACGTCCGCGACCTGGACCTTACCTACCAATATTCCAACTTCGGCGTTCCCGGTCTTGGGCTGAAGCGCGGCCTTGGCGACAACGTCGTCGTCGCCCCTTACGCGACGGCGCTGGCGACCATGGTCGATCCGCTGGCGGCGACCCGCAACCTTCTGCGGCTGGCCGAGATCGGCGGGCGTGGTCGTTACGGCTTCTACGAGGCCTTCGACTACACGCCCGCGCGGGTGCCGGACGACCATAGCTTCGCCATCGTCCATGCCTTCATGGCCCATCATCAGGGCATGACCATCGTGGCCATCGCCAACGCCCTTCTGGACGGGTTGATGCGGACGCGGTTCCACGCCGAGCCGATCATCCAGGCGACGGAACTGTTGCTACAGGAACGCACGCCGCGCGACGTCGCGGTGGCCCATCCCCGAGTGGCCGAGATCAAGAATTCGGCCAAGGTGCTCGAGATCGTGCCGCTTGGCGGTCGCCGCCTGGTCACCCCACACGGCCCGACGCCCGCCACCCATCTGTTGTCCAGCGGGCAACTCGCGGTGATGCTGACCGCCGCCGGGTCCGGCTACAGCCGCTGGCGGGATTTGGCGGTGACCCGGTGGCGCGAGGACGCCACCTGCGACGACTGGGGTTCCTATGTCTTTCTGAGGGATGCCGGCAGCGGCAAGGTCTGGTCGGCGGGCTTTCAGCCAAGCGGGGTCGAGCCCGACTGCTACGACGTCCATTTCAACGAGGACCGCGCCGAATTCACCCGCCGCGACGGCAACCTGACCACGACGATGGAGGTGCTGGTTTCAGCGGAATCCGCCAGCGAGGTCCGCCGTGTATCGATCCTGAATTCCGGAGCCTGGGCGCGGGAAATCGACCTGACTTCCTATGCCGAGTTGGTGTTGGCGCCGCAAGCCGCCGATGTCGCCCATCCGGCCTTTTCCAAGCTGTTCGTCGAGACCGAATACCTCGCCGACATGGGGGTGTTGCTGGCGACTCGGCGACGGCGCGAGCCGAACGAGCCCGAAATCTGGGCCGCGCACCTGACCGTCGTCGAAGGCGAAGTCGTCGGACGGACGGAGGTCGAGACCGACCGGGCGCGCTTCCTGGGTCGCGGCTGCGGTGTCCGGACGCCGATCGCGGTAATCGACGGGCGATCGCTCTCGGATACGGTCGGCACCGTGCTCGATCCCATCTTCGCCCTGCGTCGCCGGGTTCGCGTCGGGCCCGGCGAGACCGTGCGCGTCGCCTTCTGGACGATGGTCGCCTCGACCCGCGAGGCGGTGCTCGACCTTGTCGACAAGCATCGGGACGTTACCGCCTTCGATCGGGTGGCTCAGCTTGCCTGGGCTCAGGCACAGGTACAGCTCCACCACCTTGGCATCGATCCCGGCGAGGCCGGCCTGTTCCAGCGCCTGGCCGGACACATTCTTTTCGCCGCGCCGACCTTGCGGCCGTCCTCCGGTACCATCCGCCAGGGCGGGGGCGGCCAGTCGGGATTGTGGGCGCAGCACATTTCGGGCGATCTGCCGATCATCTTGCTGCGCATTTCCGATATCGAGGACATCGATATCGTGCGGCAATTGTTGCAGGCCCACGAATACTGGCGGATGAAGCGGTTGGCGGTCGACTTCGTGATCCTCAACGAACGGGCCTCGTCCTACGTCCAGGATCTGCAAAAGGCGCTTGAGACTCTGGTCCGCCTAAGCCAGTCGCGACGCCAGATTCGCGTCGAGGGGCCGTCGGGGCGGGTCTTCGTCCTCCGGTCGGATCTGATGCCCGACGAGACGCGCGCCCTGCTTTCATCGGTGGCGCGGGTCGTGTTGGTGGCTCAGCGCGGACGTCTCTCCGACCAACTCGAACGGGCGCCGGAGCCTCGGGCGCCACATCGTCCCGCCGCCAGATGGGCTATCGGCGCGCCGTCGCCCAAGGTCACGCCGCCGCTGCCAGACCTTGAATTCTTCAACGGCCTGGGCGGGTTCGCCGATGGCGGGCGCGAATATGTGACGGTGCTGTCCCCTGGCCAATCGACGCCGGCCCCCTGGGTCAACGTCGTCGCCAATCCCGGCTTCGGCTTCCAGGTGGCGGCCGAGGGCGGCGGTACCACCTGGTCGGTCAATAGTCGTGAGAACCAGCTTACCCCCTGGTCGAACGACCCCGTCACCGATCGGCCCGGCGAGGCGTTCTATGTGCGGGACGACGACAGCGGCGAGCTGTGGGGGCCGACCGCCCACCCGATCCGCGACCGCGACGCGACCTACGTCGCCCACCATGGCCGGGGCTACAGCCGGTTCGAGCATGTGGCGCATGGCATCGGCCTTGATCTGGTCCAGACCGTGCCGCTTTCCGACCCGATCAAGATTTCCCGCCTTCAACTCCGCAATCTTTCGGGCCGAACCCGGCATCTTTCGGTGACCGCCTATGTGGAATGGGTGCTCGGCCCGTCGCGGTCGGTGTCGGCGCCGTTCCTGATGACCGAAATCGATCCGGTCACCGGGGCGTTGTTCGCCCGCAATCCCTGGAATTCCGCCTTCGGTTCGCGTGTCGCCTTTATCGATTGCGGCGGGCGCCGGACCGACCATACCGCCGATCGGCGGGAGTTCATCGGTCGCAACGGTACGCTGGCCGCGCCGGCGGCGCTTACCGGCGGGGCGGCGCTTTCCAACACCGTCGGCGCTGGGTTGGACGCCTGCGGCGTGCTGCGGACCACCATCGTGCTGCCGGCGGGCGGCGACACCGAAATCGTCTTCTTCCTCGGTCAGGCGGCAAACGGTGAGGAGGCCCGGGCCTTGGTCACCCGTTACCGCGCCGCCGATCTCGACGCCGTGCGGACCGAAGTTCGCGGCTACTGGGAGCAAGCCCTCGGCACCGTCCAGGTGCGGACGCCCGACCGGACGATGGACATCATGCTGAACGGCTGGCTGCTCTACCAGACGGTGGCCTGTCGATTGTGGGCCCGCTCGGCGTTCTACCAGGCCAGCGGCGCCTATGGCTTTCGCGACCAATTGCAGGACGTGATGGCCCTCGCGGCGTCGTCACCGGCGGCGACCCGCGACCATTTGCTGCGGGCGGCGTCGCGCCAATTCATCGAGGGCGATGTGCAGCATTGGTGGTTGCCGCATTCCGGCCAGGGTGTGCGGACGCGGATTTCCGATGACCGTGCTTGGCTGCCCTATGCGGTGGCCCATTATGTCGAGACCAGCGGCGACATCGCCGTTCTCGACGTGGAGATTCCGTTTCTCGAAGGGGAAAAGCTGGCCGCCGGCCAAAGCGACAGCTTCTTCCTTCCGCTGGCGTCCGATCAGGTCGGCAGCCTGTTCGAGCATTGCGCCCGCGCCATCGACCATAGCCTGACGTTCGGAAGCCATGGGCTGCCGCTGATGGGCTCCGGCGATTGGAACGACGGGATGAACCGCGTCGGCGAAGGCGGCCGGGGCGAAAGCGTCTGGTTGGGGTGGTTCCTCCACGCGACCTTGACGTCTTTCACTCCGCTGGCCGACAAGCGCGGTGAAGCCGCTCGCGCGGCGGCGTGGCGGGCTTACGCCGCCCGGCTGCGGGACGCTCTCGACCGCGCCGCCTGGGACGGCGCATGGTATCTGCGCGGCTGGTTCGACGATGGGACGCCGTTTGGCGCCGCCGCCAGCCAGGAATGCCGGATCGATTCCATCGCCCAATCCTGGGCGGTGATCTCGGGCGCGGCGCCGCCGGACCGCGCCATCCGCGCCATGGAGGCGGTTGAACGGGAACTGATTCGCCCTGGCCAGCAATTGGCGCTGCTGTTCGCGCCGCCGTTCGACGTGTCGCCGCTCGATCCGGGCTACATCAAGGGCTATCCCCCCGGCATCCGCGAGAATGGCGGCCAATACACCCACGCCGCCCTGTGGTCGGTGATGGCGTTCGCGGCGCTCGGCGAGGGCGGCAAGGCCCAGCGTCTGTTCTCGCTGCTCAATCCAATCAATCACGCCCGCACCCGCGCCGACGTGCATCGTTACAAGGTCGAGCCCTATGTCGCCGCCGCCGATATCTACGCGGCGTCGCACCATGTCGGCCGAGGCGGCTGGACTTGGTACACCGGTTCGGCTGGCTGGATGCAGCGCGCCGGCATCGAGAGCATTCTCGGGCTCAGCCTGCATGGCGCGTTTCTGCATCTCGATCCGTGCATTCCCAAGGAATGGGCCGGCTTCGAGGTGACGTTGCGCCATGGCTCGGGCCGCTACGAGATATTCGTCGATAATCCCGACGGCGTTGAGCATGGTGTCGCCGCCGCCTCCATCGACGGCCAGGACGTCGGGGAACGACCGCCGCGCCTGCGGTTGGTCGATGATGGCGAGACCCATCGCCTGCGGGTTCGGCTGGGGCGCTCTTTCCCCGAGGCCTCACAATGCCCAAATTAATGGCTACCCGCTTACGCAAAGGAGATGTCATGACCGAATGCACGCCGTTCCAACTTAGTCGGATTTATGCGAGCGGCTGGAGCGCGGGTCGGGATTGCTCCGCCGACGATCAGGCCGAGATCGACGCCCTGGCGCTCCAACTCAACCCCCACCAGTCGCTCGACAAACAGGAGCGCTGGAACCAAGGCTTCATGGACGCGGTGCTTCGTCGCGCCGGTGGCCGATAGGATTCCGCGCCGGACGAACCCGCTCTAGGACTCGTCCGTCACGACGCGGTTGCGGCCCTCGGCCTTGGCCCGATACAGGGCGTCGTCCGCCCGCTTCAATAGGCCGGTGACGTCTTCGGTCTCCGGGGCGTCGGGCTTTGGCGCGACGATGCCGACGCTGACCGTCATGCCGAAACGGCGGCCGTCGGTGGTGGATACCGTCGTCGCCGCCACTTGCGCCCGCAGGCGTTCGGCGATGATCGCGGCGCCATCGGCGCCGGTATTGGGCAATGCGACGGCGAATTCCTCGCCGCCGACCCGGCCCAGCACGTCGTATTCGCGCAGCGCCACCCGGCAGGCGGCGACGAAGGCCTTCAGCGCCTCGTCGCCGGCGGCGTGACCCCAGGTGTCGTTGATCGCCTTGAAATGGTCGATATCGAGCGCCAGCAGCGAGAAGGCGCGGCCCATGCGCCGCGCGTGTTCAAGCTCCAGGCTGGCCAAGTGGTGGAAATGGCGGCGATTGGCGACGTCGGTCAGTGGATCGCGGGTGGCCAGGACCTCGAGCTCGGCCACCTGTTGCCGGCTGTCGCAAAAGCCCTTCAGCGACAACGCCAGATCGAGGACGCCGCCCGCCTCGTCCAGTTCCACCGGTACCCGCTCGATCACCAGCCGCAGAAAATCCTCGGGCGAAGCGGCGGCGGTGGATGGGGGGACCGGATAGGCGCCGACCACCAGGCGGCCGTCGCCCAGCGGCAGCACCAGCCGTTGCCAGGTTTCGTCCCTGTCGCCGAAGCGGGCGGTATAGGAACGCCAAAGCGGCCGGCCGGTCCGGCGGGCGTAGGCGTATTCGAACTCCAGCATGCCGCGGCGATCGGCGGGCAGGATCTCGGGCGGCAGCACGTCGATGACGCGGCCGGTGAGGTCGGCACCGAAATGGCGGGTGAAGGCGGCGCCGTAATGGGCATAGCGGTTGCCGCCGCCGTCCATCTCGATCATCAGCAGATGGTCGAGGTGGGGCGCGAAAGCGGCGGCCGGATCGGCGGCGGCGCCGTCGGACGCGGCGCGGCGCCAACGGGCCAGAAGGTCCCGCAGCCGCTCGTCCATCACGCTTGCCGTCAGAGTCGGCACGGGCATCCTATTTGTGCGTGGAGAACAGGTCGAAGACCTTGCAGATCAAGGCGCCGATCGGACGTGGCTTCGGCGGCGGCAGTGCCTCGTCCAGGTATTCCCGCGCGGCGCGCTCGGGATCGCTTTCGGCGGTCAGCCGGGCGTCGATGCCGCGCCGTTTCATCCGGGCCATGAACCCCTCGCCGGCCGAGACGGCGATCAGGGCGGCGATGCCATCCAGCGGGTGGGGGCGATCGTCCTCGAAATTGTGGAAAATCATGTCGGCGGGCAGTTCCACCCGCTCGGGACCGGTGACCCGGCGATCCTGGCCCGCCGTGTAGACCAGCCAGCGCCGCGCCCGGCCGGCATGGCCGGAGACCTTGGCCCAGTCGGTGCTGGCGATGGCGATGCGCATGGGGGCCCTCCTCGACGATCCGTCGGCATTCTAAGCAATGATGGCGCCCGACGCGACCCCCTCGCGCGGGATTCGAGCACGGTGCGGTTGAATGGCGCCTTGTTGATCTTGCTTATCGCCTTTCAATGGGTGAATATTCCTTGTCCGTCAGGAGACTTGGATTTGCCCGTTCGCATCCTTATCGCCGAAGACCAGCAACTGGTGCGCCAGGGCCTTGCCGCTTTGCTGAGGACCGAGGACGTCGAGATCGTCGGCGAGGCCGAGGATGGAAACGCCGTCGTCGAGATGGCGAAGGTGCTGAAGCCGGACATCGTGCTGATGGATCTGTCGATGCCGGTCCTGGACGGCGTCGAGGCGACCCGTCGAATCAAGCGGGCGATGCCGTCGGCGCGGGTGCTGATCCTGACCGTCGCCAATTGCGAACACCGGGTGGCCGAGGCCATGGCCGCCGGCGCCGACGGTTACGCGCTGAAGAAGCTCGGCCATGGCGAATTGATGTCGGCGATCAACGCGGTGGTCGGCGGCGGTTCCTACCTGGGGCCGGGGCTCAGTCCCGAATTGGTGCGCGATTACCTGAATGGCGCCGATGCGCGCGGCGCTTCGCTGACCGCCCGTGAGCGCGAGGTCCTGCGACTGATCGCCCAGGGCTTGAAGAATCGCGAGATATCGGACAGCCTTGGCATCGCCATCAAGACGGTCGAGACCCATCGCACCAAGATCATGCAGAAGCTCGACCTGCACAATTCCGCCGAATTGGCCGCCTACGCCATCCGCCGCGGCCTGATCGACTAACTCCCGGTTCCGATCACAGGACTTCGCTGTCGACCAGCAGGCGCATCGCCTGCAAGCGGTTCTGCACCCGCAATTTGCGGAAGACGTTGCCGAGATGGGACTTCACCGTCACCTCGCTGACGTTCAAGCGGGTGGCGATGATCTTGTTCGGCAGCCCTTCGCGCAGCAGCTGCAGAATGTCCCGCTCCCTGGGGGTCAGGCGACCGAGCAACACCGAGCCGGCGGCGGCGGCGGGATTGGCGGCGCTCTTGCGCTGCATCAGGGTCGAGGGAATGAAGCGTTCGCCCGACAACACCAGTTGCAGTGCCGACACCATCGCCGCGCCCGACAGGGACTTGGGAATGAAGCCATCGGCGCCGAGGCGCATCGCCTCGAGGACGTGTTCGGACTCGGTGACGGCGGAAAGGATGACGCAGGGCGTTCCCGGATAGTCGCGCTTGATCGCCGCGATACCCTGCAATCCGTTCATCCCCGGCATTTTGAGGTCGAGAATCAACAGATCGATCTTGCCGCCCGCCAGATGGGCGCAAGCGTCATCGAAGGTTCCCGCCTCCAATATGGTGACCTCGGGGGCGAGCCGCTCGATGAACGGGCGCAACCCCTCGCGGATCATCACGTGGTCGTCGGCCAATACGATGCGCATTTTTGATGCTTCCCACTTCCCATTAATACTCTATGTGCGTTTTCGAGCGTGGGCAAGGGCTCTGTCGCGCCGGTTGCAAGACAAGGGGGGCTTCGATCAAGACAAGTTCCAGAAGGTTGACGCAGAAGTCTTCGGTTTAAAATGAATAATCCTGCGCCAGACGCTTTGCCGGCAAGCGGAAATTCGCGTTCTGGTGGAATGGATCAGTAGGCGCCGGGCCTTGTCGACGGCCCGTCGGAGTTTGGCGTGGCGTCGGGGAAGATCATGCGGACTTCCAGGCCGGGATTGTTGTCGCCCAGCAGCAGCCGCGCCTGATGCAGCCGCGCCACCGCCTGGACCAGCGACAGCCCCAGCCCGTTGCCCGGCGTGGTACGGGTGGCGTCCAGGCGGACGAAACGTTCCAGCACGCGGGCGCGCTCCTCGGCGGGAATGCCTGGGCCGGTGTCGGCGACCGCCACCTCGATGCCGTCCAGCACGCGGGTCACCGTCACCCGCACCAGTCCGCCCGCCGGCGCGTATTTGACGGCGTTGTCGACCAGATTGGCCAGCGCCTGGAACAGTAAATGGCGGTCGCCCGGCATCGACAGGCCGCTATCGACCGAGGCCTCCAGCCGGACGCCCTTTTCCTCGGCCAACGGTTCGTACAACTCGGCGACATCCTCGGCCAGTCGGCCGGGATCGACCGGCTGGAATTCGTGCAAACGCGAGCCCGATTCGGCGTGGGAGATGGTCAACAGCGCGTTGAAGGTGGCCAGCAGGTTGTCCGCCTCGGACAGGGTTTCCTCCAGCGTGCGCCGGTAGGTGTCGGCGTCGGCGCCCCGGAGCAGCACCAGGTCGATGCGCGAGCGCAGACGGTTCAGAGGCGTGCGCAGATCGTGGGCGATGCTGTCGGTGACGGTACGGATGTTGGCCACCAGGCCTTCGATCTCGTCCATCATCTCGTTGAAGGAATTGGCCAGCAGGTCGAATTCGTCGCCGGTTCCCGACAGGCGCATACGCTGGCCCATGTCGCCGCCGACGATGCGTCGGGCGGTGCGGTTCATCGATTCGACCCGTTGCAGCATATGGCGGCTGGTGAAATAGCCGCCCACCACGCCCAACAGAATGGTCAGCGCCAATCCCCAGGCGAGCGAACGGTTGATGGCGGACTTGACCCGCTTGGCCTCTTGCAGCGAGCGGCCGACCAGCAGGCGGTAGCCCTCGGGCAGGTTGTATGCCCTGGCGATCACCTCGGTCGAGAAGTCGCTGTCGCCCACCCGTTCGATATTGAAGCGCACCCAACCGGCGGGGTCGGGCTCGCGCGCCGGCCAGCCGTAGAGGTTGCCGGCCACGCGGCTGCCGTCGGGGGCCAGCAGCAGGTAAACGCCGCGGCGGTCGTTCTCCTGATGGGCGCGTTCCTCGACCCAGGCGGCCAGGCCGACGATGCCGCGCTCGAAATACTTTTCGGAAAGGCCGGCGGCCTCGGTCTCGACCGTCTCCTGCACCTGCCATTGGATGAAGACGGTGGTGCTCCACGACACCAGCCCCATCAGGGCGATGGCGGAAACCGTGAAGATGCCGAGATAGCTGAGCGCCAGCCGGAAGGTGGTGGCGCGGAAAAGGTCAGCGGCCCGCACGCAACGTGTATCCGGCGCCCCTGACCGTCTGGATCAGGGAGACATCGAAATCCTTGTCGATCTTCTGGCGCAACCGGCTGATGTGGACGTCGATCAGGTTGGTCTGGGGATCGAAGTGATATTCCCAGACATTCTCCAGCAGCATGGTGCGGGTCACCACCTGGCCGGCGTGGCGCATCAGGTATTCCAGCAGGCGGAATTCGCGCGGCTGCAAATCGATGGCCTTGCCGGCGCGGCTGACGGTGCGGGCCAGCAGGTCCATCTCCAGGTCTTCGACCTTCAACCGGGTTTCGGGGGCGCCGGCGCTGGAACGGCGGCAAAGCGCGTCGATCCGGGCCAGCAACTCGGCGAAGGCGTAGGGCTTGACCAGGTAGTCGTCGCCGCCGGCCTTGAGGCCGCGCACCCGGTCGTCGACCTTGCCCAGTGCCGACAGGATCAGCACCGGGGTGGCGTCACCGGCATTGCGAACGGTCTGGATGATCGACAGGCCATCCACTCCCGGCAACATGCGGTCGACGATCATCACGTCGTAGCGCTCGGTGGTCGCCAGGAACAGTCCGTCGGTACCGTTGTTGGCGACATCGACGGCATGCCCAGCCTCTCGCAGGCCTTTGGCCAGGTAGGCGGCGGCCTCGGTGTCGTCTTCGATCAACAGGATGCGCATGGCGTCTCGGCTGCTTCCGTGGAAGGACCATACTCCTGGGGATGGGCGAAAGAAAAGCCCCCGCGGCCGGGGGGAACGGGCCGCGGGGGCTAATCCTTGACCCGGCCGGGGGGAACGGCGGGTGTCGATCACTGCGCGCCCCCCGAAGAGGGGAGAAGGAGGCGCGCCCGGTCGGCGGAGGAGTTGGGTCCGTCGACGGTAAGGAACGGGGACGGGGAGCGCTGAACCGTCATGCCCGTTCCTCACTGGCAAGGAGGATGATGCCGTCCCGTACCTTACCGCACCCTTGCCGGGGCATTAAGTTTCGGTAACCTGATCATTTGGTGCGTATTTCAGTCCAACAGATTGGAATCAATGATGAAACGCCTTAATCCGCCTCGGGCGGCACCACCCGCTTGGCGTAATTGTCATCGACGGCGACATAGGTGTAGACGGCGCTGGTGACGCGGATCTGTTCGCGGTCCAGGCAGTGGCGGCGCACCCAGGTCTCGACCCGGACGGCGATCGAGCTCTTGCCCACCCGCACAACTTCGGAATAGCAGCTGACCTCGTCGCCGACCAGGATCGGCAGGTGGAACTCCATCCCCTCGACGGCGACGGTGACCACCCGGCCCTTGGCCCGCTGGAAGGCGTGGATGCCGCCGGCCAGGTCCA
>Ga0265327_10000809_pt1 | contig 47572 bp, 33 predicted proteins | sample 41621metaG_FD_202089 | JGI IMG/M metagenome (GOLD analysis project Ga0265327, IMG submission 202089) | Rhizosphere microbial communities from Carex aquatilis grown in University of Washington, Seatle, WA, United States - 4-16-21 metaG | ecosystem: Host-associated > Plants > Roots > Rhizosphere... | reverse complement strand
AGAAGAAGTCTCGACAACACTGTATTTCGATCGCACCTTTGATTGTGAGGCTGCCAAGATATCGCCTGGAGAGTATTACTTCACCAGCAAAGACATGCTAATCGTCACCGTATTAGGTTCCTGTGTTTCTGCCTGCATCCGTGATATTAAAACTGGTATAGGCGGCATGAATCACTTTATGTTGCCAGATGGTGCCAGCTCGGATAGGGATAGCCCAGTGTCTGAGTCAATGCGCTATGGCACATATGCGATGGAAGTATTGATTAACCAATTACTCAAAAATGGCGCCCGCCGCGAAAATCTGGAAGCCAAGATATTTGGCGGAGGCAATGTTTTACGCAGTTTTACTGCCATGAACGTTGGTGAACGCAATGCCACATTTGTTAAAAAGTTTTTAAAAAATGAAGGCATACGGGTTACTGGTGAGGACTTGAATGATATCTATCCACGCAAAGTCTACTTCTTCCCAAAAACCGGAAAAGTATTGGTGAAGAAACTGAAACAACTCAATAACTACACCTTGATCAAACGTGAAGAAACCTACGCCAACCGCCTCAAAACAGATACGGTGGGTGGTGAAGTCGAATTGTTCTAGCTTAAATTGATAAAGCGAGATCATAAAAATGAAAATAAAAGTACTTGTCATAGACGACTCTGCGCTTATACGCAGCTTGCTGACTGAAATCATCAATAGCCATCACGATATGCAAGTGGTGGCCGTGGCACCAGACCCATTGATCGCCAGAGATCTGATTAAGCTGCATAACCCCGACGTGCTAACGCTGGACGTGGAAATGCCGAAAATGGACGGCCTGGAGTTTCTTGAGCGTCTGATGCGCCTGAGGCCAATGCCTGTCGTCATGGTCTCGACATTGACTGAACGTGGCTCGGAAATCACGATGCGCGCACTTGAATTGGGTGCAATTGATTTCGTCACTAAGCCCAAGATGTCAATCAGTGATGGCATGCATGAATATAGTGACCTGATCGCCGATAAGATTCGCGCTGCAGCACAGGCAAAAATGGCATCTGTACCACGCCCAAGCAACAAAACCGCAACAACTGCTTCTGTTCCAAACGCGCTGAGAAACCCCTTGATCAGTAGTGAGAAGCTCATCATTATCGGCGCATCTACTGGTGGCACAGAGGCGATTAAATCTTTCTTGCTAAAAATGCCGTCTGATTGTCCCGGAATATTGATTACACAGCATATGCCAGCAGGATTCACCAAATCCTTTGCTAATCGGCTGGATTCTCTATGTCAGATTTCAGTGAAAGAGGCGGAAGGCGGTGAACGTGTATTACCAGGGCATGCCTATATAGCACCGGGTGACAAGCATCTTCTGCTCGCCCGAAGTGGCGCCAATTATGTAACCCAGCTCGATGACGGGCCACCTGTGAATCGCCACAAACCCTCAGTTGACGTGTTGTTTAGATCGGCAGCGATTAATGCCGGTAAAAATGCAATTGGTGTGATTCTAACTGGCATGGGTAAAGATGGCGCAGTTGGTATGAAGGAAATGAAAGATGCTGGCGCCTACAACTTCTCGCAAAATGAGGAAAGCTGCGTGGTTTACGGCATGCCCAAAGAGGCCGTAGCACATGGTGGCGTTGACGAGACTTTCCATCTGGATGAGTTGCCCCACAGCGTACTGCAGTACCTGATTACTCACGGCACTCGGGCACTTCGAGTCTAGTTGACTGTTAACGCAGAAATAGCACCTTTTTATAATTTATCTCTGCGCTTAAGGTTACAGAAAGTTGACCGATAATTAAATTAGGGTATCTCCATTGGTACCACTAATTAATGACATCCAAGTTGAAATGAATGTGACCTGAAATATGAATAACGGAGCAAGACATGGCTAATCCCAATACAAAGTTTCTCGTGGTGGATGATTTCTCAACCATGCGCAGAATCGTCAGAAATCTCTTGAAAGAGCTAGGCTACAGCAATGTAGACGAGGCAGAGGATGGTGTCATTGCACTAGCAAAACTCAAAAACGGCAACTTCGATTTTGTAGTCTCTGATTGGAATATGCCGAATATGGATGGCCTGACTATGCTGCAAAGTATCCGTGCAGATCCAGCTATAGCGAATCTACCAGTATTGATGGTGACAGCTGAGGCCAAGAAGGAAAATATTATTGCCGCTGCCCAAGCTGGCGCCAATGGATATATCGTCAAACCATTTACAGCCGTCACACTGGATGAAAAGCTAAGCAAGATATTTGAGAAGCTTGAGAAAGCCGGAGCATAGAATGAAAAAAGCACTGCCGATTGCTGACAAAGAGATTGTGCCGCTCGCTAACCCTACGGAAGAAATGCTGAATCGCATTGGATATGTCACCAGAAACCTGCATGACAACCTCAGTGCACTCGGTTTCGACAAATTGCTAGAACAGGTAGCCACAGAAATCCCGGATGCCAGAGACAGATTGAACTACGTCGCTCGCATGACCGAACAGGCTGCAGAACGTGTACTAAACGCGACTGATGTTGCCAGTCCTTTACAGGATGAAATTGCCACCAAATCGCGTGAACTGGAAAAGCACTGGAAAAATGTCCTGCAAACGCCGTCACTGAAAAGTGAATACAACATTGCTGCAGAAAAAACCCTTGAATTTGTCAGCCTGACTGCAAAAAACTCAGCTGAGACAAAGGCCCTGCTGATGGAAATCATGATGGCTCAGGACTTCCAGGATTTGACCGGTCAAGTAATCAAGAAAATCACAGCGCTTGCTCAGGACATGGAAAAGCAATTGGTGCAGGTACTGATAGACTTCTCTCCGAACATTCCGAAAAAAGAAACAAATGATGGCCTGTTGAATGGCCCGCAAATTGATCCGGAAAACACGGTTGATGTAGTGGCAAGCCAAGAGCAGGTCGACGATCTGCTAGATAGTTTAGGCTTCTAAAATCCAAATAAACAAATTCAATTCAATTCAATTAATTAGCTAGATATTACTATTCTCATTTATCAATTGATTCATATTTGAATCAGCTAAGCTTGTCAGCACAGTGCAGTTAGAAACCTCAACCTGAGATGTTTCTTATTTTTCCAAAAGGAGATCTGTCATGTTGCAAGCTAAACATATTAACCGTCAGATAAAGCGTCCAATACCAAAAGTTGACGACGAACCTCCTGCCCGCAAGTTTCTTGCATTTACCCTGAGCCTGGAAGAATTCTGCATTGACCTATCTTTAGTCCAGGATATCCTGGATTTTGAAGTGCTCGACGCAATCCCAAAAAGTATGCCGGATTTTGTCAGCGGCCAGCTCTCATTCCGTGGCGAAATGATTCCTGCGATTGATATGCGCACACTGTTCAATATCGGCTCCACAACAGTTGATGCCTACACCCCCATTATTGTGGTGCTGGTTAAAGACCACTATGTCGGCCTGATTGTGGATTGCATCATCGATGAAATACAAATCTCAAGTAGCCAAATCAAATCCATTTTCACCTCATTGGGCAGTGATTTTGATTTTATGATCGCATCCAGCGTGGTTGAGAATCGAAAAATTGTCATTATTGATGTTGAAAAACTGATTCTGACTCAGGAAATAATCAGCCAAAAAGAGACGATAGCCTGTCATTAGTATGAATTAGTTCACAGCTTTTAAGCCCTTGCGCCAAGTTTTGGCGCTTTTTTTTGTTTTATGTTGATATTTCTTGTTTTGACTAGTAGTGCATTCTCAAATGCTGGGTTAAGATAGCCACTCCCAACAACCTCTACGAGTGATTACATAAATGAACAAACAAGAATTAATTGATCAAATCGCTTCTGAAGCTGGCATCACCAAGGCTGCTGCTGCTAAGGTCATTGATGCTTTCACAGGGAGCGTGACTGCTGCATTGAAGAAAGGTGATACCGTTACGTTAATTGGCTTCGGCACTTTTGCTGTAAGCAAACGCGCTGCACGTACTGGTCGTAACCCACAAACTGGTAAGGAACTGAAAATCGCCGCACGTAATGCTCCAGCATTCCGCGCTGGTAAGGCTCTGAAAGACGCAGTGAACTAATCTGCACTTCCCAGTCATTAACAAAAAGGCCAGTCTCTGACTGGCCTTTTTGTTTTATATCATCCTATTTACATTCTCTGAAAAATCGCACTGCGTGCGGCACCGCACAGAAGAAATCAACTTAGTCGCGCATCATGAGAAGTTAGTTTACTCAAGCTGGCATCCGTTTCTTGAGTTTCGAATCTCTATCCATTTTCTACTTGAGGAAATACCCGTCATGATTAAAAGAATTTTCACGCTAGTGCTTTCGACACTATTCCTGGTTAGTCTGGCTGCATCTGTCACCGGTTGTAATACGATAGCGGGCGCAGGCAAAGATATTGAAAAGGGTGGTGGCGCTATCAAAGACGAGGCAAATGAGCACAAGAACTATTAATTGCACGCATGCGCAACGATTACTAGCAATCAACTCAATTTGATTAAGGACTAAGCGCAAGTACAATCAAGCTGATCAAAGATGCTTTTGGTCAGCATCACTACATTCCTGTTGACTGGGTAGTGTTAGGCATTATCCAGCTTCAATATCATCGGGTTAAATGCCTTGGAAACCAGCAGCACTTTATCACCCAGCTTTAACTCAGCCGCTTCATCCGGCATGGCTACCACGCGCACGATCCGGTTGGCGACCAGCACAGTCAAGGCAAAGACTACATCCACTGGTTCTATGGCCAGAATCTCACCTGTGAACCTGAATTTGCCTGAAGTCTTGCCTGCGCTAAACACCTCTGCCGGAGCACCCTGCTCTGTCAACTTACCGGCTTCAATCTTAAGAACGCGGCTAGCCATTTTATAAACTTCTGCCACATCATGGCTCACCATCAGCGTGGTCACCCCCAGTTGCCGCTGCATCTGCACAATCTCGTCTTGCAGGCGCTGACGTATGGTCGAGTCGAGTGCCGAGAGCGGTTCGTCGAGTAATAATAAACGTGGCTCAGAGACCAGTGTTCGTGCCAGTGCAACACGTTGCTTTTGTCCGCCAGAAAGTCGCTCTGGCTTTTGCTGCTGTAGCTCAGTCAGACCCATCAGTTCCAGCATGTCATCCACGCGCTTACTGCTCGCACCTTTACGCAAGGCGAATTCGAGATTGCCACGCACTGTCATATTAGGGAACAAGGCATAGTCCTGAAACATATAGCCGACATGTCTATATTGTGTCGCCACTGATAAGTTACTCGCGGTATCTAGCCAGACATCACCTGCAGCCTTAATGTGGCCATCATCGGCTTGCTCCAAGCCTGCCAGACAGCGTAGTAAAGTGGTTTTTCCACTACCTGAAGGACCAAATAAAGCGACAAATTCGCCTGGCGCCAATGCCAGGTTGATATCCAGCATGAAGTCGCCATCGCTGCCATGCAGGGATTTTTTGATGTGGGCTTCTATCATTTACGTGCCCGCCTATTCAACCAGTGCAGGCTAAATAGGATAAGGAATGAAGCAACGAACAAGATGCCTGCATAAAAATTGGCAGCTGCGTAATTCAGGGATTCGACTTCATCATAGATGGCGATTGATGCCACGCGTGTCTGGTTGGGCAGGTTACCACCGATCATCAGCACCACGCCGAATTCGCCTATGGTATGGGCAAACGCCAGCACAGTTCCAGATAGCAAAGCTGGCTTGATATTGGGTAATTGCACCCGAAAAAATATCTGCCAGCGCGATTTACCCAGCACCTGTGCGGCATCGGTTAAGGCTTTCGGCAGGTTCTGGAATGCAGCCTGTATCGGGTGCACTAGAAATGGAAAACTGAAGATGATCGAGGCAATGACCAAGCCTTGAAAACTGAAGGCGAGGCGTATGCCAGCGACCCTATCCAGCCAGGCACCGAACCAATGCTCAGGGCTAAAAGCCAGCAATAGATAAAAGCCAAGCACGGATGGCGGTAATACCAGCGGCATACTGACCAAGGATTCAACCGCCGGTTTAAAACGAATGCGCGTATTCGCCAACCAGCAGGCGAATGGCACGCCGATACAAAACAGTATCAATGTCGTGACCATCGCCAAACGTAATGTCAGCCACAAAGGTTGAAGATCGTAGCTCATGAAGCGATCACAATCTCGTTAGACTTCACCAAGGCTTCAATATGCTCGCCAACTACAATCTGCATGCGTAGCAATGAGCGCGTGGTGATGACACTATTTAGTATCTGCCCCTGAAAGCTGAGTTTGACTGCACTCAATATGGCCCCCTGCTCTATCGCCAATACTTCGACGGGGAAACGGTTGCGCAAGCTCAGCTCCCCTGTCAGGTGCTTGGCCAGTGAGACTTCCATCTCCTTGAATAATAATTTGACCGAGATGCCGGGTTTGAGCAGCGGATTACTTAGTGCTGTTTCCAGTACGATGGCTGAAAACAGAACCTCACCAACAGCCGCCTCTACCAGAGACAACTGGGCATTACTTTCGACTAAGGTAATGACGGCATCAAGTGCGTTCAAGGTAATTTGTATCCATTCTTGGCGAATATCTCACGTGCCTTGGCTGATTGCACAAAACCATAGAACTTGCGCGCAGCTTCAGCATTCGCTTCATTAGCATTAGCGTGCTTGAGGATGACAATACCTTGTGCAATCGCGTCATAGCTCTCGGCTGGCACATCTACCCATTTACCCTTGCCTGCAGTTTCAGGTGCCACGACGATTGATTTTGCGCTAAAGCCTACATCGGCTGCCTTGCTATCCACATACTGGCTGACCTGCGTGATACTCTCGCCATAGACCAGCTTGGGCTCCAGCAGGTCACGGACTTTGTAGTATTCCATTGCTTTCAGTGACTGCTTGCCGAATGGTGCTACTTTGGGATTGGCGATGGCAATTTTACCCACGCTGGCATCGGCCAAACCTGCAACCCCTTTGGATAGATCCACATCTTTCTGCGTCCACAACACCAGCGTGCCGAGTGCATAGACACGCGGTGTGGTGATGGCAAAACCATCCTTATAAAGACCATCTGGGAAATCCATATCAGCCGACATAAAGATATCAAACGGGGCGCCATTTCTCACTTGCGCTGCGATCTTGCCAGAGGCATTTAGTACGCTCTGCGTTTCGATACCGGTTTCTTTCTTGAACTCGGCAGCGATGTCATCAAATACGTACTTCAGATTAGCCGCAATAGCGATGGTCAGTGGTTCAGCCCGCGCCAGCGTAGTGACCAGCAGCAAGCTGATTAATGTGATTATTTTCGTCATTCTTGTATGCATTGTTATTCCTTTTCGTATCTTCGCATAATTTAGAAGGAAAGTTGCAGACGACCAATCATGGCTCGCTCGTCTTCTCTATCGACCAGCTTGGTAATTGCACCGCTGCTAGCACTGACCTTACTGCCCAAGCCACCGCCATCAAATTGGGTTTCTTCAAAGTCCAGCGCAAAACGGGTGTAATTATTGAGATACCAGTTCAAGCCTATGCCCCAAGCTTTGGCGGTACGGGCAGATTTACTGATATCAGCAAAACGGGTGGCTGCCACTTTGCCTGTGAAGGCGTCATGGTCGATATCCATCTCGCTGACACGAGCAACAATTTCCCACGCACCCCAGCCACTACTATTCGGGTTGAATGGCTGTTTGGGCTTCACACTGCCATAAGAGGCTTCTTCACCTGTCAACAGCCAGGAGAACGTTGCCTGCCATGCATCATTCTCGAGCTTGGCGTGATGTGCGCCATTGCTGATATCCTGCGACTCGCTTGCATATTCAGTGAGCAAGCCGAATGGGCCATAGTAATAATAAGCTTGTGGGCTCAAACGTGTACGGCGGCCATCAGCAAAACTGCCGGTGTTATAGCTATAGAAATTGAGCTGTCCGAATGAACGAAATGCAGGCAACTGGCTGCTAGTAGCTGTACCGATCTGGTCGATACTGGTACCTGCGATACCAACACCCAGATTCGCCAAAGCACCGCCATTGCCTTTAAACGGCTGCGCAAAGACTCTGGCTGAGATCTCCTTATCGTTATTATTATCAAGCGCGACTGATTGATCACCGCCGTCGATCACACCATTACTGTAGCCCACCGCGTAATTCAGTTTTCCCTCGAATAAGTCACCGTGAATAGCCGCACCTACATCGCGCTGCGGTAAGAGGTTGGCTGTAACGAAGCTATGCTCCAGGAACTTGCCGTCTGTATCAGCCTGCAATCTAGCCAGACCAACGAACGGCTTGAATTTACCAACGCGCAATTTCAGCCATGGCTGAAATTTGGCATCGAAATAGGCATCAATCACTTCTGGTGTACCCAGCGTTGATGAGCCGCTTACGGTTGTCGTGCCGGATTTCACAGTCGCCACATTGCTGGTGGTCGTCGCAAACTCAGGTGTCAGCTTATAGTCGATCCAGCCAAACAAACTGCCTTCTATCCATGGCCGGGCTTTACGCACCAGCCAGCCATGCGTTGTACCACTGCCAGCAGTGGCGCCATCATCTGCCTGAATATCGCGTTCATCGACCTGTACCAAGCCGTGCAGCTTGATACCAAAATCGCCATCGCTGGACTTAAGGCCTATACCGTCTTTCTCGCTGGTCACCACAGTTGGCTTTTGCTGCAATGCTTTCAGCTCATCGGCCATGGCCTTCATTTGCCATTGCTGCTCTTCGAGTAGCTTTTGAAGCTTAGCTATCCGGTCTTCCGTACTATCATCGGCATGCGCCATATTCGCTGCCAGCACCAACAGCAATCCCAGTTTTAATTTCCAGTTTTTTTTCATTTTTCCCCCTTCGATATAAAGTAAACTACATAACGATATTCAAAAAAATAAACGACTAAACTACTAGTCGCTTATGCCCAAAATCACACTGCTCGCCTTGAATGCCGCGCACATCTCGGCACCCTCAGTCACTTCCAGATTCTTCACACTTTCATTAGTAATCACAGCGCAAACCGTATTCCCGCCAGTCAATCGCATAATCACTTCAGAATTCACATTACCTTCAATCACCTTTTCAACCTTGCCCATGAGCTGATTGCGCGCACTGAGCTTTTTGGCGACATCCTGACTGGCAAGGATAATCCAGCTCGACTTAATGAGCGCCCATGCCTCGGAACCCACATCCAGTTCCAGATTACTCAAACCATCATGGGTGACTACCGAATAAATCTTGTCGCCGCCAGTCAGCGTCAACTCGACTTCCACGTTCACCGGGCCATGCTTGATTGCACTGATCTTGCCAAAGAACTGGTTACGCGCACTGGTTCTCACTGAGAGCCTCCTGATGAATTCATAGACATTGTCGAAATCGGATATACCCTTGCTGGCAGCATCCACAAAACGCTTATGCTCGCGTTGTAGCGCCTTGTAGGCATCGACCATTCTTACCCCGGCAGCCGTCAACTGAGTGCCCCCGCCCCCTTTGCCACCGGCCAGGCTCGCCACCAACGGTTCACCAAAAATCGCGTTCATGGCATCGACAGCATCCCAAGCACCCTTGTAGCTCAAACCCACAGCTTTTGCCGCTAGCGTAATGGAACCACATTCGCCGATTTGCTCCAGCAGCGCAATGCGCTTATCGGTCAGCAGACTCTTTTCATCCCTGCCAATAGAAAGCGCCCCTACCACCGTCAGATTTGTATTGTTAGTCATAGCTTCCCCGCACCGTTATGTAGTCGATTATATTACGTTATGGATATTCAGCCAAAGTGAATAGATTAAAAACATGCACCCTTATGGAGCAGATATCAGAGAGCAGCCACACATTTAAAGATAAAATGACGATCTTTTGCTTGGATGAACACCATTGAGAAATCTAGGGGATTGGTTAAAGAGATTCATACCTGAACCGCTCACGGTCAATTTGCGTGAGCGGCTACGCGCCTCGCTGGGCGCACTGCTAGGCATCTCGATTACTGGCATCAGCACTTATTATTGTCTAGGTGCATCCAGCGTATTACCCGTCTTGATCGCCCCCATGGGCGCCTCTGCCGTACTGCTGTTCGCACTGCCCTTTAGCCCGTTAGCGCAACCGTGGGCATTGATAGGTGGCAATATCCTATCAGCCATCATAGGTGTCACTTGCGCGATGTATGTCCCCAATCTGGTAATGGCAGCCGCGCTGGCAGTCAGCCTTTCAATTGGCGTTATGATTGCGCTACGTTGCCTGCACCCACCCAGTGGCGCCGTGGCCCTCACCGCAGTATTAGGGGGCCCCGTCATCCATGCGCAGGGCTATCACTTCGCGCTAGTGCCAGTCGCTTTGAATTCAGCCATCCTGCTATTGGTGGCTATTTTTTATAACAACCTCACCAAGCGACCTTACCCGCACTTGAGCAAACATAAACCCGCTGATAGCTCCGACCAGCCAAAATCAGCCGCTGACATACATCTGGGATTTACGGTAGAAGATCTGAACAAGGTGCTCAAAAATTACAACCAGGTGTTGGATATCAGCGTTGAAGACATGCAAGACATCTTTTACCAGACTGAGCTCAACGCCTACAGCCGCCGCTATGGCAAGATTAGCTGCGCCGACATCATGTCGACCGAAGTAGTCAGCGTCGAATTCGGCACCTCGCTGGAAGAAGCCTGGACCTTGCTACGCAAAAACGACTTCAAAGCCCTGCCTGTAATAGACCGTGCCCGCCGAGTTATCGGCATCGTGACGCAAATCGACTTTATGAAAGAAGCTGATTTAGATCTATACGAAGGTTTTGACGAAAAACTGCTGCGCTTCATCAAACGCATACACAAATCACACTCAGAAAAACCCGAAGTCGTCGGGCAGATCATGACTAGCCACGTCATCACTGTACCCGCCGAGATGCACATCATCGGCCTCATGTCGCTGATGTCACAACACAGCCTACACCACATCCCCGTCGTTAACACCGAGCGTAAGCTGGTCGGCATCATCACCCAGACTGATCTGGTATCAGCGCTATACCACAGACGCCTCGATAACGACAAAGCCACGAACCAGACATCAGAGCTAGCCTAGCAACGACTAAATTTATATAAGTAAACACATCACCATACGCCCCTAGAAAACAATCCTCGGGTGGTTTTGAAGTTACCCCCGGCTGCCACGCCGAGCAGCGCAAGACTGATGGGAGGTTTCGGCAATCACCTGTTTGAGCTCCGCGGTGGCTTACGAAGTGTGTAAGCCACTAGGGCGAGTTTGCGCCCATGAGGCTGAGCAGCGCAGGGGATTCCGCAGGAACGTGGCAGGGGGTGTCTTTTTGTTTGGTCCCTTTATTTTGGACAAGCAAAATAAAGGGACTAGCTGTCGGGCTACCCCCAACCTGTTAGAATAAAATAATCCTCATGGGCAACAAGTTACCCACCCTACAATAATTTCATTAAACAAAACTTGAATTGAGATTTGAGCAATATGACTGTTGTTCTTCTAATTATAGCCTTTGTTTTCTTTATAGCTGTTTCTGGAGTATGCGCTAAAAAATGGAGCGAAAATAAACTCTATTTAGCTGCTCCTCTAGTTTGCGGGCTTCTTCTAGAAGGGCTTATTACATTAGTTTTGCATAAAGACTTCAACTGGGTAGCTTCGATCATTTTTTGTGGCTTAAATTACTTTATTGCCTGGTTCGAAATACGAAGAAAATGAATTTGAACGTCTGCTTTGTGTCGTCAGCACTTACTCAAGCCTAACCTTAAACCACAGGCTTCAGCGAACTCACCGCATCCTCAAAACTCTTCACAAACCTCGGCATATCAAACAATGGCGATGTGCTCTTGCTATCCACCAACTTCTGCCTTAACGCACGATACTGCTCTGAGTTAGATGCCAGCTCTACAGCCTTATCCTCATACTCTTCAATATTAGTCGCAATCAACTCTGGCATATCCAGCGCAGTGAGCAAAGCGCCTGCCATGCGTGAGGCGAATGTTCTGCCTGAGCGCGTCAATACTGGCAAGCCCATCCAGAGTGCGTCGTTGGCCGTAGTGCCAGCGTTGAATGGATAAGCATCGAGGAAAAGATCAGCCGCGGTATAGCGAGCCAGATATTGGTCTGGTGCAACACGTGGCGCGAAGATCAAACGTGATGGATCAACACCATGCTCGATGGCTTTATTAGTGAGGTTCTTTTGTGACCATTCGTTATCAGCCAGCATCCAGAACACACTGTTTGGCACGCGTTTCAGTATATTCATCCAGGCAGCGAACATGCTGTCTGTGAATTTGTAATTGTTGTTGAAGGTGCAGAAAACGAACTTATCTTCTGGCAAGCCGCACTCAGCGCGAGTCGGCAATGCAGCAATCGGGCGCTGCCTGTCACTGGACTGGAACACATTCAGGTACAGCGGTTTTTCGCTGTAATAAGGTTTTTCTATATCCGGGATCAGGTATTCATCTGCGATCACATAATCGATACATGGATGACCTGTTGGACCGGGGAAACCAAGGTAAGTTAACTGGATAGGCGCTGGACGATACGACAGGATATTAGGGCGTGCGCCAGAGGTGAGGCCTTGCAGATCCACCAGCACATCAATCTCATTGGCAACAATTAACCTAGCAGCTGCTTCATCATCCAACTCGACGATACGATGATAATGGTCAAACGCTTTCACCACCCTCGCCCGCAAGGCTGAGCCATCTTCACGGCTCCAGCAAAAGCCATAGACTTCAAAACGGTCGCGGTCGATCAGCTCCAGCAACTCCACAGTCAGCAATGAAACAGCATGCAGGCAGAAATCGGATGATAAAAAGGCGATGCGTATCTTGTCGTGCTTGTAGCCTTGCTTGGGTGCCAGCTCTGGTACACGCAGGTTGACTCTATCCTTGATGAAATGATTGGCGACGGCCAGTTGCAGACCCGGGTCATCGCTCTCGGCCAGCATGGCCAGTGGTGAAGTGGCACTCAGCATCTCGCCTTTGGGCAGGTTATCTACCTCGCAATAGGTCGGCCATTTGCACTGCTTTTGTCTGAGGTGCACCCAGTGTTGTATCACCTTGGGCTGCTTCGGGTCGGCTTGCAGACTTTTAAGCAAGCTGGCTTCGGCCACATCGAATTTACGCATCTCCTCCTGCAGGCGTCCCATATTATTGAGCACCATGACATAGAGATCAGTATTTAAATCGGGGCCAACGAGGGGATGGTCCAGCATGGATTGCCAGATGATCAGAGCATTATCCTGCCGTCTTTGACGTTCGATGACAGTACCGAGGTTGAACCAGGCTTGTGCGAAATCCGGTTTCTGGAAAATGGCATCACGGTAATTCTGCTCAGCACCCGCCAGATCGCCAGCATCTATCAAGGCGACCGCCAAGTTGAAATGAATCACATAATTGATAGCGCTTTTGCAGTGCTTCAGCCAGTGTTGGTAGAGCTGGATTGCATCAGGACGACGATTTTGTGCAGTCATCTGCTCGGCGATCTGCATGAGTTGTACAGGCTCAAGCGCTGACTGTTCGATCAGCTTCAGTGTCTGATCGAATTGCTGAAGTTTATCAACACTCTTTAATGCTGACTGCATGGTTTTCTCCACTTTTTCTGGCTGCTTTCAGTCTGGTTTTGGTAACAGAATAATCAACACATCAGGCTATCAAATGAAAAAACCCGGTAGCTCCTGTACCACGGTTTTAGCCATGATACCGAAGTTATACCGGGTTAATTTGGAGAAAAGAACTAGATAAACAGGTTATCTCCGTCTTCATGCAACAGGGCTGCATCTGCACCATGAGGATCAGTGCTTTCCAGCGACTTCACTGCGACATCATTTGCGAAGACGAATGCATCTTCAGCAGCAGTCTGGAACCAGACATCAGCGATCTCGTGAGATTGGCCATCGGTGCTGGTGAAGCTTGATTTCAAGCCTATCCAGTTACCATTATTGATGTCAGTGGATACTTCTGCAGTCACTTTCAGGTTCGCAATATCGAACACATCCAGTGCGTAGATCTCGCCTGCCTGGCTGACGCCATCTGCATTGGCATCTACCCAGAGCTTGATACTGCCGAACAATGGATCGCTAGCATCAACCACGCCATCGCCATTACTATCCAGCGAAGCCAGAGCCTCGAAGCCGTTACTTGCATTGCTGCCATCGGCCAGCTTGAAGGCGCTACCGAACAGCTCGCTACCATCATTGATGACACCATCGCCATTCTTGTCCATCACCAGCAGGCCATCGCCGCCTGTTGCCCAGCCAGTAGCTACCTTGCTACCAGTTGCATTGAGATCAAACTCAACACCTGAGGACACATGTGTGGTTTGTACGCCATCACCATTCAGGTCCAAGACCAGTGGTGTGGACAATGCCAGTGCAGTCGTTTGTCCACCGCTCATCGCAGCCAGTTGAGCACCGGTAAAGGCATCGTGCTGGGCCATGCTGAGGTTGGCCAATTGTGAGGTGGTCAAACCTGCGATATCAGCTGTTTCAATTGCTGCGATCTGGTCAGTACTGAATGCTGCAAAGTCCAGTGTCTGCATCGCGGCAAACTGGGCGGAATGCAAGGCCACGACTTGGTCCGTAGTCATTGCAGCAAACTGGCTGGATGTCAGCGCTACGATCTGAGCGGTGGTCAATGCGCCGACCTCGCTGGCAGTGAGTGCCTGAACTTGTCCATTGGTCAGCGCTTGTAGGCTGACAGCCTTCAGTGAGACGATTTGGGCAGTGGTCATCGCTGCGATATCAGCTGTTTCAATCGCTGCGATCTGGCTGGTACCCAGTGCAAACAATTGGGTAGTGGTCAGCGCGGCGACCTGATCGGTACTGAGCGCTGCAATCTCGTCAGTAGTAAACGCAGCCACTTGAGTTGCCAGCATGGAGCTGACTTGTGTGGTTGTCAGTGATGCGATATCGGCGGTCTCAATCGCTGCCAGTTGTGTATCAGTCAGTGAAATCACTTGTGCAGTGGTCAATGCAGCCAGTTGAGTGCCTGTCAGCGCCACGATGTCATCTGTGCCAAGTGCCACTACATCATTGATGCTGATTGCAGCGACTTGTGCAGTGGTGAGCACCCCAACTTGATCTGTAGTTAATGCGCCAATCTGTGCGGTAGTCAGTACCGAGATCTGATCTGTGGTCAGCTCTGGGATCTGGTCTGTGGTCAGGCCAGTGATCTGCGCATTGGTCAGATGAGGCACGCTATCAGATGCAATCGCTGCGATCTGAGCTGATGTCAGTGTTTGCAGATCAGCCACTTCCAGATTAGACAATTGAGTAGTGGTCAGCGCAGCGATTTGCCCAGTGGTCAACACAGGCACCTGATCAGTAGTCAAGGCCACGATCTGGTCAGTGCTCAAGGCATGGATATCTGCTGTGCTGATTGCTGGCACCTGGTCTGTAGTCAGTGCTGCTATCTGTCCGGTAGTCAGTGCTACTACTTGTGCTGTCGTTAAACCAGCCAATGCATCTGTAGTCAGTTTCACTAAATCTGCTGTTTCGATTGCAGCAATCTGTGCAGTACTCATCGCAGCCAATTGGCTTGAAGAGAGCGCCGCAGCTTGATCTGTAGTTAAGGCCACGACTTGGTCTGTAGTCAAGGCTACGATCTGGCCTGTAGTCAGCGCACCAAACTGTGCAGTGCTCAAGGCTTGCAAATCAGCTGTCTCGATGGCGGCAACCTGAAGTGCAGTAAACGCTGCCACTTGGGCATTGGTCAGTACCTGGATCTGACCAGTAGTCAACGCCTGTACCTGTGCGGTTGTCATCGCAGCAATATCCTTGGTACCTAATACTGGCACCTGATCTGTCGTCAGCGCCACGATCTGGTCTGTAGTCAACGCGATCATCTGCGCTGTAGTCAGTGCTGGCAAGGCATCAGTAGTCAGGTTGACCAGATCAGCTGTTTCCATCGCAGCGATCTGTGCTGTAGTCAGGGATACCAGCTGAGTTGAGGTCAGCGCTGCAACTTGATCAGTAGTCAGTGCAACTACTTGGCCTGTGGTCAGTGCTGCGATCTGTTCATGCTTGAATGCAGCCAGTTGTGCTGTTGTCAGCAACTGTAGATCAGCGGTTTCAATCGCAGCAATTTGTGCTGTCGTCATCGCATCAATTTGAGTCGTGGTCAGCAGTGGTACTTGATCTGTAGTCAGTGCAACGACTTGATCTGTAGTCAGCGCGACGATTTCCTTGGTGGTGAGTAAGGAAATCTGGTCAGTGGTCAGCGCCGCAATTTGATCTGTGGTCAGTGCAGCCACTTGTGCTGTAGTCAAGACAGGCAGCTGGTCTGTGGTCAGTTCCTGAATGTGGTCTGTGGTCAGCGCAATGATCTGTGCAGTCGTCATGGCAACCAGATCAGCAGTTTCCAGGCTTACCAACTGGGCTGAGGTCAGTGCTGCAACCTGTGCGGTAGTCAAGCTTGGCACTTGTGTGTTGGTCAGCGCCACGATCTGCTGAGTACTGAGTGCTGCAAATTGTGTGGTGGTTAATGCTTGCAGTTGGTCACTGCTCAGCACAGCAATATCGGCTACCGATAGCGCCTTGACTTGGGCTGTTGAGAAGCCTGCGATATCAGCGGTTTCCAGACCAGCGATTTGTGCTGTGGTCAAGACGGCAAGCTGCTCTGTATGCAGACTGTCGATTTGTGTGCTGCTGAGGCCTAGCAATTGTGAAGTAGTCAAAGCAGCGACCTGAGCTGTGCTGAGTGAAGCCAGTTGCAAGGTCGACAGTGCAGCAATATCCACGGTTTCCATCGCTGCGATCTGGCCTGTGGTCAGGTACGGCAGTTGGTCGGTGGAGAGCGAGCTTACTTGTGCTGTGGTCAGGCCGCCGATCATTTCAGTCGAGATCGAAGCCAGATCACTCAGCTCCATGGAAGCCAGTTGAGCAGTGGTCAATGCACCCACTTGTTCTGCTGTCAATGCGGCTACTTGCGCAGTGCTCAGGAGCACGATTTCGTCAGTAGTCAGTGCGGCGACTTGATCGGTGCTCAGTGACTGAACCTGTTTGGTTGTCATGGCAGACAGTTGCTCAAATGAGATGTTCTGAATCTGTGTTGTAGTCAGTGCAGCAACTTGGCCACTGGTCAGCGCGACAAAGTTTGCAGTTGTCACTGCAGCCAATTGGCTGGAAGTCAGCGCCTGAATCTGAGTCGATGTCAGCGCTGCAATTTCAGTACTGGTCATTGCAGCAATGTCTTGTGTAGGCAGTTTGACCAAGTCAGCAGTCTCGATCGCCCTGATTTGAGCGGTCGTGAAGGCAGCCACTTGATCTGTCGTCAATGCTGGCACTTGAGTAGTGGTCAACGCTTCGATCTGGGTAGTGGTCAATGCAGCGACCTGTGTGGTAGTCAGTGCCTGTATTTGAGTGGTAGTCATCGCAGCAAAGTCAGCGGTTTCTATCGCTCTGATCTGGCCGGTACTGAGCTGAGTCAACTGACCTGTTGTCAGGGCAGCAATCTGGCCAGCACTCAAAGCCACGATTTGCGCATTGCTGAGATGAGATACCTGTGCATTAGTCAGCGCTGGGATTTGCAGCGTTGTCAGTGCAGCCAATTGGTCTGTGCTGAGTCCTGCCACTTGAGCAGTCGTCAGTGCAGCGACATCGGCTGTTTCCATCGCAGCCACTTGTGTGGTGGTGAGTGCTGCTACCTGAGTTGTGGTCAAGGCAGCTACTTGTGCTGTCGTCAGCGCAACAACTTGGCCAGTGGTCAGCGCTGCTACTTGGGCTGTGGTCAGTGCTGCAACGTCATCTGTGGTCATGGCTGGTACTTGTACGGTAGTCAGCGCAACCAGTTGGGCTGTCGTCATTGCAGCAGTTTGTGTTGTGGTCAGTGCAGCGACTTGGGCTGTTGTCAGCGCAGCAACATCTGCTGTGGTGATTGCGACCACTTGCGCAGTGGTGAGTGCTGCAATCTGTCCGGCTGTCAGTGCCTTGATCTGATGGGTAGTCAGTGCTGCCACTTCACCTGTGGTGAGTGCGGCGACTTGTGCAGTGGTCAGTGCTACCACTTGGTCTGTATTCATTGCGGCAACATCAGCATTGTCCAGCGCTGCGATTTGAGCAGTGGTCAAGCCAGCGACTTGGGCTGTGCTTAAGACACCGATCTGTGTCGAAGTGAGCGATGCAATCACACTGGTAGAGACGGCAGCCAGATCAGCTACTTGCATGGCGCTGATTTGGTCTGTGGTCATGGCAGCCAGTTGAGCACCTGTGATCACACCAGCTTGTGCTGTGGTCAGTGCAACAACCTCAGCGGTGGTCAGTGCAGCAAAGTCTGCGGTAGTGATAGCAGGCAATTGTGCTGTGGTGAATGCGGCAAAGTCTGCCGTTTGCATAGCGGCGATCTGGGCACTTGTCAGTGCTGCGACTTGTGCGGTGGTCATGGCAGCAAACTGGCCTGTGGTCAGCGCCACGATCTGGTCTGTAGTCAGTGCTACCAGGTCAGCTGTTTCTATCGCAGCCACTTGTGCAGTTGTCAGTGCGGCGACTTGTGCGGTAGTCAGTGCAGCGACTTGTGTGCTGGTGAATGCAGCGATTTGGGCAGTCGTCATCGCAGCCAGATCAGCTGTTTCCAAAGCAACCACTTGTGCAGTTGTAAGGGCGGCTACTTCTGCGTTGGTGAGGGCAGCCACTTGTGCGGTAGTCAGTGCAACCACTTGTGCGGTAGTCAGTGCGGCGACATCAGCTGTTTCCATCGCTGCTACTTGTGTAGTGGTGAGTGCAGCGACTTGGTCTGTGGTCAGGCCGGCGACTTGTGCGGTGGTCAGAGCGACAACTTGTGCGGTGGTCAGTGCAGTCACTTGAGCAGTCGTCAGTGCAGCGACATCGGCTGTTTCCATCGCAGCCACTTGTGTGGTGGTGAGTGCTGCTACCTGAGTTGTGGTCAAGGCAGCTACTTGTGCTGTCGTCAGCGCAACAACTTGGCCAGTGGTCAGCGCTGCTACTTGGGCTGTGGTCATGCTAACCAGATCGGCTGTTTCCATCGCAGCCACTTGTGCAGTGGTGAGTGCTGCCACTTGAGCAGTAGTCAGTGTGGCTACTTGACCACTGGTCAAGGCTACAACCTCTGCTGTGGTCAGTGCGGCAACTTGTGCGGTAGTCAGGGCAACTGTCTGTGTGGTCAACAAGGCAGCCAAATCGGCTGTTTCCATCGCAGCCACTTGTGCTGTTGTAAGTGCAGCGATTTGTGCAGTGCTGAGTGAAGTCAGCTGTGCGGAGCTTAAGGCGACGACCTGAGCAGTGGTCAGCGCTGCAACTTCGGCTGTAGTCAGCACTTTGACTTGAGCTGTCGTCAAGGCGGCAATTTGTGCTGTAGTCAGCGCTGCAACCTGTGCTGTGGTCAGTGATGGCAGCTGAGTAGTCTTCAGTGCTATTACTTGGTCTGTCGTCAGAGCAGCTACTTGAGCTGTCGTCAGAGCGGCCAGTTGAGCAGTACTTAGCGTAGTGACTTGTGTGCTGGTCATCGCGGCAAGATCTGCAGTTTCGATGGCAGCTACTTGTGCAGTAGTCAGCAATGCTACGTGTGCTGTATTCAATGCAGCCACTTGTGCGCTTGTCAAGCCAGCCACTTGTGCAGTGGTCAGTGCCTGTGTCTGGCTATTGGTCAACGCATTCAGCTGTGTCGTGGTCAACGCAGCAACATCGGCAGTTTCCATGGCTGCAATTTGTGCAGTAGATAACAGTGAAACCTGAGCAGTAGTCAGCGCAGCGACTTGAGCAGTAGTCAAGGCAACTACTTGGTCTGTGGTCAGGGCAGCAAGCTGGGTAGAAGTCAGAGCACGCAATTGTCCTGTCGTCATCGCAGCAATCTGGTCTGATGAAAGAGCAGCCAACTCAGTGGTTGTCAGCGCAGTCAATTGACCTGTGCTGATTGCAGCTACTTGTGCTGTTGTCAGCGCGTGGATTTGGCTTGTGCTCAGAGCAGCAACGGCATCGGTAGTGAGCTTGGCCAGATCACGTGTTTCCATGGCAGCCAATTCAGTCGTAGTGAGTGCAGCAACTTGTGCAGAAGTCATTGCCAGTGCTTGTGTGGTGGTCATGGCAACGATTTGATCAGTTGTCATGGCTTGCAGATTAGTGGTGCTGATCGCCTTGAACTGGTCGGTGCTGAGTGCTGCCACTTGTGCTGTAGTCAGTGCTGCAACCTGTGCAGTAGTGAGGTTACCAATGGCAGCTGTACCTAGTTGTGATATATCACTGGTTTCGATTGCGACTAGTTGGCCTGTGGTCAGTGCGGCAACCTGAGTAGAAGTCAAAGCACCGGCTTGCTCGATTGTCAGCGCGGCAACCTGTGCAGTAGTGAGTGCAGCAACCTGAGCTGTTGTCAGATTGGCAATATCGCTGGTCGAAAGCACGGCGAAATCGCCAGTTTCAATCGCGACAAGTTGCGCTGTAGTCAGCGCGGCTACTTGAGCACTGAGCAATACAGAGAACTGGTCACTGGACAATGCGACGATTTGCGCAGTGGTCAGACCTGGCATCTGGGTAGAGGTCAATGCGGCGACCTGTGTGGTTGTCAGTGCGGCAATCTGGTCAGTCGTGAGTGCGGCTAGCTGTGCTGTTGTCAGACTTTGTATTGCTGCAGACCCCAATACAGCCAGATCTGCGGTTTCTATTGCAGGGATTTGGTCGGTAGTCAATTTGCCAACTTGCGCTGTGGTCAATGCAGCCACCTGATCGGTAGTCAGTGCAACAACTTGCGCTGTAGTCAAACCTGGAATCTGTGTTGTTGTCAGCAGTTTGATCGTGGCTGTTGGTATCGCAGCCAGATCAGCGGTTTCGATAGCGGCGACCTGAGCACTGGTCAAAGCAGCGATCTGGGCTGAAGTGAGCGCGTTGATTTGCGTGGAGCTCAATGCGACCACTTGTGCTGTGGTCAGCGAAGCCACATCGACAGTTTCCATTGCAGCGACTTGCGCTGTGGTCATGGCAGCTACCTGGCCTGTGGTCAGCTGAGCGACTTGTGCAGTAGAAAGCCCGGCAATCTGTGCAGTCGACAACTTGGCAAATGCAGAAGGTGTCAATGCGGAGATGCTGTCAGTAGAGAGACTTGCAAACTGTGCACTGCTCATTGCACCTAACTGTGCTGATGTAAGTGCACCGACTTGTGTAGAGCTCAATACAGCCAGATCAGCTGTTTCTACAGCAGCAATTTGTGTATTGCTGAGGGCGCGAATCTGGTCTGTGGTCAGCGCTGAGACTTGAGCGGTGGTTAATGCAACAACCTGAGCGGTAGACAGGGCAACAAGCTGCGCGGTAGTCAATGCTGCTACCTGACTGCTGGTGAGGTTGGCAATATCGGCTGTGCTGAGTACTGCCAATTGAGCAGTCGTTAATGCGGTGACTTGCGCAGTAACAAGTGCATCGAGTTGAGCAGTTGTCATGGCTGCAACTGCAGTCGTGGACAATTTGCCGATAGCTGCTGTATTAAGAGCTGCAACCTGATCAGTGCTGAGAGCTGCGATTTGTGCAGTGCTCAAGACACCAGCCTGAGTGGTGCTCAAAGCAGCCAGTTGATCAGTGGTCAACGCGACTATCTGTGCTGTACTCAGATTGCTGACAGCTGCAGTTGATAGATTAGCAAAGTCGACAGATTGCATCGCAGCAACCTGTGTCGTAGTAAGGGCAGCAACTTGTGTTGAAGTCAGGGCTGCAGTTTGAGCTGTTGTCAGAGCTTGCACTTCTTCTGTGGTCAAGGCTGCGATTTGCGCAGTGGTCAGGCTGCTCACCAAAGCAGTTGGTATCTTGGCGAGATCTTGCGTTTCCATCGAGGAGATCTGCGCAGTCGTGAATGCGGCGATTTGCGCCGAAGTCAGAGAGCCCATCTGTGTTGTAGTCAATGCCTGAACCTGATCAATGGTCAGCGCACTCACGTCAGCAGTTGTCAGCGCCTTGATTTGCAAGCTGCCAAGCGCTGCAATTTGTTCTGGTGTCATTGCCTGAATTTGCAGTGTGCTCAGGTTGGCAATGGCAGTAGTTGAAAGTGCGACCAGATCAGCAGTTTCAATCGCAGAAATCTGACTGGTATCCATTGAAGCTACTTGAGCAGAAGTCAATACTGCAACCTGCGCGGAGCTTAATGCAGCAATCTGATCAGTGGTCAGGCCGTTGAGTTGCAATGTGGTCAGTGAAGTTACTTGACCGCTGGTCAACGCTGCAATTTGACCTGTGGTCAGTGACATCAACTGATTGCTGGTCAAGCCAGCAAGTACGTCAGTCTTGATATTGCTGACATCTACGTTATCCAGTGCTGGCAATTGGTCTATCGTCATCGCGGCAAGCTGCAGCTTGGTCAAGGCGTTCACCTGATCTGAAGTCAAAGCATGCACTTGCTGGGTAGAAAGATTACGGATTTGATCGACTGTAAATGCTTTGACCTGGGATTGTGTCAATGCTGCAATTTGACCTGTGCTCAATGAGCCAAGCTGTGCCACATTGAGCGAAGCAAGCTGTGCAGTGCTGAGGCCGGTGATAGTCGAAGTAGCAATCGCAGCAATATCGGCTGTTGTCAGTGCTTTGATCTGTAATGTGCTGAGTGCAGCCAACTGGCCGCTAGTCAGTGCAGCTACCTGATCAGTCGAGAGTGCACCAATCTGGCTATTAGTCATGCTCTTGATCGAGGTTGCTGACAGTTTTGCCAGATCTGCAGACTCCATGGCATGTATCTGCGCCGTCGTCATGGCCGCAAGTTGTGTAGAAGCAATTGCAGCAGCTTGTGCTGTAGTCAAAGCGACGATTTGGTCTGTACTAAGCGCACGAATATCAGCTGTACCCAGCGCTTTGATCTGATTAACATTCAGTGCAGCAACCTGCGCAGTAGTCAATGCAGCAAACTGGGTCGGATTCATGGCGCCAATTTCGGTGACAGTCAACGCTGCCACCTGAGCGGTTGTCAAACCAGCCACTTGGTCGGTAGTTAAAGCTGCCACTTGGGCGCTCGTCAAACCAGCAACGACAGTAGTGCTCATTGATGCAAGATCAGCTGTTTCAATTGCGGATATCTTGGTAGCACTCAAGCTAGCCATTTGTGATGATGTGAGCACCGCAGCCTGACCTGTGGTAAGGGCGGCAAGTTGTGCTGTTGTATAAGCGGCAAATTGAGCTGGAGTAAGCTTGATCATGGTTGCAGCATCGATCTGAGCTTGTGAAAGATCAGCAGTCACAGCGGCAAACTGGGCAGTACCCATGGCTGCCAATTGGCTGGCTGTCATGCTAGCCAGCTGGCCAGTAGTCAAGGAATCGACATCTGAAGTTGAGAGACTCTTGATCTGTCCAGTAGTTAATGCTGCCACCTGATCTGTAGTCAAGGCTGCCAGTTGTGCACTGGTCAATGCTGCTACTTGTGTGCTGGTCATGGCTTTAATAGCTGCAGTAGACAGCTTGGCAATATCTGTAGTTTCAATTGCAACAATCTGAGCCGTAGTCAATGCTGCCACTTGGGCACTGCTAAGTGCAGCGGCTTGCGCTGTGGTCAAGGCAACCAATTGGTCTGTGGTCATGCCTTTGATCGCGGTGACTGAGAGTGCACCCACATCGCTGGCATCCATAGCGGCTACCTGTGCAGTGGTCAGTGCGACAACTTGTTTAGATGTAATCGCAGCTGCTTCTGCTGTGGTCAATGCGACAAGTTGAGCATTGCTCAGGTTTGAAATCTCGGCAGTTGTCAGAGCGGCGATCTGTGCAGTTGTCAGATTAGCGACTTGTGCGGTAGTCAAAGCTGCCAGTTGTGCAGTAGAAAGTGCAGCAATCTGCACACTGCTCAAGCCCTTGATGGCTGCTGTAGATAGTACGCTGACATCTGTATCCAATGCAGCGACTTGCGCTGTACTAAGTGCGGCAATCTGTGATGCTGCAAGGCCAGATACCTGGGCGGTAGTCAAGGCGGCGATTTGTGCTGTGGTCAGGCTCTTGAACGAAGTAGCTGCCAGATTGGCTAGATCGGCACCATCCATGGCTGCTAATTGGCTATTGGAGAGTGCGGCGACTTGTGCCGAGCTAAGTGTGGCCAATTGTGCTGAAGTCAAAGCACCAATCTGGTCTGTGGTCAGGCTTGAAACTTCTGCAGTGGTCAGTACTTTGAATTGTGCTGTGCTGAGCGCTGCGATCTGCGCAGTGCTCATGGCAACCACTTGATCCGTGGTCAATGTAGGAATCTGGATTGTGGTCAAACCCTTGATGGCGGCAGTAGAAAGCTTAGCGAAATCGGCTGTTTCCATAGCAGCCAGTTGAGCTGTGCTCAGTGCAGAGACTTGTGTTGCTGTCAGCACTGCAGATTGATCCGTACTCAAGGCCACGATTTGTGCTGTGGTCATATTCTTTATTGCAGCTGCTGATAAATCATTGATATCAGCAGCATCTAAAGCTGCCAGCTGAGCTGTGCTTAATGCCTTGATTTGTGCAGAGGTGATCGCAGCTACCTGAGTGCTGGTAAGTGCAGCTACTTGGGCAGTAGTCAGATTGGCAAAATCTGCGGTTGTCAGTGAAGTCACTTGGGCACTGCTCAGTGCTGCTACCTGTGTGGTTGTCAGTGCAGCTACTTGGGCAGTAGTCAGTGCTGCTACCTGAGCAGTAGTCAGGCCTTTGAGAGCAGCTGTACTGAGGCTGGAAACATCTGAACTCAATGCATTAATTTGTGCAGTTGTCATCGCGGTGACTTGAGGTGATGTCAGTGCAGCAACCTGAGATGTGGTCAGAGCTGCGACTTGTGCAGTGCTCAGCTTGGCGACATCAACTGCTGTCAGTGCGGATACTTGTGTGCTGGCAAGTGCGGCTATTTGGCCAGTCGTCATCGCAGCAATTTGTGCAGTAGTTAAGGATTGAATTGCTGCTGTAGAAAGCTTGGCAATATCTGCTGTTTCCATCGCTGCGAGCTGTGCTGTGGTCATCACTGCAATTTGCTTGGATGTCAGGGCAGCAGCCTCATCAGTGGTCAATGCAATGATCTGGTCTGTCGAAAGTTTTACGAAATCAGTGGTGGTTAAGGCTGCTACTTGGGCTGAACTAAGTGCAGCTACCTGAGCAGTCGTCATTGCCGTGACCTGAGCTGTAGTTAGCGCAGCAACTTGAGCACTGCTCAAGCCAATAATTGCAGATGTTGTAAGGCTGTCAAAATCAGCAGCTTCGATCGAAGCAACTTGAGCTGGAGTAAGTGATGCAAGCTGGCCGCTGGTTAAACTAGCAACCTGATCGCTGGAAAGTGCCTGAATTTGTGTCGAAGTGAGGCCTTTGACGGCCGCAGCTGATAATTTGCCAACATCGGCCGTTTCCAGTGCTGCAATCTGTGTTGTAGTCAGCGCGGCAACCTGAGTTGCTGTCAATGCGGCGGCCTCTGCTGTCGTCAAGGCAACCAGTTGGTCTGTACTCAGTTTGCTGATTTCAGTCGTGGTCAATGCTGCGACTTGTGCGCTTGTTAAAGATGCGAATTGTCCGGTAGTTAAAGCTGCTAGTTGAGCTGTTGTCAGTGCCACTACTTGTGCTGTGGTCAGACCTTGGAGAGCTGCAGTGGAAAGGCTTGCAACATCAGCTGTTTCCATAGCAACCAATTGAGCAGTAGTGAGTGCTGCCAATTGAGCCGATGTTAATGCTGCAACTTGCCCGGTGGTCAATGCTGCAACTTGCGCGGTGGTCAATCCTTTGATTGCTGTAGACGACAAGCTGGCTATATCAGCTGTCTCCATGGCAACCAGTTGTGTGGTCGAGAGATTCGCAAGCTCTGTCGCGGTCAATGCTGCAGCTTGTGCAGTGGTTAAAGCAACTAGTTGATCAGTAGTTAATGCAGCAATCTGAGACGTCTTTAAAGACGTAATCACCGCATTTGACAATGCAGCGATATCGGCTGTTTCCATAGCCACTAATTGTGCGTTAGTAAAAACAGAGAGCTGTGTTGCACTCAGCCCTGCCACCTGCGCGGTAGTCAGTGCAGCAATTTGCGCTGTCGTCAGGAATGGAATCTGAGCAGTAGTTAAAGCCTCTACGGAAGCGACAGATAGTTTAGCAATATCGGCTGTTTCCATCGCTGCCAACTGAGCAGTGGAAAGAGCCGCCACCTGAGCAGATGTCAAAGCAGCTGCCTGATCAGTCGTCAGTGCAACCACTTGTGCAGTTCCTAAACCTTTGACTGCCGAGCTTGTCATTTTCGCCAGATCAGCCACTTCTATTGCAACGATCTGAGCGGTTGTCAGTGAGGAAACCTGTGTAGAAGTAAGTGCTGCGGCTTGTGCAGTGGTTAAGCCAGCAATTTGGCCAGTCGTTAAAACCGGCAGCTGGCCTGTTGTCATCGCCGCTAGGTTAACCGCTGATAAGGCATTAAGAGCAGTAGTCGTAATAAGAGGTATTTGACTAGTAGTAAGTGCTTTTACCTGGATGGCACTAATGCCCGCTATATCATCCGTTGTCAGGCTAGCAATCTGGTCAGTTGTTAAAGCTGCAACGTCTGTTGTTGTTAATCCAGTAAAAATTCCCATAATAATCCTCTTATCTTTCTATTTCGATCAAGTGCCAACTAGTTAAAAGCACGAAAAACACGCTTTGATATGTACTCTCGCTATCGGCAATCAAACTCGAATCTTTAATTGCAATACGCGAATTAATTAGGCTATTCACTGCCAGCGCACCTAGTCACGGAAATTAAATTCATGAAAGGTTTTTTTAGCAGGCAGTTAAATTATGCTTAACAACTCTCCAAGCGGAATCGAAGATAAGAATGAGAAATGTGGGTCAAATTTTGGCTTAGCAGCAAAACATGAACGTTGACTAAGAATTGAATTAATGAGAAAAAAACAGATTGGAATTGGATGCTGAAAATAAAAAAGCCAGCTTATAGCTGACTTATTTTCACAACAACAAATTAAATTGGTCGGGGCGAGAGGATTTGAACCTCCGACCACATGCACCCCATGCATGTACGCTACCAGGCTGCGCTACGCCCCGAACCGCTGCTACACGTAGATCGTAGCGAGGCCGTATTATACTTGATTAAGGTGTTTCTTGGGAATGCGGAACTAGGCTGCTGCTCTTTTGAGCAGCTGGGATATCGCGAGTAGCTCTACTCTTAAGCTAGCAACATCAAAAGTTGAAACGTTTGAATCACTAACGCTATCCTGAGCAATTTCATGTGAAGCCGTGTTCGTCTCAACATTTTTCTCAACCATCTCATGACCATCAAGACGGTTTCTGGCACCACTGATGGTGAACCCCTGCTCATAGAGCAACTCGCGAATACGGCGAATGAGCAAAACTTCGTGATGCTGATAGTAGCGACGATTGCCACGGCGCTTAACTGGCTTGAGCTGAGTAAACTCTTGCTCCCAGTAACGCAATACATGCGGCTTCACCCCGCAAAGTTCGCTTACTTCACCAATTGTGAAATAGCGCTTGGCGGGGATAGGGGGAAGTTGAATCTTATGCGTTGGCTCCAGCATACGCTTCCTCAACCTTGCTCTTTAGCTTTTGGCTAGCATGGAAGGTGACTACACGACGTGCGGTGATTGGTATTTCTTCACCTGTTTTTGGGTTACGGCCTGGGCGTTCTGATTTCTTGCGCAACTCAAAATTGCCAAAACCAGAAAGCTTTACACTATCACCAGCTTCAAGTGCGGTGCGGACTTCTTCAAAAAACGCTTCTACCATATCCTTGGCTTCACGTTTGTTTAATCCTACTTGCTCAAAAAGCAAATCGGCCAAATCGGCTTTTGTTAATGTCATACCATTCCTCAACTACTTATTATCTTAATTCTGCGCCATGTTGACGCACCAGCAAATCTAGCAGTGCAGACATTACAGCATCTGCTTCTGCATCAGTCAAAGTTTTTTGAGTATCTTGCATAAGCACCAGAAATGCAAGGCTTTTTTTGTTTTCTGGGATACCTTTCCCGCGGTAAACATCAAATAATGCAATATCACTTACGTACTGAATATTAGCACTGCGCATGGAGTTTAAAACTACATCCAGAGGCAAATCATCGTTCACCATCACGGCCAAGTCTCTACGCACAGGTATAAATTTTGAGACTTCCGAATACGCAGGTACCGGCTTGGCGCTCAAAGCCTTAATATCGAGCTCAAACAAGACTGTATTTTTAGGCAGTTGGTAATGCTGCTGCCACTTCGGATGCAACTTACCTAACCAGCCAATTACCACTCCATCCAATATCACCTGTGCAGTCTGCCCTGGATGCAAGGCTGGATGCTGAGCGGCCTGATACTGAGCACGACCCTGCGTGAGCAAATCAACATTCGCTTTTACATCATAAAAATCTACCTGACGTGCCTCATCAGCCCATTGCTCAGGATTAACATCCCCATAAGCCAAGCCCGATATCCGGGCGACTTCATGATAAGAATTCTCAGCGTACTGATAAGCCGAGCCTATTTCGAACAGCCGTACCCGGTCTTGTTTACGGTTCAAATTATAAACCAGTGTATCCAGCAGGCCACCCCACAAACCAGAGCGCATGACACTCATATTGCTGGCGATTGGGTTTTTGAGCTTGATCGGATTTGCATTGCCCAGCAGATCCTTTTCCCAGCTTTCATCAACAAAACTGTAACTTACGATTTCCTGATAACCAGCGGCAGTCAGCGTATCTCTGAATATATTACGACCAAGTACACCTTCCTTGCTAGGAAGCATCCGCAAGCTTGTCTTCGGCATAGTTGCTGGGAGCTTTTCATAGCCATACAATCTGGCGACTTCTTCAATCAGGTCTTCTTCTATAACGATATCAAAGCGATAGCTTGGAGGTGTTACGGTGAATATTTTGTCTTTAAGCTGATAGCTGAATCCAAGCCGGCTAAATAATTGGCCCACCGTCACTTCATCGAAGCTAATACCAAGAATCGAAACAAGTTTATCCATGCGCAAGTTAACTGGCTTACGAATTGGCAATGTAGCCTGCACTTCAGTGACTGCAGCCACATTACCACCACATATCTCGGTAATGAGATTAGTCGCGCGCTCCAATGCCTGCAGGGTATTACCATAATCAACACCACGCTCAAAACGGTAAGATGAATCGGTGCTAAATCCTAGACGCCTAGCCTTACCTACAATGGCGTCTGGCGTAAAGAATGCACTTTCAAGAAAAATATCAGTAGTTGCATCGGAAACCGCCGTGCTTGCGCCGCCCATGATGCCAGCCAATGCAATTGGTCCGCTGTCATCGGCAATCACCAACATATCTGGATGTAAATCCACTTTCTGCTGATTCAATAGTTCAAGTGACTCTTTATCCTTAGGCATACGCACCACTATCTCACCAACCAACTTGGCAGCGTCGAAAGCATGCATGGGTTGACCCAGTTCCAGTAGTACGTAATTGGTGACATCTACAATCGCGCTGATGCTACGAACACCACTACGCTCCAAGCGGCGTTTCACCCAATCGGGAGTCGTGGCTTGCGCATTTAGGCCTTGGATCAATCGTCCACAGTATCTAGGGCAGCTATCTTTTGCTTCTATCTTTACTATTTGGGCAGTTTGCAGAGTAACGCTAGCCGTTGTAATTTCAGGCAAATGCAAGGCTGCACCAGTTAGCGCTGAAACCTCACGTGCGATACCGATGATACTTAAGCAATCGCTACGATTGGGAGTCAGCTTCAAGGTCAGCAGTTTGTCGTTGAGCTCAAAGTATTCGCGTATATCCTGTCCAACTTTAGCATCGCCTGGTAATTCCAGTAATCCGCTACTTTCTTCAGCCAGCCCAAGTTCCTTGGCCGAACACATCATGCCAAAGGATTCAACGCCACGCACCTTGGCCTGCTTGATATTAAAACCTGGAAGCTCTGCGCCAACTAAGGCGCATGGCGCCTTTAACCCCGCACGCGCATTAGATGCGCCACAAACAATCTGTAATGGCTCAGCCAAGCCTACGTTGACTGTGCAAACCTGCAATCTGTCTGCATCCGGATGCTTCTCTGCACTGATAATTTCTGCGATCACAACCTTATTGAATACAGTTGCAGCATCCTGCATCTCTTCGACCTCAAGACCTGACATGGTTAAGGCGTGGCTTAACTCATCACTCGAAATAGAAGGATTAACGTACTGACGTAACCAAAGTTCAGAAAACTGCATAAACAGATAACCTATTTAAACTGCTGCAAGAAGCGCAAATCATTATTGAAGAAATGACGTAAATCATTAACGCCATAACGCAGCATGGCAAGCCGCTCAACACCCAGGCCAAAAGCAAAACCACGGTATTTATCTGCATCTATGCCTACATGCTTGAAAACTTCCGGGTGCACCATGCCGCAGCCGCCGATTTCCAGCCAGCCACCATTCCAGCTCATATCCATTTCGGCAGAAGGCTCGGTGAATGGGAAGAACGATGGACGGAAGCGTACTTCCAGATCATCACGTTCAAAAAACCGTTGCAGAAAATCCTGAACCACGCCCTTGAGATTAGCAAAGCTGACCTGTTCATCAACCCATAAACCTTCGACCTGATGGAACATAGGTGAGTGCGTAGCATCGGAATCCACACGATACACACGGCCAGGCGCAATGATCTTCAATGGCGGTTCTTTGTCCTGCATGTAGTGCACTTGCACCGGGGAGGTGTGTGTGCGCAACACGTGTTGCTCATCCACATAAAATGTATCATGCATGGCACGGGCCGGATGATTGTCCGGGATATTTAACGCTGTGAAATTGTAAAAATCAGATTCGATCTCAGGGCCCTCAGCCACTTCGAAACCGATAGAGTGAAACAACTTCTCTATGCGTGCCAAGGTTAAGGTGACTGGATGCAGCCCACCTTGCCCATGTGTACGCGCAGGCAAAGTAACATCAAGTGACTCGCTGGCTAGCTGCTTTTCCTGTTCTGCTAACAGAATCGCATCTCGCCTGTCCTTGAGTGCAGCTTCGACAGCCTGTTTCACCACATTAATTGCCGCCCCAGCTGCTGGACGCTCCTCGGTACTCAGCTTACCCAAACCTTTTAAAGCATCGGTTAGTACGCCACTTTTGCCCAAGTATTTAGCCTTGGCGTTTTCCAGATCGTTAATCGTTGCGCAGTCAGAAAAATCTGCCTGTGCTTCGGGGATAAGGTGATCAAGGTTTTGCATATAGATTATTGTAAGCTCTTATTCCATCATAAAAAAAGGAGGCACTAGGCCTCCTTTTTCGTTGCAGTCAATTAAGCTGCTGCTAGGCCAGACTTAGCTAATTCGGCAAACTTTGCAAAAGCAGGTTTATCGAATACGGCAAGGTCTGCCAACACTTTACGATCTACTTCAATCGCTGACTTCTTCAGACCGTTCATGAAACGGCTGTAAGTCAAACCACATTCACGAGCACCAGCATTGATACGTGCAATCCAAAGTGCGCGGAACTGACGCTTTTTCTGACGACGGTCACGGTATGCATATTGACCAGCCTTCATTACGGCCTGTTTGGCTACACGGTATACATTCTTACGACGACCGCGGTAACCCTTGGCAGCGTTTAGAACCTTTTTATGACGTGCACGAGCGATGACACCACGTTTGACTCTAGGCATATCGTTCTCCTTATTGCGTTGGCATCATAGCGCGTACGCGCTTGACGTCGGTTGAAGAAATAATAGCCGTGCCGCGCAGCTTACGCTTTTGCTTGGTGGTTTTCTTGGTCAGGATATGGCGAAGGTGCGAATGGGTACGCTTTACCTTGCCGTTACCCAAGAATTTGAAGCGCTTCTTAGCGCCACTCTTGGTCTTCATTTTTGGCATTTTTTTCTCCTAAAGGAATAATAAAAAGAGCGATCGGGCATGCCTTTAGGCCACGTCGCTACACTTTTGGTACTGCTTACTACTTTGCTTCTACTACAAAACTAGGTTTTTGCCTTTTTATGCGGAGCCAGTACCATCACCATCTGACGGCCTTCCATCTTAGGGAATTGCTCTACAACTGCATGCTCTTGCAAATCCGCCTCAACACGCTTCAGTAAAGCCAAGCCCAACTCTTGATGGGTAATTTCTCGGCCTCTGAAACGTAGAGTAATTTTCGCTTTATCGCCATCTTCAAGGAACCTGATCAGATTACGTAATTTAACGTTGTAATCGCCATCATCAGTACCAGGACGAAACTTGATTTCTTTAACCTGAACTTGCTTTTGCTTCAATTTAGCTTCGTGTTGGCGCTTGCTTTCAGCATATTTAAATTTGCCGTAATCCATCAATCGACACACTGGTGGTGCTGCCTGTGGCGCAATCTCAACCAGATCAATATCGATTTCTTCAGCCTTGGCTAGAGCCTCACTCAGACTCACTATGCCAATTGGCTCGCCTTCAACACCTATTAAACGAATCTGAGGGGCAGTAATGTCGCCGTTGATTCGTACTTCTTTTTCTTGAGCTATCGCAAATTCTCCAAATAATTATAAAAGTTAAGCCGCGCTACCTTTAGCTTCAACCTCGCTGTGCAGTCGTTTAATAAACTCCTGCAACGGCATGGAACCTAGGTCTTCACCTTTTCTGGTACGCACGGCCACTTGTCCGCTTTGCATTTCACGCTCACCTGCGACTAGCAAGTATGGCATCTTCTGCAAGCTATGTTCGCGTATTTTATAGGTTATCTTCTCATTCCTCAAGTCCGAGTCGACTCTCAAGCCATTTTTCTTCAATTCGGCAACGACTTGTTTGACGTAATCGGCCTGACTATCCGAGATATTCAGCACCATCGCCTGCACTGGAGCAAGCCACACAGGCATGGCGCCGGCGTAGTTTTCAATCAAAATACCAATGAAACGTTCCATTGATCCAACAATCGCACGATGCAACATCACTGGGTGTTTGCGAGTGTTATCTTCTGCTACAAACTCAGCCCCGAGTCGTTCAGGCAAATTAAAATCTAGCTGGATGGTGCCGCACTGCCATAAGCGGCCTAGGCTATCCTTCAATGTAAACTCAATTTTCGGTCCGTAAAATGCACCTTCTCCGGGCTGCAAATCAAACTCCAGATTATTCTGCTTAAGCGCTGCAGCCAATGCAGCCTCAGCCTTATCCCAAACCTCATCAGAGCCCACACGTTTTTCTGGTCGAGTAGATAACTTAACTAACACATCCTTGAAACCAAAGTCTTCATAGGCCTTGTAGAGCATGACAATAAAGTCAGCAACTTCAGCTTCTACCTGTTCTTCCATACAGAATATGTGCGCATCATCCTGAGTAAAACCACGCACTCGCATCAAACCATGCAGCGCTCCAGAAGGCTCATTACGGTGACAAGAACCAAACTCTGCAAGCCGCAAGGGTAAATCACGGTAGCTATGCAGACCACTATTGAAAATCTGGATATGTCCAGGGCAATTCATGGGCTTCACAGCATAGTCACGGTTTTCAGAGCTAGTGACGAACATGTTTTCACGGTAATTCTGCCAGTGGCCAGATTTCTCCCATAAGGCCTTATCCATGACAGTCGGTGTACGCACTTCCTGATAGCCAAAATCACGGAACATGCTGCGCATATACTGCTCAACTTCTTGCCAGATACTCCAGCCGCGCGGATGCCAGAAGACCATGCCCGGCGCTTCATCCTGCATGTGGAAGAAATCCAGCTGCTTGCCTAGCTTGCGATGATCGCGTTTCTCAGCCTCTTCCAGCATGTGGATATAAGCATCAAGGTCTTCCTTCTTCGCCCATGCGGTACCATAAATACGCTGCAACATTTCATTACTTGAGTCGCCGCGCCAGTAAGCACCTGCCAACTTCATCAATTTAAAGGCTTTCAGCTTGCCAGTTGATGGCACATGCGGACCGCGACAAAGATCGGTAAAGTCACCTTCTGTGTAAAGCGATACATCTTGATCAGCTGGAATCGATTGAATAATCTCAGCCTTGTAATGTTCATTAATAGACTTGAAATAAGCAACTGCCTCATCACGTGGCAATACTTTACGTGTCACCGGGATATCACGCTTAGCTAGTTCTGCCATGCGGGCCTCGATGGCAATCAAATCTTCAGGGGTAAATGGACGCTTGTAGGAGAAGTCATAATAAAAGCCATTTTCGATCACTGGGCCTATAGTCACCTGCGCATCCGGAAACAGTTCCTTAACTGCATATGCCAGCAAGTGAGCAGTAGAGTGACGAATAATCTCAAGACCATCAGCATCTCGGTCAGTCACAATCGCTAGATCGACGTTTTCATTAATCAGATATGAGGTATCAACCAAGGCACCATTAACTTTGCCAGCAAGCGCTGCCCGTGCCAAACCAGCACCTATGCTGGCTGCAACATCAGCCACAGTGACTGCTGCATCAAAATTACGCTCTGAACCATCTGGTAAACGAATAACCGGCATATCTCTTCCGAATCATCAGGAAATAAAAAAATAAAAGAGCCGTAGAACGGCTCAAATGTGCATCAAAATCGCGCCAGCAAATAATACTATTTGCTGGCGCGCATTCTGTCATATCCACCAACTATCAGCAATACAGAAAAACTTTAGATAATTACTGGGTATACTGAAAAATCAGTGGCACTTAAACTAGGGAAAGGATCATCAGACGTATTGGCATCAGCTGGTTTAAGCAAACTGGCAATCAATACCTTAGCACCTTTACCACTTCCATCAGCATCATAGTAAAGCTTACCTTTAGCATCATCGTAGATCAGATAATCATTTTCATCTTGAGGTATCGGATCAATTCCATTTGCTTTATCACCTTTGAATTCAGACATATAACGGAAGCTATCATCGAAACTGAAATCTAATGCTGCCAGCTTCTTAAAGACCGAGACATCAAGCCATATCTGATCACCATCATCGGATGAGAAGTCAGTAATAATATCTGCATTTTTAGCATTCACTGCAGAGGTGAAAAGGAATACATCTGCACCAGAACCGCCCGTCAGTTTATCTACTCCGGCACCGCCATTCAGGGTGTCGTTACCATCAGAGCCATCCAGAACGTTATTCTTGGCGTTACCGGTCAAATGATTGTCCAACTCATTACCAGTGGCCTTGCCCGCCAGCTTGCCTATGATAATGATATTCTCAATACCATTACCAGTGCCATCAGGGACGCCATTCTCATCAAGATTTTGAAGTACATAACTTGCAGCACTTGAATAGACAGTATCAATCGCATCATCTTCACCAATATCTGAAACCACATCTTTGGCACTATCAACATAATAGACGTCATTACCATCTGCACCATCCATCACATCAATTCCAGCTCCGCCATCAAGCGTATCATCACCACTTTCACCTGAAAGTGTGTCTGCTCCAGCACTTCCAGAAATACTGTCATTGCCCTCGGCACCTGAAAGTGTATTGGCCTTGGCGTTACCAACCAGCACGTTATCAAGCGCGTTACCTATCAGGTCGAATGCAATATTGTTGATTAGAATGCCATTTTCTATATTGTCGCCCAAGGCATATTCAGCAGTAACGCCTTCACCAATCGATGAAACTGTGATCTTTACGGTATCGGACACACCCCCAGTTTCAGATTCTTCCGTTACAGAATCACCAAACGTATCAATTCCATTGCCCAGATTGTCTACAATATATACATCATTGCCATTACCACCACTGAGGGTATCGCTGCCCTTACCACCATCAATCAGATTATCCGCATCATTTCCAATAATTAGATTATCTCTCGTATTGCCTATCAGGTTTAATTTCGTACTACCAGTCTGGCTTGCATCCAAGCCCTCAAAGTTATTAGTCAGAACCAAATTACTAGCTGACTTTAGCCCTGAAACGGTGCCAGTTAGTATTATTTGATCAAACGAAAGATCCCCTGAATCTGGATCTGACAAGTCCGCTTTCTCTTTTAACTTATCATTAATAACAAGCTTGCCTTTGGTTTTTACTAGCTCGACTGTATAGCTGTCGTCTCCCTGGCCTCCTTCAAGGCTATCCAGGCCAATTCCACCATTTAAAGAGTCATTTCCATCTCCGCCTAGCAATGTGTCATTTCCAGCTTCGCCAGCCAGAATATCATCACCAGCATTCCCGATTAATTTATCGTTTCCACCTCTAGCAAAGATAACATCATTCCCATCATCGCCAGATAATGAGTCCTTCCCATCCGTCCCCAATATGCCAGGAACGCTAATATCGAAAATATCGAATACTGAGGAAACATTATCAGATGCTGTAACTTTCAGAGATGTCACACCAGCAGCAGAAATGTTACCTGAGATTATCAATACTCCATCACCATTTGTAGCAACGATACCTTCTGGTAGAGCACCACCGTCAGCTAGCGTCACAGTCAGTGCTAGGCTATCGCTTGAGTCGGCATCTGCGAACACACTATTGCTAATGGTATAACTGAAATCCTGCCCTTTGATTGCAACAAAGTCTGCAATATGACTCGCCAGAACTGGATCGTCATTTTGACCAGCCACGGCAATAGTCAGGACAGATTTATCGCTGTTACCCTGATTATCGCTAACGAGATATGTTGCAAAAATTGAGAGTGTTTCCTCAGCAGCAACTGAGTCGTAGCTAGAAGCATCGAATGTGTAATTGCCAGCTCCATCCATGGAAAGGCCTGCCACAGAACCTTGCAGAGTGTAACTAAGCACCGCATCGGGGACTGAGTCAGAGTCATTTTCAGCAACAGATCCAGTAACGACAGCATCTTCATCTACTGTTGCCGTGTCTGCTAGCGCAACCAAATCGCCAGTATCATTATCAACAATCAAACTATAAACAGCAGCTTCTGCGCTATATGCAGTCGTATCACCTGTACCTGCTGTAATATCTGCAAACTGCCCCGCATGAAGTCCATCTGACCCGTCCCATGCGTGATAGGTAATATCCAGCTGACCGCTAACTACAGGAGGGGTGTACCGTATCTTGTAGCTCGCATCGAGTACTAAAGCATTACTGTCAGAGAGATTTGAAGCAACTGTCCAGTTGGTACCATTAGCGCTATATTCAAGCACACCACCATCCAAGCCCGAAGCAGCTGAAATGAGAATCCCTACATTTGCGGAGTCTATATCGCTTGCACTGAAAAAATCACTGACATTGAGCTCATATACATCACCACCGGGAATGCTGTCTGATGTATCAGTGCTCAACAACACGGGCGCGTCATTAACGCCAGTAACACTAATGGTAAGGGTTGCTTCACTTGTGGCACCAAAGTCATCAGTCACGGTATAAGTTGCAGTGAAGTCTTGGCTCGCACCACCTGCTAGAGAATCGTAATTTGCGGGATCAAAGCTATAGCTACCATCAGTGTCAATAAAAAGACCATCAATGGCATTGTTCAGAGTGTATGTGAGAGCAGTACTATCAACATCACTGTCATTAACATCAACACTGTCGTATATAATATCCCCATCTTCTATCGCAGCAGCAACATCGGCACCAGCAACTGGCGCATCATTCACCGCCGTGATATTCAAGGTGTGATGAGCAACATCTGTACTGAATGGATCGCTTCCACCAAGCAAGCCACTAATATCAACATAGCTACCGGAAACATAACCACCTGTGCCATCCCACGCATGAAATGTAATAACACGGTCCCCGTTTTCGTTAAGTGGAGGTGTGTATCGCAAAAGGTCTGTGGCAGACAAGAGTAAGGCGTTAGTCTCAGAAACCGTTTCAGTCACAGTTGTCCATGTATTACCGCCATCCGTGCTTATTTCAACAGTCCCGCCCGTGACCGCTCCGCCAAGTTCTGTAATTGCAATACCAATTGGATCATTATCGCTATCAAGTGAAGGCGTGAATGTGTGATTGACAAACCACGTGCCTGGGACTGGGGTTCCAACCTCATCCTCATTTACTGAGTCCTGAAAGTTGATATTGGTATCAAGAGTTGGTGCAGTATTTGCGGTCATTTTTTCCCCTGAGATGCTATATAAAATATGTATTGATAATACCTGCCCCAACAAAAAATGTTGGTCCATCTAAGTTATATACTAAAGATATGTTTGGTAGTTTCCATGTTCGAGTGTAGTTTGAGATGAGTATATTGATAACACAGCCCAATTATTTATGTTTTATTGTATTGATATTTTACTAAAAAATCGACTTTTGCCACATCACACTTTGCAGACTTGAATCTCAGCGATAGGCAAACCACCCTACATTGTTAGCTGAGGTAGCCTGATTGCCAATATTCTACTAATGGTCTAATTGTGAGAAAGTCTGCGTATACGTCTCACCACCTTTAACAGGAAGTGTTTATAGCTTACTTAATTCTTCATGGATGTCGACCTCATGAGATTATCAGCTCACCATATCTAATTTAATCATTATTAAATAATTGTAAAGATAATGCATGTGATGAAAATCACTTAAGTCTTTAAAAACCCAGTTAAAGAAAACAATATGCGCCCAAACACTCCGCCAAATTTTCTAAAGCCAGAAGTCACAAAACCATAGTCAAGATCACAGTAAATTACTCAACAACAGAATGAGAAATCTTAAGAATTAAGTAGTCGAAACTTACCAATCAGAGACAATAAAAAAAGCCGCATAAATATGCGGCTTTTTTTATTGAGGACAATTACCAATTTTCACAGGGAAATTGGTAGGCGCGATTGGACTCGAACCAACGACCCCCACCATGTCAAGGTGGTGCTCTAACCAGCTGAGCTACGCGCCTAAAGAGCTGCGCATTCTAGCGCATTGCGACATATCGCGCAAATCAATAAAGACTCAGCCGCGACCAAAGTAACCGTTATAATTTATGTATGCATTATTCAGAACATCTCGAACAGATTGTCGCAAACGGCTTTGCAGTGGTAGATGGCTTTATGCCCTCCGCTACTTCAGCAAAACTCTCTGCTGAAATTCATGATATGCAAAACACCGACCTCATGAAGCATGCTGGCACTAGCAAACAAGCTATGCTTAACAGCAATATCCGTGGTGATTTCACATATTGGCTGGATGCTGCTGATTGCAGTGTTGCACAGCGTGTCTATCTCACTAGGATGGAAGAATTACGACTGGCGTTTAATCAAAGCTTTTTCCTAAGCCTGACTGAATTCGAGTGCCATCTAGCAGCCTACCCTGTCGGGTCATTTTACAAAAAGCATCTCGATCAGTTTAAAGACAAGGCCGAGAGAAAAATCAGTGCAATTCTTTACCTCAACCAAGACTGGTCAGCCGATGATGGGGGCGTTTTGAGGCTATATCTGGATGAGAACAAAGTTGAGCCATACCTTGATATAGCGCCAATTGCTGGCAGACTGGTACTGTTTGAGTCTGCCAGGTTCTGGCATGAGGTATTGCCTGCAAAGCGCGAGCGACTAAGCGTCACGGGTTGGTTCAGGACAAGAAGTGATTTTATATGAATAAAGATGCTATTACCCAGATGTTTAGCCCTGATCAATTTCGCGAGACTGGGTATCAGTTGATTGAGCTATTGGCTGAGCATCTGGAACAACAACTGTCTGGCAGGGGCAATGTGCTTAACTGGCACGAACCGGTAACCGAAGACAAGCATTGGCAACAACCGATACCTCAGCAAGCCAATCTGGATATCTCAGGCTTACTGGATAAACTCAAAACAGAGATTCTGCCAGCCAGCCTTGCGATTCATCACCCCCATAATCTCGGGCATCAGGTCGCCACACCTCTTCCCATTGCCGCACTTTGCGATTTGGTCGCGGCACTGACCAATCAGGCAATGGCCGTTTATGAAACAGGGCCAAGCGCAACCATGCTAGAGCGCCAAGTATTGCGCTGGCTGTGTGAGTTGATCGGCTGGGACACAAGTGAAGGCGTGCTTACCTCTGGCGGCGCGCAGGCCAACTTGACAGCGCTGCTGGCAGCACGCCAGCACTCGGCAGATTGGAATGTTTGGCAAGAAGGTTTATCTGCACATTCTCAGCTCTGCATACTGGCTTCTGAACATGCGCACTACTCAATTGCGAGAGCCGCTGGCATCATGGGCTTGGGTAGCAACGCTGTGATTAAAATTGCTGCAGATCAAAACGGCCGCATGCTCTTGGATGCGCTAAATGCAGCACACTCGCAATGTCTGCTGGAGAACAAAAAGATCATCGCTGTCGTCGCTTCAGCTGGCTGTACACCAACGGGCAGCATTGATCCTTTACGCGAGATCGGAGAGTTTTGTGTTGCGAATCATTTGTGGCTGCATGTCGATGGCGCACATGGCGCTTCTACCCTGATGTCGCAGCAACACAAACACAAGCTTGATGGCATAGAGCTGGCTGACTCAGTAGTATGGGACGGGCATAAGCTTCTATATATGCCAGCGACTGTATCTGCAGTCTTGTTTCGAAATGCCAAGGCCAGCTATGCAGCGTTTAATCAGGATGCCTCCTATCTTTTCAATAGTGGCAAAATGGAGACGGAAGCTTTCAATGTCAGCTATCGCACGATCGAGTGTACCAAGCGCATGATGGCACTGAAGCTGTGGGCAGCATTTTCGTTATACGGTTTGGAAGGCATGGCAAGTCTGGTCGATGAAGGATTTGCCAAAGCGCAGCTATTTGCCGAGAAGCTGGCAGCTCAACCTGACTTTGAACTGCTGATGCAGCCACAAACCAATATTGTGTGCTTCAGGTTCACAGGCGGCGTTGAGACAACTGAAAAATTTAATCAGGCAAAGATACGCAACAATATTGTCCAGAGTGGGGAATTCCATCTCACACAGGTCGAATTGCATAGCGAGCTATGGCTACGCACTACGCTGATGAATCCATTTACATCAGGGTCTGATTTGGATGAGCTGATTGAAAGCGTACGCAAACACTCAGGCCATTAATGTGGCATACCCTGCCTGATAATCAGGATAACGTAACTTAAAACCAGTCCCCAGCATCAGCTGGTTACTTAGGCGTTTACCTCCTGCTACTGGCTGTTCCGTTGCCACAAACTGGATGCCTTTCTGCTTGGCAATCCAGCCTAAGACCTCATGCTGGCTAACCGGACTACTGTCAGTCACGATATAACATGGTGCCAGCGGCTCTTTATATTCACCGATCAAATAAGCAATAAAAGCTGCTGCATCATCCCGATGGATACGGTTCGTCCAGGTATTTTGTGCAGGCCACGCCTGTGGGCTAGTAGCCAATTGCAGCATCCTCGTTCTTCCTGGTCCATAGATACCAGAGAGCCTCAGCACGGTGCCATTAATGCCATGCAAAAGCGCTTCGGCTTGTAACAAACGCTCACCACCGAAGTCTGCTGCGATCGCAGGAGTAAATTCATCAAGAATCTCATCTCCAGCCTGACCATAGACACGAGTGCTGGAAACAAAGAAAACATGCTGCAGCTTAGTCTTATCCAAAACACTCAACACATGACGCAATCCATCAAGATAATGAGCTTTGTAACTCTCATCAGTCTGCGCATTGGCAGCAACGCAATAGACCAGAAACTGAGGCCTCATTTCGGCTAGCTTACCCAAGCTGGATAGCTCAGTGACATCGGCTTGGATTAATTGAATATTATCGGGCAAAGGCTTATTGCTGTAGCGCAATCCATATACTTCATAGCCATCAATGGACAATCGCTTAGCAAGCTCACTGCCAAGGTCGCCACAGCCAGCAATCAGGACTTTGCTGGCCATAGCCCTTGCAAATATTTTTCCGTCCAGAATAAGGCAATGATAGTTTTTCCATCAGTGATTTCACCTTTCTGAACCATCGCAAGGCATTGCTGCAGGCTGGCTTCGAACAGCTGCAACGCTTCATCATCGTCGCGATGATGGTCGCCTGCAGTCAATCCTTGCGCAAGGTAGATATGAATAATTTCGTTAGAATAGCCTATGCAAGGATGCTGAGCACCCAGATAATGCCAGTCGCTTGCTGAGTAGCCAGTCTCTTCCAACAACTCACGCTGACCAGTGAGGAAAGGATCTTCGCCAGCATCGATTTTGCCAGCAGGTAATTCGATAAAAACCTTTTGAAGTGGATAACGAAACTGACGCTCAAGCAGCAAATTGCCATTCGCCAATATTGGGACAACCAGAACAGCCCCTGGGTGCAGAATGAACTCCCGCATGGACTGGCGACCGCTAGGCAACAATGCATTATCACGTTGCACATGCAGTAGATTACCTTTGAATACAGTCTCGGAACTGAGACAAGTTTCGATGAGATCGTCGTCTTGGCTCATGAGGTCAGACGCTTATTTTTTCCAGAACATCCGGTATACAAAACCTGGGAACGCGAATACCAGAAACATACAGGCGGTCACCGCATAGAATTCCCATTTCTGCGGAGCGATTTCACCCATGGTTGATTTCTCAGCGTAAAAAGCAATCCCACCCATCACAAAGTAAAGCACGACCAGCTCAAGCAAACACCATGCAGGTGATTTGGTTTTTTGTTTCAGTGGGATTACATAAAACAGTCGCTCAGAAAACCATGGAAGATTGGCTGCCAGCAAAGCCAGCAATAGCAGGACAATATTGGTCATGATTATTGCAAGCTACGGCTGATGGCGTAAGCGCAAATATCCATCAACGGTTTTGGCCACAGGCCAAGCAAAAGTAGCCCCATGGCATTCACACTCAGCAGAATGTTCATATCAATAGGTGCCACTATTGGGGAGTGGTCTTGTGGATCGTCAAAATACATGAGCTTGACGATACGCAGGTAGTAGAAAGCGCCGATTACAGCCATCAAGACTGCAAACACAACCAGCCAGATGAAGCCAGCTTGAAGTGCAGCCTGTAAAACTGCCAACTTGGCATAGAAGCCCAATGTAGGCGGCACCCCCGCCATGGAGAACATAGTAATCATCATCATGAAAGCGAACCATGGACTGCGTTGACTTAACCCTTTAAGGTCATCCAGATTCTCAGCCTCAAATCCTTTACGGGATAACAACAGCATGATGCCAAAACCTGCCAGCGTCATCAGTACGTATGAAGCAATGTAGAGCATGGAGGAAGTGTAACCGTTGATATTGACACTCAGGAAACCGAACAACAGAAAGCCAACGTGTGAGATGGTGGAATAAGCCAGCATGCGCTTGAGGTTAGTCTGTGCAATCGCTGTGATATTACCTATCGTGATAGAGAGCACTGCCATGATCACCAACATGCCTTGCCAGTCTATAGCCAGCACATAAAGACCCTGTACTAGCAAACGGATCATAAAAGCGAATGCTGCTAGCTTGGTCACTGAGCCAATAAATAAGGTGATCGCAGTTGGCGAACCTTCGTAGACATCGGGCACCCACATGTGAAATGGCACGGCACCGAGCTTGAATGCCAAACCTGCAATGATAAATACCAAGCCCAGCACCAGGACAGGTTTGTCCTGCACGCCATTCAGTAGCGAGCTGGCTACTTCAGAAATATTCAGGCTGCCAGTCGCGCCATACATCATGGACATACCATAAAGCAACATGCCTGAAGCTAATGCACCCAAGACAAAATACTTCATGGCGGCTTCGGTGGCGCGTGCGTTATCCCTGTCCATTGCGACTAGTGCATAAAGGCTTAATGACAGCAATTCCAAGCCCATATAAAGGGTGAGAAAATGCTGGCCGGACACCATAATCATCATGCCCAGCATGGCGAACAAGACCATAGCGTAGAACTCGCCGCGGAACATGCCACGCAAGCTAATGTAGCTACGTGTATAGACCAGTACCAGCGACGTACTGAGATAAATCATCAGCTTGAGCACATCGGAAAGTGCATCATCAACAAACATGCCGCTGAACGCGTAGCCAACCACATTGGGCTGATGGGTGCTGTAGGTAATAAAGGCGGCACCAAGCAATGTCACTTGGGAAAGCACAAAGATTGCAATGCGATTTGATGGCTTGAGGAACAAATCCAGTAGCAGAATAAACATCGCCATCGAGAGTACGAATATCTCGGGTAGCGCTGCTAACAAGTCAGTTTGGATACCATTCATATTTCTAGTTTTCCACTTTTATAAGCTTGCCGGCAATTTGCTTTGTGCCAGATGTGATAACAATTGGCTGACAGTGACATGGGTCATTTCAGTAATCGGCGCTGGGTACAAACCAAAACCAATCACCAGCACAGCCAATACCGCCATTATCAGGAATTCACGTTTATTCAAATCCAGCAGTTCAGCCACGTGATGATTGGCAACATCACCATAAAACACGCGCTTCACCATCCACAGCGTATAAGCTGCACCGAATATCAGGGTAGTCGCAGCCAAGAAAGCAAACCAGAAATTACTTTGTAGCGCAGCCAGAATGACCATGAACTCGCCTACGAAACCTGAGGTACCAGGCAAACCAGCATTCGCCATAGCAAACAAGACAGCAAATGCCGCAAAGGTTGGCATAGTATTGACTACGCCACCGTATGCCGAGATCTGGCGTGAATGCACGCGGTCATAGAGCACGCCAACTGACAGGAACATCGCGCTGGAGATGAAGCCATGTGAAATCATCTGCACAATCGCGCCATCCATCCCGAGTTGACTAAATATAAAGAAGCCCAGCGTAACAAAGCCCATATGTGAAATTGAAGAATATGCAATCAGCTTCTTCATGTCCTGCTGCACCAAAGCCACCAGTGCAATATAAACCACGGCGATCAGTGACAGGGCAATCATGAAGCCAGACAGGTAATGAGCCGCATCAGGTGCAATCGGCATCGCGAAGCGCAGGAAGCTGTATCCACCGAGCTTTAGCGCAATCGCTGCCAGCACAACAGAACCACCAGTTGGCGCTTCTACGTGGGCATCTGGCAACCAAGTATGCAATGGCCACATTGGCACCTTCACCGCAAACGCCATGAAAAAGGCGATAAACAGCAATATCTGCACATTCAGTGTCAGCGGCATTTTGTAGTAATCGACCAGCTCAAAGCTGTTGCTTTGATGATAGAGATAGATAAACGCCACCAGCATCAGCAAAGAGCCTAGCAATGTGTACAAGAAGAATTTGATCGTCGCATAGACTCGGTTAGGGCCGCCCCAAATACCAATCGCCAAAAATAGCGGAATCAGCATGGCTTCCCAGAATACATAGTAGAGAATGACGTCCAGCGCACTGAATACTCCGATCATCAAGCCAGACATAATCAGGAAAGCAGCCATGTACTGCGCCACACGGTTTTGTATGACTTCCCAACCAGCGATTACCACGATCACTGTTGTAAAACTGGTCAACAATATCAATGGCACAGCAATGCCATCGACACCTAGATGGTAGTTAATATTGAATGATGGTATCCACTGGAAACCTTCCTGAAACTGGAAGCCACCATCGGCCATATTAAAATGGATAACAAGCGGAATAGTCACAGCAAAGCTGATCAGACTACCGACAAGTGCTAGCCAGCGAGCAACGCAGGCATTCTTATCATTGCCCGTAAACAAGACCAGTATGCCCGACAGAATCGGCACCCAGATCGCAAGGCTTAAGATAGGCAAATCCACCGGTTAAACTTTCATGAATAAGGTTAAGAACAGGAACGCGCCAATAATCATGGCGAAAGCGTAGTGATAAATCAGGCCGGATTGCAGATGACGAATAACACCGGAAATTAGGCCTACCAACCTGGCAGTTCCGTTCACCATCAAGCCATCAATTAACTTAACGTCACCAATCTGCCATAGCTTATTACCGATATATCTTGAACCACCCGCGAATACCTTCTCATTGAAGGCATCAAAGCCGTATTTGTTTTCAAGAATATTGTAGATAACGATAAATTTGGTCTTGATCGCTTCAGGGATATCTGGGCGCTTCATGTAGAAAAACCATGAAAGGCCGACACCAGATGCAGCCAGTATAAACGGGGCGGAAATCAGTGAATGTACCGCCATGGCAAAAGCCCCATGGAAGTGATGATGTAATTCTTCCATCACAGGGTGCGCTTCGTTGTTAACAAAAATCACGCCCTTGAAGAAATCGCCAAAGAGCATAGGCTCAACGGCAATATAGCCAATGATCACTGAAGGAATTGCCAGCGCAATCAATGGCACGGTCACTACCCATGGTGATTCGTGTGGAACGTCATTTGGGCCAAGACCATGATGGTGGTCATGATCGTCATGTGCATGCTCTTCATGACCGTGATGGTCGTCTTTCTTATCCATCCAGCGCGGGTTGCCATGGAACACAAGGAAATACATGCGGAATGAATAGAAAGCCGTCACGAATACGCCAGCCAATACCGCGAAGTAAGCAAAGCCACTACCAGGGATATGCGACATCTCAGCAGCTTCGATAATCGAATCTTTCGAATAGAAGCCTGAGAACAGTGGCGTACCAATCAAAGCCAGCGAACCAATCAAAGAAGTAATCCAGGTAATCGGCATGTACTTGCGCAAGCCACCCATATTGCGGATGTCCTGATCGTGATGCATCCCCATGATGACGGAACCAGCACCAAGGAACAATAAAGCCTTGAAAAACGCGTGTGTCATCAAATGAAAAATCGCAACTGAATATGCAGAAGCACCAAGGGCAACTGTCATATAACCAAGCTGGGAAAGTGTGGAATAAGCCACTACGCGCTTGATGTCGTTCTGGATAATGCCAAGGAAGCCCATGAACAAGGCAGTAATCGCGCCAATGATCATGACGGTAGAAAGTGCAGTTGTCGAAAGCTCAAACAATGGCGACATGCGCGCCACCATGAAAATACCAGCCGTCACCATTGTGGCAGCGTGGATCAGCGCGGAAATCGGGGTTGGGCCTTCCATGGAGTCTGGCAGCCAGACATGCAGTGGTACTTGAGCTGATTTACCCATGGCACCAATAAACAGCAATATGCAGGTCACAGTCATTAATGACCATTGAGTCCCAGGAATCAGGCTAACCGTCTTATCAGCTAGGCTGGGCGCGACTGAAAACACTGCAGCATAATCAAGGCTGCCCATGTAATACAGAACCATACCTATACCAAGCAGGAAACCAAAGTCCCCTACACGATTCACCAAAAATGCTTTCAGGTTGGCATAAATCGCGGTTGGGCGCGTATACCAGAAACCAATCAGCAGGTATGAAACCAGACCAACAGCTTCCCAGCCGAAGAACAACTGCATGAAGTTGTTGGACATCACCAGCATTAGCATTGAGAAGGTGAACAAGGAGATATAGCTAAAGAAACGGCTGTAGCCTGGGTCTTCGTGCATATAGCCTATGGTGTATAGGTGCACCATTAGCGACACAAAAGTAACCACGACCATCATCATGGCGGTCAGTTGGTCAATCAGGAAACCGACTTCAAAAGTGATATTGCCGCTCGTCAACCATGTGTAGACAGTGCCATTGAAGACATGCCCATGCAGCACATCCATAAATACACATACGGAGAGTGAGAATGCGCCTGCGACGCCAGCAATCGTCAGGATATGTGCAGCTGAACGCGGCAGGAAACGCCCAAACAGCCCAACGACGATTGATGCAAACAAAGGCAGCAGAGGCGTCAGTAAATATATTTTTTGCATTGCAGTCATTAGCATTTAGCCCTTGAGGCTATCCAGATCGTCGACGTTGATGGTTTTCAGGTTACGGAAGAGTACGACTAAAATCGCTAAGCCAATTGCTGACTCTGCCGCTGCAACCGTGAGAATAAAGAATACAAAGACCTGACCCGCGATGTCATTAAGGTAATGGGAGAAAGCAATAAAGTTGAGATTAACTGCAAGCAACATCAGCTCAATCGCCATCAGCAAAACAATCACATTTTTACGATTTAAGAAAATACCAACGACACTGATAGCAAACAGTATGGAACCCAGAATAAGGTAGTGTGACAAGCCGACCATCAGGATTTGTCCTTTCCATCGTTAGCATCATCAGGCTCTGGGA
>Ga0265327_10000808_pt1 | contig 47626 bp, 48 predicted proteins | sample 41621metaG_FD_202089 | JGI IMG/M metagenome (GOLD analysis project Ga0265327, IMG submission 202089) | Rhizosphere microbial communities from Carex aquatilis grown in University of Washington, Seatle, WA, United States - 4-16-21 metaG | ecosystem: Host-associated > Plants > Roots > Rhizosphere... | reverse complement strand
CTTTTCTATCGCTCGCTTTATATCTCTTCGCTCGTCACGGCGGTGACGGTTCTGCTGGCCTACCCCATGGCGTATTTCGTGGCGTTCTATGTTTCGCAGCGCACGAAATTTTTGTGGCTGATCCTTCTGACCATTCCGTTCTGGACGAGTTACCTGCTGCGCGTTTTCGCGTGGAAGATCATCCTTGGCTACAACGGGGTGATCAATTCGGGGTTGATGGCGCTGGGCGTTATCCATCAGCCGTTCGAATTTCTGCTCTACAACACGACCGCGGTGGTGGTGACGCTGGCGCATGCGTGGGCGGCGTTTGCGATTTTGCCGATCTATGTGTCGCTGGAGAAGATCGACCGTTCGCTGCTGGAAGCCGCTGCCGATCTGGGCGATGGGCCGGTGCGGCGGTTCCTGCGGATCACCCTGCCCCTTTCGTTGCCGGGCGTGATTGGGGCGGCGGTTCTGATTTTCGTGCCGACCACGGGAGATTATGTGACGCCCACACTCGTCGGCGGATCGGACGGGGTGATGATCGCCAATGTGATCGAGGTGCAATTCGCCAAGATCGGCGACTGGCCGATGGGGGCAGCCCTTGCCATGGCGAGCATGGGGCTGGTGGCGTTGGTGACCCTTCTTTCCGTGCAGGCCGTGCGCCTTGCGGTTTCGAGGACGCGGTGATGGGCGGCAAGCGCAATTACTGGCTGTTCGGTTATGCGGTGCTTTATCTCGGATTTCTTTATCTGCCGGTGCTGTTTCTGCCGCTGTTCTCGTTCAACGATTCCGCTTTCATCGCCTTTCCGCTCGCCGGCTTCACCACCAAATGGTACGGGCAGATGCTGGCGGACGACGCGATGCACACCGCGTTGTGGAACAGTTTGAAGGTCGGGTTCGGGGTGGCGCTGATCTCGACCTCGCTAGGGCTTTTGGCGGCCAAGGCATTGACGCGTTATCGCCTGCCGGGCGGGGCGGCGGTGCTTGGGTTCACCAGCCTTCCCTTGTTCATTCCCGATATCGTGCTGGGCATTTCGCTTTTGATTTTGCTGAACGTGATCGGGATGCCGCTTTCGCTGATCAGCGTGATGATCGGCCATGTGCTGATCTGCGCGCCGTTTGCGATCACCGTGTTGATGTCGCGGTTCGATGGGTTCGACAGGAGCCTGGAGGAAGCATCGCTCGATCTGGGCGAAAATGCGTGGACGACGTTCTGGCGGGTGACGTTTCCGCTGGTGCTGCCGGGGATCATTTCGAGTTTGCTTTTGACCTTCATCGTTTCGTTCGATGAATTTCTGATCGCCTATTTCCTGGCGGGGACCGATGCGACGTTGCCGATCTATATCTGGGGGCAGTTGCGGTTTCCTTATAAATTGCCGGTGGTGCTGGCGTTGGGCGCGGTGATTTTGGTGGTGTCTTGCGTGCTGGTGGTGCTGGCGGAATGGGTGCGGGGGCTCGGCCAGCGCGGGCAGCGCACGGTGGGCGCATAGGAGAGAGCGGTGGACGACGCCTTTATCCGCATCGAGAAGATCACCAAACGCTTCGGCAGCGTTGCGGCGGTGGATGACGTCGATTTCGCGATCCGGCGCGGCGAATTCTTTTCGCTGCTGGGACCATCGGGTTGCGGGAAGACGACGCTACTGCGGATGATCGCAGGGTTCGAATATCCGAGTGCGGGCGAGATTTATATCGATCGCTTGCCGGTGACCGACCTGCCGCCGAACAAGCGGCCGTCGAATATGGTGTTTCAGTCTTATGCAATTTTTCCGCATCTGAATGTGGCCGATAACATTGCCTATGGTTTGCGGCGCGCGCGGCTGAGCAAGGCGGAGCGCAATGCGCGGGTCGAAGAAGCGCTCGCGATGATCCGTTTGCCGGGAATGGGCAAGCGGCGCGCGGATGAGCTTTCGGGCGGACAGCGGCAGCGCGTGGCGCTGGCGCGCGCGCTGGTGAACCGGCCCAAGGTGCTGTTGCTGGACGAACCGCTGGGTGCGCTGGACAAGCGGTTGCGCGAGGCGATGCAGATCGAGCTGCGGCAAATACAGAAATCGGTCGGGATTACGTTCGTGTTTGTGACACACGATCAGGAAGAAGCGCTTTCGATGTCGGACCGGATTGCGGTGATGTCGAACGGTCAGGTGTTGCAGATCGCCGATCCGGTGACGTTGTACGAGCGGCCCAATTGCCGCGAGGTGGCCGATTTCATCGGCACGATGAATTTCTTCGAGGGCAAGGTGATCGGCATGGGCGGCGATATTGCCGAGATCGATGCGGGGCCCGCGGGACGTTTGCGCGCGCGCAACGTGCCGGTGACGCTGACGGCGCCGGGCAGCAATGTGCTGCTGGCGATCCGGCCGGAGAAGATTGCGCTGCACAAGGTGGGCGCGCCGGGGATTGTGGGCAAGGTGAGTGCTGCGGCTTATCTGGGCGAGCGCAGCCATTTGCAGGTGACGGTGGCGGGATTGAAAACACCGGTTTCGGTGGCGGCACAAGCCGCACAGGAATATGCGGGCGCGGATGTTTCGCTGTCGTGGGAGCCGGATGCGGCGATTGTTTTGCCGCGGGATTAAGCGGGCAGGATTTTCTCGAAAACGTCTCTCGCATTTGCTTGCGCGGTTGCCAGTTTTTCTTCCAGCGTTTCGAAATCGGTGGTTTCTCCGGCGCGGGCGAGCAAGGCTTTCAGGCCGGATGAGGCCGATTGCGGGTCGAGTGTTTTGTCGAGCGCGATGCGCAGGACCTGTTGCAAATCGCCTTGCAGTTTGGCGGCTTCGATGAGGGTGGCGGCGTCGGCGGCTGCGAGCGCGTTGTGCTTGGCGAGGCGTTGCAGGACTTCGATGGTGTTTTGGGACAGCACATCGCTTGCGGCTTCGCGCAGTTGGAGGAATTGGGCGACGAATTCGATATCCACCAAACCGCCTCTTGCGAATTTCAGATCCCAACGGTTGCGGGGCTGGAATTGGGCGGCGAGCTTGTCGCGCATGTCGCGGGCGTCTTTGAGGAGCTTGGCGGGATCGGCGGCGGCGCACAGCGTTTTGCCGATGATCGCTTCGACTTTTGGTGCAAGGCCCGGCGTGGCCGCGATGATGCGGGCGCGGGTGAGCGCCATGCGTTCCCACGTCCAGCTTTCGGTTTCGTGATAGCGGCGGAAGGATTCCAAACTCACCGCGACCGGGCCTTTGTTGCCGGTGGGGCGCAGGCGCATGTCGACTTCGTACATCGTGCCTTCGGCGGTGGGAACGGTGAGGGCCGCGATGAGACGTTGGGCGAGGCGCGCGTAATAGACGATCACCGGCAGCTTCTTGGGGCCGGTGCTTTCGGCATCGGGCGGCGCGTCGTAGATGAAGATCAGGTCGAGATCGGATGACGCGGTCATTTCGCGCCCGCCCAGTTTGCCCATCGCGATGACGCTGAAGGCGCCGCCTTCGATGTGGCCCGCTGTGCCTGCGAGTTCGGCTTCGGTGACGGGCAAGAGCCCCGCGATCACCGCATCGGCGATGCTGGCGAAAGCGGGGCCTGCGTCTTCGGCTTTCGCGTCGCCTTGCACGATCTGCACGCCGACGCGGAAGATCTGTTCTTTGGCGACGCGGCGCGAGGCATCGAGCGCGCCTTCGAACTCGCGCGCGGTGGCGAATTGGCTCGCGAGAAGTTTGTCGAGCTGGCGGCGTGAGGGAAGTTCGCCGAGGAAACCGGGATCGATCAGCGCGTCGAGCGTGGCGGGCGAATGGGCCAGATGGGTGGCGATACGCGGGGCGGAACCGGCGATCTCTGCGATCAAGCGCAGCAGATGCGGATTGGCGTGGAGCATCGAGAAAAGCTGGATGCCGGCGGGCAAGCGGCTGAGGAAATGATCGAATTGGTTGAAAGCGGTATCGGGATCGGCGGTTTTGGCGAGGGCTTCGAGCAGAACGGGGGTGAGTTGCGTGAGGCGTTCGCGGGCGCGCGCGCTGCGCATGGCGCGGACACGGCCATGGTGCCAGCCGCGAATGGCGGCGGAGACATGACGCGCATCCTTGAAGCCGAGCTTGGTGAGGGTTTCCAGCGTTTCGGGATCTTCTTCGACGCCGGTGAAGACGAGACTTCCGCCTTCCGAGGCGAGCGGAGCTTCGCGTTCGAACAGGCGGCCGTAGTGGCCGGTGACGGTTTCGAGGCGCGTGGTCAGGGCCTTGCTGAAATCGGCCAGGGTTTCGAAGCCTGCGAAACAGGCGATATGGGCGAGGCCCTCTTCGCTTTTTGGGACTGTGTGGGTTTGTTCGTCTTCGATCATCTGCAGGCGATGTTCGAGATGGCGCAGGAAGAGATAGGCTTCGTGCAATTCTTCTTCGGTCTTGGGCGTGATGAGGTTGCGCTCGCGCAACGCGGCCAGGGCCTGCAGCGTGGCGCGCGGGCGCAAGTCGGGCGCGCGGCCACCCAATATCAATTGCTGTGTCTGCGCGAAGAATTCGATTTCGCGGATGCCGCCGCGGCCGAGTTTGATGTTGTGACCTGCCACCGCGATCTTGGCGTGGCCTTCGTGGGCGTGGATCTGGCGCTTGATGGAATGGATGTCTTCGATAGAGGCGTAATCGAGATTTTTGCGCCAGACGAAGGGGACCATGGCTTTCAAAAACCGCTCGCCGGTTTCGGGATCGCCGGCGCAGGCGCGCGCCTTGATCATTGCGGCGCGTTCCCAGTTTTGGCCCATGCCTTCGTAATAGGCTTCGGCGGCGTCGGTTGAGATCGCGACTTGCGTGGCCCCGGCGTCGGGGCGCAGGCGCAGGTCGGTGCGAAAGACGTAGCCATCTGCTGTCGCTTCGGAGAGCAGCTTCACCACCATCTTCACGATGTCGACGGCTGAAGCGCGCATGTCGTCGCGCTTGCGGAAGGGGAATTTTTGCGCGTCGTAGAAGATGACGAGGTCGATATCGCTGGAATAGTTGAGTTCGAAGGCACCGTATTTGCCCATCGCGAGCACGACGAGGCCGGTGGTGGCTTCGAGTTTGGCGGGATCGGTTTGGGCGAATTCGGCTTTGGTTGCGGTGTCTTTCAGCGCGAAACGCAGCGCCCCTTTCACCGCCGCATCGGCAAAGCGCGTGAGGGCGGCGGTGACTTGTTCGACGCCCCACAAGCCGCCGATGTCGGCGAGCGCGATGGCAAGTGCGGTTTTGCGTTTGGCGCGGCGCAAGATCGCCATGGCGGTTGCGAGGTCGGGGGCATCGGCAGCGGCAAGCGTTTCGGCTTCGAGTTTGGCGAGTTCGGTTTCGGGATCGCTCTCGGGCAGCGCGCGCAGGAAATCGCGATCGCGCAGGGCGAGGCGCGCCAGATACGGCGAATTGCCGAAGGTGCTTTCCAGCAGCGAAAGGAATGTGCCGTGCGGCGCAAAATCCGGCGCGAGGTCTTCCAGCGTGCGTTGGGCGCGGGCGGGATCGAACGGTTTGGGGAAGGGGCCGGGTGCGTGCTGGAAAACGGTCATGGGCGCATCTTAAGGAAAAGCGCGCGCCGAGCAAAAACGCTCGCTCTTTATTCCGCCGGTGCTGCGCGGGTGCGGCGGAGCGGGAAGAGAAGCACGGCGCGCAAACCGGGCTTGTTGTCGGAAAGGGTGAACACCGCATCGTGCAGGCGCGCGACGGCGGCGACGAGCGAAAGGCCCAGACCCGTGCCGGGGGAATTGCGGCTGGCTTCGAGGCGGACGAAACGTTCCATCACGCGCGTGTGGTCTTCATCCGGGATGCCGGGGCCGGTGTCGGCGACGCAGAGTTCGACGCCGGAAGGTGTTTCGGCGGCGGCCAATATCACCTCGCCGCCTTCAGGCGTGTATTTGATCGCGTTGTCGACGAGGTTGGCGAGCGCCTGCGAGACGAGGCTCTTGTTGCCTTCCACCGGCGCGGGGCCGCCGGGTTTGATGGTGAGCTTGATGCCTTTTTCTTCGGCAAGCGGGGCATAGAGTTCGGCCACGCCTTCGACGACGGGGGCCAATGTCATCGGCTCCATCGCTTCGCGCGCGGCGCCTGCTTCGGCTTCGGCGATCAGGAGCAGCGCGTTGAAGGTGCCGATCAGGTGATCGGTTTCTTCGATGGCGCCCTGGATTTCATCGGCATTGCGTTCATCGGAATGGGTGAGCGCGGACTCCAGGCGATTGCGCAGGCGGTTGAGCGGGGAGCGCAGATCGTGGGCCACGGAATCGGTAACTTCGCGCATGCCTTTCATCAGGCGTTCGTTGCGATCGAGCATGCGGTTGAGATTGGTGGCGAGCGCATCGAATTCGTCGTTCGAACGCGTGGTCGGTACACGGCGGGACAGATCGCCCTGGATGATGTCTTCGCTGGTGCGGTTGATGGAATCCAGACGCCCCAGCATGTTTCGGCTGACGAAGGCGCCGCCGATGAAGCCGAGCAACAGCATCAAGCCCACGGTCCACGGCAGGGTGGTGGTGAAGAGGCGCACGGTTTCGTAACGCTCGTGCACATCGCGCGCGACGAGCAGTTGGAAGCCGCCAGTGAGTGCGAAGGCGCGGCCGCGGGCGCGGCGGCGTTCGGTTTCGGTGCCGAATTTGCGTTCGTAATCGAATTCGATGAAGTGGCCGGAATGGGATTGGATTTGCGGCCAGCCATCCAGATTTCCGGCGAGCGGGCGATGCACGGCATCGGTCAGCAGATAAAGCCCGTGATCGCCGTGGATCGAGCGGCTGATGATGACATCGACGAGGCCGCGCAGGCCCAGGCGCTGATATTGCTCGGACAGGCCGGTGATTTCGGCTTCGATGGTCTGGTCGGTCTGCGCGTCCAACGCCCGGCGCGTGTTCCAGTAGCTGAAGGCGATCAGTGCCACCGCCGACACGGCGAACAGCACCAGATAGATCAGCAGAATCCGGAAGGCCTGAGAGCGGAAAAGCCTGGGAATGCGGAAGCTAGTTGCGCGCACGGATCATATAGCCCGCCCCGCGGATCGTGTGCAGGAGCGGCGTCTCGAAACCCTTGTCGATCTTGGCACGCAACCGGGAAATATGCACGTCGATCACGTTGGTCTGGGGGTCGAAATGATATTCCCAGACGCTTTCGAGCAGCATGGTGCGGGTGACCACCTGGCCGGCATGGCGCATGAGATATTCCAAGAGGCGGAATTCGCGGGGCTGCAGGTCGATGGGGGTGACGCCGCGATTGGCGGCGCGGGTGAGAAGATCGAGTTCGAGGTCGCCCACCTGCAGCCGGGTTTTGACGTTGGCGGGGCTGCGGCGGCGCATCAGGGCATCGATACGGGCCAGCAGTTCGACGAAGGCATAGGGCTTGGTGAGATAATCGTCGCCGCCCGATTTCAGGCCTTTGACGCGATCATCGACTTCGGAGAGCGCGCTGAGGAACAGAACCGGCGTGGAGTTGCCGTGTTCGCGCATCTCTTCGACGAGCTTCAGACCATCGAGTTTCGGCAACATGCGGTCGACGACCGCCACATCGTAAGGGCGCGACAGTGCGAGCGTGAGGCCCGTATCGCCATCGGCGGCATCATCCACGACATGGCCCGATTCTTTCAGGCCGTTGACGAGATAGCGCTGCGCTTCCAGATCGTCTTCAACGACGAGTATCCGCATGGAAATCTCCTGTTTTCAAAAAAAATAAGTCCGCGCCGGTGATAACGGGGGGGATGGGCCATCACCGGCGCGGGGGCCGAGCGGTTTTGAGGCCGCCCGATACGCCAAACTCATGTCTCTCCAATATCGACGGCGATAAAACGCTCGCCGCCGCCACGCGTCACAAGAAGAAGAACGCTTTTGCGGCCTGCCGCATGTGCTTCTGCGATACGGCCCTTGACGTCTTCGGGCGAACGCACGGGCTTGTTTCCGATCGACCGCAGCACGTCGCCGGCGCGCAGACCCTTGTCGGCGGCATCGCTGTTGGGATCGACATTGGTGACGAGCACGCCGTTCACGCTTTCGTCGAGATTGAATTGCTGGCGCGCGTCGGGCGTCAGCGCCGTAAGACCCAAACCCATCGCCTTGGTGGTGGCTTCGGGTTGTTCGCTGGGGCTGAGCTTCTGGTTGGAGGCAACCTGCTCGTCCTTGCGAAGGGTGATGTCGGCGGTGATGTCCTTGCGGTTGCCATCGCGCAGGATGGTGAAGCTCGCCTTGGTGCCTGCGAGAAGCGAGGCGACGCGGCGCGAAAGATCGCGCGAATCCTCGACCGCCTTGCCGTTGACCGCGATCACCACATCGCCCTGCTGCATGCCGGCTTTGGCGGCGGGGCCACTGGGCACGACTTCGGCAATGATGGCGCCCTGCATCTCCTTCGCGCCCAGGCTTGCGGCCATTTCGGGCGTGATGGACTGGATCTGCACGCCGAGCCAGCCGCGGCTGACATGGCCATGCGTTTTCAGCTGCGCGACCACATCGTGGATGGTGGATGCGGGAATCGCAAAGCCGATGCCGACGCTGCCGCCGGTGGGCGAATAAATCATCGAATTCATGCCGATGACCTGTCCGCGCAGATCGAAGGTGGGACCGCCGGAATTGCCGCGGTTGATCGGTGCGTCGATCTGAATAAAGTCCGTATACGGACCATTTCCGACGTCGCGGCCGATGGACGAAACGATGCCAGCGGTGACGGAGTTGGAAAGACCGAACGGATTGCCGACGGCCACCACCCAATCGCCGACGCGAAGCTGGCGGTCATCGCCGAATTCGACGGTCGGCAGCGGCTTTTCGGTTTTGACCTTGATCAGCGCCACGTCCGTCGCCGCGTCGCTGCCGATCAGCTTGGCTTCGAACTGGCGGCCATCGGGAAGCTTGACGGTGATCTTCGAGGAGTGATCGACGACGTGGTTGTTGGTGACGATGTAACCGGTCTTGTCGATGATGAAGCCGGAGCCGACGCCGATCGATTTCTGCGGCACCGCGTTCTGGCCGCCGAAATTACGGAAGAACTGGCGGAACGGCTCGGGCATGTCTTGCGGCATCTGGCCGTTCGCAGCCATCGGTTCGGCTTTGGTTTCGACCGTGACGCTGACGACAGCGGGGCTCACACGCTCAACCAGATCGGCGAAGCTGAAGGGCGCGCCGTTTTCCAACATGCGCGGGGGCTGGACGTGCTGCTTGGGTGTGTTGGCGGCGAAGACTTCGGTGGAATGGGGTACGGGCTGGTTGGATTGATGATCGGGGGCGAGCGCAAAAGCGCCGAGGCCGACGACGACAATGACAGCCGCGGAGGCCGCGGCGAGCAGGCGCGATTGGCGCTTGTGCTGGCTCGTGGTCGGCTGATTGGTTGGCATGAAGGTTTAGCTCCTTAAACGTGGTTGGACCTGTACCCCGGTGGCCCTCTTGTCTGGGACAAGAAGTAACGGGGTATTATTGCCCAATTCTAACTCGAAGATTACTATTTTGTAATCTTAGACTGACGGCTGGCGCGGATGACCACGACAGCTCCCACCGCGCTGCCTATCAAAAGGACAGCCACCGGGCCGAACCAGAGGAGCCAGGTGTTTGGCTCAAGTGGCGGTTTCATCAGGATGAAATCGCCGTAGCGGCCCACGAGATAATCTTTGATCTGGGCATCGCTTTCGCCGGCAGCGATGCGTTCGCGGATCAGGCGGCGGATGTCGGCGGCGATGAGGGCGCCGGATTCATCGACGGATTCGCCCTGGCAGACGACACAGCGCAATTCTTTCTGCAGCGCACGGGCGCGCGTTTCCTGCGCGAGATCGGAAAGCGTGCCGGGGGCAAGAGCTGCTTGCGCCGCTGTCGCGAAGAACAGGAAAGCGGCAACAAGGAATTTCATTCGGCTGCCACCGCATCGGCTGCGGGCTGCGCGCTGCGTGCGCGCAAACGGCCCCACAGGCTTGTCAAACCGCCGAGCGCCATGATCGCGCCGCCGAACCAGATGAACGGCGCGAGCGGATTGTAATAGGCGCGCACGATGAAATGGCCGATGCCGCGTTCATCTCCCAATGCGAGATAGAGATCGGAAACGCCGTTGGTGCGGATCGCGGTTTCGGCGGTTTCCTGTTGTTCGAGGGGGTAGACGCGTTTGGCCGGTGTGAGCGTGGCGATTGCGGTGCCACCTTTGCTGACGTGGATATCGGCGCGGATGGCGGCGTAGTTTGAACCATCGGCGCGTTCGATCTTGCCCATCGTCAGCGTGTAGGGGCCGACTTGCGCGGTTTCGCCGGGACCGAGCAACGACAAGGTTTCGGCGCGCCACAACGTTGTTTCGGCGACGCCCATCAAGGTGACGCCGAGCCCCGCATGCGCGATGGCGACGGCGAAGGCGGCGGCGGTTTTGACGGGGCGCTTGTAGAGATCGAGAAAACTTGCCGAAATCACCCACGCGGCTAGGCCGAACGCGCCTGCTGCGACCAGAACGTGCGTGTCGGCTATCGCCGATACGATGGCAGCGGCGATCAGTGCCACGCCGAGTGCGGGTATCAGGGGCCGCACTGCTTCGACAATTGCGGATCTATGCCATGCCAAACGCGGGCCGAGTGGCAGCAAGATCAACAGAACCACGAAGACGGGAACGAAGGTGACGGCGAAGAACGGCGGGCCCACCGAGATTTTCGTGCCGGTGAAGGCATCGAGGAAAAGCGGATAGAGCGTGCCGAGGAAGACGGTGGCGGCGGCAGTCACCAGCAGCACGTTGTTGGCTAGGAGTGCCGTTTCGCGGCTGACGGGCTCGAAGGCCGATCCGGTTTCGAGCGACGGTGCGCGCCATGCGAACAAGGCAAGTGCGCCGCCGATGGCCAGGACCAGCATGATGAGAATGAACGTGCCGCGTTCGGGATCGTTGGCGAAGGAGTGCACCGAGGTGAGCACACCGGAGCGCACGAGGAAGGTGCCGATCAGGCTGAGCGAGAAGGCGGCAATGGAAAGCAGCAACGTCCAGGTGCGGAAGGCGCCGGTGCGTTCGGTGGCGAGCGCGGAATGCAGTAACGCGGTGCCGACGAGCCACGGCATGAGCGAGGCGTTTTCCACCGGATCCCAAAACCAGAAGCCGCCCCAGCCGAGTTCATAATACGCCCACCAGCTTCCCAGCGTGATGCCGATGGTGAGCGCGATCCATGCCGCGAGCATGAACGGACGGGCGGCACGCGCCCAGGCGGCATCGAGTTCGCGGGTGATGAGGGCGGCGGCGGCATACGCAAATGATGCGGAAAGGCCGACATAGCCGATGTAAAGCGTGGGCGGATGAACCGCGAGACCGAGATCCTGCAGCAGCGGGTTCAAACCCGCGCCATCGAACGGCGGCGGGTCGATGCGCAGAAACGGGTTCGAGGTGAAGAGAATGAAGATGAGGAATGCGGCGGCGAGAAGACCTTGTATGCCGAGGGCTGCGGAGGTGAGACGGTCGCTGCCGCGTTTGGCCAACGCGATGGCGGCGGTATAGAGCGCGAGCACCAGCACCCACAGCAGCATCGAGCCTTCGTGGTTTCCCCACACGCCGGTGATCTTGTAGAGCAGCGGCTTGGCGAGGCTCGAATTGTTGGCGACGTTGAGGATGGAGAAATCCGAAACGATGGAGGCGTATTCGAGCGTTGCGAACGCCAGCACGATGAAAACGAGAAGGCCCATCGCGGAGTTGGATGCCACGCGGCGCGACACGCCTGCGGTGACGCGCGCGCCGGACAAGCCTGCCGCCGCCATCACCAGCGAAAGCGCGAGTGCGAGGGTGAGCGAAAGCTGGCCGATTTCGGCGGTCATGTTCCGCCCTCTTTCCAACGGCCCGAACGTTTCAGCGCGTCGACGACTTCGGGCGGCATGTAACGCTCGTCATGCTTGGCGAGGACTTGTGTTGCATCGAATTTGCCGGAGGTATCCAGCGCACCCATGGCGACAACGCCCTGGCCTTCGCGGAACAGGGCGGGAAGGATGCCGGTATATTTTACAACGACACTTTTCTTGCCATCGGTCACGGTGAAGCTGACATTGGCGCCGCTGCCGTGTTTGAGGCTGCCGCCTTCCACCAGCCCGCCGACGCGGAAAGCCGTGCCCGGCGAGACGGGTTTGGCGGCCAGATCGCTGGGGCTGTAAAAATAAAGAACGTTGTCTTTCAAGGCCGTAATGACGAGAGCGGCGGCACCAGCGCCTGCCGCCACAAGGGCGATCACGAAATAAAGGCGGCGCTTTTTGCGGGCGTTCATGGCGGCGGAATATATAGAGTAGGATCGGGCGCGGCCAAACCGGCCGGATGCGGCACTTCGGCCGGGAGCGGGTGATGAAGGTTCTTCGCGGGCTTGTTGCGCTGTGCGCCGTGGCGCTGGCGGCCTGTTATCCGGTGACGACATCCGCACCGGTTGGAACTTCGGTGGGATTTTCCGCCGATCCCAACCTTGCCGGATTGTGGCGCGCGGAGATGGCGCAATCCAAAGACGAAGTCGTCTATTTCCATTTCCTGCCGATGCAGGATGGAAGCTTCAACGTGGTGATCGTTTCGGGCGGCCAGAAGCTGGACGGCGATTGGAGCGTGGTGCGCGTGAAGAGTGCAGCCCTCGGCGAGCGGAATTTCCTGAACGCGGAGATGGTGTTCAACAACGGCAATAAGGAAGAGAACGGCGCGCGCGGCACGATCCCCCTCTTCTATCGCACCGAAAGCGATGGGCGGATCAGCCTGTTCATCGTTTCGGAACAGGCGGCGAAGGATGCCATTCAGCGCGGTAAGATTGCGGGCAGTATCGAGCCGGGCGATTTCGGCGATGTGAAGATCACCGCCGATCCGGACGTTCTGGACAAATATTTCGGCAGCGATGAGGGCGCGGCGCTGTTCACCGAGAAATTCGCGACGCTGACCAAAATGGATCAGTGACCGCCGCGGTGGAGAACCTCTTTGGCTTCGCCGGTGTCATAGGCAAGGCCCGCGTTTAGCAGCGTGATCTGGCGGGGCCATTCGGCGCGCGCCAGACCTTTTCGGGTCAGCGCGTTCCAGACGGCTTCGTTGTAGAGGCCTGTCGCGTCTTTTCCCGACACAACCGAGTCGCCCAGATGGAAATGATCGCCATGGGCCTGTGGGAAAGTGTGGATCGTGATCTCGCCCTGCCCCGGCCCGCCTTGGGCGGCGGCGGGAAGCCGCGCCAGTGCCTGAAGCAAGGTGAGCGTGCGAAGCTGGAGCGGGTTCAATTTAAGCGGGTTCGATTTGGGCGGCATTCCTGTTTCCTGAGGGCCATGCATTTCCGGCGGACAAGGGTATAGTTCGGCCTTCGCGATATCGCAATTACAGGGACGGATATGACGGGACCACTTCATGGGCTGAAGGTGATCGACTTCGGCCGCTACATCGCAGGGCCGTTTTGCGCAGCCCTTCTGGGCGATCTGGGCGCCGATGTGATCCGGGTCGAGAAGCGCGAAGGGCGCGAAGACCGCACGCTGGTATCGCTGGCCGAGAACGATGACGGAAGCCCGCGCGAAGGCGCGATGTTTCTGCAGATGAACCGCAACAAGCGCAGCCTGGTGCTGGACCCGATGCACGAGGAAGGACGCGATGTGGTGAAGCGGCTGGTGCGCGGGGCCGATGTGGTGATCGCCAATCTGCCGGGCGAGACGTTGAAGGCGATGGGGCTCGACTACGAAAGCGTTTCGGCGATCAATCCGCGTGCGGTGGTGGCGGTGGTTTCGGCATTCGGATTGGAAGGGCCTTATGCCACGCGCGTGGGATTCGACGGCGTGGCGCAGGCGATATCGGGCTCGACCTATTTCTCCGGCACCGAAGAACAGCCTGTGAGATGCTCGACGCCTTACGTGGATTTTGGCACGGCATCGTTGCTGGCGATGGGCGTTTTGGCGGCGTTGCGGTCGCGCGATCAAACCGGCAAGGGACAGTTGGTCGAAGGTGCACTGTTGCGCACGGCGATCACTTATTTTGCACCGACCCTGATCGAGGAAGAGGTGCTGAAGCTCGACCGCAAACCTTCGCTCAACCGCAGCCAGACGGCGGGGCCATCGGACATCTTCCGCACCAGGGACGGCTGGATCACCGTGGCGGTGAACGGCGATCCGTTGTTCCGGCGTGTGTGCAAACTGATCGGTGCGCCGGAATGGATCGAAGACCCGCGCTTTGCTTCCGACAAAGCGCGCGGGGACAATGGCGAGATTATTTCCGAACGTGTCGCGCAATGGTGTGCCACGCGTTCGAGCGAAGACGCGATTGCCGCATTCGAAAAGGCGCGCGTGCCGGCGGGACCGATTTACCGGCCGCGCGAGACATTGGCCGATCCGCATGTGAAGGCGGGCGGGTTTTTCACGACCGTGGATTTTCCCGGTATCGGCAAAGCGCCGATTGGTGCGACGCCGGTGAAGCTGCACGGCACACCCGGCGAGGTGCGCAAGCGGCCGCCGCTGTTGGGCGAGCACACCGACGAAATTCTCGCCGAACTTGGCTATGCGAAAGACGAGATCGACGCGTTGAAAAAGAGCGGTGCGGTTTAGGCCGCGGCACTGGCACGCGCGCGGCGGCGCAGGAAATCGGCCTCTTCATTGCTGAAGAGGATGGAGGTGAGTTCGACCGCGGTGTTGAAATAGGGTTCGGCCTTGGTGCGGCGCTCTTCATCGGGATCGCGCAGCAGCTTGACGATATCTTCGTTGTAGACGCGCAGGTCTTTTTCGATGCCGTCGGTTGCATCCTTGTACGTGGCACCGAACGAGGCGCGGACGGCCAGATGGCGGCAGCCCACCACAAGGGTCGCGTAACGGATGGCGCGTTCGGATTTTTCCGCGTGATCGGGCATGTGTTCGATATTCGGCGTGCGCGGGCCGCTGCCATAGGAACCGCTCTTGTGCATTGGCAATGCAGCGGAGATTTCCTTTGGCGCTTTCTGCATCATCGCATCCATCGTGGTTCCGACGAGGCTGCGGTCTTTCAACAGGTTCTGGCCCCAGCGGCCATCGCGGCGGATTTCGACTTCTTTCACCACCGCGCTTGAGAGTTCGGTGAAACGCGTGAGATTGCGCAGGAGCGCTTCGACATCGAAATGCGGCTGACGCACGGCACGGATCTGGAAGGCATAATCTTCGAGATCGTGGAACAACAGTTCGCCCGCAAGACCCATGTCGGTCGATGAGATCAGCGTGTCTTCTTTCTTGCGCGCGATCATCAGCGGCAAGCGGAGCGCTTCCCACGGTTTGGCGAGCCGGTTCATCGCGACCACGATCACATAAGGCGCGACATCGGCGTTCGTTTGAAGCAACGCCTCGTAAGTATCGCGCAAGGACCAGATCAGGGAGTCGGTCAGCACGGCGGTGCCGCGCGGGAGTTTCTTTTGGATTTCTACAGCTTGCGCGCCGATGCTGAGCATCAACGCCATTTCTTCGGCATCGGCCAGCGCCAGATCGCCCAGCATCGTGCGGGCGTTCGAACGCGATTTCTCGTCGGCAAACGCAGCGCGCATCGCGGCGGAAACGGCGAGCCAGAATTCTCCGGCGAAAGCATAGGCCGCCAGTGCGTCGTTGTGTTCGATCGCCTGACGAACTTCGTTGGAATAGTTTTGCGCTTCTTCGGCAAGCAGCGAATTGCTGATCCACGTCCAGACCGGCAGGATGCTTTCGCGCGCGATGCGGCCTTTCAGTTTTGCTTTGCCGCCTGCGTTGATCAGCAGATCTTCGAAGGGCTGACAGAACAGACGCAGCGGCGTGAGAACGCGGCCTTCGGATGGGACTTGACGCAAAGTGGGACGCAGGCTTTCCAGAATGACATCGTGCGGCAGGCCTTTGCCGTCATAAAGTTTGTCCGCTTCGACGGCGTGCGCGAGCTGTTGCGCGACGGTCGGCGGTAAGCGGCTCAAAAAAGAGCGCAGCAGTTTTTCTTGTGTGGGCAGCATGGCGTGGTCCGGTCCCCTGAGAGACCCTAGCGGCTTACGGTTAACGGGCTGTTTAATGTGAGCGGCAGCAGCGATTTCAGGCAATCGCGGGCAAGGTGAGCACGGTCTGCAGGCCGCCCAGCGGGCTTTCGTTCAGTTCCAGCGAACCGCCATAGAGCTTTGAAATGTCTCGCACGATGGCAAGGCCGAGGCCCGTTCCGGGCACGGATTCATCCAGGCGCTCGCCCCGTTCGAAAACCCGGGCACGGTCGGCGGGGGGAAGGCCGGGGCCATCGTCATCGACCACGATTTGCAACTTGGCGTTGTTTCTTGTGGCGGCGATCTTCACGCGGTGTTTGGCCCATTTGCTCGCGTTGTCCATCAGGTTGCCCGCCATCTCTTCGAGGTCCTGACGTTCGCCGCGGAAGAAAAGGTTCGGATCGCATTTCAGTTCGAGCGCGATATTGCGGCTTGCGTGAATCTTCGTGAGCACGCGCACCAGATCGGCGAGCGCTGGTTCGACGCGGGTGCGGTTGCCCAGCACATCGACAGCACCGGCGGCGCGGGCGCGGGTGAGATAGTGATCGACTTGTCTGCGCATCGCGCCGATCTGACGCTGCACGGCATCGGCGAGCGGGCCGGGTTGGGCTTCGGCTTCGCTGGAAAGAATGCTGAGTGGCGTTTTCAGATAGTGCGCGAGGTTGGAAACGTGGGTGCGGGCGCGACCCACCACTTCCGCGCTGTGTTCGATCAGGCTGTTCAATTCGCCCGCGAGGGGGGCGATCTCGGCGGGGAAATCGCCTTCCAGTCTTCGCGCGGAACCATCGCGGATGCGCGCGAGCGATTCACTCACCTTGCGCAGCGGCAACAGGCCGATGCGGACCTGGATGAAGACGGCGGCGATGAGGCCGAGCCCAAGTATCGCGAACGACCAGACCAAAGTGCCGATGAATTTCGAGATGTTCTCTTCGCTTTGCGCGGTGTCGCCCGCGACCAGCAGGATGAAGGAACGGGTGTCCGACGGATCGGCAGTGGCAAGGATGGGGAATTCCACTTGGCGTTCAAGCACGCGCAGGTGCTGGTTGTCGGGGCCTTCGGCATGGCCCCAGATAAGATTGCCGGATTTCGTTTCGTCTTCGAGCTTGATCGATTTGTCCCACAGCGAGCGCGAGCTTTGCTGAAAGCTTTTGTCGCCTGCGGGCACGATCTGCCAATACCAGCCGGAATAGATGCGTTCGAAACGCGGATCGGTGAAACGGCCCAGAAGCGAGACGACACCGAAACGATCCGGCTCGGCGGCGGCGATCATTCCGTCCATGTCGAATTTGAGCTGGGAATCAAAATTGCTTTCGACCGTCGCGCGGAAAACGCCCGAGAGGATCAGGCCACCGGCGGCGAGGCCAAGGATCGTCCACACCGCGGCGGCGACGATCAGGCGTGCCGAAAGCGAATTAAGCCTTTGCGCGATCTTCGCGCCCAGCGTTGTCCGGATCTTCGAGGCTGTAGCCAAGGCCGCGCACCGTTTGAATCAGGTCGGGATCGAGTTTTTTCCGCAACCGCCCGATGAAGACTTCTATCGTATTCGAATCGCGGTCAAAATCCTGATCGTAGAGATGTTCCACCAATTCGGTGCGCGACACCACCTTGCCCCGGTGATGAGCGAGATAGGCGAGCAGGCGGTATTCGAGCGAGGTGAGCTTGACCGGATTGCCGTTCAGAGTGACACGGCTTGCACGCGTATCGATGCGCAAGCGGCCGATTTCGATTTCGCTGGTGGCAAGGCCCGCGGCACGGCGCAGCAACGCGCGGACGCGGGCGAGCAGTTCTTCGGTGTAGAACGGCTTGGCGAGATAATCGTCCGCGCCGGCATCGAAGCCCGTCACCTTGTCGCTCCAGCGGTCGCGCGCGGTGAGGATGAGAACCGGCATGGTGCGATTGTCGGCGCGCCATTTTTCCAGAACGCGCACGCCATCCATCTTCGGCAGACCGAGATCCAGGATCACCGCGTCATAAGGTTCGGTGTCGCCGAGGAAGTGACCTTCCTCGCCATCCGATGCGGTGTCGACGACGTAACCGGCATCGTTGAGCGCTTTCTTCAGAAGGCGCTGCAGATCCTTGTCGTCTTCTACAAGCAAAATTCGCATTCAATGACCTCTGCGATGGCCGCCGTTTTGCCAGTTGCCCCGATTGTTCCAGTTGCCGTCGCGGCCGCGCCAGTCGCGATCATGATCGCGGTCACGATCGAAACGGCCGCGTGGCGGACCTGTTTCCTGATTGCGCGTGTCTGGCGGGCCGCCTTCCATGCCGTGCCGCGCGCCGTACTTGTCTTCGAAATACTGGCGCGCCGACGGCGGGTTCAGCGCGCGGCGGCGCACGCCTTCCACGCCCAGCACCTGACCGGTGCGTGCGTCGGTATCGAGCCAGATGATGCGCCCTTCCGGCGTCATCCATTTCAGGCGGTAACGATAGTCGCCGTCCGGCCCTGCGACCGGGCCTTCGGCATCGTAGAACGTGCCGGGATGGCTGCGGCGGATATCGGGCAAAAGACGGTCGAGCGGCTGGATTTCACCGTTCCTGATGTGCTCGCGCATGTGATCGCGCTGGGCCAGGGCGGGTGTGGCGCCCGCGGCCAGCATGACCAAAAGCAGCGCGGGCACACTCATACGCATGCGGTTTTTTAGTTCCACGGGTATGAACCGTCGATGAACGCGGATGCCAGAACGCGTTCAGAAACCATATCGCAATATCCACCCCAGGAAACGAGGGCACTCCCCCAAAAGCCCAAATTTCTTGAGGTTGCGGTCCCACGGCAAGCCCCTCCCCGTTAGGACCAAGGCCTTCAAGCGAAAACCCGCGCGAGAGAGTACGTCCTCGCGCGGGTTTTCATTTTCAGCCACGAAATGTTGCAAATTCATCGACACCGGCACGTTCGCTGACCAGCGAATTGACGGGCGCTGCTTCATCGGCGTGACCGATGGCCATGCCGCAGAAGACGAGTTCGTTTTCCGGCACCTGCAAATAGTCGCGGACCACCTTGTGCCACACGGCCCATGCTTCCTGCGCGCAGGTGTGCAGCCCATGTTCGCGCGCCATCAGCATGATGTTCTGCAGGAACATGCCGAGGTCGGCCCATTGGCCTTCCTGCATCTGGCGATCCATCGTGAAGATGAGGCCGACCGGTGCACCGAAGAATTCCCAATTGCCGGAGAAGAATTTCAGACGCGAGGCCTTGTCTTCGCGCGGGATGTTCATGGTCGCATACATCATCTCGCCGACGCGGAAGCGGCGCGTGCGGTAAGGCTCGCTCAGTTCCGGCGGATAGATGTTGTATTCCGGCGGTTCGCCCATCGGATGTTCGGCGCGGCTGGCACGAATGCGGCGCAGGAATTCTTCCTTGCCCTCGCCCATCAACACATGCACCCGCCACGGCTGAAGATTGCCGCCGGTCGCCGCGCGCGAGGCCACTGCCAGGATATCGCGAATGGTCTCTCGCGGTACCGGATCGGGCCTGAAGGCACGGACGGATTTGCGCGTGAGGATGGCGTCGCGGACGTTCATGAAAGGCTCCGGATAACGATGGCCCATGAAGGCAGGCCGATACGCGGCTGTAAAGACGGATCAGCCAAGGGCTTGCATCACTGCGGCGATCTGGGCGTCCAGCGCGTCCCATTCGGCGGTGGTGGGATCGCGGTTTTCGGATTGGAAGGCAGCGATGGTGGTGCGCAACTGGGCGAGCAGGCTTGCGGCGTTGCCGCCGGCCTTGAGGATTTCGTCCAGGGCGGAAAGAGCCACGGCCACATATTGAAGGACGGTCATGAGCTGGCTCCGTTTTGTTGTGCGGGCAGTTGGGCGGTGACGGCGGTGAACGCGCCGACCGCGCCGTTGGCGGCGGTGATGGCTTTCGTCAGCACGTCGCCCTTCTGGAAGGAGGGATCGGTGACGACGGCTTGCGCCGCGTCGAGACTTGCCTGGGCTGCTTTGGCCGATGTTTTGATTGCGGCCACGGTCGATGCATCCGAACAGATGGGTTGCGCGGGACAGCGTGGCAGCGCCGCGTAATCATCTGCTGTGCGCAGCGCGACTAGGAAAGCGGCTTTGGCTTCGTAGACGGCTTGGGCGGGTGTTTGCGGCGCGGGGAACAGATTGGCGCAGGACGCGAGCAGAAGCGCGATGGCGCCTGCGAGGAATTGGATGCGCATCATTTGACCTCTTTGATCACGTTGTGAAGGAACCAGGTTGCGATGGTTTGCACGGCCTGGATGAGCGCGACCGTTTCGAGCTTCACATTGTCGGGCATGTCGATGCCGAACAGCGTGAGCAGCATCGCCAGGAAGGCGACGGCTTGCGTCCAGTTGATCTTGGAAATGGATGTGAACGTCATTTTCGAGTCTCCAAAAGAAAAACGCTCCGCAACCGTTTGGTGCGAAGCGCCGGATGTGTTGGCCCGGTGCCGCCGGGCGCGGGAATTAGCCGATCACGATTGCGAACGATCTGGGCGATGGGCCGGAAGATCCCGGCGTATAGGTGATGACGATGAGGCCCTGGCCGCCCGATCCTTGGGTTCGTCCGCTGGGCGCGCCACCACCGCCGCCGCCATAGAGGCCGCCGTTTCCGCCGGACGAACTGGTGGAATCGATGGATGAACCGCCGCCGCCACCGGCACCCGTGCCGTGTGTGGCATCCCACTCTTTGCCTGCGCCGCCCGCACCGCCGCTGCCGTTCGCGTTGAAGGCATCGCCGCCTCCGCCGCCTGAAGCGCCCGAACTGTCGCCACTTCCAGAACCTGCCGGATGACCTGCGGTGCCGCCCGCAAGTGCCAATGCGGTCGCGCCACCATTGACGCCCGGAGACGCGGTTGAATTGCTGCCGACCGATCCGCCGTCGGACGCGCCACCACCGCCGCCGCCACCGGACGCACTGCCGCCGGCCTTGCCGTCTGCATTCGGTCCCGCGGCACCGCCGCCGCCACCGCCGCCGAAGCCCGGATTGCCGCCGGCGCCGCCCGAATGCGTGACGCCGCCGACATTGCTTTGCGTGCGGCTGCCACCGGACGCGCCGTAATCGCCTTTGGCGATGATCGTGCCGGTGTTGTCTTTGAGGAACGTGGCGTTCGTCGATCCGCCTGTTCCGATCTGCACGACAAGATTGTCGCCGATGTTCACGTTTGAAGGCGACGTGACCTTGCCATAGCCGCCGCCCTGCCCGCCGTTTTGAGCGCCGTTTCCGCCCGGGCCGATGCATTCGATGGTGGCGCCGGAGGATTGCCAATCCGATGGGACCGTCCAGCTTGAGCCGGAGGTGAGGAAGATTCTGGTCACGATTTGACGGCCTTCAGGATCAAGGTCACGCGCGTCACGGTGGATGCGGAATCGACGTTGAAGCGCAGCGTTTGTCCGGCGGAGATCGAGGTGGTCCAGCCGGTGAGCGTTGCGTCCTGCGATTTGGCGGCGCTGGAGAGCGTGGGCTTGGCGGAGGCCGTTATCGTATCTGCGCTGGTGGGCGGGAAGTTCGCGTAGGTGTCTTTCCAGACATCGATCACGATGGAGCCGGATTGATCGGCGAGCACGGTGGCGCTGGCGATGGTGCAATCGAACGGGATCATCAGATCGCCTTTGACGCCGGTTGCGATGGCCGAGCCGCCGCCATCGATGACGAAGGCGATGGCCGCGATCTTGGTGTTGTCGAGGCCGAGCGTGGTGACCATGGCCGAGGCGCTTGAATCATCCAGCAATGCGCGGGCGGCGGAGGTGCAGGCGATTTCTTCCACCACCCCGCTGCCTGCGCTGGCGCGGCCAAGGATTTTATCGGTGGCGCTGACATTCTGGAGCTTGGCGTAGGTGACGGCGGAATTGTCGATGTCGGTTGTGCCGGTGGTGTTCTTGCCCGCGAGCGCACCGGCGCCGGAGAGCGCGGAGATCGCGATGTTGGCGGGTGCGACGTCGATATCGATCTTGCTGTTGGTGGTGTCGTCGGTGATCGAGAGTTTGGTGGAAGCGGCGTTCAGTTTCTTGAACTGGAGATCGACGCTCGATTTTTGCTTGAAAACACCGGTGCCTGCGGTGCCGACATTGCTGGCGGTGTTGGTTTCGCCGGCATGGGCATCGACATATTGCTTGGTGGCGGCTTGCAACGACGACGTGGGGTCGGCCGCGAGGGTGAGCGCACCGGTGAGCGTGCCACCGGATAGCACCAGGCCTTCGCTGCTGGTGAGATATTGCGGATGCGGATCGCTGGCGGCTTCATGCGTGGTGACGGCATCCGAGCCCTTGTCGGTGTTGGCGATGGTGAGTGTGCTGTTGGCGCCTGCGTCTGTGAAGCCGATGCCGCTTCCCGCAGTAAGCACGCGTTCGGCGGAGAGCGAGGCGTTGGTGGCGAGCGTGAGATAGGACGCGCTGGTGGGCGCGCCGCCTCCGCCACCACCGCCGCCGATATTGGCATCGACATATTGCTTCGTCGCTGCGTGCAGGTTTGAGGTGGGATCGCTCGCGAGGGTGACGAGGCCGCTTGTTTTGTCGATCACCATCGCTTCGGTCCAGGCGCTGCCATTGGGCGAGACCTTGATGTGAAAATCGTCATCGCCGGTGAGGCCGGTTTCGGCGCGGCCGGAGAAATTGTCCTGAAACAGCAGCGAGGCGGTGTTGGATGTGGCTTCCTTGTTGACGGTGAAGCGGATGTCGCCGGTGCCGCTGGAGGCGGATTCCAGCGCGGCGAACAGGATGGCGTTGGATTTGACCGCCAGCTTGTTGGTGGAATCCGCCGTGGTGTTGACGCCGAGTTGGGACACGTTGTCGAGCGGGATGAAAGATGCCAGATCGTTCCACGCGCTACCGTTGAAGGTGATGAATTCGTTTTCGTCGATCACCAGTGCGATCAAGCCCGCGAACGGTGTGTAGAAACGCCAATCGCCATCGAGGCAATAAGCGATCTTTCCGTCCTGTCCCGCCCACGCAGCGGTGGCGGTGGCTTTGACGAGGTAGGCGTCGCCATCGGCGGGGCTTGAGGGCGGCGATGTGAGATCGCGGTCGAGGAAGCGGGCAGCGATCAGCGCATCGAGTTCGGTAAGCGCTTCGTTGTGGGTGACGTGTTTCTGCGCCTGAGCCGCCGCAAGAAACGGCAGCCCCGCGCGCGGGGTTTCGGTGGTCAACTTCTTTTTCCTTTTAATCGTGATTGTCATCCCCGGCCGAGCGCCGCTTCAGCGGCGCGAGGGGAAGGGGACCCAGGTGCGAAACACCGGTCGGTGTTGGATACCTGGGTCCCCTTCCCCTCGCTGCCGCTCGGCCGGGGATGACAGTGAGGGTTAGATGAAGATTGAGGTGGTTGCTTTCGTGCCTCGTCCAACTGTCAATGACAGTTGGTAGACGTTGAAACGAAACGGCGACGGCAGGCCACCGGGGAAATCTGTTGCGATTTGAGCGGCGGTGTAAGCCAACGATGGCGACGATACGGCGTTGATGGTTCGTGCGACTGTGCCGGAACCATCGAGGATTTCGATGTCGTAGCTTTCGCTGGTTTCGCTCAGCGGGATTTCGGTTTGGTCCCAGCCGTCGCTGCCGGGTGAGCGGTCGCGGCGGATCCAGGAAAGCGCGATGTCGCTTCCGCTGCGCGTCGCGCGCAACTGACACGGGGCGAAGGGGCGCAAACCCATGCCAGTGAATTGTTTGGTTGCGCCTTGGTAGGCAGGATCGGAAATCAGTTTGCCTTGCGGGCCCCAGAGATAGTTGAACGGCAGAGTGTATTGATCGAGCGTGAGCGCGAGTTGTTTTTGCGCGCCGTCCAGCAGCACCACGCGGGCACCGGCAGGAACGGGGTTGCGCATGGCGGATTCCGTTCCGGCCTGGCCGCGCAACAGTTTGGTGAGCGACCATTGGTTGGGGGCGGTGAGTTCGGCGTTTGCGAATTGCAGCACTTCCCATTCGCCGTCTTCGTTTTCGAGCGCGAGTGCGTTGGCGCTGCCGAGCACGGCGAGATCGTCTTTCGACGACAGCGTGCCGTTGAAGAGGCGGATGGTGAGCGTGTTCACGTCGTCCCAGCGCCATGTGGGGCCGATGTAGAGATCGGATGTGGTGACGCCGATCACGGCTGCGCGGGTGAGTGCGGTGTCGAGCGTGTAACCGGACTCCGCAGCGCTTTTCAGGATCAGCACTTGGACCGGCCACGGGCTGGCGAACGCAGCGGCGGTTGGCGCCCAGGGGATTTCGCTGCCGGTGAGAAGCGGCAGGTCCATGAAGGCGACGAGGGCGCGGCCTGTGTAAGCGACGGATTGAATGGCGCTGAGCGCGCGCGAGGGACCGACGATGGATTCGTAGATCGAGGGATCGGTTGCCACCGCTTCGATCTTTCTCGCGCCGGCATCATCGATGGAGGAGATGCGCACGCGGCGGTCGCGGCCGCCGGCGGTGAGGAGCAATTCGTCGGCGGCATCGAGCGCGAGACGCGAAGGCGGCAACGCGAACGTGCCGGTTTCGCGCATCACCCAGGCATCCTGCAACAGGCGCGCGCCGATGCCGATGGCTTCGCCCTGATCCAGCACCAGCGGCAGGTTGGAAGCGGCCACGCGATCGGACAGTGTGACGAGGCGGCGGGATTCGGCGACGGCCTGACGGTAATCGGCGCTCGCATCGATGTAGGCGATGCGCGAGGCGTTCGGCAGATCGGTTTCCTGGGCACGGGTGAAGGAGAAACCGAAACCGGTTTCGCCGTCGGGCAGGACGAGATCGGTTTGCGCAATCGCAGTGGCGGTGGGGCGGCCGCGCATGACGAATTTGATTTCGCCTTCGCTTTCCACCGCATCGAAACCATAAGCGATGCTCAAGGGGCCGAGCGCATCGCGTGGGCTCATTGTGTCGGTGATGGCGTAGCCGGTGACGAGGCCATCGAGGCTTGAGACATCGCAGGCTGTGAAACCGGCGGCGGCGCAGATATCGGCCACGAGATCGGACAATTGCACCGCGCCGAGGCGGCCGGTGAGCCAATGGCCAAGGCGATAGTTCGGCGCATCGCCCCACACATCACTGCGCGAGGGGAAGAACGGGAATGGGCGGGCATCCCATGTCCATAGATAAAGGTTCGATGTGTCGAGCATCGGGGCGCTGTAAACGCTGGACGTGGGATTGTTGGCAGGATCGATCCAGAAATTCAGATGGGCTTCGAGGAAACGGCGCTGAATGAGATCGTCGCGTTCGCCGTTGGAATAATAGGGTAGCGCGCTTTCGGAGGATTTGGCGTCCACGAACACGTTGGGCTGGTTGGCGCCTTTGTCCACCGCCGGACAACCCAGTTCGCAGAATATGATGGGTTTGGATTGCGGCACCCAATCGGTCGGGCTTGCGCTTTCGCTGCCGTCGGGGCGGTCGTAATGGGCGTTCGACCACCAGTTCCAGAAATCTTTTTGACGGAAGACCCATGGTTTGCCGAGGCCATCGGTGATGGGTGTGCGCAGTTGGGCGTTGCGGTCGGCATCGCTGGCGTAATACCAGTCGTAATCTTCGCCGCTCTGGATGTTGCGCGCGAGATAAACGGGATCGTGGGTATCGGTGGGGCCGTTTTCGGCGTCGTAATCGGCGTGGGCTGTGCCATCTCGCCAATCGGCGAGCGGGAGATAGTTGTCGATGCCGATGAAATCGATGTTCGTGTCCGACCACAGCGGGTCGAGATTGAACAGGACCGCGCCGTCGCCGGTTTGGTGGTTGTTGTATTCGGACCAATCGGCGGCGTAACCGATTTTCGTGCCGGTGCCCAGAATGGCGCGCACGTCGGCGGCGAGGGTTTTAAGCGCGGCGACAGCGGGATAGGTGGTGGCACTGTCGCGGATGCGGGTGAGGCCGCGCAGTTCGGAGCCGATCAAGAACGCATACACGCCGCCTGCGTCTTTGCAGAGTTGTGCGTAGTGCAGGATCATGCGGCGATAGCCCCATTCGCCGGTGAAGAAGGTATCGACTTGTGTGGCGGCTTCGCTGGTTTGATCGGGTGAATCCGAAACGCCGGGTGCGGGATCGCAGGTGATGCGGCCGCGCCAGGGATAGAGGGGTTGGCCGTCTTCGCCGGTGTAGGGATCGGGGAGTGTGTTGGCGGCTGCGATGTCCATAAAGAGAAACGGATTGAACATCACGCGCAGGTTGCGGGATTTCAGATTCTGGATTGCGGCGATGACGGTTTGATCCGACGGGGTGCCGCCGTATGCGGGGCGGCCATCGACCTGACTGACCACATGCGCGTCTTCGCGGGCGATGCCGTTCACTTCCCAGGTTTCGGGATAGGTGGTTTTGGTGTCGGTTTCGACGCCGGGTTTGATTTCGCAATTGGCGCAGCGCAGATCGCCCGCGAACCAGCCCGCGACGAGCGAGACCGCGCCGACATTTGGCGCGATGGCTTGCAGTTCGTCGAGCGAGGAGGAGATATCGGCCTCGCCATCGGAATTGTGGGCGTTTTCGGGGATCGTGGCGCCTTCGCCGTTGTCGGAGGTGACGATTTCGTCGGCATAGATGAATTCGCCCGCGCCGGGGATGAGGGTTACGCCGGTCAGCCGGTTTTCCAGCGCGTTCGGTTTGTCGGCGGAAATCGCGCGAATGATTTCGAACTGCAGCTGCGGAATGCGGTTGCCGAATTGGGCGAGCGGCATGTCTTCGAAGACGATGTAGCTTAAGCCCCGATAGGCGGGCGTGTTGGCTGTGCCTTCGATCTCTTCGATCAGCGGATCGAAACTTTGGGTTTCGTCGCCGTGATAGAACCGCGTGGTGAATTGGGAGAGGTCGATCAGGTTTCCATCGGCCCAGACGCGGCCGATTTTGGTGGTGACGCCGGCGCACAATCCGACCGCGAACGAGATCGAATAGGTGTAATCGGTTTCGGTGACTTTCACGCCGGAACCGAAGCCTTTGCCGCCGCCGCTGTTGGTGGTGGCGGCGGTTTCGGCGAATTGCGAGGCCCAGATGATCTGCCCCGCCACGCGGATGCGCCCGAAGACGCGCGGGATGGGCGCGCCTTCGGTGGACGACTGGATGTTGATGTCGCTGAGGCGCGGGCCCTGGCGGGTGATGTGCTGACCCGGCATGAGCGCGGAATCGATGAACGAGCCCGCGAGCGCGCCGATGGCGCTGCCGATTTCCGCACCGGTGATGCTGACGCCGAAAAGCGAGAAGCCCGCGCCAAAGAGGGAAGGACCAACGGCTTGGCCGATGGTGCCGAGGACGAGTGATGCCATGATGTTTGCTCAGATCCGAAAGGCGTATGCCAGTTTCTTTTTCCAGAACGGCGCGAACGGTTCTTCGCTGACGCGTTTGTTCTGGCGGGCGTGGATGAGGGTTCGCCTGCCCTCTTTCTCGCCGACGATGCCGCAATGTTTGGCGGGGCCGCGTGGGTTCATGCGGAACAGTGCGATGTCGCCGGGTGCGAGATCGGCGGTGGCGATTTCGCGCAGGTGGCGAGAGAGCGCGAGGTAAAGCGTTTCTTCGCCTTTGGCTTCGGCCCAATCGGGCGAATAAGGCGGCGGGTTTTCCGGTTCTTCGCCGTTGAGTTCGCGCCAGACGCCGCGCAACAAGCCGAGGCAATCGCAGCCTGCGCCCTTGGTGCTGGCCTGATGCACATACGGCGTGCCGAGCCAGGCGCGGGCGGTTTGCAGGATGGTTTCAGTTTCCATAGCGGCTGCCGCCATTGAGGGTTTGGTTTTGCGTGGCGACGGAGACCACCGTGTCGTTGCCGGGCATATAGGGAAAGCCGCGGAAATTTGCGGTGTTGGCGAATTTGGTTTTGCAGGTGGAGAATTGCTTGTCGCAACCGGCGGTGATCGAGAAGGAGTCCGCGATGGCGACGTCTTCGCTCATGGCCTGCCACAATTCGATGCTGACGCCGAGGCTGGAGACGCCGTGACGTTTGATCTCCATCGCGCGGCCTGCGTTTGCGCCGCTGGTGAAGGTGAGCTTGCCGTTGGTGAACCAATTGTCGGCGAAGCTTTCGAGGCCCGCTACGGTGAAGCGGCGGTTGTCGCTGGTGGTGGCGATGGTGCCTGTGCCGGTGAAAGACGATGTTGCGAGGTTGATGGTGCAACGTGCGTCGCCCAGATCGGCGTCGCAGGAATAGCCGAAGGCGCGGCCGACCGGCTGATTCAAGATATGGGCGAGGCCGCGCACTTCGGCCTGGAACGAGGTGCGACCGCGTTGGACTTCGCCGAGGCTGCCTTTGCGCATCAACACGCGTTGATCGGGGGCTGCCCAGTTCACGCGCCAGATTTCGATGCTGGCGTCATCGTAAAGACCGGCGGCGAGATCGGATTCGTTGATCGTTGAAGAATTGAGTGCGCCGACGACGGTGAGGTTGTCCACGGCGAGACCTAGGGAGGATTGCACTTCGCTGGCAGTGAAGCCGGACGCAGCTTCATAGGTGACGCCATCGAACGCGAGATCGGTGTCGTGATCGGTGAAGCCCTGCACCGCGGCATCGTTGCGGGTGATCTTCCAGCACCAGCAGAGTGTGGTGGCGCCGGAATTCAGGTGCGTTTGCAAATCTGCGGAAATGTTTTTCATAGCGCGATCTCCACAATCGGAATGCTGGGGATTTCGCCCGCCGCGAAGTTAGAGAGGTTCACGGATAGTGTGTCGGTGTCGAAACGCACTGGCGTGTCGAATTCGAAACCGGCGGTGACGGTTGCGCCGTTTGCGGGTGCGGCGGTGAAGGTGAGTTGGCCGGTTGTGGTGTCTAGCGTGAAGGCCGTTGTTTCGGTGCCGTTGATGGCGGCGCGGACCGTGCCGGTGACAGGTTTCTTTATCGTGCGTGACCAGCTTGAGGCGCCGGAGGTGTAGGTTTTTGCGAGTTGGAAGACCTTATTCGTGCCGTTGCCGGTGCCGATGGTTTGATCGGTGGACGCGAGTGCGGTTTGCGGGGCGCAGGATTTGAAATCGGCGAAATCCTTGAATCGGAAACCATAGAGGCGGGCCAGGCGCGCTTCGAAGAAGGCGATGACGGCGTGCAGATCGTCGAGCGTTTTCACGCCGTAGCCGACATCATAGCGCCTGCGGGAATTGGACCAGACGGCGTTTCGTTCTTCGAAGCCGGAGCCGAGGGTGACGATTTCGGTTTTGCGTTCGGGGCCGCCGCTGGAATGAAACGCGATGGCTATGGGGAAGCGGATTTCGTGGAAGCTCATCACAGATTCCTTTGGCCGCGGGCGAGCGCGCGCGACATCATGGCGGCAAGCTGCGGTTCGGATTTGAGGAAGCTTGGGGCGTCTTTGGTTTGCACGTTGAGCACGATTTGCGGACGCGAGCCGCCGAGTGCGCTGTTGGGCGCGATGGAGCCGTTCGACGACGGAACGAAAAGTTCGGGGCCTTGTTCGCCGACGAGATAAGGAACATCCGCGGCAACGGGACCGCCTGCCGCGCGCGCGCCGCCGACGGAGAGAAGCGAGCTTGCGATATTGCTCACCACGCCTTCGATCGGCTTGACGATGAACTGGCTGATCGCTACGCGCTCGAAATCTGCGAGGATTGCGGTGACCAGCTGATCCATCGACAGTTTGCCGGAAACGGCGGCGCGGCTGATGGTGTTGGCGACCGAATTGAAACTGCGGTTGACGGCGGTTTCGATGCGGGACGACGTATCGGCGACGGGGCCGTTGGCAAAATCCGACAAGGCTTTTGCGGCGCTATCGAGCGCGCCGTTGAGCGGCGTGATGTCGGCGCCGAGAGAAATGTTTTCGTCAGCCATCGGGATAGGCTTTCATCAAATGTTCGAGATCGTTGTGAGTCATGGGGTTTGCGCGTTTGGGGAAATGGCGCGCCTGCCAGCCGGTGGCGGTGGCGCGCCATTCCTTCAAACTCATGCTCCAGAAAGTTTGTGGCGGGAGCGCCATCACGCCGAGGCCAAGTTCGAGCCAGCGCTCCCAGGAAAAGGGCTTTGAGCGCCCTCGCCTTTCGGATCGTTGTTGAGCCCTGCGACTTCGAAGGCTTCGCGCACGGCGCGCACGATGCTGCCCAGATCGCAGGCGAGTTTCAGCACGTCCGCCGGACAGATGTTGTGGCCGCCGCCGCGCAATAACGCCGCCGCAACGATGGCGAGATCGGCGGCGCGCAAGGTTCTGAGCCGGGTTGAGACCTGGCTCAGATCTTCGAGACCGAGACCATCTTCGATTTCGGCGAGCGCGCCGAGCGTGAGCAGCAAACGATAATCGTTGCCGCCGGCTGCGAGCGCGGTTTCGCCACGGGCTTTGTTGGGCATGTCATGTCCTTTTGTTTCCTCCCCCGCTTGCGGGGGAGGTGCCGCGCGCAAGCGCGCGGAGGGGGTAAGTGGAAAAATCGGTGCGGCGTCGCCCCCTCCACCGCTAACGCGGTCCCCCTCCCCCGCACGCGGGGGAGGATGAAGAGGGCAGCGGACTATGCGGGTGTGAACGACAACGACCCTGCCGATGCCATCGACAGCGAGATTTTCACTTCGCCGTCGTAAGGGCCGTCATATTGCAGCGAGGTGATTTTGAACGGGCCTTGTACCGTGCCGAAGTTCGGGATCACGATCTGGAAATTCGGCAGCGTTTGATTGAAGAACGCGGCGCGCAGGGATTCATCGCTTGCCGCATCCTTGAACACGCCGTTGCCGGAGAGCGTGGCGGATTTCACGCCGCCATCGAGCAATTCGCGCCAGGCGTTGGCGGAATCGGCGTTGGTGATGTCGACGGCTTGCGCATTGAACGCGAGCGTTGTGGCGCGCAGGCCCGCGACGGTGGCAAACGTTTCAGGATCGCCGCCATTGCCGATCTTGATGAGCAGGTCTTTGCCCTTTTGGGCGGACATGGGTGTATCTCCTTAGTTGGGTTCGGTGACGGCGCGGAAGCGCAGCACCGCGTGATAGGTTTGGCCGTCGGTCTGGCGCAGGAATTCCTGCGATAGATGTTTGATGTCGATCAGCGTGTGGCCGGTGAGCGAGAGGGTTGCGTCGTCCAACGCTGCGCGCACGGTTTCGGCAATCGTTTTGGCTTCCTTGCGGCCGCGGGCGCGGGACCAGACGTGCAAGGTGAGCGCGTGTTCGGCGCCGGTATCGGTGGATGTGCTCCAATCGCTTTGTTTGTCGTCGCCGATGACGAGATAGGGCATCGCGGCTTCGCGCGGGACTTCATCGTAGATGCGCGCGGGGTTGCCGAGGACGGATTTGATGTTCGCGTCGGCGGAAAGTGCGGTGAAGATCGCGGTTTGCAACGCCCAGCTTGGCGAACTCATGGGATTTCCTCGCAGAGCAACGTCATGATTTGCGCGTTGGGGCCTTCGTCGATGACGTTTTGGATCGTCATCGTGCGGGCGCCGAGGCTGACGCGGTGACCGGCTTCGATATCCACATTGCGGCGGAGCGTGAGGCGATAGCGGTTGCGGGATTCGCTGCGTTCGGGGCCGAAGACTTCGCTGGCACCGTTCGGTTCGATGCGGACCCAGGCGGTGGCGATGGTTGCCCAGCCGTCATCGAAGCCGCCGCCGCCATCGGACGATGCGGTTTTTACCGCGATGGTGGCGCGTTGGTTGAGCGCGCCGATCACAGCTTCAACACCCGGTAAGGCGCGAGCATCGCCGACGCCGCTTGCGGCGGTTCGGCGGCGATGTCGCCACGGTTGGTGTAGAGGTCGGCGACGATTTCGAGGATCGCGGTGCGGATGGGCTGCGGCACATCGTTTGCGTTGTCGCCGTAACCGGCATCGAAAGCGATGGCCACGGCGTTGAGCGCGCGCGTGGCCACGACGATCGCGGGCGATTTGAGCGCGATGCGCGCGGGTTGAGACGACGTATCGACCTGATAAAGGTTTGCGTCGAGAACCGTTGCCGTGTCGTCCATGGCGTAGGTTGTCAGTGAGGTGATCGCCTGCGACGGGGGCAGCGGAATCTCGACGCAATTTCGTTCGGGCCAGCCATCGAGCCACAACACCCAGCTTTGGGTGAGGAACGCACGGCCCGTGTGCCATTCGGCACGGGCACGGGCGGCGGCGATCAACGCGGTGATCAGCGTGTCGTCGTCGGTTGTATCGACCTTGAGATGGGTCTTTGCCTCTTCGAGCGTGACAGGCTCGATGGCTGGCGGAGTGATCAGTTGAAGGGGCATGTGTTTTCTTTCACCTCCCCCTTGTGGGGAGGTCGGAGAGCGAAGCGATCCGGGTGGGAGGCGGTGCTGCAACGCGCAGCGGCCCCCCACCCGAAAAATCCTTCGCTACGCTTGGATTTTTCGACCTCCCCACAAGGGGGAGGTCAGATGAGGCGATTACGACGTTCCGAACTTCAGGAGCTTGATGGCTTCGAAGTTCTGCACGCCGCCGCCGACGCGTTTGGTCGTGTAGAACAGGATGTAAGGTTTCGCCGTGTAGGGATCGCGGAGCACGCGGATGCCGACGCGATCCACGATCAGATAGCCGCGGGCGAAATCGCCGAAGGCCACCGAATAGGTGTTCGCGTTGATATCGGGCATGTCTTCGGACTCGACCACGGGATAACCGAACAGCGTCGCGGGCGCGCCCGCGATGGTGCCGGGTTGCCAGATGTAGTTTCCGGTCGTGTCCTTGAACTTGCGGATCGTGCTTTCGGTCTTGCGGTTCATCACCCAGGTGCCGTTGGCGCGATAGCCCTGCTTCGGCGCATAGGCCAGATCGAGCAAATTGTCGGCGGGGTTGGACGATGCAAACGCGCCGGAAACGCCGGTGGTGATGTAACCGATCTTGTTCCACACCCACGAAGCGTCCGCGACGGTGGTGTAGTTCAAAAAGCCTTTCGGTTTGGCTGTGCCATCGCCGCTGACAAACGCGGTGCTTTCCTGTTCGGCGAACACGGTTTGCACTTCGCTTGCGAGCCAGGCTTCGGTATCGACCTGCGCGTCATCCAAGAGAACCTGCGTGGCGGCGGGCATGGCGTACAATTCCATCGCGGGGAAATCGATGGCCGAGAGCGACGGCGAGCCCGTTTCCGGGCGGTCGTCGGTTTCGGCGACCCAGCCGGTGGCGGCACCCGTTGTGGTGATCGGCTTGCGATAAACATTGCCGCCGATCTGACGCACGGTGGCGATGGAACGGATCGGCGAATAGCGCGTGAGCACGCGATCGATGGTCTGTTCGATCTCGGTCGGCACGATGTAGCCGCCATCGGCGGGGGAACCGGCGGACAGCGATTTCAGTTCGAGCGCTTCGAAGCCCGCGGCATCGCCTTTGCGCATATAACGGTCGAACGCGGTTTTGCGTTCGCGCGTGACGCGGTCGGGCGCGGATTTGAATTCGCCGCCGAGCGAGGGGCGGGAGGCGGCGAGCATCAGCTCGTCGAGCGCGCGCTTCTGTTCGTCGAGCGCGCGGTTGATGCGGTCGACCTTTTCATCGGTCACCACGTCGGTGCTTTTGCGCTCGATCTGGGTGAGGCGTTCGTCGTTGGATTCCTTGAACGCTTCGAAGGCGCGCAGGAAATCATCGAACGCTTCCTTGACCTCAAGGTTGTTGGCGTCCTTGGTTTCAAGGGACTTGGTTTCGAAATTCATACATTCTCCTGATTTGCGAGGCGTGCGCTGGCGCGGCGGATTTCGGCGGCGAGCGCAGACTTCGTTCCAATGGCCGTGACTTGACTTCCTTGCAGCAGCGGGAAGGTCACGACCGAGACTTCCCAAAGCTCGATGTCCAAAAGCGTGCGCAGGCCCGCGATCGCGTCGCGGCGCGCGCGCCTGGTGCGAAAGCCGATGGACAATCCGCTGAGCGCGCCTTCGCGAAGGAGCGCCTGAACTTCGCGGCCGCGCACCGTATCGGTGACGAGGCGGCCTTTGACATAGAGCCCGCGCGCGTCTTCGCGCATCTCTTCCCAGACGCCGATGGGTTCGTGCGCGAAATGCTGGTAGAGCATGCGCACTTTCTGAAGGCCCTGTTTCTTGAGCGAATAAGCGAAGGCGCCGGGAGCGACGACATCGCCCGCGCCATCGGGCACGCCGAAGAGCGAGGCGTAACCTTCGAACTGGTCGCGATTGAGCGATGTCAGCGACGCAGGCGCGCTGACATGCGCGAGGCGGCGCCTCGCGTGTTGCACTTTGACGGTCATGTTTTTCTATCTGTTGGCGCGATCGAGCTTGGCTTCGATGCGATCGAGCGTTTGCTTGATGGTGGTGACTTGTTCTTCGAGCACGGCGACACGCTCGATAGCGGCCTGATTGTTTGCGGCGGTCTTCTCCAGAACCGAAATCCGCTCGGCGGCGGACCCGGCCCAGAAGAGAGCCCCGGCGGTTTGCAACAAAAAAGCCGCCACAAGGGCGGCCGGAAGGCGGCGATCCAGCATGGGCTGGATCGATTCAGCTAGCATACTCATGTTCGTGTCTCAGTGATGTGCATCGGCAGCGGTGAGATAGAGGGTCTTTTCTGCGAACGCGAAATAGAGATGGAGTTGCTTTATCTCCATCAATCCGATGTCCATCTCCGATGTGCCGAAACAGCGGACAACTTTCAATCCCTGGTAATCCGCAGCCGTACTGCATTCGGCTTGCTGGGGATAAAGAAAGACATCCGGATTGCCGATTGTCAGGCCGCCCAAACCGAGCGATTTGAACATGTAGTGATAGCCGGACAACCTTCCCGTTCGGGAATCGGTTACCGGCATTAAACCCGGGGTCGATTCATCAATCCCAAAAATGCGTTTGGCCGTCAGCATTCCCATGGCGGAGCGCATACGATGCATATTGAAATCGACCGACAATTCTTTTCCATCGAGCTGCATCTTGAAGTTCGGGTGCCCGCTGTGATCGGTCGTGAACGGCAGGCTGGTATAGAAATCGGCCCAATACACGACCTTGCCCTTGCAATGGTCCCGGGAGAACAGATTCAACTTGTTGTTCCTGAAATCGAGATCGACATCGAACGTTGCAAGCAGATCAAGCGAAAGATCGCCAACCAATCCATCGGACACGCCCGGCGGACGGGGATACTTGGCGAACTGCACGTTCTTGCTATGGGCGCTTCCTATCGAAAATTCCGGCACCACGTAGATTGGCGTTGTGGAAGCCATAGCAGCCCCATAGGCCGTCGCATTGAGCATTTTTGCGACCGGAATGTGGTGAACGCTTCCAAACTCTTCGTAGAGGAAGGAGACCGGTGCGCTGACACTCAAAGACATCATCTGCTGGGAACCATCGATCGTTACGGGAACAACGACCCGCCCGTCGGAAAGCTGTTTCATATCGAGCGAGGCGATTTGGTGAAGCGCGCACTTTTCGTCGGCAAATGCAGAACTTGCGAAAAGTGCTGCAATCAACGCGATCAAAGTTTTCATCTGGGCCCCCCGACTTGGGTGTAGAGAATAACCGCTTCTCGCCCTGGTTGAAATGGGTATCATTCGGCGGTTGCCTTCTCCATCGGGGAATAGCCTGCCGCCACGCGTTTTTCGTTCAGCGTCAGGAAGCTGGCGTTGCCGATGCGGTCCCAGACGGTTTCGCGTTCCAATGCCAGGGCTTCCACGGCGTCGGCGTCGTAGCCGATGCGCAGGGTTTCGCCGAAGCGTGGGGTTAGCCAGCGAGTTAGATCCTGTGCGGTGCGGCTGACCAAGGGCAAAACTGTTTGGCGCCAGAAGGCCAGGTTTGCTTCGCGGTAGTTCGCATACGTGTTGTCGCCGGGGATTCCCAAGAGCATGGGTGGAACGCCGAAGGCCAATGCGATTTCTCTTGCGGCGTTGGCTCTTGTGTCGCCGAAATCCATGTCGGATGGGGTGTAGCTCATCGCGCGCCAATCGAGGCCGCCTTCGAGCACCATGGGGCGGCCGGCGTTGCTGGCACCCTGATAGGCGTTTTCGAGTTCGGTTTTCAGGCGTTGGAATTGGTCGTTGGTGAGGCTCGTGCCGTCGGGGCCCTTATATATAAGTGCGCCGGAAGGTCTCGCGGCGTTGTCGAGCAGGGCTTTGGTCCAGGCGGCACCGGCGTTGTGCACGTCTATCGCGGTGGCGGCGGCGCGGATGGGGGAATAGCCGTAGAGATCGTCCAGCGGATGAAACAAGCGCGCGTGCATGACCGGTAAGAAACCGTTGGCGTCGCGATGGATGCGCGTGGTGTGGCTATCGACGGTGTAATCGTAGGCTTGCGGCCAGCCGCGCGGGCCGGGGACGACTTTCACGCGGTCGGGGCGCAGCACGTGCAGTTCGCGGATTTCGCCGCGCAAGGTTGCGGCTTCCAAATAGGCATCGCCTGCGCATTGCAGGAAGGCGTACCAGCGTTCGAACAGGGCCGCGCCGCTGTCTTGCGGGTTGGGCGATGCGAGCAGGGTGAGCAGCGGGTGGGATTCCAGTTCGGTGGTGCCTTCGTAGAGGAGGAACGGGACGCTGGCGGCGCCTTCGGCGATCATGCGGACACAGCGGTAGGCGACCGCGTTTTGCATCACGCCTTCGCGGGCGAGCGTTGGGTAATCGCGCGCGGTCCAAGTGGCGGCGGTGCCTTGCATCAGCGCGAGGAATCCGGTCAGCGATTTTTGTTCCGGCGCGCGGGCGGCGCGGCGGGTGAGGAATTCGAACATTCTTTTTTCCTTAGAGTTTGCGAATGCGCGGTTCGGCGCGTTTGACGCCGAACAAATGCGTCAATGCCCAGACGAGTGCATCCATGCGATCCGGGCTTTTGCCTTCGCCGTCGTATTGACACATCTGGTCTTCAAGTTCGGCGAAATTGCCTGCGTGGTGGATTCGGTTTTGTTCGTACAACGCGGCGATGGGGGTTGCTCTTGTGACTTTGTCTCTTGTGGCGTGGACAAGGCGCACCGGCAGGTTTGGTGCGGCTTGCTGCAAAACGCTTTTCACCATTTCGCCGCCCTGGTTGGCTTCGGCGATGATGGTGTCGGCTTTCCAATGTTCGAACGTATCGGCCACGCGCGTGGCCCAGGCGTTGGGCGTTAGACCGCCGGCGGAAAGATCGCCGAGCACGTAGCCCGCTTCACTTTCCGCGCGGCCGGCGACAACGATGCCGCATTCATCGCCTTTCGACGACGCGGGCGGGTCCACGCCGATGACGACGCGGGTCAGCGCAAGCGGCGCGGGGGCGCGCGTTCGCTCGATCCAGTCGCGGCGCCAGAGCGCGGACTCGTTGTCTTCGATCAGTTCGGCATCCAGTTCCTGCCGCCCCAATCGTGTTCCTGCGTAACGGGCTTCCAGCATCGCCAGGAACCCGGGCGCGAGATTGGCTTCGTTCTCGCGTGTTGTGCTGTGCGTGCGGATCACGGTTTTGTCTTCCAATAATTTCTTCAGGGGCGCGATGTTGCGCGGGGTTGAGGTGAGGGCGAGGCGCGGATCGGTGCCGAGGCGCATCGACATCAACAGCATGTCGAGGGCGGATTCGGCGTTCGACCACTTCGCGTACTCATCGGCCCACACGGCATCGAATTGGTGGCCGCGGATGGAATCCGGTTCTTCGGCGCTGAGCACGGTTGCCATTGCGCCGCTCGGCCACAAGACGCGGTTGTTGGATGGTTCGTAGCGTGCGTGTGGGGCGACGCTGAGCAAACCGCTTTCGCCTTCGATCATCACGTGTCTTGCATCGTTGTGGGTTGCACCGATCAGGCCCACGCGGCGATAACGGCCGGAGCCGATGAGGCCCGCGATCCATTCCGCGCCCGCGCGGGTTTTGCCGCTGCCGCGGCCGCCGAGGAACAGCCAGATGCGCCAGTCGCCCGGTGGCGGCAGTTGCGCATCGCGGGCCCAGAACGGCCAATCGTGACAGAGGAATTCGGCTTCATCTTCACTTAGACTCGTCAGGAACGCTTGCCTTGTTGGTTCGTCCTGCGAATTGATCCAATCGGCTTTCAAGCGTCTTTCGAGCATTGGTTTTCTTGACTTTCTTCTCGCGCGCCAGTTCGCGGTCGCGTTCGAGGCTGGCGAGTTCCTTGAGTGTGCGTTGCAATGAGGCGAGCGAGCGCGTGTTTTGCAGGCGCTCGCCAGCGTTAACCTGTTCCGGCTTCTGGTTTTCGATCTGAAGCAGTTGGCGATTGAGTTCACTGAAAAGTCTTTTGACCATGAGGTCCATCCAATCGGATTCGATGTCGTCTAGGGTGATCGTCCAGAGTTTTTCCAGCGCGGCGACGATGACCGCATTGCTGCGATGTCCGGGCGAACAGTCTTGCGACGGCATTTCGGGTTTCTCCAAAAACAAAAAAACCGGCGCGCTCTTTCAAGCGTCCGGCGACAAGGCATGTGGAAGCGTTTGCGAACCGTCAAACCGACAGCGGTTTTCCGGCGTGCATCGCTTCGTTCGCAATTGTTGGGATTTAAATAGCATGCACGGAGGAGCGTTGCGCTGCAAGTACCGATTTCATTTTTTTGCGATGAGAGCGAAGAAAAAAACAGCGTAACGCTGAGGGGGGTTAAACGATTGAAAAAAAACAAAGTGGGGTGATGCAATTGTGTGGGTGAAGCTATCGAACGGAAGATGTTGATCGTTCATCTTCGTTCATGTTGGAGAAAAATTTTTGAGAAAAGGATTTTTGCGTCGTTCGAACGGGCGAATTTGCTTTGGGTGATTCACAGATTGCTCCCTCTCCCCCACAATTGGGGGAGAGGGTTGGGGTGAGGGGGTGTCTGCGCACGCACGAACGCTCGAGATTGTTGCGCCGCTGGCATAGGTTCTGGAACACATTGCATTGTGGAGACGCCCCCTCACCCTACCCTCTCCCCCAAAGGGGGCGAGGGAAGATATTTTTCTAACATCACGCTATCTTCGCCGCTCGTGCCGGGGACTGTTCATGAGCGAAGCGCAGACGCTGCATCACCATATAAGAAGAATGACCGGGCGCGATCCGCATGAGGCGCATCGGGTGGCGACGCCGCTGGAGTTGTTGTTCGATCTGACCTTTGCCACCAGTTTCAGCCTGGGCGCCGCGCAATTTGCCCATGTGTTGGCGGCGGGGCATTTCTCTGCGGCGATATTGGGTTTTGGGTTTGCGAGTTTTGCCATCTGCTGGGCGTGGATCAATTTTTCCTGGTTCTCTTCGGCTTACGATACGGACGACTGGATCTTCCGCATCATCACCATGGTGCAGATGACCGGTGTGCTGGTGCTGGCCATCGGGTTGCCGCGCATGTTCGCGTCCATCGAGCACGGGCCGCATCTCGACAACGGGGTGATGGCGCTGGGTTATGTGATCATGCGCGTGGCGATGGTGTTTCAATGGCTGCGCGCGGCGGGCCAAGACCCCGCGCGGCGGCGGGTGTGCCTGACCTATGTGGTGACCATTGCGGTGGCGCAACTTGGCTGGGTGGCGCTGATCTTTCTGGATCTGTCGGTGAGCTGGGCGGTTTTCTATAGCGTCATCCTGGCGCTGCTCGAATTGACGGGGCCTTACATTGCCGAACAGAAGGATGGCGGCACGCCCTGGCATCCGCACCATATCGCGGAACGTTACAGCCTGTTTGCGATCATCGCGCTGGGCGAAGGGATTGTGGGCACGGTGGCCACATTGACCGCGGTGGTGGACGAGCGCGGCTGGACGATGGATGCCGCGCTCGTGTGCATCGCAGGCACCGGGCTCACCTTCGGGATGTGGTGGGTTTATTACATGCTGCCGTCGGGGGATATTCTGCATGTGCATCGCAAGCGTTCGTTCATCTGGGGTTATGGCCAGATCATTCCCATCGCTGCGATCCTGGCGACCGGGGCGGGATTGCATGTGGCGGCGTATTTCATCGAGCATGAGGCCCATATCACGGCACTTCAGACCGTGTTGTGTGTCGCGGTTCCGGTGGGTGTGTTCCTGGGTTCGGTGTACGCGCTTTATTATCACCTGGTGCGGCAGTTCGATGTGCTGCATGTCTGGTTGTTGAGCGGAACGGTGCTTGTGGTGGCGCTGGCGATTGGGGCGGCGGTTGCGAATGTGGACATGGCGGTTTGCCTGATCGTGCTGACGCTGGCGCCGGCAGTGACGGTGGTGGGATATGAAGTGAGCGGATATCGCCATCAGTTCGAGGCGCTGGCGAAGGAAGATGTCATGCTGGAACGCTGAACGTTAACGAATGGGACTAGTTCTTGCGCCATTCGTTTTGTGCAAGCAGCCCCACCCGCCATCGCGCTAACGCGCGCTGTCGACCTCCCCGCTTGGGGGAGGTAAGAGAGATGTGCGCCTTGAATGCGCCGCAAAGTTCCGGGAATGAAGGCTTATGCCAAAGTCGAGTATGAAGAAGTCCCTGCGGGCGTTTTGGGCGCGGTGGCGCGGGGTTGCGATCAAGACGGGTCTTGTGGCGGCGGTGCTCGCGTTTGTTGTGGGCGGGTTTCTTTATGCGCTGCCTTCCATCGTTGCCTCGTTCGCGCCGAAGCTCGATCTTTCCCGCGATCTTTATGCGGTGAACCGGCCCGCGGCGTTCACATTCCTCGATGCGGAAGGGCGCGAGGTGGGCCATCGCGGCGCGATTGTGGGCGAGCGGCTGACGCTGGAACAGATGCCGGCTTATCTTCCCGCCGCGTTCATCGCGATGGAGGACCGGCGGTTCTATGACCATCGCGGGTTCGATGTGCGCGGGCTGGTGCGCGCGGCCTGGGTGAACTGGCATGCGGGGCATGTGGTGCAGGGTGGTTCCACGATCACGCAGCAATTGGCGAAGATTTTGTTTCTGACCTCGGACCGCACTTATTCGCGCAAGTTCAACGAGGTGCTGGATGCGGCGGCCATCGAGCGCGATCTTTCGAAGAAGCAGATCCTCGAACTTTATTTGAATCGGATCTATCTGGGATCGGGCGCGTATGGCGTGGATGGCGCAGCGCGGGTTTATTTCGGCAAGTCGGCGCATGATCTGACGCTTTCGGAAGCCGCCATGCTTGCGACGTTGACGCGCGCGCCTTCCGCATTTTCGCCGCGGCGCGATCTGGCGGCGGCGCAGACGCGCACACGCGATGTGCTGGCGGCGATGGTTCAGACCGATGCGATCACCAAGAAGGACGCGAAGTTTGCACGGGCGCATCCCGCCGTGATCGTGGACCGCACGGCGCAGGAGGCGCGGAATTATTATCTCGACACGGCGGCGGAAGAAGCAAAGAAGCTGGCGACGATTGCGGGCGAATTGCCGGGCGAGGATTTGATCGTTCGCACCACGCTGGAGCCGAAGCTTCAAGAGACCGCGCGCAAGGCGCTGCTGCGCAACCTAAAGAAAGACGGCAAACGGCTGCATGTGCGCGAGGGCGCGATCGTGATCATGAAGCCGGATGGCGCGGTGGTGGCGCTGATCGGCGGGCGCGATTATGACGAGAGCGTGTTCAATCGCGCGACGCAGGCCAAGCGCCAGCCGGGGTCTGCGTTCAAACCGTTCGTTTATCTGGCGGCGGTGGAAAACGGGATCAGCCCGTGGGACACGCGCGATGACGGGCCGGTGGATATCGACGGCTGGCAGCCGACGAATTACGGCCATCGCGAATATGGCACGGTGACGCTGACGCAGGCGCTTGCCCATTCCATCAACACGGTGACCGCCGGGCTGGCGCAGGAAGTTGGCATCAAGACGGTGATCAAGACGGCGCGCGATGCGGGCATCACCTCGCCGCTCGAAGCCAATGCATCGCTCGCGCTCGGCACCAGCGAAGTGACGCCGCTGGAACTGGCGTCGGCCTATGCGACGTTCGCTTCCGGCGGGTTGAAGGCCGATCCTTATTTCGTGACCGAGGTCGAGGATCAGCGCGGGCACATTTATTATAGCCGCAGCAACAAACAGCCGGTGCGCGTGATCCCCGAGGATGCGAACAAGGATCTCACCGCGATGCTTTATGACGTGGTGATCGAGGGCACGGGCAATGCGGCGCGCCTGCCGGACCGGGAGGCCGCGGGCAAGACCGGCACCACGCAGGATTATCACGACGCGTGGTTCGTGGGCTTCACCGCCGATTACGTGACCGGGGTTTGGGTGGGCAACGACGATTCCAAGCCCATGCGCAATGTTACCGGGGGATTGTTGCCCGCGCACATTTGGAAAGATGTTATGGTTGTGGCAGAAAAAGGCCTGCCCGCGAAACCGCTTTCGAAATCGGAACCGCAGGCGCCGGAAGACGTGGATGAGGATTCACCCTATGCCGGAAGCGACGCGGCCCCTGGCTATCGCGGCGACGACGAAAGCGAGCCGTCATCGGGCGCGCGCGCGGAGAACCATCACCGCTCGTTTCTGGATTGGTTGTTTGGGCGCGATGAAGACGATCAACATGCGAGCCGGCCGCGAAGGGATCGCGGGGAATATGCGCCGCATGCGGATGAGCCACCGGCGGATGATGGAAATTGAACATCGTTGTCATTCCCGGCCGAGCGATCGAAGATCGCGAGGGGAAGGGAACCCAGGTGTTCAACACCGATCTGTTTTCAACGCCTGGGTCCCCTTCCCTCGCTCCGCTTCGCTGCGCTCGCCGGGGATGACAAATTTGGGTTACGATAAACATTGATGCGCCTCGTCCTGAACATCCTTGCTGTTCTTATTCTCGGCACCGCGCTCGGTCTTGCCGCGACGTGGCTGGTTGTTTCGCGGTTGGGGTTCGGTTCGGTTTCGGATGGACCTTGGCGGACGAGTTTGCTCGTCGGCAGCGCGCAGAGCGGGCCTTACCTGCGCGCGAATGTGGCGCGGCATGGGTTGCTGGCGCTCGCGCGCGGCGAGACGATGTATTACACCGCCGATCACGACAGCGGCGGGGAATGGCTGGACGGCAATTGCATCTATCGCATCGAGGGGCGCGAGCCGAGCGCGCGGTGGTGGAGCATCACCGCTTACGGGCCCGACGATTACCTGATGAAGAACAAATACAATATGTGGTCGATTTCGGGTGAGACGGTGCAATTGCGATCCGACTCCACGTTTGCGATCACCGCTTCGAAACATCGCGCGCCGACCAACTGGATTCCCGTCACGCAGGGGCGGTTTTCGCTGACGTTGCGGCTTTACAATCCCGGTGCGGGGGTGGTGGACGATCCGGCGAACGCGATGGTGCCCAAGATCCGCCGCGTGGTGTGCGTGTCATGAAGAAGCTGCTGCTCTTTATCGTGGGCGTGCTGGCGGTGGCGGGCGTGGTGCACTACGTCACGCTGATCCAGACGCCGGGCTTCATCATGAAGCGCGTGATGATGAAGATGGGCGAGGAAAACACCATCCATCACCAGGACAAGGTGACGGCGGATTCGCGCGGCGTCGTGCGGCCTTCGCCCGATCTGCTCTATTCGGTGTGCCCGTTCGATTTGACCAATGGGGCGCTGCATGTGACGGCGCCGGTACCGCCGGGGACATATTGGTCGGTTTCGCTGTTCGACGAACAGACCAACAATTTCTATGTGAAAAACGACAAGCAGGCGAAGGGTTCTGTCGATCTCTTGGTCACGCTGCCGATGGCCGATGTGAAACGGCCGAGCGGGGCGACGGAAGTTCTTTCGCCGACGGCCAAGGGGCTGGTGCTGTTTCGCACGCTGATCAACGACGAAAAGAATTTCGCGGCCATCGATGCGGTGCGGCGCAAGGCCAACTGCGTCTTCATCCGCTCACGCGCATCATGAAGAGCGGCGTCTGGCCGGTGGCGATGAGGGCGGCATCGATGCGGTCTATCAGGCGATACGGATCGATCGGCTTGAGGCAGAGGGCGGAGAAGCCGAGTTTCTTGTAGGCGATCTCGGGAAGGCCGGTGATGTTTTCCGTCACCGCGATCACCGGTGCGCTGTAGCCCCTGCGGCCCGACAGGCGGATCTTGTTGAGCGTTTCGAAGCCGTCGCCCGCCTTCACGTTCATATCCAGCAGCACCACGTCGATCATCAGTGTACGGAACAGTTTCACCGCCTGCGGGCCGCATTCGGCGAAAATGGAATTGGCGTTGACGAGCTGGCAGCAGGCATCGACCGTGCGCTGGTGCCCGGCCTCTTCGGCCAGGCTGAGGATTTGCAGCGGTTGGGAGCGGCGGATCAGGCGGCTCATGGGACTACAACTTTAGATTGCAATCCGGAAAATATACACGCGGTTGTTAAAGAGCGGTTTCCGAGCGGGCCCGGGCCGGGCACAATGGGGCGGTTCGAGGGGAAAAGGCCATGCGATTTAGGGTGTTACTGCTGGCGGCGGCGCTGGCGCTGACGGGGTGCGGGCAAGACGCCAAGCCCCAAGGCGGGCCCATCAAGATCACCTTCGTCACCGATTGGAAGGCGCAGGCCGAGCATGGCGGGTTTTATGAGGCGCAGGCGCTGGGCCTCTACAAACGCCGCGGGCTCGAGGTGAAAATCCTCGAAGGGGGGCCGAGCGTGAATGTGCCCCAGATGCTGGCGGGGGGTGCTGCGGATTTCGGCATCGGCTCGAACGCGCTGATCGCGATGAACCTGGCGCGCGAGCACACCGGCATCAAGGCGGTGATGGCGGTGTTTCAGAAAGATCCGCAGGTGCTGATCACCCATCCGCGCGGCGATGTGAAGACGCTGGCCGACATGAAGGGCAAGCCGATCATGATTTCGGATGCCTCCACCGCTGCCTTCTGGCCGTGGCTGAAGGCGAAGTTCGGGTTCGAGGATTCGCAGATCCGCAAATACACCTTCAACCTTGCGCCGTTCGTGAGCGATCCGAAGGCGATACAGGAAGGCTATCTTTCGAGCGAGCCTTACACGGTGGAAAAACAGGCGGGGTTCACGCCGCAGGTGTTTCTGCTCGCCGATTACGGCTATCCGGGTTACGCGAATATGGTTTTGGTGCCGCAGAAGTGGATCAAGGAAAATCCCAAAGCGGTGCAGGCGTTCGTGGATGCGACGCGCGAGGGCTGGCGGCAATATCTGTTCGGCGATCCACGGCCTGCCAACACAATCATCAAACGCGACAATCCGGAAATGACGGACGATGTGATCGCGCAGGCGCGCGAAAAGCTGAAGCATTATGAGATCGTGACGGGCGGCGACGCGGCCAAGGGCGGCATCGGCGCGATGAGCGATGCGGGGTGGAAACGGTTCTTCGACACGATGAGCGGCGCGGGCGTTTACGACAAAACGGTCGATTGGCGCAGCGCTTACGATCTTCAATTCGTCACAGCGAAGGCAAAGCCTTAGACCGGATATGAGCACGCTTGTCGCCCTTCAAAGTTTGAGCAAGACGTTTGCCAACGGCGTTGCCGCGCTTGGGCCTGTCGATCTTTCGATTGCGGATGGGGAGTTCGTTTCGCTTGTGGGGCCGAGCGGGTGTGGAAAATCGACGGCGCTGCGGGCGATTGCGGGGTTGATTTCGCCCAGCGCGGGCCAAGTGGAATTTCCGCATGGCAGGCCCGAGGTTGGGTTTGTGTTTCAGGAGCCGACGCTGATGCCGTGGGCGACGGCGTTGGAGAATGCGCGGTTGCCGCTGGATCTTTGCGGGGTTGCGCGTGCCGACGCCGATACGCGGGCGCGCGAGCAATTGAAGCGGCTGGGGTTGGGCGGATTTGAGAATGCTTATCCGCGCGAGCTTTCCGGCGGGATGAAGATGCGAGTTTCGATTGCGCGGGCGCTGGTGGCACAACCGAAACTGCTGCTGCTGGACGAACCGTTTGCGGCGCTGGACGAGCAGACGCGCGGGGAATTGAACGACGATTTGATCCGGTTGTGGCATGGCGCGGGCGGCGAACGGATCACCATTGTGTTCGTGACGCATTCGGTTTCGGAGAGCGCGTATCTTTCGACGCGGGTGGTGGTGATGAGCCCGCGGCCCGGGCGGATTGTGGACGACATCGCGATGGCGCGCGTGCCCGAGCCGGATGCGGGCTATCGGTTTACCGCGGAATTCACTGCGTCCGCCAAACGGATTTCGGCTTCGTTGCAGCATGCGATCAGGGCTGCGGCATGACGCGGTTTGCGCGCATTCTGGTGCCGGTGCTGGTGGGCGTTCTGGTGCTCGCGGCGTGGGAAATTTCTGTGAAGGCATTCGATGTTTCGCCCATTGTGCTGCCGGCGCCGAGCGGAATCTGGGGTGCGTTTGTTGAGCACTTCGCGCAGTTGATGAGTGCGTTGTGGACGACGTTGCGCATTTCGCTGATGGCGTTTGTTTTGGCGGTGGTGGGCGGGGTGGCACTGGCGGTGCTGTTCAGCCAGAGCCGGGTGATCGAGACCGCGCTTTATCCTTACGCGGTGATCTTGCAGGTGACGCCGGTGGTGGCGATTGCGCCGATCGTGACGATCTGGATCGGGTACGAGCGGATCGATCTGGTGCTGCTGGTTCTGGCGGTGATCGTGGCGTTCTTTCCGATCCTGGCGAACACCACGTTGGGATTGCGCTCTGCCGATCACAATCTGATCGATCTGTTCCGGCTTTATGGTGCGTCGCGCTGGCAGATTTTGTGGAAGCTGCAATTGCCGACTGCCCTGCCCTATCTGCTCGGCGCGATGAAGGTTTCGGGGGGGCTCGCGCTGATCGGCGTGGTGGTGGCGGAGTTTGCGGCAGGATCGGGAACCGCCACGGGACTTGCGTGGACGATCACGCTTGCCACGCGCGAGTTGCACATTGCCACAGCGTTTGCGGCGTTGGCGTTGCTATCGCTGTTGGGGATTGTGATTTTCTTTGCGCTTGCGGCGCTGGAATGGGCGCTGCTGCATCGCTGGCATGAGAGCGCGGTGCGCAAAGAGATTTAGCTGATCGACACCCCGATCAAATGGCCGATGCCGAAGGTGATGGCGGCGGCGAGATAGCCGATGAAGAGTTGGCGGGCGGCGGTGAAGAAGACGTTGCGGCCGGTGAAGAGGGACGTGATGGCGCCGGATAAGGCGAGCGCCAGACCGGACAGTGCGATGCTTGCGTAGACCGCGATGTTGCCTGATGTGAAGAAGAATGGGGCGACCGGAACGATGGCGCCCATCGCGAACAGTGCGAAAGAAGAGAACGCGGCGGCAGTGGCCGAACCGCCGAGGCCTTCGGGATCGACGCCGAGTTCTTCGCGCACCAAGGTGTCGAGCGCCACATCCTTGTTGGAAAAGACTTTGGCGGCGAGCGATTTGGCGGTGGATTCGCTCAGGCCCTTCGATTGATAGATGAGTTCGAGTTCTTCGCGTTCGAGTTCGGGCGCGGCGAGCAATTCTTCGCGTTCGGTTTCGATCTGACGGGTGGCGAGTTCGCGCGAGGAGCTGACCGACAGCCATTCGCCCATCGCCATCGAACACGCCCCGGCAACGAGGCCCGCAAGGCCGGTGAGCAAAATGGTGTGCGAATTGGCGGCGCCGCCCGCCACGCCCATCACGAGGCTCATGTTGGAGACCAGGCCATCGTTTGCGCCGAGCACCGCTGCGCGCAACGCATTGCCGCCGCCGCCGCGATGGCGGCCTTCGAGTTGGGCGAGCGTTTGGCCCGGCAAGCCGCCTTCGCTTTGCGCGACGGCCTGAATGATGCGGGCGTGGCTGCGTTCGTCGTTGGGCAATCCTGCCGCTACGGCTTCGGGCTGGTTGTCGTAATGCGCGATGTCGTGGGCTTCGGCGTTGGCGACGATGGGGAGCATGGTCGATGCGCCGAGGCGGCGGCTGAGCCAGGCGGTGAGTTTGGCGCGCGTGGACGGGCGCAGGTTCGGTTTCTCGCCCAGCTTTTCGAGCGCCTTGGTCCAGAATTCGGCGTGGGCGCGTTCGACCTGTGCGAGGCGGCGATAGACGGCGGAAAGTTTTTCGTCTTTTTCGGATTGGGCGAGGGCTTCGTAGAGGGCGATGCCATCGATCTCGCCTTGCAGGTTTTCGCGGTAACGGCGCGCGTCGTTATTGGCCACGGAATGCCCTGCCCCTCTGCCCAGACTTCTCGGCGACAGCTTAGCTGGAGGGATTGCCCGATTTGAGCGCTCTCAGCGTAGCGATGTGGCGCCAACCCACGATAATCAGTCCGATCAAGGCACCTAAACTGCCCCCAAAGAGGAGGCCGCCGAAATACCCGCCCGCCAACAATAGCAATTGAAGGTCATTCGAGCACAACAGTTCCGTCAGGGCCTTGGCTGCGAACAGTCCGAATACAGACGCAAGAACCGACAGGACCGTGGCACC
>Ga0265327_10000807_pt1 | contig 47731 bp, 38 predicted proteins | sample 41621metaG_FD_202089 | JGI IMG/M metagenome (GOLD analysis project Ga0265327, IMG submission 202089) | Rhizosphere microbial communities from Carex aquatilis grown in University of Washington, Seatle, WA, United States - 4-16-21 metaG | ecosystem: Host-associated > Plants > Roots > Rhizosphere... | reverse complement strand
GACCCGAGGAAACCTCGGGTCCGACGTCTACTTCCGGGCAGGAGCGGCAGGTCAGAACCAGTCGACCTGCGCCTCGACGGTGGTGCGGTCCAGGCTGGCCAGCAGGTCCAGCTGAGTCGTCACCTTCGGCAGCTCGTAACGGAAGAAGTACTGCGCGGCAGCACGTTTCCCGTCGTAGAAGTTGCCGGTGTTACCGCCGGCGGCATTGAGCTGTTCCAGCCAGATCCAGGCCATCACGATGTGGCCGGCGGCCTCCAGGTAAGCGGTCGAGTTCGCCAGGGTGGTCTCGGCGTCGCCGGCTGCCCACAGTGTCGCGGTGACCTCGGCCAGACGCTCAGTCTGCGCCTGCAGTTCGCGGGCGTAGCCGGCAGTGGCCTCCGACTGCAGTGCGGTCTGAACGGTTTCGCCGATCCGCTGCTGCAGCAGCTTCAGGCCGGCGCCGTCCTGCATGACCACCTTGCGGCCGAGCAGGTCGATGCCGTGGATGCCGTGCGTGCCTTCGTGAATGGCGTTCAGGCGGTTGTCGCGGTACTGCTGCTCGACGTCGTATTCGGTCGTGTAGCCGTAGCCGCCGTGAATCTGGATGCCGAGGTTGTTGGCTTCCAGGCACCACTGCGACGGCCAGCTCTTGGCGATCGGGGTGAGGACCTCGAGCATCAGCTCGGCCTCGTCGCGCTCGGCGCCGGTGAGGATCTTGATCTGGTCGACCAGCCGTGCGCAGTACAGGCCGAGCGCCAACGCGCCTTCCACGTAAGACTTCTGGGCCAGCAGCATGCGCTTGACGTCGGCGTGCTCGATGATCGGAACCTGCGCGCGGGACGGGTCCTTGTCGCCCACCGGACGGCCCTGGGTGCGCACCTTGGCGTACTCCAGCGACGTGAGGTAACCGGCGTAGCCGATGGCGGTGGCCATGGAGCCGACGGCGACACGGGCCTCGTTCATCATGTGGAACATGTAGGCCAGACCGCGGTGCTCCTCGCCCACGAGGTAGCCGACCGCACCGGCCTCAGCGGCGGGCTGGTGGCTGCCGTCACCGAAGTTCAGCAGGGCGTTGGTGGTGCCGTGGTTGCCCATCTTGTGGTTGAGGCTGACGAGCGCGACATCGTTGCGGGTGCCGTCGGTCAGGAACTTCGGCACGACGAACAGCGAGATGCCCTTCACCCCGGGGCCGCCGCCGGGCACCTTGGCCAAGACCAGGTGGACGATGTTCTCGGACAGTTCGTGGTCGCCACCGGTGATCCACATCTTGGTGCCGGTCACCCGGTAGGTGCCGTCGGCGGCCTTGACGGCCTTGGTGCTGATGTCGGCGAGCGAGGAGCCGGCATCCGGCTCCGAGAGGCACATGGTGCCGAAGTAGCGACCCTCGAGCATCGGGCGCACCCAGGTGTCGATCTGCTCTTCGGTGCCGTACTCGGTCAGCAGGTTGGCATTGCCGACGGTGAGGAACGCGTACGAGAAGGTGGCGGGGTTCGCGGCGCGGAAGAACGCGGCCGAGGACTGCGCAACCACGTTGGGCAGCTGCATGCCGCCGACGCGCTCGTCGAACGAGCTGGCCATCAGGCCCGCCCCGTTGAAGTCGTCCAGGGCCTGCTTGATCTCGTCGATCAGCACCACGCGGCCGTTCTCGTCGACGGACGGCGGGTTGTGGTCGGCCTTCTTGTTGTGCGGCGCGAAGCGCTTGGTCGCGATATCGGCGCTCAGATCGAGGACGGCGTCGAAGGTATCCCGCGAATGCTCGGCGAAGTGCTCATGCTTGGTGAGCTCGACGACATCGAGCCACTCGTACAGCAAGAAGTCCAGGTCGCGCCGAGACATGAATTCAGTCACTGGGTTCTACCTTCCAATGCAGCCAGACATTAGCAGTCGCTCATTTCATAAGCGATTGCTAATATCGCCTATCGGCCAGGCCCATGTCAACTGTGTGTACGATCACGTGCACATGAAGACCGACCGGACGACCGATTCGGCCGCAGCCGAACGCATCCGGCGCGCGGCCATCGAGGCGTTCGCCGAGTCCGGTTACGGCGGCACCTCCACCCGCCAGATCGCCAAACGACTCAACATGAGCGCGACGGCCATGTACCCGCACTACCGGTCGAAAGAAGAGCTCCTCTACGCCATCGCACTGGAGGGCCACGGCAGCTTGCTGGCGACGCTGCGCGCCACCGACGACGCCACCGCGCCGAGTGCCGAGCGCTTCCACACGGTCGTCGCGGCATTCGCCACCTGGCACGCCGAGAACAGCAAGCAGGCCAGGGTCGTGCAGTACGAACTGCACGGCCTCACGCCGGCCCACTACCGCACCATCGCCCCGCTGCGGCACCAGGTCACGGCCGTGCTCGCCAACATCATCGAAAGCGGTATGGCGACAGGCGAATTCCACGTCGACAACCTTGACGATGTCGTCATGGCGATCTCGTCGCTGTGTGTCGACGTCTGCCGGTGGTTCCCCTCGCGCACCCACCGCGATCCCCACAAATTGGGCGAAATCTATGCCCAGGTCGCGGCCCGCCTGGTGCGCTGACGACCGTCCCTCCCCGCCTGCCGAATGACCCTAGGGCACCCGGTTTTTCGGCCTCTACCTGCCGTAACCGGTCGGTGACCCGCTGCCGTCGTGATGTACTTGCTGCCGACGACAGGAGGCCCGATGGTCAACCCTCCGCTGGAGGACCGCAATGAGGTCGTGACGGCGGCCGACGATGGCCCGACCGGCCCGTCCACCCCTGACACCGCACCGGTGCCCGAGGTCCGGTTGCGGCGCGTGCGCGGCAGATTCAGCATCCAGTCGAAGCTCATCGCGATGCTGCTCGGGGCCAGCATCGTGTCGGCTGCCGTGGTGGGATTCATCGGCTACCAAACCGGGCAGGCTTCGTTGCGCAACGCGGCCTTCGACCGGCTCACGCAGGTACGCGAGACCCAGTCCCGGCAATTCGTTGTTCAGGTCTCCACGCTGAAGAAGGCTCTTCTCGTCTATACCAGCGGACCGGCGATGGGTGAAGCGGTACAGGCGTTCGGCGCCGGCTTCAACGAATTGACCAATGCCCCAATCGATCCCGCTCAACAGCAGAGCATCGTCAGCTACTACAACAACGAACTCATCAACCCGATCGAGCGGGCGACGGGCGCCAAACTCAATCTCGATGTGCTGTTGCCGTCGTCCAACGCGGCTCGGTATCTGCAGGCCCGCTACACCGTTGCCGCCGCACGGCCCGACGGGCCGGTTCCCGGCCCTGACCCCAGCGCGTGGGCGGCCGCCGCCAACCGCTACGACCAGTTCTTCGAGAAGATCGTGAGCCTGTTCGGCTACGGCGACGCGCTGCTGATCGACCCGGCAGGCAACGTCGTCTACTCGGCGAAAAAGCGTGCCGACCTGGGCACCAACGTCTTGTCCGGGCCGTACGAGCAGGGCAATCTGCACGAGGCCTACGCGAAGGCCATGGGCGCCGATCGGGTCGACTATGTCTCGGTCACCGACTTTCAGACCTATCACCCGGCCGGCGACCATCCCGTCGCGTGGATGGGCGCGCCCGTGGTGGCGGGCGGCCGCACGGTCGGCGTGCTGGCACTGCAGCTACCGATCACCGGCATCAACGCACTGATGACCTTCAACGGGAAGTGGCAGGAGAACGGCCTCGGCGCCACCGGCGAAACCTACCTCGCCGGTGCCGACGACCTCATGCGGTCGAATTCGCGCCTGTTCGTCGAGAACAAACAGAAATACCAGCGCGATGTCACCGCGGCCGGAACGCCGGCCGAATTGGCCGAGCGGGCGGTGCGCCTCGGCGGCACGACCCTGGTGCAGCCCGTCGGCGGGGACGCCACCCGAGCGGCGCAACGCGGCCAGACCGGCGCGCGGATCACCACCGATTACCTCGGCCAGGAAACCCTGCAGTCGTACGCGCCGGTGACCGTGGGTCCCGACGTGACATGGACGATCGTCGCCAAGATCGACACCGCCGAAGCGTTTGCGCCCGAATGGGTCTTCACCAGAACCATGGGTGTCGCGGTGACGGCCATCGTCATCCTGGACTGCCTGGCGGCCATGGCCCTGGCGCAGTTGTTCGTACGACCCATCCGCCGACTCGAGGCCGGCGCACAGAAGGTCAGCCGGGGCGAGTACGACGACGTGATCCCGGCGCGCACCCGGGACGAATTCGGTGATCTCACAAAGACTTTCAACGACATGAGCCGGCTACTGGGCATCAAAGACGATCTACTGCGCCGCGAACGCCAGGAGAATGCGCAGTTGCTGCGGTCACTGATGCCCGAGGCGGTCGCCGAACGGTATCGCCAGGGCGAGGAGACAATCAGCGAGAGCCATCAGGACGTCGCCGTGGTGTTCGCCGATATCGACGGTCTGGACACCCTCGCCGGCGAGCTGCCGTCCGACGAATTCCTCAGTGTGGTCAACGAATTGGTCCGCCAGTTCGACGACGCCGCGGCACGCAACGGCGTGGAGCCCATGCGCATCCTGCGCAACGGCTACACCGCCAGTTGCGGCCTGAATGTGCCGCGACTGGACAACGTCGAGCGGACCGTGGCGTTCGCCATCGAGATGCAACGCATCGTGGCCCGCCTCAACGCCGAGGACGATCTGCAGCTCGGCTTCCGGGCCGGTATCGACACCGGCCAGGTCACCAGCGGCCTGGTGGGCAGCACCACGATGATCTACGACATGTGGGGCAGCGCGGTCGACCTCGCGTACCAGATCCAGGCCGGTGGCGGCGAACCCGGCATCTACATCACGTCGCGGGTGCGCGACGCCGTCCATGACACTCATCGGTTCACCCAGGCGGGGCAGTTCACCGTCGGTGACGCGGAGGAGCCGGTCTGGCGGCTGGTGGGACGGCGGTGACCATGTACACGTCGGGGCCATCGTGGTTCTTGTGGGTCGCCGTCATCGCCATCGGCCTGCCGGCCAGCCTGATCGTGCTCACCGAATGGCGCCGGTCCCTGTTGCGCCGGAACAGTCCGCTGGCGGCGCCCGTCGGACTCTTGCGCACCTACGTGCTGCCCGTCGTGGCAGTGCTTTTCCTGTTGCTGAAGGTGGCCGTCGTCCCCGCGCGCGACATGCCCATCCGGATCGTGGCCACCGTGTTGGTGTTCCTGACACTGCTGCTGGTGTTGTCCGGCCTGAGCAACACCATGTTCGCGAACGCCCCAGAGACGTCGTGGCGGAGCCGGATGCCGCGGATCTTCGTCGACGTGGCCCGCATGGTGCTGATCATCCTGGGGCTGGCGGTGATATCCCGCTACATCTGGGGCGCCAACGTCAAGGGCGTGTTCACCGCGGTCGGCGTGAGCTCGGTGGTCATCGGTCTCATGCTCCAGCACTCCGTCGGCCAGATCGTGTCCGGTTTGTTCATGCTGTTCGAGCAGCCGTTTCGCATGGGCGACTGGCTGGACACCTCGGCGGCCCGCGGCCGCGTCGTCGAGGTGAACTGGCGGGCAGTCCATATCGAATCCAGCACCGGTGTGCAGATCACCCCCAACTCGGTACTGGCCGGCACGTCCTTCACCAATCTGAGCCGGCTGGCCACCTCGCACACCACCGTCACCACCACGTTCGCCGCGACGGATTCACCCGACCAGGTTTGTGCGACCCTCACCCGGATCGCCACCAACCTGCCGCACCGCGGCGACGGCGTCGAGCCGTCGACGGTCCCCATCGGCGATCACAAGTACCGCACCACCATCGGCCTGAAGTCCCCCGGTGACGACGACGCCGTGCAGTCGACGTTCCTGCGCTGGGCCTGGTACGCCGCCCGGCGCGACAAACTCCATCTCGACGGCGTCGCCGACGACTACTCCACACCGAAACGTCTCGAGGAGGCGCTCGACGAAGTCGCCGCACCGGCATTGCGGCTGAGCCAGAGCGACCAGCAGGCCCTGGTGCCCTACGCACGCCTGATCCGTTACGGCACAGGCGAACTCATTCATGCGCCCGGTGAGGTTCCGAAGACCGTCACGGTGCTGGTCGCCGGGCGGGTCCGGCTGACGGTGCCCGCGCCCGACGGGTCCGTCACCGCGGTTCGCAGCCTCGACAAGGGGGCGCTCCTCGGCGTTGCCGCGTTCACCCACCAGGCCAACCTGGCGTACGCACACGCCCTCGACGAAGTCGTGCTGCTGCAGATCGAACACGACGAGATTCAGCGGCTGCTGTCCGACCGCCCGCTGCTGTCCCGGGAATTCGGCCGCCTCATCGACGAACGTCGGACCGAGGTGCAGTCCGCGCGCACCGCGGCGAAGAAGGCGATCCGGGCTGCTGCCGGTCAAGACATCGTGCCCACAGTCGTGGCCCCTGGCTCTCACGGAGCGGCACCCCGTTAGCTTGCGGCCACGCTCAACTCCCCGGCCAGCTCGCGCCGCAGCACCTTGCCCGTCGGCGAGGTCGGCAATTCGTCGCGGAACACCACGCGGTCGGGCGTCCGGGAACCGCGCAGTGCCGCCCGCACGTACTCGCGTAGGGCCTCCGGGTCAGGTGAGGTATCCGCTTCCGGGACGACGACCGCGACGATGATCTGGCCCCACTCGGGGTCCGGTACACCGACCACCGCGACGTCGCACACCTCGGGATGTTCGACGAGGACGTCCTCCAGTTCGGCCGGGGCGATGTTCTCTCCCCCGCGGATGATGGTGTCGTCGGACCGGCCGTTGATGAACAGGAAACCCTCGGCATCGAGCCAGGCGAGGTCGCGCGTCGGGAACCAGCCGTTCTCATCGAGCACCGACCCGATGTCGGTGTACTTGCCCGATACCTGCTCGCCGCGGATGTAGAGCTCACCAATCTCGCCGCGGCCCAACGGCTTACCGTCCTCCGCCCGGATCTCCACCTCGATACCCGGCACCGGCCTGCCCACCGAGCCCAGGCGCCGCTTCACGTCGGGGTCCGGTGATTCGTGCGCGTCGCGGTGATCCTCAGGGGTCAGGACGGCGATGGTCGAACTCGTCTCCGTCAGCCCATAGGCGTTGACGAAGCCGACCTCGGGCAGCAGCTCGAGGGCTCGGCGGACCAGTGGCAACGGCACTTTCGATCCGCCGTACGCCAGATTGCGCAGGCTGCCCGGCGCGGCGGCGCCGCGCACGAGTTCGGCGACGATGCGGTCCAGCATGGTTGGCACCACCGTTCCCGACGTGACCTCTTCGGCTGCCGCCAGCCGCAGCCACTCGGCTGCGTCGAACTTGGGCAGGTACACCATCTTCCGGCCGGCGTACAGGTTCGACAGGGCCGCGCTCACACCCGCGATGTGATACGGCGGCACACAGATCAACGTGGCGTCCTGCGCACCGGCCGAGTCGAATTCGACGGTACCGGTCACGTAACTGGTCAGGTTGTGATGAGAGAGCTCGACGGCCTTCGGCTTGTTCGTCGTGCCCGAGGTGAACAGCACGATGGCGACGTCGTCGGGGTCGGCGAATTCGGCGGCCGCCTCGGCGGCCGCCGCCGCGGCCACGAAAGCCTTCGATTCCATTGCGCGGCCGCATGTCTCGGCGACGTCGGCGTATTCCTCGTCGTAGACCACCAAAGGATCCGGTAACCGCGCGATGAGCTCGCGCAGTCCGCCGGCACTGAGCCGGTAGTTCAGTGGCGTCAGCGGACGATTCGCCCGCCCCGAGGCGAAAATGAGCAGGGGCAGCATGGCGCCGCCAGTCCCGATGTAGGCGACGCTGCCGGCTCCGGATGCCGCGACGACGCCGCCGCCGCCATCGGCGAGGCGGTTCAATTCAGCTGTCGTCCAGCGGGTTTCGCCGGAGACGACGGCGGCACGGTCCGGGTTGGCCGATGCCGCCATATCGAGCAGAATCGCAAGGCTCAACGAGGACTCCGTTTAGATGGGATCGAACTTCGAAATCAGCCAATTGCTACCGCTTTTGGCCATGGTCACCCGAACGCTGCTGGCCGCCAGGCTCGGCTGCGGCCGTTCGGTACTGCGCGTTTCCTGGTCGATGAACAGCAGCACGACAGCCGAGTCGGGGCGCAGCTCGGAGACCGCCGATTGCACGACGGACGCGGTCGTCTTCACTCCCCGTTGCTTGGCGGCCGGTGCCACGATCTGCTGGCTGAATTGGCTGTAGTACGTGAGGAAGTCGCCGGTGAGATGCGACTTGGCGGCCGAGAAGTCCTTGTCCAACGTGTCGGGCGAGTAGGACAGCAGGGATACCGCCCCGGCCGACGCCGCGTCGATCACGGTGCGTTCGGCGGCGGCATCGGTCTGCTTGTCGGGCCGGTACTGGGTCCAGTACAGCGACCCGGCCAGCGCCCCCGATGCGACAACCAGCAGGGCCAGGACGATCGGCAGCCACCACTTCTTGATGGTCACGTTATTGACACTCACGGTACGAACTCCACCTTCGCCATCTTGAGCACGCCACCGTCACGGTTCACCGTGACCTTCAGCCGCCACGCGCGCGGATCGTTCTTCGCGCCCGCGGAATTGGTGACCTCCGAGGTCGCGGCGACGAGAACCACCGCGGAATCCTCGGACATCGACTGCATCGCGGTGAGGTTCACGGTGCCTTTCGTCACGACCTTGGACTCTTGTACGACCTTGACGAAATCTGTTGCCCGCGAACTGAAATCGGCTTTGAATTCACCGGTGGAGCTGTCGAGTATGCGCTGCACACCCTCTTTGGCGTTGTTGAAGTCCAGCGACGTCATGTTGACCACGCCCAGCCGGGCCGCCGCGGTGAACTCGTCGGCCCGCTGCCGGTTGGCCTCGACGCCGCTGTGGTGCCAGATGATCGCGGCGCTGATCCCCAACAGCGCGAGGATCAACAGTGCGACAAATCCGGCCGCGAGCACTCGGCGGAGAGACCGCCGCCGGGGCAACTCGTCGCTCGGCTCGGCGTCTGCCACCAGCTCGGCGTCGCCGTCGGTCTCGGCATCACGCGTCTCGGCATCACGCGTCTCGGCGTCGCTCTCTTCGGCGTCGCCCTCTTCGGCGTCAGCAGTCTCGATCGCGCCGACCGGCACGTCGTCGGCAACCGCCGTCTCCTGCGCCTGCCTGCGCAGCCGGATGGCCCGCGCACGCGCACGCGCCGCCTCGGCAGCCGCCTCGGCGGCTTCAGCTTCCGCCTCGGCTTCCTCGGCCAGGATCGCCGGATCGTCGTTCAGTGCGTGGGCTAGCTCGTCGGCCATTGCGCTCTTCGGGGTCATGAGTCGGAGTCCAGTGCCGCCGACTCGACGGACTCCGTTATGCCTACCACTCGCCGTGGGCACGTCACAGCCGGACTCGCGGTGGAGTGCCACGCCGACATCCGTCGTCGCCGCGCCGTGACCACATGGCGACCTCCTCCTCCGAACAAAACATGCGAACGACGTTATCAGAAACGGTAATACTATTGCCACAACTGCGCATCATCAGCGTCGTTTAGGGCCACTCATCAGCGAGAATATCATTCTCGCCAGTTGTCGAATTGTGATCTGATCAGGTATGCGCGCGACGCTCCAACAGCGGGCCGGCCATCGCAACCAGGTCGTCTTTGGTGACCTTCCCGGTGGCGTTCTGCGGGAGCTTCTCTACGAACTCGATGAATCGCGGCGCCTTGTACCCCGCCATCCGGTCTCGACCCCATGCGATCAACTGCTGTTCGGCCACCGGCGATGCCGGGACGACAAAGGCCATGCACACCTGCCCCAGCCGGTCGTCGGGAACACCGATGACCGCAACCTGGTTCACCGCCGGGTGTTCCAGCAGATAGCCTTCGATCTCCGCCGGATACGCGTTGAAGCCGCCGACGATGAACATGTCCTTCTTCCGGCCGATGATGCGCAGCCGGCCGCCATCGTCGAACGATCCGAGGTCACCGGTGTGGAGCCAGCCGTCGGCATCGACGGCTTCCGCGGTGGCGACCGGATCGTCGAGGTATCCGGCCATCACGGTGTAGCCACGGACGAGCACTTCTCCATCGTCCGCGATGCGAACCTCGACGCCGTCCGAGGGCCGGCCCACCGTTGTGGCGATGTCCTCGAACGAATCCTCCGGCCGGGACATCGTGGCCGTGCCGCACTCGGTGAGCCCATAGCCTGTCGCGAGCGTCTGGAACGGCAGCTCGTGCAGGACGCGACGCACCAACTCCACCGGGATGTCAGCGGCGCCCGTGACGCCGGCCCGCAGCGTCGCGAGCCGGGCCTTGTCCGGTACCGCGAGCAGCGAGTGATACAGCGTCGGCGGCCCCGGAAGCATCGTGATGCGTTCCCGTTCAACGAGTTCCACGACACTGTCGGCATCGAAAACCGCCACCGGCAGGATCGTCGCGCCGCGGATCAGCGCGGCGATGATCCCTGCCTTGTAGCCGAAAGTGTGGAAGAACGGGTTGACGATCAGGTACCGGTCACCTTCGCGGAGGTCGACCCTGTCGCACCATTCGGCGTACTGGCGCAACGTCTGCCGGTGGTTCATCATGACGCCCTTGGGCCGGCCGGTGGTGCCTGACGTGTAGATGATGTCGGCAATGTCGTCGCCGTCGATGTCGTGGCACTCGAAAGGTTCTGCGCCGTCGAGGAATCCCGATTTCACGTCGATGGTCGGCACCCCGGCGGGGACCGCGAAATCCTGTCCGAGGAAGCCGTTCTCGATCAGCACCGCCTTGGCTCCGCTGCGGGTGATGATGTCGGCCGCCTCCTCGGCCTTGAACCGGGTGTTGACCGGGACCACGACTCCTCCGGCCGTCACCAACCCCAGCGCGGCGATCACCCAGTTGGCCGAGTTGGGCGCCCAAATGGCGACGCGGTCACCTTTCGTGACGCCGAGCGCGTGGAACGCCCCCGCCGCACGTCGGATGCGCTCCGCCAGTTCGAGGTACGACAAGCGCAGCGGCCCGTCGACCAGTGCCTCGGCGTCGCCGAACCTGTCCGCGGTGCTCAGCACCATCTCCGGAATCGTGCGCCAGGTCATGCCCGAAGTCCCTGTCGCACCAGGAATTTCTGCACCTTGCCACTGGCGGTCCTCGGATAGTCCGCCACCTCGTGCAATTCTTCGGGCCACTTCTGGCGCGCCACACCGGCATTCGAGAAGTGCTCGCGCACGTGCTGCAGTGTCGGCAGGACATGGCCGGGCCGGACCCGCACGACGGCAGCCACCCGCTCACCGAGCCGGTCATCGGGCGCGGCCACCACCACAGCGTCGGCGATGCTCTCCATACCCAGCAGTACCTCTTCCACTTCCACCGCGCTGACGTTCTCACCACCACGGATGATGACGTCGGATTTGCGGTCGGTGATGGTGAGATAGCCGTCGTCGTCGAGGAATCCGATGTCGCCGGTGCGGTACCAGCCGTCGTCGTCGAACGCCTTGGCGGTGAGTGCATCGTCGGTGTAGCCGAGGCACAGGTCCGGGCCGCGGCTGAAGATCTCGCCGTCCTCGTTCAGCCGAATCTCGACACCGGGCCGCGGGTCACCGTCAGTGAACAGACGCTTGGCCTCGGGCGCGCTCGGATGCGTCCCCGTGATCGACGGGTGTTCGGTGCTGCCGTACGCGCGGTAGACGAAGACGCCGAGATCCGCCAGCCTGCGTGTCACCGCCGCCGGGACCGAAGACCCGCCAAGGCCAACGGTTTTCAGGAGCGATCGGTGTTCGTCGGTGCAGTCGGGATGGTCGAGCAGGCTGGTGACGAAATACGGCGGTCCGCCGCCGACCGCCAGTCCGTCGCGTTTCATCAACGCCAGCACCTGACCGGCGTCCCAGCTGTCGCAGAGGTTGATGGGCCGCCCCTCCAATACCGGGATCAGGAACGCCCCGACCATGCCGATGAAGTGGCCGACGGGTGCGACGGTCAATTCCTTGCCGCGCTTGGTGGGGTACCCGGCGTTGAGTTGGCGCGTCTCGCAGACCAGCGACTGGTGGCTGTGCACAACACCTTTGGGGTTGCTGGTCGTGCCGGAGGTGTAGGCGATCAGCGCGGGCGCCGCTGGATCGACAGCAAGCGTGCCCGCCATCGGTTCTTCTGCGAGCAGGTCGTCGAAGTCGCGGCCCACCACCCCGACGATCGGCACGTCTGCGCACAGATCGGCGTGGTACGCCGGGCGTCCGTCGTTGTCGGCGGTGATGAAGACGCGCGGAGCGGCATCGGCGAGGATGTGCGCCAATTCGCGGCGGCCGTAGAAGTGCACGATCGGGACGACGACCGCGCCGAGGAACGCCGACGCCCAGAACACCGCGGCGGCTTCCATCCAGTTCGGCAACTGGAAGGCCACGACGTCGCCGGGGCCGACGCCGCGTGCCCGCAGTCCCGCTGCGAGCCGACGGGCGACGCGTTCAGCTTCGGCGTAGGTGCCCGACCATCCCCGGACGACGGAGTGGATTTTGAAGTCGGCGTCGGGCGCGGCCCGCAGCCCTGCGGCCAGCAGGTCACCGACGGTTTCGGTGGTCCACCACCCGTTGTCTCGGTAACTGGCGGCGAGACCGGCGGGGACGGTGCGGTTTACGGGGCTACGAAGACCAGTCATGACACTGGGGATCGTATTCTCCAAAATAGAGAATGCCAATATCAACGGTTGAGCGTTGACTCTGAAAAAACTTTGGTCACTTTGTTTGCGCTGGTCACAGTGGCTAACTAGGGCCACATTCGCCACAGCGAATTGTCGGTGGTTCGAACTAGTGTTCGATGTATGGGTAGTGATCAGGCCGTCATCGAGCAGGCGTACATCGCGTACGAAGCTGCAGCGGTGCGGATCGCGTCCCTGGACCACACCGGCCTGGACGTGCGCACCCTGTTGGAGCTGCAGTCGCGCCGCGAAAAGTTGAAGTGCGCGGCCGAGGCGGTCGATCAGCAGATCCTGGCCGCTGCCCAAACCCAGGCCACGGCGAAAGAGATCGGGGCCAAGGATTGGCCTGAGGTGTTGCACATCCGGCTTCGCATCAGCCGGGAGGAGGCTCGCCGCCGGGTGCGGGACTGCGACAACCTCGGTCCGCGCTCGGCCATCACGGGCGAACCGTTGGGCCCGGTGTGGGAGTTGGTCGCCGCCGCCCTGGCCGAGGGTGCGATCAACACCGAGCACGTCGCGCAAATCACGGCGTTCTTCGCGAAGGTGCCGCTGTGGGTGGACCCGGTGACCCTCGCTCAGTGCGAACGTGACCTGGTCGCCGCCGCCCGGTACAAGACGCCCGAAGAACTTCGGCGCGCGGCCAATGATCTGCTGTACAGGTTGGATCAGGACGGTCCCGAACCCGATGACACCGAACGGGACCGCAAACGCGGCATCAGCCATGGCAAGCAACGATCCGATGGGACCTCGGACGTCGCCGGGACTTTGACTCCCGAAGCGCGGGCGTATTGGGATGCCATCTACGAGAAGTGCGCTGCGCCGGGCATGTGCAACCCGGCTGATGAGACACCCTGCTACTCAGGGACCCCGACGGCTGAGCAGATCGCGGGCGACACCCGCACCCTGGCTCAGCGTCAGCATGATGCGCAGATGTGGGTGGCCCGGATGGCCCTGGCCTCCGGCATGCTCGGCGAGCACAACGGCCTGCCGGTCTCGGTCGTGGCCACCACCACCCTGCAAGAGTTGCAGCGCGGTGCCGGGGTCGCGGTCACCCACACCGGCAGCACGCTGCCCATTGCGGATCTGATTCGGATGGCGTCACGGTCGTACTGGTACCTGGCGGTGTTCGACCAACACACCAACATTCCGCTGTATCTGGGCCGCACCCGCCGCACCGCCACGCCCGGGCAGCGCATCATGCTGTTCGCCCGGGATCGGGGCTGCACCCGACCCGGCTGCACCGCCCCCGCCTCGCGCTGCCAGGCCCACCACGCGGTCTCCAACTGGCGCGACGACGGCCAGACCGACATCACCGACCTGACCCTGGCCTGCGGCTGCGACAACGTCCTGGCCGACACCGGCGGCTGGAGCACCACCATGAAAAACGGCCGCGCCCACTGGACCCCACCACCACTACTGGACGTCGGCCAACCCAGAACTAACCAATATCACCACCCGACGCTCTACCCACCCGAGGGCGAAGACGGTGAAAGCGACAGTCCGACAGGCTGATACGCGCCAGATGGCGCTTCGCGACACGGTGCCTCACCGCGGCGCCGACTAGCCGACTGGTTGGAACTCCAGATGCAGTTCGGTGAGCCCGCGCATCTGCCACGTCGGTTCGTAGCTGTAGCGCCGGCCACCTTCCGGCCCGTGGTGCTCCTCGCAGATGCGGATGTCGGCCATCCGGTCGAGAATCCGGTTGAGCGAGATGCGGCCCTCGGCCCGCGCCAGCGGGGCGCCCGGGCAGGAATGGCTCCCGCGGCCGAACGCGATGTGTTCGCGCACATTGGGCCGGTCCAGGCGAAACTCGTGGGGCCGCTCGAACTTTCGCTCGTCCCGGTTGCTTGCCCCAGGCAGGAGCATGACCATCGACCCCGCGGGCACCTTGGTATGGCCGACGGTGGTGGAAGTGCGTGCCATCCTGAAGTGACACTTGACCGGGCTCTCCATGCGCAACGCTTCCTCGACGAAAAGCGGTATCAGGTCCCGGTTTTCGCGGAGTAGCTTCTCGATATCCGGGTTTTCACCGATCACCTGCATCCCGAAGCTCAGCAGCTTCGTGGTGGTCTCCTGGCCGGCGGCGAACACGAACGTCGCCAGCCGCACGACATCGATGATCTCGGGCGTCGAACCGTCGGGGTATTTCGCCTGCGCCATCTCGGTCAGCACGTCCGCACGCGGCCGGCGGCGACGCTCGGTGATGTAGCTGGTGAATTTCTCGTCGAGCCACTCCAGTGGATTGTGGGAGCGGGTGACGGTGTCATCCGTGATGTCGCCGACCATCTGGGTCCCGTTCACCGCCCGGAACTCGTCGTGGTCGGAGCGGGGTATACCCAGCAGGTCGGCGATCACCAGCCCGGAGAACGGCCGCGCGTAGTCGGCGAGGAACTCGCAGGAGCCGCGAGCGACGAACCGGTCCAGCAGTTGGTCGGACAGCTCCCACATGAAGTCTTCGTTCTCCTTGAGCCGTTTGGGCGTCAGCAGCCGGCTCAACAGGCCGCGGGTCCGGGCGTGCAGCGCACCGTCCTGCGTGACGATGTGCTCGCTCATCGGAATCTGGTCGCGGTACGCCTCCAGCAGCTCGCTGATATCGTCGCCTTCGGGCTGAAAAGGTAAGCCGGAGAACGGACCTGCCACCGAGACACACGAGGAGAACGCACTGTCCTTGTAAACAGCGAGGGCTTCGGAGTGGCCGGACACCGTCAGCACGCCCTGGTTGGGTTGGTCCAACACAGGGCATTTCGCGCGCAGCTCGTCGAAATACGGATACGGATCGTCGACCAGCTCTGGATCGGCGAAGAAATTGGTCGCGTCGAGATCGGTCATCAGAGGCTCCTGGTTGATTTCAGCCGAACAGCACGGGCAGAGCGGTCGGCGACCGGAAGACCTGCCCACGGATGTGTGGGTCCTCGGCCGCTGGGTCCAACCGCAGATCGGGCAGTCGGTCGAACAGCAGATTCAGCGCCACGCGCATTTCCAGCCGGGCGAGATGCATACCCAGGCAGACGTGCGCGCCGTGCCCCCAGGAGATGGGAGTGCGGGCCTGCCGGAAGATGTCGAAGCTATCGGGATCGGCATAGCGGTCGTCCTGCCGGTTGGCGGCCCCGAGCATCGGCATCACCGACGAGCCCGCCGGAATGTCCACTCCGCCAAGCACAGCGTCGCGGGCGGCGACCCGCGTGATGGTCAGCAGCGGCGCCTCCCAGCGCACCGCTTCCTCGATGGCCTGTGGGATCAACGCTCGGTCGGCCCGGACGGCGTCGAGCTGGTCCCGGTGTGTCAGCAGCCCGAGCAGCAAGTTGCCCAGCGACCGGTAGGTGGTCTCCACACCGGCGGGCAACAGCAGCCGCAGGAACGAGAAGATCTCGTCGTCGTCGAGTTTCTCGCCGTCGATCTCCGCCGCGGCCAAGCTGCTGATCAGGTCATCCTGTGGGTCGGCGCGACGGGCAGCCAGGATGGGCGCGAAGTACTCTTCGAGCGCCTTCGAGGCGGCCTTCCCGCGTTCGGGGTTGATGGTGAAGGACAACAGCGAGATGGACCATCGCTGGAACTGCGGATAGTCCTCCTCGGGCAGTCCGAGCAGGCCGGCGATGATGCGGGTCGGATAGGGAAAAGTGAAGTCCTTGACCAGGTCCACCCTGCGGTCGCCGGCGAAACCGTCGATCAGTTCGTTGCCGACCCGGCCGATCAGGTTCTCCTCCCACCGGGCAAGTGCCTTCTGCGAAAAGGCCTTTGACACCAGCGCCCGGTGCCTGCCGTGGTCGGGCTCGTCCATGCCCAGCATCACTCGCTGACCGAGCACCTCCCCGAACGCCTGGATCACGATGGCCGACGAGAAGGTCTCGTTGTCGCGCAGCATCGTGGCGATGTCCTCGTGGCGGTACACGATGAAGAGCGGCTTGCCCTCTTCGCCCGGCATCACCGACATGTCGATGCGCTGGATACCCTCCTCACGGCGCAGCCTCGCCATCTCGGTGTACGGATCGCGCACATCGCCGGACACGACGTCGTCGAACGAGCCGAAATCCTCGAGGTCGTCGAAAAGCTGCATGGGTCAAGCTCCTTGGGCTGGATAGGAGACGGACTTGATCTCGGTGTATTGGTCGAATCCGGCGGTCCCGTTCTGCCGGCCGACGCCGCTGGCTTTGTAGCCGCCGAAGGGCGCCTCGGCCCCGTATGCCGACGTCCCGTTGAGGCCGACGAAACCGACCCGCAACCGCCGCGCGACGGCCACCGAATGCTCGACGGATCCGGACATCACGTTGCCGGCGAGGCCGTACACGCTGTCGTTGGCGATGCGGATCGCGTCCTCTTCGTCGTCGAACGGGATCACCGCGAGCACCGGCCCGAAGATCTCCTCCTGCGCGATTGTCATCGCGTTGTCGACGTCGACGAAAAGGGTTGGCCGGACCCAGAAACCCTTGTCGAATCCGGCGGGCTGCTCGGTCCCGCCGACCAGACAGGTGGCCCCCTCGTCGATGCCCTGCTGGATGTAGCCGAGCACCCGGTCGCGCTGCTTGGCCGAGATCACCGGGCCGCACAAGGTTGCTGGGTCCTGCGGATCACCAGGAGAGACGTTCTCGTAGATCGCCTTGAGGATCGCGACCCCCTCGGCGTAGCGGCTGCGCGGGAGCAGCATTCGCGTCGGGTTGGCGCAGCCCTGTCCGGCGTGCATGCAGGGTGCGATGCCGATGGCGCAGGCGAGCCCGAAGTCGGCGTCCTCCAGCACGATGGTGGCCGACTTCCCGCCGAGCTCCAGGAACAGTCGCTTCATGGTCGCGGCGCCCTTCTCCATGATCCGCCTGCCCACCGGTGTCGAGCCGGTGAACGAGATCATGTCGACTTTCGGCGACAGTGTGAGCTCTTCACCCACCAGGTGATCGGAGGCGGTGACGACGTTGACGACGCCGGCGGGGATGTCGGTCGACTCGGCGATCAGCCGGCCGAGCCGGGTGGCATGGAACGGGGTGTCCGGTGCCGGTTTCAGGACGACGGTGTTGCCGGTGGCCAACGCCTGCGCCAGTTTGTGGATGCTGACCTCGAATGGGAAGTTCCACGGCGTGATGGCGCCGACGACGCCGACGGACTCCCGCCACACCTTGCGCGTGGTCAGCTGCCCGGTCAAGGCGACGAACGCGTCACCCAGGTTGGTCTCCCAGGGGTACTCGTCCATCAGCTCGATGGGGTATTTCAGGGCGTCGGCGAGCGGGGCGTCCAACTGCGGGCCGTACGTGATGGCGCGCGGAGCGCCGGCTTCGAGGATGAGTTCCTCACGCAGCGCTTCCTTTTCGCGTTCGAGCGCATCATTGAGTTGTTGCAGGCACCGCTTGCGCAACTCGAGATCGGCCGACCAATCGGTCTCGTCGAACGCCCGTCGGGCGGCGTCGATGGCGCGCACCATGTCGGCTGTCGACGCGTCGGAGACCTCCCCGATCACCTCTTCGGTGGCCGGGTTGATGTTGGCGAACGTACCCGCTTCACCGTCGACGAGCTTGCCGTCGATCAGCATGCGCGACTCAGACATGTTTCGGGATTCCCATCGCCAGTCGGATGATCCGATGCATCAGGCGGCTCGGCAGTATCTTGTTGGAGATCACCAGCATTCGGGCATCGAGACCGACGGGGTGTTTGACGAAGGGTGCCTTGTCCCCCAGTGCCACCGCGAGTCCGCGCGCGAACCGTTCGGGCGGCTGCGCCAGCCGCATCGCGGCCCGGCCACGCTTGTCGATGTTGCGGTGGTGCGGAGCGTATGGGCCCTCGAAGTCACGGTGATCGGTCGTTCCGGCGTCGGTGATGATGTCGGTGTCGAACGTGCCGGTGACCAGGACGGTGACGCCCAACCCGAACGGTGCGACCTCGCCGGCCAGTGACTCCGCCCAGCGCTCGAGGGCACCTTTGGCCGCGGAATACGCTGCGATGGCGGGCATCCCGCGGACCCCGCCCTGGCTGGAGATCACCACGATGCGGCCCTGGCCCGCCGCCCGCATCGACGGCAGCAAGGCCTTGGTGAGTACCACCGGACCGGTGACATGGGTGGCCAGCATCTGATCCCACGATTCGATCGGCGTCTCTTCGACCATCCCGGCAGCGGCGATTCCCGCGTTGTGCACCAGCGCATATGGCGCGCCGACGGCGTCCTCGATGAGTTTGGCCGCCGCGGCGATCGACGCCCGGTCCTGCAGATCGAGTGGCACACCGATCAGGCGCGGGTCGTCCTCGGGCGCACCGGTCGCCTCCCGCAGTCGTGGCATTCCACTGTCCGGGGTCCGCATCGCGGCGACCACCCGCCAGCCGTCTCGGTACAGCCGCACAGCGGAGGCGAAGCCCAGGCCCCGGGAGGCTCCGGTGATGACGACGGTCCGCTTCACATTTCCCGTCGCTTCGCTCGCCCCCGGCTCAGCCATGTTGTCCCTGCTCCGCGCACCGATTGCTCGTCGACCCCAGCTGGACGTCCGGGCGGCCGTCGGGCTGCCCCGTCATCCAGGTCGACATGATGCCGACCCCATACGGCCCCTGCTGCCCGTTCTCTTCGTAATAGCCTTGCGGGTCATAGACTTTGGCCTCGGGATACGGCCAAGGGCAGGCCACCGACGTGGCGAGACCCGACATGCGGATGGCCGTGAACCCGGCGCCATAGCAGAAGTAGGCGATGTTCACGATCACGAACATGACCGTGAACATCCCCAGTAGCGGGCGGCCGGCGAACAACCGCGCCCGCTGCGCCAGCTTCTCGGCCACGGTACGGCCGGTGTCGTCGCGGTAGACCAGGATCCCCGCGGGAATCATGACGAAGGTGACCATCGTCGACTCCCACAGCAGCGGAAACTGGAACGTCGTGCCGGTGAAGATGGAGCCGAACGGGATCACCTGCGAGTAGATGTACAGCCCGGTGCGGACCAAGGTGAGCTCGAGCATCATGTCGAACAGGAAGCCGACGACGAAGATGAACCCGGCCAGCGTCACCAGCGGGTGGCGCCAGACGAACGAGTCGACGGGCTTGCGGGCCTGAATCTTTCGCAGGATCCACACCGCCGGGAAGTACGGCCCGAACTGGAACATGACGTAGCCCAGGACGATGAACGGTTCGACGGTCGGCGACAGCGATACCCAGGGCCAGTCCTCGGGCCAGTGCCACAGTGCCGGGTTGTAGACCGCATACGGCGACCAGTTCATGTACGGGTCCTGCCACACGATGGCCGTGGTGATGAAGGCCATCAGCACGATCGGACTGCCCGGGTTACGCCGCCACGCCCAGACGCAGACGGCGATCAGCGCCGGCACCGAGAAGATGGTGAAGGCCTCCCACACGGTGATCCAGTGGCTGAAGCCGAACAGGAAATCGACGGGACGGGGCGCGCCCTCCACCTCGGAGTTGCGAATGCGCGGTGACACCGCGCCCCGGCGCGCGTAGTGGGCGATCACCGCGACGAGCACGACGATGACGGCCGACCACACCCAGGGCCACGGTGAACGGCTCTGCCGCGGAGCGGGTTTCGTTTCCAGTGCGGTCATGCGTCACTCCTCACCGAAGCGGTCGACAAGATGCGAATTGATGCCGTCAGCATCGAGTTGCCGCGCGACGAGGTAGCCGGCGCCCATCCAGGCTCGGCGGGTCCATTTGCCGAATGACACGCGGGTGCCGGGCGCGCCCGCGGCGGCGGGCATCATCTTGACGCGTTCCAGCGCCTCTTTGACGCCACGGGGGCTCAGCGGGTGGGCATCGGTGAAGGCGCGCAGCAGAGCGGTGGCGACGTCGCGGTTGACGACAGGAACGCAGTACTCGGGCCTACGACCGTAGGCCCTCTCGTAATCGTCGAGGAAGCGCTGACCGACGGGGTTGGCCTCGTCGTACTGATCGACGCCGGTCCATCCCATGAACGCCTGCCACATGACCGGGTTGATCCACGCGTTCTGGAAGGCGGTGCTGGTGTATCGCGGCGGGTCCCAGTCGAGGGCCTGCAGCGCCGCGTTGAGGAACACGATGCCGAATCCGAAACCACAATGCACCAGCGCATCCGGCTTCGCGTCGTGCATGGTCTTCACGACCTCGTGGATGTTCTGCGCCGTCTGGGCGATCTTCGCCTCGGCGATGATGCGAATACCCTTGCGCCGGCAGGCATCCCGGAAGTGCTTGAGATAGGTGTCCCCGACGAGCGAGTGCTCGATGAGCACGCCGACCTCCCGGTGTCCGGCCTTGGCCAGCTGATCGGCCCAGAAGATGGGTTCGTCCGTCAGCGAGCCCTGGGGAAACGAGAACGTCCATTCGCCCAGCCAGTCGTCGCTGCCGCTGACGCTGATCGCGGGAATCCGGAACCGCTCCTCGATGGCTTCGCGGGTGGGTACCGCGTTGTCGGAGATGTGCGGCCCGAACACCGCGAGGCACCCCTCGTCGACGAGTTCACCGAAGGCGTCGATGACGGCCTTGACGTTGCCCTTGGGCAGGCCCTCGACTTCCTTGTAGATGATCTCGACCGGGCGGTCGATGACGCCTTCTGCCAATGCTGTCTTGAACACGAGCTCGAACGACTGGGAAAGGTCGTCCTTCATCTCTTTCGGGTAGGCGTCGGGCAACCGAAAATCCATCAGGTAGCCCAATTTGATGGGCTGCGCGGTGCTCTCGTACGACATGAGACCTCCATTGGAACCAGCCAGGAGATATTGAACCTAATATTTGTTCTGAAACTAGCTGAGCACTTGCTCAGCGTCAATCACCCCACCTACGAATGGGTCAATCGCGCAGGTAGACGTCGATCATTTCGCCGAGACCCCGCCCCACTATCGGGTCATCGGTGAGCGGGCCGGCGATGGCCGCCCGCGCGGCCTCGTGCGCCGTCAGGCCCTCGGCGATCAATCGTCCCGCGGCGATGAGCACCCGGGTGGACGCCACCTCACGCAGCCCAGCAGTTTCCAGCCGGCGGATCGCGTGTGCGAACGCGACCAGCCTCCCCGCGGCATCACTGCCGACCCCAGCTTCGTGCGCCACGATCTTCTCCTCGACTTCGCCCGCGGGAAAACCGAATTCGATGGCGACCAGCCGTTGCCGAGTCGAATCCTTCAGGTCTTTCAGCACGCTCTGATAGCCGGGGTTGTAGGACACCACCAGGCCGAAACCCGGTGCGGCCTCGAGGGTCACGCCGAGTCGCTCGATGGGTAGCTGCCGTCGGTGGTCAGCCAAGGGGTGCAGCACCACGGTGGTGTCCTGCCGCGCCTCGACCACCTCGTCGAGGTAGCAGATGGCGCCCTCCCGCACGGCCCGGGTGAGCGGTCCGTCGACCCACTCGGTCTCGCCGCCCCGCAACAGGAATCGCCCGACCAGATCGGCGGTGGTCAGGTCGTCGTGACAGGACACCGTGATCAGCGGACGGCCCAGGTCGTAGGCCATCGCCTCGACGAAACGGGTCTTCCCACATCCGGTCGGACCCTTCAGCACGACCGAAAGACCTTGCCGGAAGGAGGCTTTGAAAACCTGTTCTTCGTTGCCGACTGCCACGTAGTAGGGCCGGGCTCCTGCCGTCATGCAGGCATTCCTTTCGGGTCGGGAACTTCGGGGATCCGCCGACGCACGTCAGCGGAATGCAGTGCCGAGCGCAACAGCGGGCCGATCGTGGCGCTGATCTGATCGAGTCGCGGCAGCGTCGCGTGCGCTGCGCTGCCGAAAACCCTGCGCAGTTCCTCGGTGTCGGTGCCCGCGCCGACCGTCAGGCACAGGCAGCCGATCCCCTGGCGCCGCGCTTCGGAGAGCGCACGGCGGGCGTCGGCCGCCCCGTAGGCCCGCTCGTAGCCGTGGTCGTAAGCCAGCCCGTCGGACAGCACCACCAGCAGTCGTCGTGCGGTACCGCCATCGCGCTTCAGCACCGCGGACCCATGCCGGATCGCCGCACCGAGCCGCGAGTAGGCGCCGGGGCGCAGACCGTGCAACCGGCGCAGCACCACCGCGCTCACGTCGTCGCCGAAACGCTTCACCGGCATCATCCGCACCGCCGAACGCCCCTGCGACTGAAAGGCATACAGGGCCACGCGATCACCCAGGTCGTGCAGCGCGACCATCAGCGCGGCGGCCGCGGCCCGTTGGTGTTCGTGCACCGTCCGACCCGCGGTGCCGGGCTGCCCGACCGAGCCCGACGCGTCCAGCAGCAGCAGAACCGACAGGTCGCGGCGGCGGCGGAGGCTGTCGATGTACACCGCCTCGTCGGGTGCGGACCCCGCCAGGAACTCCGCCTGGGCCTCCACTGCCGCGTCGATGTCGATGTCGTCGCCCTGCGGCTGACGGCGACAGCGATCAAGTCCAACGCCGAGGCGCGCGAGCGGCCGGCGCAGGCCGTGGGTGTCGGGCACCGGAGGCATGCCGGTTTGGTCGGGCTCAGGTTCGGCTTCCTGGACGGTGCACCAGTCTGCCCGGTAGCCGCGGCGATGGATGTCCCACTCCGGATAGCTGAATCCACAAGCGCCCCCGGCACTCCCCTCCTCGGCCGCGGTGGCCATCGAGACCACGGCACGGCCGCCGCCGGCAGGCCCGGACCGGACCCGGTGTGTCGGCGTATCGGCGCCAGGCATCCCACCGTCGCCGAGCTTGCGCGCCATCGACAGCATCTTGGCCAGCAATTTGCCCAGTCCGCCACCACCACCGACAGGGCTGGTGAAGATGTCGATCACGTCATCCGCGTCTTCGTCGGCATCATCAGGTACATCGACGAGTTGGGGTTGCCGCCCGCCCCGCGGAGCGTGGTGTCCGTCCGCGTTCTTGCTCGCCGCCAGGACATTTCGCACCTTGACGGTGCCGAAGACCGCGGGTGGCTCGGCGAGCGGTTCACGGCCCAGAGCCAGGGCCAGCGACGCCTCGGGCGAGTCGCCACGTGCGGCGATGTCGGTGTCGATGAGGGCCCGCACCGTGGGTGGAAGCAGACCTTCGATCTGCGCCAGCGCCCGGTGCCCTTCGACGGCCAGATACCGGGTGGCCACCGTGGTGCGCCGACCGATGCGGCGCACGATATCGGGTTCCAGGCTGCCGGCCGCCAGCAGTGACGACTGCACCGCGAGCGCGCAGCGGAGGTCGTGCGCATTGGTGGACGCATCGACGAATACGGTGTCGCCGTCGGTCCAGGCACGCTGTCCAGGGGCGGCTGCCACCACGTCGACGGGGCGGCCTGCCAGAGCGGATGCGAACAGGCCGAAGCGGCGTAATCCATCACCGGTTGCGTCGTTGTCCGCGAAATCCGTCATGCCTCGCCAATACCTTGACCAAATATCTGTTCCACCATAGAGTCCGGTTCCGAGCACCGTCAATCGATTTGGCAGAGGCGCCGCGAATTCATCAGGAGCAGAACGTGATTGACTTTGCAGGACAGGCCGTCATCGTGACCGGCGCCGGCCGCGGATTGGGCCGGCTATATGCCCTCGAGCTGGCCCGCCGCGGCGCGGCAGTCGTGGTGAACGACCTGGGCGGCTCGATGCGCGGCGACGGCTGCGACCCCCGCGTGGCCGACGATGTCGTCGCAGAGATCAGGGACGCCGGCGGGCAGGCGGTGGCGTCGCACGATTCCGTCGACACGCCGGCAGGCGGTGCCGCGATCGTCGCGACAGCGGTTGAGAGATTCGGACGGCTGGACGCGGTGATCAGCAACGCGGGTATTTTCAACAGCATTGCATTCCAGGATCTGTCGGCCGACGACTGGCGCCGGATGCTGAGTGTGCACTTGGACGGCGCTTTTTACCTGAGCCAGCCTGCTTATCGCGTGATGAAGACCCAGGGCTATGGACGATTCGTCTTCGTTTCTTCATCCGGCGGCATGTTCGGCCAGCCGATGGAGGCGCATTACGCAGCGGCCAAGGCGGGCTTGGTGGGGCTCTCCAATGTCATCGCGATCGAGGGTGCCGCACATGGCATTCTCTCCAACACCGTGCTGCCGTTCGGCTTCTCGCGCATGGTGACCGAGACCGTCGGCGACCCGAAAGCGCTTGAGGAGACCGGCTTCCTGAAGCTGATCTCACCGGAGCTGGTGGTGCCGATCGCGGTCTTTCTGGCCAGCCAGGCTTGCGCGGTCACCCACCACAACTACTCGGCGTGTGCGGGACGCTACGCGCGGGTGTTCGTCGGACTGGGCGCGGGCTGGTTGGCCGGCACCGATGTGACACCCGTGGTCGAGGACATGGTGGCTCATCTCGACGAGATCAGCGCCACCGAACCGTTCGCCGTACCGGAATCGATCTTCGAGGAGGTGTTCGGGGTCTGCGACCGCTTGGGCGTCAAGGTGTTCTAGACCGTGATCAGAGCCGGACCCCGAACTTCCGTTCCACGCTAGATTGTGTGGAGCGCGGCAACCGATCGCGCACGTCCGGAGGGAGGGTTCTGCTGACTCACGCATATGACGACGGCAGCCGCCGGACCGAAATCCTCCAGACCGCCGCGGCGCTGATCGCGTCCACCGGACTGCGTACCTCGCTGCAGGAAATCTCCACCGCCGCAGGCATTCTGCCCGGCAGCCTGTACCACCATTTCGAGTCCAAAGAAGCGATCCTCGTCGAGCTGATCCGGCACTTCCACGCCGATCTCGATCGGATCGGCGCTGACGCTCAGGAGCGGCTCGACGGACCCGACGCCGCACCGTTCCCGGAGAAGATCGTCGCGCTCGGGTCCGCCATCGCGCGGTGCGCCGTACAGCACGGTGCCGCACTCCAGATGTCGTTCTACGAATCCCCCAGCGACAACCGCGAACTCGTCAAACTGCTCGGCGAGCCACACACCGCCGTCCAACAGGCCATGCTGAACACCCTGCGCGCCGGAAAATGGGCAGGCTACCTCCGGCCGGAGATCTCCGACCTGCCCACGATTGCCGACCGTATCTGCCAATCGATGATGCACGTCGGCCTCGACGTGATCCGGAACAACGCGTCGCCCGACCAGGCCGCCACGGTGATGTGCCGGATCATGCTCGGCGGCCTGGCCGGCCGGCTGCCCACCGACGTCGAACTCGACCGCTCCCCTGCCCTTGCCGTCGCCGAGGCCGCGATCGAAACCTGGTCGGACGAGGGGGTTTCGGAAGACTCCAATGGCAGCGCCCGGGCCATTCACGTGCGCGCCGTGGCACGCGCCGAGTTCGGTCGTCGCGGTTACGAAGTCACCACGATCCGGGACATCGCGTCGGCGGCCGGCATGGGGATCGGGACCGTGTACCGCTTGATCGGGTCGAAGGAGGAACTGCTGGCTTCGATCATGGCGTCCTTCGGCACGAAGGTGGGCGACGGATTCGAGCGCGTCCTGCGTACGGAGGCGACGCCGGTGCAGAAGCTCGACGCATTGAGCTGGATCAACATCAACGCGCTGGACCGGTTTCCGGACGAGTGGAAGATTCAGCTGGCCTGGATGCGGCAGTCGCCCCCGGACACGCCCGCCATCGGCCTCGCGTTCACCACCCGCATGCGGCAACTGAAGAGCCTCTTGTCGGACGGGTTGCGCGCCGGGGACATCCGCATCGAGAGCCCGAATCGCGGGCTGCTGGCTCGCTGCGTCATGGACGCCCTGTGGATGCCGCAGAACATCGTCGCCGCCGGCGGCAAACGCGCGGCGCTCGTCACCGCGCGCGACACCATGGTGCGCGGCATCGCCGTCCGCGACTCCTGAGCTCCGCCATCTGCCCGCTACCGATGCTGCGGTGATGCTATTCTCTCAAATGGAGAATGCCACTATCAGTTAGGTAGCGAATGCAGGGCGAGCGCAGCGACGGGTCATGTTCGGTGAACGTGGAGTTCGACGGCGGGTTGGCAGTACTGACCATCGACCGCCCGCATGCCCGAAACGCCATTTCGCTGGACACCATGGATCAGCTGAACGCGGCGTTGGACACCGTGGCCGAGGCCCGGGTGCTCGTGGTCAAGGGCGCGGGCGATCGCGCCTTCGTCTCCGGCGGCGACCTCAAGGAGCTCGCGGCCATCACCACGCATGACGGTGCCGCCGAGATGGCGTGGCGGATGCGCGCGATCTGCGATCGGTTGGTGAACTTCCCCGGGCCCGTCATCGCGGCGCTCAATGGCCACGCGCTCGGCGGCGGCGCGGAGTTCGCCACCGCAGCCGACATCAGGCTGGCGGCCGACGACATCAAGATCGGGTTCAACCAGGTAACCCTGCAGATCATGCCGGCGTGGGGCGGTGCCGAACGCCTCGCTGCCATGGTGGGTACCGGCAGGGCGCTGCTGCTCGCGGGTACCGGAGAAATCCTCTCCGCCGGCGACGCCGAACGAATCGGCTTGGTGGACAAGGTCTTCGAGCGGTCACATTTCGAGGACGGCTGGCGCCAGGTGGCCCAGGCCCTGACCGCCGCCCCGGTACGCGATATCAAGCGCGTCGCCCGGGGACTGCCGCCCGCCGACGCCGTCGACGCCTTCGCCCGACACTGGGTTTCGGACGAGCACTGGGCGGCTGTCGACAACCGCACCAAACCGGTGCAGAGTCTTGACGCAGGACGCTCAGCCTGAAGGGAGCCTTCGTGTTTCGTCTGCTGCTTGCCGCGACGACGGCCGGCGCCGCGGCGCTCGGCGTCGCTTCCTCGGCCGCTGCCGCGCCACCGCCCGCCCCCACCGGCTGCATCATCACGGGTTACATGCTCCCGATGGGCTGCGATCAGACGACGGCGGCAGCCAATGGGGTTCCACGCTGGGGCAACGCCTGCAATGACCGCAACAAACTAGCGTGGGACGACACCGATGTCGGCACGGTCATCGGCACCATCCTGTGCGACGGCAACGTTTGGACTCGTATGGGCCAACCGCCCCAGGGGGTACACGCGGCGGGCTCCCCTTGCGGAGTCGACGATGACGTGCAGCCGTTCGAATTCTCGGCCACACCCGACAACCACCTGGTGGTGTGCAACTGGATGCAGCCGCCGGAAACGCGGACCTGGGTGCCGTACGAGAAGAAATGGTCGAGTTACTGAGCCGATTCGGCCAGCCGCGCGCGTAGTTCGCGTTTGAGGACCTTGCCGTAGCTGTTCTTGGGCATCTCGTCGACATACACGTACCGCTTGGGCCGCTTGAAGCGTGCGATGCGGTCGAGCAGGTACGCATCCAACTCGCCGGCTGATGCAGCACCGACGATGAACGCGACGACGACCTCGCCCCACTCGGCGTCGGGCGCCCCGACCACGGCGGCCTCTGCGACGTCGGGGTGTTCCAGCAGCATTTCCTCGACTTCGCGCGGATAGATATTGCTACCGCCACTGATCACGACGTCCTTCGACCGATCGCGCAGCGTCAGGTAGCCACGACCGTCGAAGGACCCCATGTCCCCCGTGTACAGCCAACCGCCCCGCAACGTGTCGGCGGTCGCAGCGGGGTTGTTCCAGTACCCGGCCATGACAACGTCTCCGCGACAGACGATTTCGCCGATCTCACCGGTGCCTGCGCGCGTGCCGTCCGGCCGCAGCACCGCCACCTCCACACCTGAACGGGCATGGCCGACGGAGCCGAGAATCGCGTCGTCACCGGATTCGTGGTCGGCGCGACGGAGGCCGGTGATCGTCATCGGCGCTTCCCCCTGGCCGTACAACTGGGCGAACACCGGGCCGAACGCGGCCATCGCCTTCTTCAGCCCGTCGAGGTACATCGGCCCGCCGCCGTAGATGACGGCACGCAGATTGCCGGGCCGCGCACGGCCGGTGCCGACGAGACGCGCCACCATGGTCGGCGCGAGAAACGCACTGCTACCGGGGTGGTGGTCGCTGAGGTCCAGGAACTCGTCCGGGTCGAACGCGCCGGACTCGGGTACGACCTGACGCGCGCCGCGCAGCACGTACGGCGGAATGTAGAGCCCGGAACCGTGCGACATCGGCGCCCCGTGCAGCAGGCTGCAGTTCTCGTCGGGATCGTCGAGATCGGCCAGGTGGGCGAGCGTCATCGCCATCAGGTTGCGATGGGACAGCATCGCACCTTTCGAGCGTCCCGTCGTGCCGCTGGTGTAGAACAACCAGGCCAGTGCCGCCGGGTCGGTGTCCGGTGGACTCACAGGCGGAGCGGACAACCTCCGCGAATAGTGTTCGGCGCCGATGACTTCGACCGGACGCTCGAGTCGGGTCGCGATGGCCGGTGATGCGAAGGCCAGCGACGCGCCGCTGTCGTCGAGGATCTGCGCCATCTCGCGGGCGTGCAGTTTGTAGTTGATCGGGACCGCCACACATTGCGCTGCCCAGATCGCGAACAACAGCTCGACGATCTCGGGGCGGTTCTCGCTGGCGATCGCGATCCGCGCGCCGGGTGGACCGAGGCCGGCGGCCAGGCGTAATGCGCGCTCCCGCAACTCCTTCCACGTGTGTAGCTGAGACAGCCCGCGATACACCGCGCCGCGGTCACCGAACCGGGCGGCCGCGGAGTCCAGCAGTGCGAACATGTTCACGGCGCGACCCACTCCGAGTCCAGCGCACGATCCGACAGGTACTTGGTGGTACTCCACCCGCCGTCGACGACGATGGTCTGACCGTTGATGAAACTGCCCGCGTCCGAACACAGGAACGCCACGGTGCCGGCGATGTCCTCGACCCGGCCGAGCCGTTGGTGCGGCGTCATCTCGACGTTGATCTTGCGGAACCGCTCGTCGTCCAACCGGTGCGCGACCATCGGCGTCACCGTGACGCCGGGCGCCACTGCGTTGCACCGGATTCCCTGCGCACCGTACTGGCACGCGATGTGCGTGGTCAACGCGGTGAGCCCGCCTTTGGCCGCCGAGTACGCGCCGCCGCGCAGCCCACCCACCACCGCGAAGGTCGACGTGACATTGATGATCGCCGACCCCGGCGCCAGCTGCGGGATCACCTCGCGGGCCAGGCGGAACGGCGCGCGCAGCATCAGATCAAGTGCCTGATCCAGCGCCTCGTCGTCGGTTTCGTGCAGCGGTTTCGGGCTGCCGACCCCGGCGTTGTTGACCAGGAAGTCGACGCGGCCCCACCGACTCAGCGCGGCCTCGACGATGCGGGCCGGCGCATCGTCGTCCGTGAGGTTCACCGCGACGGTGGCGATGCGGCCGGGGTTGCTCTGTCGGAGCTCCGCCAGACGGGTTTCGTCCCGGCCGGTGCCGAGGACGGCCATACCGGCCGCGGCCAGCGTTGTCGCGCAACCGAATCCGATCCCGCTACTGGCGCCTGTGACGATCGCTACCTGCATGTCAGCCTCGCTCTGATCTGGTGCTTGAGGACCTTGCCGGCGTCGTTCTTCGGCAACGCATCCCACGTCTCGACCTGCTCGGGAATCTTGAACCGGGCGATCCCCTTGTCCGCGAGGAAGGTTCGCACCTCGGCGAGCCCCGGCCCTGGATCGGAGGACGGCACGATGACCGCGCAGGCACGTTCCCCCGTCCGTTCGTCGGGCAACCCCACGATGGCGATCTCCGCGATTCCGGGGTGACCGATCAAGATGTCCTCGACTTCTTTCGGCGCGATGTTCTCGCCGTTACGGACGATGAGGTCTTTCGCCCGCCCCGTCACCACCAGGCAGTCGCCGTCCCAGCGGCCGAGGTCCCCGGTGCGGAAATAGCCGTCGCCGTCGTGGGATTCGTCCTCGCCGTGCCGATAGCCCAGAAGCATCTGGGGCCCTCGCACCCGGATCTCGCCGTCGATGAGCCTGATGTCCGCGATCCCCGGGCGACCGTCGGTGTCCGCGGCGGCGTCGGGATCGCCGAGCGCCCCGACAGTCGTAACCGGAACCTCGGTGGAACCGTACACGCGGCTGACTTTGGCGCGGTCGAAATAGGCCGTGGCCCTGCGGATCAGCGATGGCGGCACGGAGGCGCCGCCGCAGATGAAGACCTTCAGATCGGGCAGACGCGTGCCGGCGCGCTCCGCGGCGTCCAGAATCTGCTCGAGGAACGGCGTCGCGCCGGCCAGGTGGGTGCAGCGCTCGGCGACCATGAGGGCCACCGCGTCGTCCGCATTCCAGCGGTCCATCAGGACGGCGGTGGTGCCGAGCAGGAGCGGGCACTCGAAGGCGTAGATCGAGCCACCGATGTGGGCGATCGGCGAAGGGACGAGGAACGTGTCGCCCGGCTCGATCAACCAGTGGTCCCGAATCTGGCCGATCAGCGCACCGATCGAATCATGGCTGTGCAGCACACCTTTCGCCCGTCCGCTGGTACCCGAGGTGTAGAGCAGCAGAGCAGGGTCGGCGGGTGCGACGGCCGGGAGATCGCCCGGTACCGCGCCGGTCATCGGCGCATCGCCCCGCACCACCACGATCTCCGGCGGGGTGTCCATCGCCGCCGTCACCCGGGCCAGCATGGCGACATAGTCGTGGCCGCGAAACTCTTCGGGGATGAAGATCATCCGGCAATTCGCGTCGGCGAGGATGAATGCCAGCTCATGGTCGCGCAGCGACGGCAGGATCGGGTTCACCACCATCCCTGCGAGCAACGCGCCGAGGTAGACGACGGCGGCCTCAGACCAGTTCGGCAGCATGAACGAGACCACGCTGCCGCGCGGCAGACGTCCGGCAAGGTGAGTGGCGAGCCCACGGGCCTGGTCGTGCAACGTGGCACCGGCGACGCGGTGCGTGCCGTCGACCAGGACGGTTCGGTTGTCATCCGCGAGTTCGCGGAGCCCATCGATGACTGTGTGCATCACCGTCTCAGCTCTTGACCCGCCGCATCGTCATCGAATGCCGGTACCGTGCTGCCGGATGGGTGTTGACGGTGACCTGAGCGACGTCGCCATCCGAGGTCCGGTAGGTACGCCGCATCCGCAAGGCGGCGGTCCCGGCCTCCACCTTGAGGTCCGCTGCCAGCTCCGGAGTGACGACCACCGCCGAAATCTCCTGGTGCACTTCGGCAATACTCACCCCGAACAGATCCTCGATCAACGGGAAGATCGGCCCCGAGTGCCGGTGCAGCAACCGGCCCACCGCGGCGAACTCCCGGTTGACGTAGTACTCGGTGCGGCAGATCGGCGCGTCGTGTCCGCTGCGGAAACCAGCCACGGCCAGCCACTGCGAACCGGCCACCAGACCGGTCCTGTTCTCGAGGTCAGCGTCGATGGTGACCATGGCGGTGGACGTGATCTCGAACTGCGCACCCTCGGCGAAGGCCAGCAGATCGTCGATCGACATCACGTCCTGCGCATAGGCGCTCGCCGTCGACCTGGGCACCACCAAGGTTCCGGCGCGCGGCTTCGACTCGACCAGATTGTCATCGCGGAGTCGTCGCAGTGCCTCCCGAACGGTGTAGCGGGACACCGCGAATCGTTCACAGAGCTCGTGTTCGGTGGGCAGTTGAGAGCCGACGGGGTACACCCCGTCGACGATTTCCTTACGCAGGGCGCGGGCCACCTGCAGATAGCGGTGTTCGGTGGCCGGGGCGGTCATGGGCGCTCCGGACGCAGCGCCAGCACGCTGCCGTCGCCGTCTGCCGAGACGTAGAGCGTGCCGTCGGGCCCGACGGCGATGCCCGCGAACGGGCCCTGTGGCCCGGAGAACGGCGGCAACCCTTTGAGTGGTTTCGGTTCGACGCCGGGCGGCGCACCGATGGGCAGATCTGCGGCAATGATGTTGCGGGCCTTGCTGGTCAGATCGAACATCACGACTTCCTTGGCGCCGGCATCGACGAGGTAAAGCTGCCCGTCGGCGACGTCGATGCCCTGCGGACACCCCAGCCCGTCGACCACGATGTCAACAGCTGCACCCTTCACTTTCACGACCCGGCCGGCTGCCGACTCCGCGACCAGCACTCCGCCGTCGGGCGCGAGCGCCACCCCCACCGGGTCGAGCAGTCCGGAGGCGAGGACCTCGACCGCCCCGGCCGCCACAGCCAGCACGCGACCGGTACCGAGTTCGGCGACGATGACGGCGTCGCCGTCGACCGCGACACCGTACAGCTGATCGAATCCGTCAGCCAGCACCTCGGTTTCGGCGCGGGCGGGCGCGTACCGGCTGATCTGACCGCCGGAGGTGGTCACCACGAACTCCCCCGCACCGCACAGCGCCAGTCCCCGCAGGAAACCGGGGTAGCCCGGCGAGAACAGCATCCCGACCGTCTGCAGCGCGCCATCGGCGCCGACGCCGTACAGGTACGTGCCGTCCGCGACATACAGTGTGCCGTCAGGCCCGACCGCGAGGTCCAAGGGCCAGTTCAAACCGCCCGGCAGCAGTGCGTGGGTGCCGCCGCCGGGGAGAATCTCGGTGATCTCACCGGTGAAATTTGAGGCGAACAAACGATTTCCGACGAAGGTCAGGTTGTCCAGTCCTGGTGTCAGCTGCGCCAGCACCTGTTTCTCACCGCTACGAGGATCGATCCGCAGCACCTGTCCGCTGGCCACCTGGGTCGAGACGAGGAAGCCGTCGGCATCGAACTTCACGGCGTCGGGCACCCCGAGACCGGCCGCAACCCGCTCGGGTTCACCGCCATTCGGATCGACCCGCCAGATCTCGTTGGCGGTGAGCACCGGGAAGTACAGCATCCCGTCCGGCCCGACCTCCATCGCGTTCGGTGACGGCAGGTTCTCCAGCACGACCCGTACCACGGCACCGCCCCGATCGAGTTCCAGCAGCCGCCCGCCGTCCCGGCATTCGTTGACGAACAACCGGTCCTGATGCACGGTGATGCCGTTCGCGCTGGGCAGGTCGTCCCGGAGCACCCCGGTCCGGCCTGCGGTGTCGAGCACGCTGACCCGGCCGTCCATCACCTCGGTGGCATACAGATTCCCGGCTTCGTCGAACGCGACGTCGTCGGGCGCGATGATGTCGCCGCCCTTCGCGGCCACGGTCCGCAGCTCGCCGGTGACCGGATCCAGCGCACTGATCTGACTGCCGGTCACCTGCGCGACGTAGATGCGCCCATCGGGGCCGGTGCGCAGGCCATTGGCACCGAAAAGCCGACTCGGCGCGGTCACGCGGTCCAGACGCCAGCCCTGCGCAACGCTCGGCTCCGTCGCGATGTAGCGGCTCATGAGCGGCGACGCTATCAACTCGCAGTAGTCCAGACAATAGGGCGACATCTTCGCGCCGAACCTCTTGACGAGCCGATTCTCCCTGCGGAATAGTGTTCTCCAATATGCAGAACACGCTATGTTGTCCGGACAATTAGCATGTCGGCCACAGAACTCCTGAGGTTGGACGGCCGCGTCGTCGTCGTCTCCGGCGCCGGCGGCGGTGGCATCGGCACCACGGTGACCCGGATGACTGCCGAAGCAGGAGCGACGGTGATCGCCGTCAGCCGTTCGCAGGCGAACCTCGACGAGCACGTCGCGCCATTGGCGGCCAACGGCCTCGCGGTCATCCCCGTCGCCGCAGATGTGTCGACCGACGCCGGTATCGCCGCGGTCATCGACCAGGCGCGTCGGACCGACGGCGACCTGCACGGCCTGGTGAACGTCGCGGGCGGCGCCGACCCGCACACCTGGATGCCCTCGACGCGGGTAACCCGGGCAGATTGGCGAGAGTTGTTCACCCGCAATCTCGAGACGGCGTTCTTCATGAGCCAGGCCGTGGCCAACGAGCTACGGACCGCAGGGCGTCCGGGGTCCATCGTTTCGATCTCATCGGTCAGCGGCATGAACACCGCGCCCTTTCACATCGCGTACGGCACGGCCAAAGCGGCGGTCGTGGCGATGACCAGGACCATGGCGGTCGAGCTCGCGGCCAACGACATCAGAGTCAACGCCGTCGCCCCCGGCGTCACCCAGACCGCCGCCTCGGCGACCTATGTCGACGACGACCCTGGCCGCGATCGCGCGGCCATCGCGATGGGCCGCCGCGGAAACGCCGAAGAACAGGCCGGCGCAATCCTTTTCCTGCTGTCGGACCTGTCGAGCTACATCACCGGCCAAACCCTGCTGGTCGACGGTGGCCTCAATCTCAAGTGGAGCCACCTCGGCGCCGACCACACCTCGCTGTTCCTCAAGGACGAGACCTTCCGCACGACGATCAAGGAGATGTGATGGAGGAACTGTCACAGCCGACAACGATCGGCGTAGCCGCCTATGTCAGTCCCGAGTATGCCCGCGCGGAGCGGGATCGGTTGTGGCGCAAGGTCTGGCAGCAGGTCGGACGGGTCGAGGAACTGCCGGAGGTCGGCAGTTACCTGACGTACGACATCCTCGACGACTCGATCATCGTGGTCCGCACAGAAGCCGGGAATTCATCCTCGTCATTCACTGCGCACCACAACGTCTGCATGCATCGCGGCCGCCGGCTGATCGACACCCCCGAGGGCGCGAAGAACACGAGCGGACGCACCCCCAAGAGCTTCGTGTGCGGATTCCACGGCTGGACCTACGGGCTCGACGGCGCGTGCACGCACATCCGCGAACAGGATGACTGGCAGGGTGCGCTCACCCCACAGAACACGCACCTGGCGCCGGTGCGTGTGGACACCTGGGGCGGCTGGGTGTTCATCAACATGGACGCCGACTCTGAACCGTTGGCGGACTACCTCTTTCCGGCAGCCAAGATTCTCGACCCGTTCCGGCTGGACAACATGCGCTACAAGTGGCGCAAGTGGCTGAACTTCGACTGCAACTGGAAAGTCGCGATGGAGGCCTTCAACGAGACCTACCACGTTTTCACCACCCATCCGGAATTCAACCGGTTCGGTGAGTTCAAGGGGTGGGCCAAAGCGCAGGGCCGCCACAGCAATATCGGCTACGACGCCCCCAAAGGTCTCGACGAAACAAAGTCGAAGATCCGGCTGGGCATCGGCGACCCGCGCATCTCGACCGCCGAAATGCAGGTCTACACAATGGAAGAGACCAACGCGACGACCACGCAGACGCTGGTGGACGCCGCCAAGCGCCTGGTCGACGAATTGCCGGAGGACACCCCGGCCGACAAGGTTCTCGAACACTGGCTGTCTTCAGCGCGCCGCGATGACGAGGCGCGTGGGGTCGTCTGGCCGACGATCCCCGCCGACGTGCTGGGCCAGAGCGGCACGGCGTGGCAACTGTTCCCGAACTTCCAGATCGGCCAGGGGCTGACCAGTGCCCTGTGCTACACGGCCCGGCCGGATCCGACCTATGACCCGAACAAGTGCATCTTCGAGGTCGCGGTGTTCGAGCTGTACCCGAAAGGCGAAGAGCCGCAGACGCAATGGGAGTGCACACCGAAGGACAGCCCGAACTGGCTGTCGGTGCTGCCCCAGGACTTCTCGAACATGGCCGCGGTACAGCAGGGCATGAAATCGGCGGGCTTCCCCGGCACCAAGCCCAACCCCTACCGCGAACGCAGCACCGTGAATCTGCACCACCAGCTCTCGAAGTACATGGGCACCGGAGAACCACAGGAGTTGCGATGAACCAGCCGTGCGGTCCCACCCAGACGCCCGACGTCGACATCGACGCGATGCGCGAGAAGTACGCACAGGAGCGCGCGAAGCGAGTTCGTCCCGAGGGTTCAGCCCAATACCTCGAAGCCGCCGGGGATTACGCCGACTTCTCGGACACCGATCCGCACACCCCAGTGACCCCGCGCGCGCCGATCGACGCGGAGCTCGAGGTGGTGATCCTGGGCGGCGGGATCGCCGGACTCCTGGCAGGGGCCTACCTGACGAAGGCCGGCGTCGATGACGTGCACGTCATCGAGGCAGGCGGCGACTTCGGCGGAGTGTGGTACTGGAACCGCTTCCCCGGAATCCAATGCGACAACGACGCCTACTGCTACATCCCGCTGCTGGAGGAACTGGACTTCATGCCGTCGAAGAAGTTCGCCGACGGCGCCGAAATCCTCGCGCACTGCCAGCAAATCGGGAAACACTTCGGGCTGTACGACGGTGCCCTCTTCTCGACGCAGGTACGCACCGTGTGCTGGGACGAGGACATCAAGCGGTGGCGGCTGACCACCAACCGCGGCGACGACATCCGGGCCCGCTTCGTCGTCATGACCCAGGGCTCCTACAACCGGCCGAAACTGCCGGGCATCCCCGGCATCAAGGACTTTCAGGGGCACGTCTTTCATTCCGCCCGTTGGGATTACGACTACACCGGCGGTGACGCGAGCGGTGGGCTCCACAAGCTCGCCGACAAGCGCGTCGCCCTGGTCGGCACCGGTGCGACGGGCGTGCAGCTGGTCCCGCACCTCAGTCGGGATGCCCGGCACCTCTACGTCTTTCAACGCACGCCGTCGTCGGTCGACTTCCGCGGCAACGAACCCACCGATCCGGTGTGGGCCGAGTCGCTGCAGCCGGGCTGGCAGGCCGAGCGCAAACGCAACTTCCACCGGTGGTCACCCTTCGAGGGTGTGGTGTTCGACGCGGCCGACCAGGTGTGCGATTTCTGGACCGAACTCGGCCGCAATCTGACGGCTCGCATCGCCGCAAGCCCTGACCCCACCGCCCTCGGCATCGAACAGATCATGGCGATGCGGGAAGAGGAGGACTACAAGATCATGGAGCGGCTGCGCCGCCGCATCGCCGACCTGGTCGACGATCCCGGCACCGCAGAGGCGCTGAAGCCGTACTACCGCTTCATGTGCAAGCGGCCCACGTCCAGCGACGAGTACCTCCCGAGTTTCAACCGGCCCAACGTCACGCTGGTCGACGTTGCCGAATCACAGGGTGTGGAACGGCTGACCCGGACCGGCATCGTCGCGAACGGTGCTGAGTACGAGGTGGATTGCGTCATCTTCGCCAGTGGCTTCGAGATCTCGACCGAGATCAGCCGCCGATACGCGATGGATGCGGTCGAGGGCCGCGATGGGGTATCGCTGTTCGACCACTGGCGCGACAGCTACCTGACGCTCCATGGAATGACGAGCCGCGGCTTCCCGAACCAGTTCCACACGGGTTTCATCCAGGGCGGCGTGTCGGCGAACACCACCGCGATGTTCGAGCAGCAGGCCGAGCACATCGCCTACATCATCGCCGAGACCATCGACCGCGGCGCCGCCACCGTCGAACCCAGCCAGCAGGGCCAGGACGCGTGGGTGGCCACCATCCGGGAGCTCGCCTTCGACAACACGGCCTTCGACAACAGTTGCACGCCAGGCTATTACAACAATGAGGGCCGCGGCTTCGGCGACGCCACGCGCTCATTCCTCGGCGAGGTCTACACGCCCGGCTTCTACGCGTTCGACGATCTGCTGAAGGCGTGGCGGGACGCCGGCGACCTCGACGGCCTGGTGCTGGGAAATTAGATGTCCGACTTGAGATTCGACGGTCGCGTCGCCGTCGTCACCGGTGCGGGACGAGGGCTGGGGCGCGCGTACGCCCTGCTGCTCGCCTCGCGCGGAGCCAGCGTCGTCGTCAACGACTCCGGCGGCACCATATCGGGTCACGGGGTCGACGAGGGTCCGGCCCACGACGTGGTGCGGGAGATCACCGCCGCCGGCGGCATGGCTGTCGCGTGCACCCACTCGGTGGACAACCCGACCGGTGGCCGGGCCATCATCGATGCCGCGCTGGCACGCTACGGACGCCTCGACATCCTGATCCACAACGCCGGTAACGTCCGGCGGGCGCGGCTACGGGACATGACGTCCGACGACTTCGACGCGGTGCTCGACGTCCACCTGCGCGGTGCGTTTCATGTTGTGCGGCCGGCCTTTCCGGTGATGTGCGATGCGGGCTACGGCCGCATCGTCCTGACTTCGTCGATCGGCGGACTGTACGGAAACCACGAGGTGGCGAATTACGCTGCCGCCAAAGCCGGTGTGATCGGGCTGTCGAATGTCGTTGCGCTGGAGGGGGCTGCCGACGGGGTCAACTGCAACGTCGTCGTGCCCGCCGCGGTCACGAGGATGGCCGAAGGCATCGACACGTCGGCCTATCCCCCGATGTCACCCGAACTCGTGGCCCCGGTCGTCGGCTGGCTGTCCCACGAATCCTGCCCGGTCACCGGAGAAATCTTCGTCGCACTGGCCGGCCGCGTGGCGCGGGCCGTGGTCTCCGAAACCCCCGGGGTGTACCGGCCGTCGTGGTCCATCGAGGACGTGGCGGCGCAGTCGGCCACCATCCGGCACGCCGGTGATCCGGTGAGCTTCCCCGTCGTCCCCGACGGACACGGCGATCACATCCGCTACAGCTTCGCGATGGCCGCTCATGGCTAGCGGGCCGGCCCGTGGACCGGCCAATGGACCGTTGCACGGCCTACGCGTCGTCGACCTCACCGCCATGGTGATGGGGCCCTACTGCACGCAGATCATGGCCGACATGGGCGCCGACGTCATCAAAGTCGAACCGCCGCAAGGTGATGACACGCGTTTCATCTCGGTGGGTCCGGCACCGGGCATGAGCGGGGTGTTCGTCAACGTCAACCGCGGCAAGCGCAGCGTGGTACTCGACCTGCGCACCGACGCCGGCAGGTCGGCGCTGCGAGCACTGTGCGAGACGGCCGATGTCTTCATCCATTCGATGCGCGCCAAGGCAATCGCCCGGCTGGGCTTCGGATATGACGACGTGGCCGCGCTCAATCCGCGCATCGTGTACACGAATTGCTACGGATACGGGCGCCGCGGACCGGATCGCGACCGGCCCGCCTACGACGACACCATTCAAGCCGAATGTGGGCTGCCCGCCGTCCAGGCGCAGCTCACCGGACAGGCCGACTACGTCGGCACGATCATGGCGGACAAGATCGCCGGGCTCACCGCGCTCTACGCCACCACCATGGCGCTCTTCCACCGCGAACGTACCGGCGAGGGGCAAGAGGTCGAAGTGGCGATGTTCGAGACCATGGCCTCCTTCATGCTCGTCGAGCACGCGAACGGCGCCATGTTCGACCCACCCCTCGGCCCCGCCGTCTACCCGCGCACCGTGGCACCCAACCGCCGTCCCTACCGCACCAGCGACGGCGAGATCGCCGCGCTGATCTACAACGACCGGCACTGGACGGCATTCATCGACGCCGTGCAACCGCCGTGGGCCAGCGACCGGTACGCCACGCTGGAACAACGCGCCCGCAACATCGACACGGTGTACGGGCTGGTGGCCGAGACCATGAAGGAACGCACGACCGACGAATGGCTGAGTCTGTTCCGCGCCCTGGAAATCCCGGCCGCACCGCTGAACTCCCCCGACGCATTGTTCGACGACCCCCATCTCAACGCGGTGGGCCTGTTCGAAACGGTGGACACCCCACACGGCCCGGTGCGCTTTCCCGGTGTCCCCACCTGGTTTTCCCGCACCCCCGGCCGCGTCGCAGGTCCCGCACCGACGTTGGGTGCCGATACCGACGAGGTGTTGAGCGAACTGTGAGCAGCCACCGATGACCATGGATTTCGAGATGGGCGCCGACGCAGACGGATTGCGCCGGCAACTCCGCGACCTGGTGAAAGAGCATGTGCCGGACGACTTCCTGGGCGCCTTCACCGATGATCCGACGGACCTCGCGGTGGTACAACGGTTCTGCCGTGTGCTTGCCGACCACGAGCTGCTGTGCCTGGCCTGGCCGGAGGAGTTCGGCGGTCGTGGCGGTTCGGTGTGGGAACAGACCGTGGTGCGCGAGGAGATGTGGGCGCACCACGAGCCGCGGGGTGCCCAGTACATGGGCGTCAACTGGGTCGGCCCGATCATCATGCGCCACGGCACCCAACAGCAACGGCAGCAGCACCTTCCGCCGATCGCCCGCGGCGAGGTGATCTGGTGCCAGGGTTTCTCTGAACCGGAGGCAGGCTCGGACCTCGCGTCGCTACGCACCACCGCACGGCCCGACGGCGACGGCTGGCGGATCACCGGGCAGAAGATCTGGACGTCCTACGCCACCATGGCGCAGTGGTGTTTCCTGCTGGCGCGGACCTCCCGTCAGGAGAAGAAGCAACAGGGACTCACGGTTTTCCTTGTCCCCATGGATGATCCGGCGATCCAGGTGCGACCCATCCGCACCATGCTCGGGCCCCACCACCTCAACGAGGTGTTCATCGACGAGCTTCGGGTCACCCACGCCGACGTGCTCGGCACGGTCGATCACGGCTGGTCGATCGTGCAGGACGTGATGTCCTTCGAACGGGTCGGCATCGCCCGTTACGCACGGTGTGAGCGGCTCCTGGCGGCGGCGCCGACGGCCCTGGGTGACCGGTGGCAGTCGCTGCCGGATGAGTTGCGCAGCAGGTGGGTCCGCATGATTACGCACTGCCGACGGGCCCGCCTGATGGCGTACCGGGTGGTCGCTCTTCAGGCCACCGGACAGGTGCAACCGCGCGATGCGGCGGCATACCGCATCGCCGTCACCCGTCTGGACCAGGACAGCGCCGAGGTGCTGACCGATCTGGCCGCCGAGGTGACCGATGACAGCACGTACACCCGGTGGTTCAAGGCCGAGGTGGCCGACCACTGGCGCTACTCGCAGGCGTCGACGGTGTCGTCCGGAAGTATCGAGATGCAACGCATTCTGCTGTCCCGCGCCTTGTTGGCGGCAGGATGATCCTCGATGTCGACGAACAGGCCGCAGAGTTCGGCCGACAGGCGCTTCGGGCGTTCGAAGCGGCCGGCGGCGACGCCCTCGTGCAGCAGGCCGAGGCCAAGCCGGACACGCGGGCCGAGCTCGTCGACAGCGTGCTGCGAGAGCTGGGCGCCTGGGACCTGAACGCGCGCGACGACACCGACGAGCTGGAGGCGGCGGCAACGCTGTGCCGCAGCGCCGGGTACTGGGCGCTGCCCTACCCGGTGGCGGAAATACTGTCCCGGCCAGGCGATCTCGATGTCTCGGGCTTGTCGGTCGTCGCCGACGTCAACCCGGCCGCGCCCGTCGCCGGAATCGAGGGACCCTGGGCAACCGTCACCATCGCCGGCATCCGTAGCGCAGTGATCGGACATGGGCCGGCCGCCCCGGGGTTCGTGGCCCCGCTCGAGCTGTCGGCCGTCGATGACCGCGGCGCCGCCGATGTCGCGCTGGCTCTGGTACTGCCGTGCTGGACGCTCCTGGGCATGCTGGACCGCGCGATGGAACTCACCGTCGCGCACGTCACGATGCGCAAGCAGTTCGGCGTCCCCCTCTCGTCGTTCCAGGGGGTGCAGTTCCAGCTGACAGATGCCGAGGTGGAACGTAGCGGGCTGGACATCCTGGCCAAACATGCGTTGTGGAGTGTCGGCGCCGGCCGGCCCGATGCCGCCAATGATGCCTTGGCACTCCGGATGTCGGCCATCGAAGCTGCTGATGTCGTCTTCCGGGTGTGCCACCAGCTGCACGGCGCCGTCGGCTTCTGCGACGAGACCACCCTCTCGTGGCTGTCGCGGTACAGCCAGCCGCTGCGCCGACTGCCGCTGGGGCTCTCCGCGACGAAAGCCGAACTGACACGGAGGATGTCGTGACCGCCGGCTTCCGCGAACACGTGCGCGCCTGGTGCGACGAGCATGTCCCCCGCGACTGGCGACGCGCTCAGACCGGCGTCCCGGAAACGGAATTCGTGCGCTTCCAGAAAGCCTGGTTCGCGGAGCTGAACGCTGCGGGGTTCGCCGTTCCCCACTGGCCCCGCGAGTGGGGCGGCGGCATGAGCGTGGCCGACCAGATCGTGCTGTACCAGGAGTTGGCGGCGCACGATGCACCTCGGCTGGTCCTGGCATTCGTCGGCATCCACCACGCGGCAGCAACTCTGCTGGCCGCGGGCACCGAAGAACAACGGTTGCAACATCTTCCGGCGATCCTCGACGGCGAAATCTGGGTGCAGGGCTTCTCTGAGCCGGAAGCCGGCTCGGACCTGGCGAGTCTGCGCACTTCCGCACGCCGGTCCGGTGATGCGTACATCGTCAACGGCCAGAAGCTGTGGGCCAGCGGCGGCGCGCACGCGGACTGGTGCCTGCTGCTCGCGCGCACCGATCCCGATGCGCCCAAACGTCAAGGTATTTCATATTTTCTCCTCGACATGCGCAGTCCCGGCATCGAGGTGCGGCCGATCCGCAATGCGATGGGCGACTCGCACTTCTGTGAAATCTTCCTGACCGATGTGGTCATCCCTGCGGCGAACCTCGTCGGTGCGGAAAACACCGGATGGCAGGTGGCGCAGGAGACATTGGGGGCGGAGCGCGGCCTGACCATGCTGGAACTGTCGGAGCGCCTGGCCCACACCGGTTTCCGCCGGCTCGTCGCGATGTGCCCCACCGACGATCCGGTGGTTTCCGACCGGCTGGCCCAGCTGGAGATCGAGATCACCGGTCTGCGCGGCTTGTGCCGCCGGTTGGTCGAGAACGCGCATGATGAAGGAACGGGCGCGCGCAATCCCGCCGACGCGTCGATCGTCAAACTGTTCTACAGCGAATTGCTGCAACGACTCACCGATTTCGGCGTCGAAGCCGGTGGTCTGGATGTCCACACCGACCTGGCGAAGCCGATGTCCAGTGGCTGGGAGTCGGGTTCGTGGCTGCTCGACTTCATCGGGTCGTGGGAGTGGACCATTCCCGGTGGGGCCAGCGAGATTCAGCGCACCATCATCGGCGAGCGTGGTCTGGGCCTGCCGCGAGAAGCGAGTACGCCATGACCGATTTCACCGAATTCCATGCCGAGCTGCGTTCGGTGGCCGGTGATCTGCTGGCCAAGAGCCGCGACGTCGAGTGGTCGTCCCTCGTCGAGGCGGGCTGGGTCGGGCTTGAGGTGCCCGAGGAACTCGGCGGCGCCGGGGCGACGTTTGCCGAGGTGGCCGTCATCTGCGAGGAAATGGGTCGCGCCGCCGGCGCCACCAGCTACCTGGGCAGCGCGGTGCTGACGGTCGGAGTACTGAAGGCCCTGGCGCCCAGCGATATTCGTGACAACCTGCTCACCCGCGTGGCGTCCGGCAGCATCCGGCCGGCCGTCGCGATGGATTCGCACGACTTCATCCCGGACGCCGAGGGCGCCGACCACGTCCTGCTCGTCACCACTGACGGCGTCTCCGTCGTGCAGGCGCATGCCACGCGCCGGCCCGTGCTCGACGAGACGCGGCGCCTGGCCACCGTGGTCCCCGACGGCCCGGCCGAAACCCTGCGATTCGCTGCCGGCGCCACCAACCCGATCGGCCTCCTGCGTGATCGGGCCGCGGTGGCGGTCGCCGCCGACAGCCTCGGCATCGCGGAAGCGATGCTCACCGCGACAGTGGAGTACGCAAAGGTGCGCCGGCAGTTCGGCCGACCGATCGGCTCGTTCCAGGCAGTCAAACATGCCTGCGCCGACATGCTGGTCCAGGTAGCGGTGGCCCGTGAACTCGTCGGTGCCGCAGTCGAATCCGTGGTGCGGGGCAGGGCGGACGCCTCCGCGTCGATGGCCAAGGCGTATGTCACCGGCATGGCCGTCGACGTCGCGGGCAAGGCCGTGCAACTACACGGTGGCATCGGCTACACGTGGGAAAGCGGCCTCCACGTCTACCTCAAACGCGCCGCACTCAACCGTTCGTTGTTCGGCTCTCCTGCGGCACATCGCAGACAACTGGCCAAGCGCTACCGATAGAAGGAGCTTCACATGGGTGTACCGGTCTACAAACGCATTCTCGACCTGTTCGAGGCCGAGGGCGTCAACACGCTGTTCGGCATTCCGGACCCGAACTTCGTGCACATGTTCACCGAGGCCGAAGCCCGCGGCTGGTCCGTCGTGGCGCCGCACCACGAACTGAGCGCCGGCTTCATGGCCGAGGCCGCCTCGCGGATGACGGGGAAGCCGGGTCTGTGCATCGGCACGCTCGGGCCGGGCGTCGCGAACATCGCCGGCGCGATGATGTGTGCGCTGGTGGAGAACTCGCCGGTCATCTTCCTGGGCGGACAGCGCGCCCGCATCACCGAACGCCGCGTGCGCCGCGGACGAATCCAATTCGTCCAGCAGGAAGCTCTTTTCGCGCCCTCGGTGAAATACAGCAGCTCCATCGAGTACGCGGATCAGACCGACGAGATCATCCACGAGGCGATCCGCCGGGCGATGTCGGGCACCCCGGGCCCGGCCTACGTCGAGTTCCCATCGCACGTGATCCTCGACGAACTCGACGTCGCCGAGGCACCGAGCCCTGCGACCTACCGGCTGGTCAATCAGGGCGCGGGCGCGCGTGAGGTCGCCGAGGCCGCGAAGCTGATCCGGGAGGCCGAGAGCCCGATCCTGCTGGTCGGTCACGGCGTGCACACATCACGCACCCAGCAGGAGGTCAAAGAACTCGCCGAGCTGATGAACTGCCCCGTCATCCAGACCTCCGGTGGCACGTCCTTCATCCCCGGCCTGCAGGACCGGACGTTCCCGTACCTGTTCTCACCGGCCGCGAACCAGGCCGTCGAGGAATCCGACCTGTGCGTCGCGCTGGGCACCGAACTCGGCGAACCCATGCACTACGGCCGGACCCAGCACTGGGCGGCAGGCAACGCGAACCGCAAGTGGGTGTACGTGGAACAGGATCCGACCGCCATCGGCGTCAATCGTTCGTTCGACGTGGCGTTGGTCGGCGACCTGCGCGGCGTTGTCCCACAACTCGTCGAGCAGTTGCGCGACACCCCGCGCACGCCATCGGCGAACCTCGACACGCTGATCACGGCCGACTCCACTGAACTCGCCCAACTCGCGGCGAATGCCCCCTCCGGGCGGGCACCGATCCATTCGGCGCGCTACGTCGTCGAGGCCACCAAGGCGTTCAACGAACTCGAGGACGGCATCATGGTGCGCGACGGTGGCGCCACCGTCATCTTCCAGTGGACCTACTCCCAGTCCAAACCGCGCGATGTCATCTGGAATCAGAACTTCGGCCACCTGGGCACCGGTCTCCCCTACGCCGTCGGCGCCTCGATCGCCGAAGGCCGCAAACGCCCGGTCATGTTACTGACCAGCGACTCGGCTTTCCTGTTCCACATCGCTGAGCTGGAAACCGCCGCGCGCGAGGGGGTTCCGCTGGTATGTGTAGTGGGGGTCGACCATCAGTGGGGCCTGGAGGTCGGCGTCTACAAGCGGACCTTCGAACAGCCGTCGCCGCAGCCCGGCGTGCACTGGAGTAAGGACGTCCGGATGGACAAGATCGCCGAGGGCTTCGGCTGCCACGGCGAGTACGTCGAGAAGGAAGACGAGATCGGCCCGGCTATCGCGCGGGCCTACGCCAGCGGCAAGGTCGGAGTCGTGCACGTGTGCATCGATCCGAAGGCAAACTCCGAAGAGATGCCCAAGTACGACCGATTCCGTACCTGGTACGCCGAGGGCACCCAGTGAAAACTTCGAGGGCACATAGTGAAGGAGAGGCAATGCGCGAGTATCTGCAGTTCTACATCGACGGGCAGTGGGTCGACCCGGTCGAGCTGAACCCGCTGGATGTCGAGAACCCCAGCACCGAAGAGGTCGCCGGCCGCATCGCCCTAGGCTCGGCGGCCGACGTGGACAAAGCGGTCGAGGCCGCGCGACGCGCGTTCGGCTCGTGGTCGCAGACCAGCCGCGCCGAACGCCTCGATGTGCTGCAGGCGATCAGCGCCGAGTACCTCAGGCGCCAGGGCGATCTCGCCGAAGCGGTCGGTGCGGAGATCGGCGCGCCGCCGGCACTTGCCGCCGGCGCGCAGGTGCAGCTCGGTATCGGTCATCTGATGACCGCCATCGAGGTGCTGAAGAATTTCGAGTTCTCGCGCCAGCTCGGCAACACGTTGGTGGCCAGCGAGCCGATCGGGGTCTGTGGGCTCATCACGCCGTGGAACTGGCCGCTCAACCAGATCGCGGTCAAGGTGTTTCCGGCGCTGGCGACCGGCTGCACCGTCGTGCTCAAGCCCTCGGAGGTCGCCCCGTTCTCGGCACAGATCTTCACCGAGGTCATCGAGGCCGCGGGCGTCCCCGCCGGGGTCTACAACCTGGTGTTCGGTGACGGAGCCGGTGTGGGAGCGGCCATTTCGAGCCATCCCGGCATCGACATGGTGTCCTTCACGGGCTCGACGCGGGCCGGTATCGAAGTCGCGAAGTCCGCGGCGTCGAGCGTCAAGAGGGTAAGCCAGGAGCTGGGCGGCAAGAGCCCGAACATCGTGCTGGATGACGAGGCCTTCGCCACCAGCGTGGCCGCCGGAGTCTCGGCGATGATGCCCAATTCGGGCCAGAGCTGCAACGCCCCGTCACGCATGCTGGTGCCGAACGCCCGGATGGCGGAAGCCGCTTCGATCGCCGCGGAGACCATCGCGGGCGTGCGGGTCGGGGACGTCGACGACCCGAAGGCCATCGGACCGGTCGCCTCGCGCGCCCAGTTCGAGCGTATCCAGGGCCTGATCGCCAAGGGGGTCGCCGACGGCGCCGCCCTGGTAGCCGGGGGCGAGGGACGGCCGGACGGTCTGGATCGTGGATTCTATGTCCGCCCAACGGTGTTCGCCGACGTCACCAACGACATGACCATCGCCCGCGAGGAGATCTTCGGGCCGGTGCTGTGCATGCTGGGATACGACGACATCGACGACGCTGTCGACATCGCCAACGACACCGAATACGGCCTGGCCGGTTATGTTTCGGGTGCCGACGTCGACGCCGCCCGCGCGGTGGCCCGGCGAATCCGCGCCGGCTGGATTTCGATCAACCACGCCTTCGACATGAACGCACCGTTCGGCGGCTACAAGCACAGCGGCAACGGCCGCGAGTGGGGCGAGGCAGGTTTCCACGAGTACTTGGAGACCAAGAGCGTGCTCGGGCACGGGTAGCCCGGGATGTGTCACGGGTGACCGCGAGCGAAATGCCCGCGGTCACCCGTTTTTCATGACGTCAGCATGGCCTGCCAGGTCTTGGGCGCCGCCCCGGTGGCCAGATCGGCCTGGCGGTACAGCTGACCGTCGGGTGCCATGTACTCGCCTGTGTGCGGGTCGTACTGCGCGTACCCGAGGCCACCGTTGAATGCGCTCGGCGCGGCACCGGGTTCGACGGGCGGGACCTCGGCCGGCCGAGGCTCGACGGGGTCACCGCCGGGGATCGGCGGGACGCTACCGGCATTGCCTGACGCACCCGGAGTGGTGATCGGATTCTGCGGCGGCAGCACCGGGTTGTTCGGCGGCGGTCCAGCAGGCGGGACACCGGCGGCGGGCCCTTCGCCGACCGGGGCATACAGCCCCTGGTCGGGGAACCACCGCGAATCCGGCGGCACCCCTTGCCTTTCCAAGCTGGGGTCGCGCGGATACGGGCCGACGACCGGCATCCGCTGCGACAGCGGCTCGTACTCCCGGTCGCTGTTACAGATCTCGGCGGTCGGTGCGTACTTGCCCGGCTTCCCCATGCACGGAGTGTTGCGAATGCCGCGGACCCCGACGGGGGCGTCCTGCGGCAGTTTGCAGTAGACGTCGTCGGGCAGATCGATTGTGGTGGTGTCATAGGCCGGCCGCCACGACGACGGTGGGAGGAATCCCGTCGTGCATGGCGGAGGGTCCTCCGCCCCGATCCGGAAGCTGCCGATGCCGAGGCCGCCGGCATT
>Ga0265327_10000806_pt1 | contig 47753 bp, 39 predicted proteins | sample 41621metaG_FD_202089 | JGI IMG/M metagenome (GOLD analysis project Ga0265327, IMG submission 202089) | Rhizosphere microbial communities from Carex aquatilis grown in University of Washington, Seatle, WA, United States - 4-16-21 metaG | ecosystem: Host-associated > Plants > Roots > Rhizosphere... | reverse complement strand
CAGTCGCTGGCGCAGGCGCCGCCGTCCGAGAAGGTGATCGGGCCGTAGCGATAGTTGCGGATCGCCTTGCCGGTGTAGTCGCTGGTGCTCAGCACGTAGCCCGGATTGGCGAAGTTGTCCGCATCCTCGACCGCGATCGGATCGCCCAGGCGGGTGTCCTGCAGGGTGCGCACGATGCTGCCGCTGTTGCCGTTGGAGGCGAAGCGCACCCAGGAGATCTTCCGGTCGCCGCGCGAGGCCACCAGCACCTGCTGGTTGACCGAGTCGATGCTCGCGTTCGGCTCGCCCTTCGAGGTCGCCAGCGAGGTCGGGTTGCGCCCGATGCCGCTCACGCTGCCCACTTCGGCGATGGCGCTGGCAGATGGCGAAGCGGGGCTGCCGCCCGGCGCATAACCGTCCATGCTGAAGATGTGCAGCGTGCCGTCCTGCGTCGCGACCCAGGCGCGCGGCGCGCCGGCCCACACCGTGGTCTTCACCGCCGTCGGCTTGGCGCCCATCGACACCGTCTTCACCACCGTCGGCATCTGCGAGGGCGAATTGGTGAAGCTGTAGGGCCATTGGTTGTCGGCCTGACCCAGGTTGCTCACCTGGGAGCCGTTGCTGCTGAAGTAGATGCCGTTGATGTAGCTGAAGAGGGGCTTCAGGTCGACGAAGGCCACCTTCTGCTCCGACTTGGAGATCACCACCGCCATGCCGCCCTTGGCGTAGCGGCCGTAGTTGCCGCCGCCCGAAGCGAAGTTCTGCCAGTTGCTTGTCAGCGGCGTGTTGGACTCGCCCACGAAATGGCCGCCGACCATGATCGTGTTGAACTGGTCCATGCCGGTGGTGACCGCGATCTCGGTCGGCGCGTTCATGCCGGGCAAATCGACGTAGCCGAGGATCTTCATGAAGGCGATGTCGCCCATGTTCGGCAGGCCCGGATAGGGCTTCTGCCATTCGTCCCACCACGAGTAGTAGGAGCGGTAGCCGTTGGTGCCGTTGTTGTAGGGGTTGCAGCCGTCGCAGAGACCGGCCAGCGCCACCACCGCGACCTGGCCCTTGAGGGCGGTCGTGTCCCAGACCGTGACCAGCGCGAACTCGCTGTTGTTGGTCATCGCGATGCCGGTGGGCACCTTGTTGGACGGCAACTTGACGGTGGTGCTGTTGGTCGATGTGTTGCTGCCGGCGCTGCCGATGACGCCGTTCTGGAAGACGGTCACGCTCTGGGCGCAGAAGCCCGGACGTCCGGCGCAGCGCGCGGTTGCCACTGGGTTGCCGCTGACGATGCCGGCAGACTTGTAGCCCATCACGTTCACCTGGTCCATGCCGCCGCCCTGGGCCATCGTCAGCGTCCAGCTCAGCTGGGGCAGCTGGGCGAAGGTGTTGTACATGTAGTTGGAGATCTGCACGTCGCTGACGCCCACATGCTGGGCCGGGTTGTCGGCGACCGACAGCAGCTGCGCCCAGTTGCTCGAATAGGCACCGGCGTTGGACGAGGGCGAGCCCACCTGCCAGTAGAACTGGTAGTTCGGTGCCGGCGAGCCCAGCTGGGTGGGCGCATTGCGCGCGAACAGGGTCGGCAGCCCCGAATCGCTCACGCCGTAGCTGGCGGCGCTCGGGCCGTAGCGGTAGTCGATGCCGGCGTCGCTGCTGAGCTGGGCCGCCATGGACACATAGGACGACGCCACCACGTTGAACGAGCCGTCGACCACGTCGCCGGACACAGCGGGCGCGGGCGCGGGCGCCGGTGCGGGAGCCGGTGCCGGTGCCGGCGCAGGCGCAGGCGCAGGCGCCGGCGAAGGTGCGGGCGACGGCGCCGGAGACGGCGCAGGTGCCGGAGCGGCCGTGGAAACAGTCTGGCAGGCCTTCACCACGCCGAAGATCGGATCCGTGCCGCCGAAATTGGCGGTGGTGCAGGCGTAGGGACCGCCGGCCGCGAAAGTCTTGGTGATCCAGCTCGAGCCCGATCCGTAGCGCACGCTGGACGCGGTGCTCAGCACGAAGGTGGCGTTCTCGCTCGCGATGGTGGTGTAGGTCGGTGCGGGCGCCGGCGCCGGCGCCGGTGCCGGTGCGGGTGCGGGTGCGGGCGCAGGTGCGGGTGCCGGCGAAGGAGCCGGCGTTGCCGCCGGAGCCGCTGCGGCCGTGGAACCCGAGGCGATCTGGCAGGCCTTCAACACGCCGAAGGACGGATCGGTGCCGCCGAAATCGGCGGTGGTGCAGGCAAAGGGGCCGCCGGCCGGAAAGTCCTTGCTGATCCAGGCGCTGCCGGCGCCATAGCGAACGGTGGCGGCGGCCGAGAGCGTGAAGCTCTGGTTTTCGCTGGCGATGGTGGTGTAGGTGGCGCTGGTGGTGGTCGACCTCGACCTGGCGTCCACCTCGGCCGGCGCTGTCGCCTCGGTCGTTGCCGATGTGCTGGCAGCGGCGACGGCGCCCAATCCGGCCATTCCGCTGCCCCCTCCGCTACCGCCGCCGCAACCCGTCAATGTCCCGGCTGCAATCAGCAGCCACAAGGAACTTTTATCTACATGTTTCACCGCAAAGACCATTGTTAATGAAGAATATTCCTATTGGATTTCGGAACTTTCTTCACCACAAGTCGTCTTTAGAATTAATTCAATTCTAATTGTTAGGAACTACTACTATTCGATTAACCTTTCTGAATTACAACCGTGAATTAATTCACACTAATTCAATGGGGAAGTTATTCGTATTACATGGAATTCCGACCGCAATGAGACCCGGCAAGGCAGACCGATGCGTAGCGCTGCGCGGGACGGGCTAAGACTTGTCCTGGCTGCGACGCCTGACCAGCACCACCAGCGCGATCACCGCCACTACCAGCAGCAGCCCGAGCGCCTCGTAGTGCCCGAGATCGGTGATGAGCCAGCTCAGGGTCTCGCCGAACAGGTAGCCCGCGCCGACCACCAGCGGCGCCCAGATCGCGGCGCCGAGGATGTTGAGCAAGGCGAACTTCGACGCCGACACCTCGCTCATGCCGATCACGAAGGGGCCGACCAGCCGGAGCCCATACATGAAGCGCACGCCGACGATCAGCACGTTCTCGTGGCGCCGGATCTGGAAATGAACCGGCACCGCCCGCCTGGCCAGCACCGGCCAGCGCTCGAGGATCGCCGTGCCATAACGACGGCCGAGCCGGAACAGCAGCTGGTCGCCAAGCGTGCCGCCCAGGAAGGCCACGCCCACCACGACGGCAAAGGAAAGCAGTTCCCGATGCACCGCGATGCCCGCCAGCAGCAGCACCGTCTCGCCCTCGAGCAGGCTGCCGATGAAGACGGCGGCATAGCCGTAGTCGGCCACCAGCTGGGACAGTGTCATCGGGCGCCCGGGGGATTCGGCATGGCGGCGAGCTTATCGCCCCACCCGGCCAGGCAACGCTCGTGAAAGCCCTCGACCCGGGTCGGCCGAGACCGATGGGCTCGGTCAGTCGGGAACGACCGCGGTGACCTCGATCTCGATGCGGGCGCGCAGTTCGACCAGCGCCGCCACCTGCACGCAGGTCATCGCCGGGAAGTTGCGGCCCATCACCTCGCGGTAGGCCACGCCGAGTTCGCGCAGCCGGCGGCTGTATTCGTCCCGGTCGGTCACGTACCAGGTCATCCGCACCATGTGCTCGGGGCCGGCACCGGCCTCGCGCAGGACCTCGACGATGTTGCGCAGCGCCTGCGCGGTCTGGGCGATGAAATCGTCCGACTCGAACTGCTGCTGCGCGTTCCAGCCGACCTGGCCGCCCACGAAGACCTGGGTGCCGCGCGCGGCGATGCCATTGGCATAGCCCTTGGGTGGAAGCCAGCCGGGCGGCTGCAAGTGCTTGATCATGTGATTTGCCTCAGTTTGAATCGTTGGAGCTTGCCGGTCTCGGTGCGCGGCAGGCTGGCCACGAAGGCGACCTCCCGCGGGTACTTGAAAGGTGCGATGGTGGCCTTGACATGGTCCTGCAGCGCCTTCACCAGCGCTGCGTCGCCGGCATGGCCGGGCCGCAGCACGCAGAAGGCCTTGACGATCATGCCGCGCTCGTCGTCGGGCTTGCCGATCACCGCGCATTCGGCGACCGCCGGATGCTTGAGCAGCGCGTCCTCGACCTCCGGGCCGCCCACGTTGTAGCCGGCAGTGACGATCATGTCGTCGGCGCGCGACTGGTAGAAGAAGTAGCCATCCTCGTCCTGCACGAAAGCATCGCCGGGGTAGTTCCAGCCGTCGCGCACGTAGTCGGCCTGGCGCGGATCGTCCAGGTAGCGGCAGCCGACCGGGCCGATGATCGCCAGCCGGCCGGGCGTTCCGCGCGGCACCTCGCGGCCCTCGGCATCGACGATGCGTGCGCTGAAGCCCGGCACCACCTTGCCCACCGCGCCGCGTCGGACCTCGTCGCCGGCCGCCGAGATGTAGATGTGGAAGACTTCGGTGCCGCCGATGCCGTCGATCATCTCGAGGCCGGTGGCCTCTTTCCAGAGCTGGCGGGTGGCGTCCGGCAGCGCCTCGCCGGCACTCACGCTGATGCGCAGGCTGGGCATGGGCGAAGCCTTCGCGAAAGCCGCCATCTGCCGGTAGAAGGTCGGCGCGGTGTAGCAGATGGTGGCGCCCACCTGGCGGATCGCCTGCACCATGCTCTCGGGCGTGTAGGCTCCGTCGTGGAAATAGACCGAGGCCCCGGCCCACATCGGGAACACCAGCAGGCCGCCGAGCCCGAAGGTGAAGGCCAGCGGCGGCGAGCCGAGCACGATGTCCTCGGGCCGGGCCTTCAGCACATGGCGCGGCCAGGCCTCGCACATGGCCAGCACGTCGCGGTGCGTGGTCACCGGCGCCTTGGGCTTGCCGGTGGTGCCGGAGGTGAAGGCCAGCAGCGCGATGTCGTCGGCGGCGGTCGGGCAGGCCTGGAAGGCACCGCTCCTGGCGCTGGCGCGCGCTTCGAGCGAATCCGCCGCATCGGCCGCGTTGAAGGCCACGATGCCGCGAAGCACCGGATGGGCCTGCTGCGCCGCGACGAGTTCGTCGAGCAGCCGGCCGTCGCACAGGGCGAGCACCGGCTGGGCCTTCTCGATGATGTCGCCGAGTTCCTTGGCGCGCAGCAGCGGCATGGTCGCGACCGCGATCAGCCCGGCCTTGACCACAGCCAGCCAGGCCAGCGCCATCGCAATCGAATTGCCGCCGCGCAACAGCACGCGGTTGCCGGGCACCAGGCCGAAGTCCTCGACCAGCACCTGGGCGATTCGGTCGACCTCGACCGCCGATTCGGCGTAGCTCAGCGTGCGCGTGGGCGAGCGCAGCATGGGCCGGTCGGCGAAGCCCTTCTCGCGCGCCTTGTCGAGCAGTTCGACGACCAGGTTGAGCTGGTCGGGCAGCTGCAGCTCCGGCCGGTCGTAGCGGAAGATGGGCAGCTGCGCTGCCTGCGGCAGGCGCTCGTGCACGAAGCGGTCGATCTGGGCGCTAGGGCTCATTGGAGTACCTCGCGCAAAAGCGCTTCGGGGATTCGCCTTCGGGCGGCCGGGCGGCTCATTGGAAATACCTCGCGCAAAAGCGCTTCGGGGATTCGCCTTCGGGCGGCCGGGCGGCTCATGACTTCCTCAACAGTGACTTGCCGATGATCAGCTGCTGGACCTCAGTCGCGCCTTCGTAGATGCGCAGCGAACGGATGTCGCGGTAGAGGCTCTCGACCTTGGTGCCGACCTTGACGCCGAGTCCGCCATGCATCTGCAGCGCCATGTCGATGACCCGGCTGGCGTTCTCGGTGGCGCACATCTTGGCCATCGCGGCGGCTGCGCTCAGGTCGCCGGCCGCCGGCTCGCCGCGCCGCTCGCCGTCGTCGCGCATCCAGGCGGCGCGGTAGGTCAGCAAGGCTGCGGAATCGATCAGCGCCGCCATCTCGCCCAGCTTGGCCTGGGTGAGCTGGAAGTCGGCCAGGGTCTGGCCGAACATCGTGCGCTGCTGCGCATGCCGGATCGCCTCGGCCAGCGCGCGGCGCGCCATGCCGAGCGCGGCGCCGGCCACCGAAGCGCGGAAGATGTCGAGCGTGCGCATCGCCAGCTTGAAGCCGCCATTCAGCTCGCCCAGCTGCGCCGAGGCCGCCACCTTGCAGCCATCGAAGCGCAGCGTCGCCAGCGGATGCGGCGCCATCACCTCGATGTGGGCCGAGCTGTCGAGTCCGGCATTGTCGGCATCGACGATGAAGGCGGTGATGCCGCGCGAACCGGCGCCCGGATCGGTCTTGGCGAAGACGCAATAGAAGTCGGCGATGCCGCCGTTGCTGATCCAGGTCTTCTCGCCGCCGAGGCGCCAGCCATCGGCGCTCTGCTCCGCGCGCATGGCCATGGCACCGACGTCGGAGCCGGCCTCGGGCTCGCTGAGCGCGAAGGCGGCGATCTTCTCGCCGCGGCCCACCGGCGCCAGATAGGCCGCCCGCTGCGCGGCGCTGCCGGCCAGCGTGATGGCGCCGCTGCCCAGCCCCTGCATAGCGAAGGCGAAGTCGGCCAGAGGCGAATGGAAGGCCAGCGTCTCGCGCAGCAGCACCAGGGCGCGCGAGTCGAGGTGTTCGAGAGCGCCGCCGGAGTCGGCCGGCACGCAGTAGCGCAGCCAGCCGCCATGGCCCAGGCGCCTCACCCAGTCGCGGCAGGCGGCGCGGTCGTCGCGCTCGTCGACCGACTGGGCGCGGGCCCAGGGCAGCAGGTCGCGCACCAGCGCGCGGTGCGCCTCGTCGAAGAAGGGCAGGCCCAGGTGCGCGGTGGAAGGATCGAATGCGGCAGCGGCCATCGCGTCAGTCTCCCTGGAAGACCGGCTTGCGCTTGGCCGCGAAGGCCTCGTAGGCGCGCTTGAAGTCCTCGGTCTGCATGCAGATGGCCTGGGCCTGGGCCTCGGCCTCGATCGCCTGGTCGATGGTCATCGACCATTCCTGCGACAGCATGGTCTTGGTCATGCCATGCGCGAAGCTCGGCCCCTCGGCCAGTTCGCGCGCCGAGGCAGTGGCCGCCGCCAGCAGGCCGTCGCCGTCGTGCAGCGCATTGAAGAAGCCCCAGGCATGGCCTTCCTGGGCGTTCATCGCGCGGCCGGTGAAGAGCAGCTCGGAAGCCCGGCCCTGGCCGATGACCCGCGGCAGCAGTGCGCAGGCGCCCATGTCGGCGCCGGCCAGCCCGACCCGGGTGAACAGGAAGGCGGTCTTGGTGGCGGGCGTGCCGTAGCGCAGGTCGCAGGCCAGCGCGATCATCGCGCCGGCACCGGCGCAGACGCCGTCGATCGCGCCGACGATCGGCTGCGGGCAATGGCGCATCGCCTTGACCAGGTCGCCGGTCATGCGGGTGAACTCCATCAGCTCGGGCATCTTCATCCTGGTGAGGGGCCCGATGATCTCGTGCACGTCGCCGCCCGAGCAGAAGTTGCCGCCCGCGCCGCTGACCACCACCGCCTTCACGTCGGTCGCGAAATGCAGCGCCCGGAACAGGTCGCGCAGCTCGGCGTAGGAGTCGAAGGTCAGCGGGTTCTTGCGCTCGGGGCGGTTCAGCGTGACGGTGCCGACGCCGGCCTCGAAGGACCACGAGAAATGCGTGGCCTCGTAGGCCGCCTTGGGCTCGAATTGCGCGCGCATGGGGTTGTTCGCGCCGATGTAGTGCTTCATGTCGTCTCCAATGTCTGCAGGGTCGAATGCTGCTTGACCTTGCCGAGCAGCTTGTGGAACTGGTTGATTTCCTTGGGGCTCAGGCCGGCGAAGGCCTCGCAGATCCAGGCCTCGTGCTGCTGCGCCATGTCGTTGAAGAGCTTGCGCCCGAGGGTGGTCAGCCGCACGCGCCAGGCGCGCCGGTCGCCATCGACCTGCACGCGCTCGACCAGGCCCTCGGCCACCAACTGGTCGGTGATGCCGGTGACGTTGCCGCCGGTGACCATCATGCGGCGCGACAGCTCGTTCATCTTGAGCCCGTCGGGCGAGCGCTCCAGCTGGGCCATCAGGTCGAAGCGCGGCAAGGTGGTGGCGAACTGCTCGCGCAGCTCGTTGCGCACCTGCTTCTCGATCAGCTGGGTACAGGTGAGCAGGCGCAGCCAGAGGCGCAGCTCGTCCGGGTGCTCGCTGTGGGCGCGGGCTTCGAGGTCCATCAGGCCTCCTGCCGGGCCGCCCCAAGGGAGGCCTGCGCCCCCTCGGGGGGCAGCGAATACACGAAGTGATGAGCGTGGGGGTCCATGTCAGCCTTGCTCTTCCTCGGCGGCGCGAGGGGCGGCGACCGCCAGCGCGGCGGCCATCTGCTGCTGCTTGGCGATCTCGCGGTACATCTGGTCGCGGCCGCTCAGGTATTGCCGCGGCCAGTCGACGTCGCGGCTCTGCAGCTTGGCGGCCTCATGCAGCGTCCAGGCCGGGTCGGCCAGGTGCGGCCGGGCAATGGCGCAGAGGTCGGCCCGGCCGGCCGCGATGATGCTGTTGGCCTGGTCGGCGTCGGTGATCGCGCCGACCGCGATGGTCGAGATGCCGACCTCGTTGCGGATGCGGTCGGCGAACGGCGTCTGGTACATGCGCCCATACACCGGCTTGGCCGCGCGCGTGGTCTGGCCCGAGGAGACGTCGATGAAATCGCAGCCGGCCTCCTTGAAGGCGCGCGCGATGCGCACCGCCTCGGCATCGGTGTTGCCGCCGGGGGACCAGTCGTGCGCCGAGATCCGCACGCTCATCGGGCGTTCGGCCGGCCAGGCAGCACGCATCGCGCGGAAGACTTCCAGCGGATAGCGCAGCCGGCCGTCGAGGTCGCCGCCGTATTCGTCGTCGCGCAGGTTGGTCAGCGGACTGAGGAAGGCGGCCAGCAGGTAGCCGTGCGCGCAATGCAGTTCGAGCCAGTCGAAGCCGGCCTCGGCCGCGCGGCGGGTGGAATCGACGAACTGCTCGCGCAGCTGGTCCATGCCGGCGCGGGTGATCGCGCTGGGCAGCTGGTTCTGTTCGCCGTAGGCCAGGGCGCTGGGCGCCAGCAGCGGCCAGTTGCCGCTGGGCAGCGGCTCGTCGGTGATCTCCCAGCCGACCTGGGTCGAGCCCTTGGGACCGCTGTGGCCCAGCTGCATGCCGATCTTCGCGCTCGACTGGCCGTGGACGAAATCGACGATGCGGCTGAAGGCGGCCGACTGCGCATCGTTGTAGAGCCCGGTGCAACCCGGGGTGATGCGGCCCTCGGGCGTCGGGCTGGTCATCTCGACCATCACCAGCGCGGCGCCGCCCAGCGCGCGGGCGCCCAGGTGCACCAGGAGGAAGTCCTGCGGCACGCCGTCGACCGCACTGTAGGTGGCCATCGGCGAGACCACGATCCGGTTCTTGAGTTCGAGATCGCGCACCTGGAGCGGCATCAGCATCGGCGCGATCGGCTTGCCGCCGGACAGCCACTTCTCGTAGCCGCCCAGCCATTGCGTGTCGCGCAGGCGCAGGTTCTCGTGGCTGATGCGCTGCGAGCGGGTCAGCAGCGAATAGGCGAACTGCTCGATCTGCATGCCGGTGTAGCGCGGCACGTTCTCGAACCATTCGGTGGAGTTGCGCGCGGCATTCTGGATCTTCAGCACCTCGACGCTGCGGCGTGCCTCGTAGGCCTCCAGCACCGGGTCGATCTCGGCGCCGGTCATGAACTCGTTGGCCAGGTCGATCGCGTCCTCCAGCGCCAGCTTGGTGCCGGAGCCGATCGAGAAATGCGCGGTGTGGGCCGCATCGCCCATCAGCACCACCGGCACCTGGCGGCCATCGACCTCGACGCGGTGCGTCCAGTGCCCGCAGACCACGCGCGGAAAGCGGATCCAGTTGGCCGAGCCGCGCAGGTGGGTGGCGTTGCTGATCAGCGTGTGGCCGCCCAGGTATTTGGCGAAGAGCTTCTCGCAGAAGGCGATGGCCTCGGGCTGCTCCATCCTGTCGAGGCCATGGGCCTGCCAGACGGCCTCGGGCGTCTCGACGATGAAGGTCGAGGTCTTGTCGTCGAACTGGTAGGCATGGGCCTGGAACCAGCCATGCTCGGTCTCTTCGAAGGCGAAGGTGAAGGCATCGAAGGTCTGGTGCGTGCCGAGCCAGACGAAGCGGCACTGGCGCAGGTCGATGTCGGGCTGGTAGACATCGGCGTAACGAGTGCGGATGCGGCTGTTGAGGCCGTCGCTGGCGATGACCAGATCGGCCTTGTACTGCGCGGCCAGCGCCTGGTCGTCGGTGACGTCGGTCTCGAACACCAGCTGCACGCCCAGTTCGAGGCAGCGCTCCTGCAGGATGTTGAGCAGCCGCTTGCGGCCGATGCCGCAGAAGCCATGGCCGCCGGAACGCACCTGGCTGCCCTTGAAGAAGACCTGGATGTCGTCCCAGTGGTGGAACTCGTGACCGATCAGCGCGGCGGTGGGCGCGTCGGCCGCCGCCAGGTTGGCCAGGGTCTGGTCGCTCAGCACCACGCCCCAGCCGAAGGTGTCGAATGGGCGGTTTCGCTCGACCACCGTGACTTCGAGCGCCGGCTGGCGCGACTTCATCAGCAGCGCGAAGTAGAGCCCCGCGGGACCGCCGCCGATGCACAGCACGCGACGCAGATTGGAAGTGGGTCGGTTCATGGTTAAATAGTTTATGCCTAAAGCATTTGCTGTCAATACCCGCTGACCACTAGGGCATGTGCGGGCGGCGCGCTACGATGCCAGCCGTCCGTTGAAGCCAACGGTGGAGACAAGAAATGACCGCTGAAACCCTCAACGGGGCGGTTCCCATCAGGGGCCTGCATCACTTCGCCTGGCGCTGCCGCGACAGCGAGGAGACCCGGCGCTTCTACGAGGACCTGCTGGGCCTGCCGCTGACCCATGTGATCCAGGCCGACCATGTGCCCAGCACCGGCGAATACTGCCCCTACGTCCACATCTTCTTCCAGCTGCGCGACGGCTCCTCGATCGCCTTCTTCGACCTGGGCGACGACACCAGCGCCCTGCCCTCGCCCAACACGCCAGCCTGGGTGAACCATCTCGCATTGCGCGTCGATTCGATGGCCGAGCTGCTGGCGGCCAAGGCCAGGCTGGAGGCGGCCGGCGTCGAGGTCATCGGGCCCACCGACCACCACATCATCCAGTCGATCTACTTCTTCGATCCGAACGGCATCCGGCTCGAGCTGACCACGCCGACGGCCACCCCCGCGGAGATGGAAGATCACGCACGACGGGCCCGCGCCCTGCTCGACGAATGGACGTTGCGCAAGCAGCGGATGCCCGGAGCGCCGGCGCGGTGAAGGGCATGCAGGCCGACCTTTCAGGGACGGCGGCCGGGCCGGAGCGATTCCGCTTCGCGCCGCCCTACCGGTTGCCGAGCTGGCCCTTCGTGGCGCCGCCCGAGCTCGATGAGCCCCGGCGCATCGCCCGCCATCCCATCGTCATCGTCGGTGCCGGCCCGGCCGGCCTGACGCTGGCCTGCGACCTGGCCCGGCGCGGCGTGCGCGCGCTGCTGCTCGACGAGGACGACACCGTCGGCGTGCGCGGCGCCTCCTCGCGCGGCATCTGCTATGCGCAGAAGACGCTGGAGATCTTCGCGCGCCTGGGCATCTACCAGCGCGTGGCCGACAAGGGCATCACCTGGTCGCTGGGCCGCACCTTCTCGAACGCCGACGAGGTCTACAGCTTCAATCTGCAGACCGACAACCTGTCGGCGCAGCCGCCCTTCATCAACCTGCAGCAGTTCTACGTCGAGTGGTTCCTCGTCGATCGCATCCTCGAACTGGGCCTGACCGACCTGCGCTGGAAAAGCCGCCTCGCGCGCATCGCGCCGCTGGCCGATGGCGTCCGAATCGTGGTCGAGACGCCGGCCGGCAGCTACGAGATCGAGGCCGATCACCTGGTCGACGCCACCGGCGCCCACAGCCCGATCCGCGAGCAGCTGGGCCTCGACGCCCATGCCTCGCGCAGCACCGACCGCTGGTGCATCAGCGACGTGCGCTTCGAAAAGCCGCTGCCCACCGAGCGCTGGACCTGGGTCGATGCGCCCTTCAACGAAGGCCGCGCGGTCTGGCAGCACCTGATGGGCGACGGCGTCTGGCGCATCGACTACCAGATGGCGGAAGACTGCGACAGCGCCGAGATCAGCAAGCCCGAGGTGGTCGGCGCGCGGCTGCGCGAGCAGCTCGGGCCGGGCGTCGAATTCGAGTTCGTCTGGATCGGCCCCTATGGCTATCGCGACCATCTGCTGGACCGCTTCCGGCATGGGCGCGTGTTCTTCATCGGCGATGCCGCGCATGTGGTGAGCCCCTTCGGCGCGCGCGGCGGCAACAGCGGCATCCAGGACGCGGTCAACCTGGGCTGGAAGCTGGCGCTGGTCACGCAGGGCCGCGCCGGCGCGGCGCTGCTCGATTCCTACGACGCCGAGCGCCAGCCCGCGGCCGCCGAGAACCTCAAGGTGACCAGCCGCTCGGCCCGCTTCCTGGCGCCGCGCAGCGACGCCGAGCGCACCATCCGTTCGGCGGTGCTGGCGCTGGCATCGCGGCATGCCTTCGCACGCACGCTGGTCAACACAGGGCGCATGTCGGTGGCCAACGACTATCCGGCCGGGCCGCAACTGCCCGCCGGCGGCCGGTCGCTGCCGAACCTGCCGCTGCGATGGCAGGACGGCGAAGCGACCACGCTGATGCAATTGCTCGGCGAGGGCAGCGAATGGCTGGCCCTGATCTTCGCGCCGACGGGTGCCCAGGCCGCGGCCGCGCCGCAGGCCACGGCCGGACTGCCGCTGCGCCTCGTCGCCGTGGGCGGCCGCAGCGGACTGCCGACTCTGCAGCCGGATGCGGCGCTGGAACGCCTGCTCGCGCATCCGGCACCGGGCAGCGTTTGCCTCATCCGGCCCGACGCCTACCGCGCGGCCCTGCTCGATACGCCCGATGCGGCCGCCATCGGCGCCGCGCTGCGCCGGGCGCTGGCCCTGGACGACCAGGCTGGGGCTTGACCCGACCCCTGCGGCCGGCTCTATAACCAGCGCCCGCCTTCAAGAAAAAGCAGGTCGACTTGAACCCTTCCACCCGATTCCTCGGCCCCGCCGATGCCGCCCGCCGCCTGGGCATCTCGGCCAAGGCGTTGCGCCTCTATGAACAGCACGGCCTGCTGAGCCCGCGCCGCAATGCCGCCGGATGGCGCTCCTATGGCCCCGAGCAGATGCAGCGGGCCGCCGACATCGTGGCCCTGCGCGCACTCGGGCTGGGCCTGGCGCAGGTCGCACAGGCCCTGGCCGGACCGCCGGACGCGCTGGAGCCGGCGATGGCGGCGCACGAGGCGCTGCTCGAATCCCGCGTGCGCGAACTGGCCTGTGCCATCGAGAGCACCCGCGCCCTGCGGGCCGAGCTGACCCGCGGGCGCGAAGCTCGGCCCGCGGCGCCGGCGCTCGCACGCGGCATCGAGCTTTCGCTGCCCTGGCCCTGGGGCGGCGAGCGCTTCAGCCTGCACGACATCCGGCCGCTCCAATACATCGTCGGCCCCTTGGGCAGCGGCAAGACCCGGCTGGCCCTGCGCCTGGCCGAGCTGCTGCCGGGGGCCGCCTTCCTGGGCCTGGACCGGGCCGCCGGCGGCACAGCCCGGGCCCGCCTGGCGGCCGATGCCGCGCTGCGCCAGCGGGTCGACGCACGGCTGGCCTCCCTGCTGGATGACAGCGCCCACGCCTCCGAGGCATTGATCGCCCTCCTCGCCGGCCTGGAGGCCGAAGGCCCGTCCATGCTGGTCGTCGACCTGGTCGAACAGGACCTGGATGCGCCGACGCAATCCGCGCTGCGCCGCCACCTGCGGCAGCGGGCCGGCGCCGGCGACCGCCCGGTCTTCCTGATGACCCGGTCCAGCGCCATCCTCGACCTGGCCGATGTCGGACCCGACGAGGCCATCATCTTCTGCCCGGCCAACCACAGCCCGCCCATGCAGGTGCTGCCGGCGCCGGGCTCGCCCGGCTACGAAGGGGTCGCCACCTGCCTGGCGTCGCCGGAAGTGCGGGCCCGTTCCGCCATGCCCCGTCCGATCGAGACAGCCGCCTCATCGCACGCGCCTGCTTGATGAATTTGATCGCGGCAAGGCCCCAACAATCGGCTCCTTCGCGCGGTGGGCCTTCGCCCGCCGCTCCCTGGTCCACCTCCCTGCCCCTGCATGTTGCTGCTCAATCCCCGCGCTGCCCGCCGCGCCTATGACCCCGATCTCCGCGCCCTTCTCGGCATCGCCGAAGGGCGGGCCAGCCGGCAGCGGCTTACGGGCTGGAAACGGCTTCGCACCGGTCCCACGCCCGATTGGTCGCTGCCCGGCCTCGCGGCATCGATGGGCATCGCCGGCCTGCACCTCAAGGACGAATCGCTGCGTTCCGGCCTCGGCAGCTTCAAAGCGCTGGGCGCGCCCAACGCGCTGATCCGCCTGCTGCTGCGGCGCTGGCCCGAGCGCGGCTGGCGCGCGGCCGATCTCTTCGCGGGCCTGCACGCCGCAGCGCTTCGCGACTTCGTCGTCATCAGCGCCACCGACGGCAACCACGGCCGGGCCCTGGCTGCCGCCGCGCAGGACATCGGCTGCCGCTGCGTGATCGTGCTGCATGCCCATGTCAGCGAGGAGCGCGAGCAGGCCATCGCTGCCTTCGGCGCGGAGATCGTCCGCATCGCGGGCAACTACGACGAATCGGTGGCCGAGGCGGAGCGGCTCGCCCGCGGCAAGGGCTGGCAAGTGGTGTCGGACACCTCGTACGAAGGCTATGAGGACGTGCCGCGCGACGTCATGCAGGGCTACGGCATCCTGGCCGACGAGCTGCTCGACGGCGTCGAGCCGGACGATGACTGTCCCTGGAGCCACGTGGTCCTGCAGGGCGGCGTCGGCGGCCTGGCGGCCGGCATCGTGAGCCATTTCTGGGAGCGTTTCGGCGCGCGCAGGCCGCGCTTCGTGGTGGTCGAGCCGGAGCAGGCCGACTGCCTGCTGCAGAGCGCGCTGCAGGGCCGCGCGGCCGCGGCGACCGGCAGCGTGGATTCGATCATGGCGGGCCTGGCCTGCGGCGAGGCTTCGCCGCTGGCCTGGCGTTTTCTCGAAGCGACGGTGGATGTGTTCATGACCATCCCGGACGGGCAGGCGGTGGCCGCGATGCGGACGCTGGCCGATGGGGTGTCGGGCGACATTCCGGTGGTGGCGGGCGAATCGGGCGCTGCCGGCCTGGCCGCGCTGCAGGCCATCGCGGCCAGCGAGGCCTGGCGAACGCAGTCCGGCCTCACGGCGGACTCGAGGGTGCTGCTGATCAATACCGAAGGCGCCACGGCGCCGAGCCTCTATGCACAGCTCGCCGGGCGCCCGCATCACGCGGTGGAGGCTGCGCGCCGGCAATGGCTTCGGCAGCGCGGCAGGCAAGCGGAAGCGGATTGATCCGCTTCGCCTCGCGTCGCGCCCTCAAGCGGCTGGCGGCGGCTCGTTGCGCATCACCTGCACCCGCAGCTGGCCCAGCTGGCTGTGCAGTTGCCGCACCGTCTTCATGTCCAGGCCGGAGAACAGCTCGAGGATCCACTGCTCGTGTTCCTTGGCCATGGTCTCGAAGCTGCGCCGGCCCTTGGGCGTGAGGCTCAGGATCCAGGCGCGCCGGTCGTCCGGCGCCGCGGTGCGCAGCACCACGCCTTCGCGCTCCAGCTCGTCGGTCAGGCCGGTGACGTTGCCGCCGGTGACCATCAGGTAGCGCGACAGCACGCGCATCTTCAGCCCCTCGCGGTAGCGATAGAGCTGCGCCATGTAGTCGAAGCGCGCCAGCGTGATGCCGAAGCGCTCGCGCAGGCGCTTGCGGATCTCGGCCTCGATCTGGGTGGTGCTGGCCAGCATGCGCAGCCAGAGCTTGAGCACCGCATGGTCGTCGTCGCCGGCGCGTGCCTCGTGGCCCAGTTCCTCGGCGTCGCTCAGCGCGGCATGCGAGGGGTCGTGCGGGATCACCGCGCTCCGGTTCACATGACCTCCCCGCCCGACACCGAGATCGACTGCCCGGTCACCGAAGCCGCGCCCTCGCCGCACAGCCAGCGCACCGCATCCGCCACCTCGGCCGGCGCGACGATGCGCCGCTGCGGATTCACGCTGGAGAACTGGGCCAGCGCATCGGCTTCGCTGCGGCCGGTCTTGCCGACCACGTTGGCGACGCTGGCGCGCAGGATGTCGGTGTCGGTGTAGCCCGGGCAGACCGCGTTGACGGTGATGCCCTTCTGAGCGACTTCCAGCGCGAGCGAACGGGTGAGCCCGACCACGCCGTGCTTCGCCGCGGTGTACGCGGCGACATAGGCATAGCCCTTCTGGCCCGCGGTGCTGGCGATGTTGACGATGCGGCCCCAGCCCGCATCGAGCATGTCCGGCAATGCCGCCTGCGCGCAGAGAAAGCTGCCGGTGAGGTTGACCGCCAGCATGCGCTGCCAGAGCTCGAGCGAGGTCTTCAGGAAGGGCGCGCTCTCGGCCTGGCCGGCGTTGTTGACCAGGATCGCGATCGGCCCGGAAGCGGCGCGCAATGCATCGAAGGCGTCGCGCACTGCCTGCGGATCGCCGATGTCGGCCGCAGCGACCGCATGGCCGGTGCCGGGCAGCTCGGCCCGCACCCGCTCCAGCGCCGCGCGATCGCGGCCGAGCAGGCCGAGGACGGCGCCTTCGGCCGCGAGGGTGCGCGCGATCTGCGCGCCGATGCCGCGCGCGGCGCCGGTCACGACGCAATGGCGGCCTTGGAGGGATGAGGTCATGTGTGCACTGTGAAAAGAAGGCCTGGGCCAGTTTAGATGAGGGCTTTCATTGCCTGGCCGGTGCCGGCAGCCGGTCCCAGGTGGTGGCGGCCACGCCGCGTTCGCGCAGCTTGTATTTCTGCACCTTGCCGTTCTCGGTGCGCGGCAGGTCGGCCATCAGGTCGAGGAATCGCGGCACCGCGAAATAGGGCAGGCGCGCCTCGCAGAAGCCGGCCAGCTCGCGCATGTCGAGCGTCTCGCCCTCGCGCGCGATCAAGGCCGCCATGACCTCGTCCTCGGCCAGTTCGGAGCGCACCGGATAGACCGCGCAGGCCGCCACGCCGGGATGGCTCAGCAGCACCTGCTCGACCTCGAAGGAGGAGATGTTCTCGCCGCGCCGGCGGATCGCGTCCTTGATGCGGTCGATGAAGCGGAAGGCGCCGTCGGCATCGCGCACCACCCGGTCGCCGGTGTGGAACCAGAGATTGCGCCAGGCCTCGACGGTCTTCGCCGGCATGTTGAAGTAGCCGCTGGCGAAGGCATAGGGCTCGTTGGCGCGCAGCAGCAGTTCGCCCGCCTCGCCGTCCGGCAGTTCGGCATCGTCGGCGTCCGCGACGCGGGCCTGGAAGCCGGGACGCAGCCAGCCCATGACGCCGCCGCGCGGCGAATCGAAGGCGGTCGAGATCGCGAAGTTGGTCTCGGTCGAGCCGTAGCCCTCCAGCAGCCGCACGCCGGTGCGCGCCAGGAACTCGCTGCCGGCCGCCGCCGGCACGCCCGGGCCAAGGCCGACACGCACCCGGTGCCGGCGCTCGCCCTCGCCCGCCGGCTGGGCCAGCAGGATCGGCACCATCGCGCCCAGCAGGTAGACCACCGTCGCGCCGCTGGCGCGCATCGCCGGCCAGAAGCCGGAGGCGGAGAAGCGCGGCTCGAAGACCACCTCGCAACCCATGATCGCGGCCTGCGCGAAAGTGTTGAGTGCGTTGATGTGGAACAGCGGCAGCGTGGTGCACAGCACATCGTCGGCGCCCACACCCAGAACCTCGGCGCTGTTGAGCCCCCAGGCGTGGTACTGGGCATGCGGGCAGACCACGCCCTTGGCCGGACCGGTGGTGCCGGAGGTGTAGAGGATGGCCAGCGGATCGCCCGGCGCGGCATCGACCGGCGCCAATGCGGCAGCGCCGGCCGGCCAGCTCGACACGCGCAGCGCATCGGCAAGGCCATGCGCGGCCGCTTCGCCGTCGGGCCGATCCTGTTCGCTCGCGTCCTCGATGATCCAGACCTCGCGCAGCCGGGTGCGGTCCAGCGCGGCGGCCTGCAGGCGCGGCAGGAACTGCCGCTCGATCACCAGCAGGCGCGCCTCGCTGTCGGCCAGGAAGTATTCGATCTGCGGGCCCATCGAAGCGGTGTTGATCGGCACCGTCACCGCGCCGAGCCAGCCCGCGCCCAGGAAGAGCTCGACGAACTCGATGCGGTTGGCGCACATGAGCGCGATGCGATCGCCGCGGGCGATGCCGCAGGCCGCCAGCGCGCCGGCCCGGCCGGCGGCGGCGGCGGATGCATCGGCATGGCACCAGGCGCGGCCGCCGATGCGCAGCAGGGGCCGCTCGCCGAAGCGCTGCGCCTGCCGCTGCAGCAGCGCCGGCAGCGTACGGCTGGCCAGCGGCAGGGCGCGCGCCTCAGTCATCGTCATGGGTGCCTCCGCCGAGGTAGGTGGCCTGCACCCGCGGATCGTCGGCCAGCGCCTGCGACGCGCCGGCCAGCGCGATCTCGCCGGTCTCCAGCACGTAGCCGTGGTCGGAGCTTTCGAGTGCGGCGCGCGCGTTCTGCTCGACCAGCAGGATCGAGACGCCGTCCTCGCGCAGCTGCCGCACGATCGCCAGGATGTCGCGCACGATCAGCGGCGCCAGCCCGAGACTGGGCTCGTCCAGCATCAGCAGGCGCGGCTGCGACATCAGTGCCCGACCCACCGCCAGCATCTGCCGTTCGCCGCCCGAGAGCGTGTCGGCGCGCTGCTTGCGCCGCTCGGCCAGCCGCGGAAAGCGGTCGTAGACCGACTGCAGGCGCTGCTTCAGCGCGTCGCTGCGCAGCCGCCTGGCGTAGGCGCCGAGTTGCAGGTTGTCGAGCACGCTGAGCTCGCCGAACAGCTCGCGCTTCTCGGGCACCAGGCAAAGACCGCGCTCGACCCGCGCCTCGACGTCCAGGCCGTGCAGGTCCTCGCCCTCGAAGCGCAGCAGACCCTGGCTCGGCAGCAGGCCCATCACCGCGCCGAGCAGCGTGGTCTTGCCGGCGCCGTTCGGACCGATCACCGAGACGATCTGCCCGGCCGCGAGGTCGAGGCTGACGCCGCGCACCGCATCGACCTGGCCGTAGGAGACGTGCAGGTCGCCGATCTCCAGCATGGGAGCCGCACCGCTCATGCCACGCTCCCCAGGTAGGCCGCCTGCACCCGCTCGTCGGCGCGCACCGCGGCGGGTGCGCCCTCGACCAGCTTCGAGCCGAAGTTCATCACCACCAGGCGGTCGACCAGGCGCATCACGAAATCCATGTCGTGCTCGACGATGAGGATGGTCACGCCCTCCTCGCGCAGCTTGCGCAGCAGTTCACCGAGCGCCATCTTCTCCTTGCGGCGCAGGCCGGCGGCCGGTTCGTCCAGCACCAGCAGCACCGGGTCGGCGGCCAGCGCGCGGGCGATCTCCAGGATGCGCTGGGTGCCCAGCGGCAGGCTGCCGGCCAGCTCGTGGGCCCGGTCGCCGAGGCCGATGCGGTCGAGCTGGCGCTGCGCCTCCTGCAGGGTCTGCCGCTCTTCATGACGGTCCAGGCGAAGGCCGGCGCGGATCACGCCGGCGCCGGTACGCGAATGCGCACCCAGGGCGACGTTGTCCAGCAGGCTCATGCGCGGCCGCAGCTTGACGTGTTGAAAGGTGCGGGCCAGGCCGAGGCGCGCCACCTCGCGCTGCGGCAGGCCGGCGATGTCGCGGCCGAGGAAGCGCACCTGCCCGGCACTCATAGGCAGCGTGCAGGTCAGCAGGTTGAACATGGTCGACTTGCCGGCGCCGTTGGGGCCGATCAGCCCGACGATCTCGCCGGCCGCCACATCGAAGCTCACGTCGTTGACCGCGACCAGGCCGCCGAAGCGCTTGACCGCGCCCATCACCGACAGCACCGGCGAGCCGCGCGGCGGCAACTCGCGGTGCGCCAGCGGCTCGACCGCGATGGCGGGCGCCGACGCCTGCGGTCGGGGCCGGCTGCCGGTCCAGCGCCGGACGAAACCCATCACCCCGCCGCGCGCGAAGTGCAGCAGCAGGATGAAGATCGCGGCGAAGGCCACCGCCTCGAGCTGCCCGGCGTTCTGCGTCAGCAGCGGCAGCACGTCCTGCAGGCCGTTCTTCAGCAGCAGCACCAGCGCCGAGCCGACCAGCGCACCGGCCAGTTGGCCCAGGCCGCCGGCCACCGCCATCAGCAGGTATTCGATGCTGGCGCGCAGGTCGAAGGGCGAAGGGCTGACGAAGCGGTTCATGTGCGCATAGAGCCAGCCGGCCACGCCCGCGAACAGCGCCGCGGTGACGAACAGCGCCAGCCGCACCTTGTAGGCATCGGCACCGACGCTGGCCAGCAGCGTGGCGCCGCCGCGCAGGCTGCGGATGGCGCGTCCCGGCCGGGAGGCCAGCAGGTTGCGGCTGAACAGGAAGGCCAGCCCGACCAGCGCCCAGATCAGGTAGTAGATCGCGCCGGGCTCGGCCAGCGACTGGCTGCCGATGCGCAGCGCCGGAATGTTCGACAGGCCGGTGTGCCGCCCCAGCGCGTCGACGTTGCCGAACAGCATCGGGATCGACAGCCCCCAGGCGATGGTGCTGAGCGGCAGGAAGTGCCCGCCCAGGCGCAGCGTCAGCATGCCGATGGCCAGCGCCGACAGGCCGGTCAGCAGCAGCGCGAACAAGAGGCCGAGCCAGGGCGACAGGCCCTGCGTGGTGCTGAGCCAGGCGGTGGCATAGGCTGCGATGCCGACGAAGGCGGCCTGGCCGAAGGAGGTCGCGCCGCCGATGCCGGTTAGCAGCACCAGCCCGAGCGCCACCAGCGCGCCGATCCCGATGTCGTTGAGCAGCGAGACGGCGAAGCTGCTCGCCACCGCCGGCGCCAGTGCCAGCGCCGCGACCAGCAGGGCCAGCCAGAGCCGGCCGTCGGATAGCAGGCCGGGGGCGGCGGCGACAGGCGCACAGGCTTCGGCATTCGTGTCGGGCGTGGCGCCGGCGTTCATTGGTCCACCTCGTCTTCTTCCTCTTCGGAATGCACGCTCATGAAGGAGCGCAGCATCAACACCGGTATCAGCAGGCTGAACACGATCACGTCCTTCATGGCGCCGCTCCAGAAGGAGGCGAAGCTCTCGACCAGGCCGACCGCGATCGCGCCGATGGCGGTCAGCGGATAACTCACCAGGCCGCCGATGATCGCCGCGACGAAGGCCTTCAGGCCGATGATGAAGCCCGAGTCGTAGTACATGGTGGTCACCGGCGCGATCAGCACGCCGATCAGGCCGGCCAGCAGCGAGGCACTGCCGTAGGCCAGCAGCGCGGTGCGCGCCGGCCGGATGCCGACCAGCCGCGCGCCGACCCGGTTGACCGCCGTGGCGCGCAGCGCCTTGCCGGTCACGGTGCGCTCGAAGACCAGGAAGAACAGGCCGCTCAGCACGAAGGCCGAAGCCACCATCAGCATGACCTGCCCGCTCACCGAGAAACCATCGCCCAGACCCAGGCTGCCGCTGGCCAGCGGCTGGGTGCGCGAGCCTTCCGGCCCGAAGAAGAGCAGCCCCAGCCCCGACAGCAGGAAGTGCAGCGCCAGCGAGACGATCAGCAGCACCAGCACCGAGGCATCGGCGATCGGCTGGAAGACGATGCGCGCCAGCAGCGGCGCGATCGGCAGCACCAGCAGCACCGTCGCCGCGATGGTCACCGGTGCCGGCAGCGCCAGGCGCGACACCGCCCAGGCGAGCGCGCAGGGCAACAGCGGCAGCAGGCCCCAGGCCGCGATCGCCTTCGGGATGCCCGCGCCCTCGCCGCGCCGCAGCAGGCTGGCGACCTCGGTCGCGGCCGCCACGACCGCCAGCACCGCCACCAGCCCGATGGTCGGCGGCATGCGGCCGGTCTCGAACGCGGCCATGGTGAGCGCCGCGAAGGCGGCGATGTCGCCGAAAGGCACGAAGACCACCCGGGTGACCGAGAAGATCAGCACCAGCCCGAGTCCCGCGAGCAGGTAGACCGCGCCATTGGCGAGCCCGTCGATGCCCAGGATGAGCGCTACGTCCCATGTCATCAGGAAAGCCTTTTCTTCAAGTTCGCTCGGGCGTCGTCGCGAGGATCAGGGGGCCAGCTTCCACTGGCCGTTGTCGAGCTTGACGATCACGCGGGCACGTTCGTCCACCCCGTAGAGATTGCCTGGCTTGAAGTTGTAGACGCCATGGGTGCCCACCACTTCCTTGGTGCTGAAGATCGCGTCGCGCAGCGACTGGCGGAACTCCGGCGTGCCGGGCTCGCCCTTGGCGCGCGCGGCGGCATCGGTGAAGACCAGCCAGCCGTCGAAGGAATAGGCCGAGAAGGCATCGGAGGTCGGTGCGTTGTTGACCTTCTGGAAGACGTTGCGGAATTCGAGGCCGATCTTCTTGGTCGGCGCGTTGTCGGGCAGTTGCTCGGCCACGATGATCGGACCGGTGGGCATCAAGGCGCCCTGCCCCGCCGCGCCGACCACCCGCACGAAGTCCGGATTGATCAAGCCATGCTGGCCGTACACCGGCCCCTTGAAGCCGCGCTCCTGCAGGGCCAGGAAGGGCAGCGCGCCCGGCGTGCCGGCGCCGCCGGTCATCACCGCGTCGGGCTTGAGCGCCATCAGCTTGAGCACCTGGCCGGTGACCGACGAATCGGCGCGCGCATAGCGCTCGTTGCCCAGCACCTTGATGCCGGCCGCCGGCGCCGCCTTCATCAGCGCGTCGTAGACCAGGTCGCCCCAGGCGTCGGAGAAGCCGATGTAGCCCACGCTCTTGATGCCCTGCGTCTTCATGCGCTCGACCACCGCGTCGATCATCAGCTGGGTCGGCTGCGCCACGGTCATGATCCAGGCGTTCTCGGCCGGGTCGAGCTGCAGCGGGGTCAGGCCGATCATCGGCACCTTGGCGTCGCGCGCCACCTGCGCCATGGCGACCGCCGACGGCGCGCCGGATGTGCCCATCAGCACGTCCACCTTGTCCTCGTCGACCAGCTTGCGCGCATTGCGCCCGGCGGTGGTCGGGTCGGATCCATCATCCAGCACGATCAGCTGGATCTTGCGGCCGTTGACCTCCGGCTTGTAGGCCAGCGCGGCCTGCATGCCCTTGGCATAGGGCACGCCCAGCGAGGAATTCGGTCCCGACAGCGACACGCTCAGGCCGACCTTGAGGTCGGCCGCGAACGATGCCGCAGCGAGTCCGGCGCCCAGCGCCACCGCCAGCGCACTTCGAGTCAGGGTCTGCATCAAGCTCTTCATGGGTCAACTCCTTCTTGGTTTTCGAAAAAAAAGACGAGCGGATCGCTCAGATGAACAACTGGATCGCGGGCAGCGGCCGCCCGGGTGCAAGCAGGTCGATGCGCTTCTCGCGGATCGCGAAGCCCTGCGGCGTGCGGACCAGCCGATGGCGGCAGCTGCCGGCCAGCGTGAGCTGGTCGTCGCCGCGTGCCTCGACGTAGATGAAGGGCGTGCGAAGCAGCAACTCGCCGCCAGGGTCTTCGTTCTCCAGCACCGAGCGCTGCAGCACATGCTGGCAGTGGCTCTTCGGATGCTGCGAATGCGCGCGCGGATTCTTCAGGCGGTCGACCCGCAGCTGAAGCAGCAGCCGGTCCTCGTAGGCGATGGAGTTGTGCGAGAGCGGATCGGCCTGGGCCGCGCCCAGCAGGGGTACCCAGTAGTGGCCGTCGTCGGTGAAGAGCGCCAGCCAGTCGTCGAAGCGTCCGGCGTCGAGCAGCGCGGCCTCGGCGGCGATGAAGTCGGCGGCCTCGCTCATGCCGATGCTCCCGCGTCCGGCGCCATGTAGCGGGCCCAGGCCCGGAACTGGTTGCGCATCAGCAGCTCGTTGGTGCCGTTGGTGGTGATGGTCCCCTGGCCGAGTTCGGCCGGATCGAAGCCGCGATGCAGGCTGACCCATTCGTTGCCTTCGGCACGCAGGCCCTTCTGCATGCTTTCGAACAGGTGCACGTCGTCGTGCGCCACCACCGACATCGGCGAGAACACCAGCCGGTTGTAGCCCATGGCCCGCTCGAAGAGCAGATCGGGGGCGCCGGCGGCGCGGAAGCTCCAGGCCTCGATCAGGGTGCGGTCGGCCGCCAGCGGCCGGATCACCCGGATCGCCTGCGGCGACCCCTTGAGCGACAGGCTGGGGAAGAACACCGAGTTCTGCGGCGAACGCTCCAGGATCTCGGCCGCACGCTCGCTGCCATGGGCTGCCTGCATCGCCGCCTCGTACTCGGGCAGCTGCGCGTAGTTCGAGTGGATGCTGAAGTTGATGCCCAGCACGCTGTGGCCGTTGGCGAAGACCCGCCCGCCCATCCTGTCGAAGAAGTCGTAGCCCGAGCCGAAGGGCAGGATCTGCTCCATCGCCATCGGCTTGCGCTCCTCGGGCCCGTGGCCGCGCCATAGCGCCTCGGCGGCCTGGGTGGCGGACTCGTGGGTCGACATCGGATGCACCGTGTCGTTGATGTTCTCCAGGTACATCTTCCAGTTGCAATGGATGATGTTGCGCAGCACGCCGCCGCCGACCGTGAGCCGGCCTTCGGGCGAGCGGTCGACCATGTTGTCGATCGCGCCCAGCACCTCGCCGAAATATTCGTCGAAGGCCGGGCCCTCGTCGGCCAGGCGCACGAAGACGAAGTCGCGATACACCGCCACATGGCGCAGCTCGACCAGCCCCTGGCCGGATTCGCATTCGCGCAGGCGGCTGCCTTCGTAGCCGGCCTTCAGCGGCAGCGCGAGCGGCGCGCCGTCGAGCTTGTAGGTCCACGAGTGATAGGGACAGCGGAAGAAGCGGCCGGCATTGCCGCTCTCGTCGCTCACCAGCCGGCTGCCCTTGTGGGCGCAGCGGTTGTAGAAGACCCGCACCGCGCCGTCGGGCTGGCGCACCAGCATCACCGGGCGGCCGGCCAGGTCGAGCGACCAGTAGTCACCGGCCTCGGGCACCTGGCTCGCATGGCCGGCATAGAGCCAGGTCCGCGCGAAGAGCCGATCCTGCTCTAGCGCGAACAACTCCTCGCTCAGGTAGAGGTCGCGATGCACGCGGTCGTCCTCGACCAGCGCGCGGATGGCGTCGGGGCTGTTGCGGTAGCCGGACATGGTGAGTGCTTCCGACGTCCCGCCTGTCAGGGCACCAGCTTCCACTGGCCCTTCTCGCTGCGCACGATCACCACCGCGCGCTGGTCCGAGCCGTAGCGGTCGTCGGGCTTGAAGTTGTAGATGCCGTGGGTGCCGACCAGCTCCTTGGTGCTGACGATGGCATCGCGCAGCGCCGTGCGGTATTGCGGCGTGCCGGGCTCGCCCTTGGTGCGCGCCGCCGCATCGGCCAGCAGCAGGTAGGCGTCGTAGGTGTAGGGCGCGAAGGCGTCATTGGGCTCGCTGCCGTTGGCCTTCTTGTAGGCGGCGCGGAAGGCCATCGACACCTTCTTGATCGGGTTGCTGTCGGGCAGCTGCTCGGCCACCAGCACCGGGCCGCTGGGCACCTGAAGGCCTTCGATGGATGCGCCGCCGACACGTACGAAGTCGGCATTGATCAGGCCGTGCGTGCCGTAGATCTGGCCCTTGTAGCCGCGCTCGGCCAGCGCCAGGTAGGGCAGCGCACCGGGCGTGCCCGAGTTGCCGGCGAAGACCGCGTCGGGCTTCGAGGCGACGATCTTCAGCACCTGCCCCTGCACCGAGGAATCGCTGCGGCCGTAGCGCTCGTTGGCCACCACCTTGATGCCGGCGGCATCGGCGCTCTTGACCAGCGAGTCGTAGGCCAGGTCGCCCAGCGCATCCGAGAAACCGATGTAGGCGACCGTCTTCACGCCCGACTTCTTCATGCGCTCGACCACCGCGGCGACCATCAGCGGAAAGGGTTGCGACACCGTCACCGTCCAGGCGCCCTCGGGGCCCGGGATGGTCACCGGCGTGGGCGAGATCAGCGGCGTGCCGAGTTCCTTGGCGACCGCCGCGATGGCCATCGCGCCCGGCACGCCCGAGGTGCCGATCAGCACGTCGACCTTGTCCTCCACCACCAGCTTGCGGGCATTGCGCCCGGCGGTGGTCGGGTCGGATGCATCGTCCAGCACGATCAGCTGCACCTTGTGGCCGGCCAGCACGGGATGCTCGGCGATGGCCGCGCGGATGCCCTTCTCGTAGGGAATGCCCAGCGCCGACACCGGGCCGGACAGCGAGCTGATGAAGCCGATCTTCAGGTCCTCGGCGGCGCTGGCGGCGCCCGAGGAGATGCCGATGGCCATGCCGAATGCGAGGACGGCGAGAGTGCTGCGTTTCATCGAGTGTTCTTTCATTGGCATGCGAGATATGAACAATTGAAGTGTCAACTAGTTGGGCGGAAAAAGGTACTCGGGCATGTGCTGACAGGCCTACGCAGCCAGCCGGTCCTGGTGCCTGCCGGCCAGGCCCAGGTAGGCCTCGACCACGCGCGGGTCGCGCGCCAGTTCGGCGGCCGGGCCCTGCATGGTGATGGCGCCCATCTCCAGCACATAGGCATGGTCGGCCACTTGCAGCGCGGCGCGCGCGTTCTGCTCGACCAGCAGGATCGACACGCCGCGCTCGCGCAGCGCCGCGATGATGCGGAAGATCTCGCGCACGATGAGCGGCGCCAGCCCCAGGCTGGGTTCGTCGAGCATGAGCAGGCGCGGCCGGGCCATCAGCGCGCGGCCGATGGCGAGCATCTGGCGCTCGCCGCCCGACAGCGTGCCGGCGAACTGGGCATGGCGGTCGCGCAGCCGCGGAAACAGCCCGTAGACCTCGGCCAGCGTCTCGGCGCTGTCGCGCAGGCCGCGACGATGGCGGTCGAAGGCGCCGAGCAGCAGGTTGTCCTGCACGCTCATCTCGGCGAAGAGCTCGCGCTTCTCTGGCACCAGCGTGAGGCCGGCGCGCACCATCTGCTCGACCTGCGGCGAGCGATGCACCGCACCGTCGAGCACGATCTCGCCGCGCGAGGGCAGCACGCCCATCACCGCCGACAGCAGCGTCGTCTTGCCGGCGCCGTTCGGCCCGATGACGGTGACGATGCGCGCGGCCCCGACCTCGATGTTGGCCTTCGCCACCGCCTCGATCTTGCCGTAGGCGACGCTGAGGTCGCGGATCTCCAGCACCTTGGCGTTCATGGGGATGGCTCCGCTCGCGTCATTCGTCCACCCCGCCCAGGTAGGCCTCGAGCACGGCCGGGTTCTGCTGCACTTCCTCGGGGCGTCCCTCGGCGATCTTCTGGCCGAAGTCCATCACCACCACCCGGTCGACCAGGCCCATCACGAAGTCCATGTCGTGCTCCACCAGCAGGATGCCCATGCCTTCGTCGCGCAGGCGGCGCAGCAGCTCGCCGAGCGCATCCTTCTCGCGCAGGCGCAGGCCGGCGGCCGGCTCGTCCAGCAGCAGCAGGCAGGGGTCGCTGGCCAGCGCGCGGGCGATCTCCAAGGTGCGCTGCTGGCCCAGGGCCAGCGAGCCGGCCTCGTCGAACATGTGGGCGCCCAGGCCGACGCGCTCGACCTGGCGCGCAGCCTCGGCCAGCAGGCGCGCCTCTTCCTGCCGGTCGAGCCGCCATGCCGCCGCCAGCACGCCGCGCCGGCCGCGCTGGTGCGCACCGATCGCCACGTTCTCGAGCACGCTCATCTCCGGCATCAGCCGCACATGCTGGAAGCTGCGGCTGAGCCCCAGCTGGGCGATGGCCCGCGAGCCGCGCCCTGCGACCGGCTCGCCGCGCAGCAGCACCTGGCCGGAGGTCGGCTTGTCCACGCCCGAGAGCTGGTTGAACATGGTGCTCTTGCCCGCGCCGTTGGGGCCGATCAGCGCCAGGATCTCGCCGGCATGCAGCGACAGGTCCATCGCGTCGTTGGCGACCAGCCCGCCGAAGCGGCGCGTGACCGCCTTGGCCTCGAGCATGAGTTCGCCGCGCGGCGGCATCTCGCGGCGCGGCAGCGAGTCGGCCGCCACTGGCAGCGTACGCGCACGATTGGCCTTCGGCAGGAAGCGCGCCACCAGGCCCCACAGCCCTGAGCGCGAGCGCTGCAGCAGCAGGATCAGCAGCGCCCCGAAGACGATCACCTCGAAGTTGCCGGCCCGGCCGAGCAGGGCCGGCAGGATGTCCTGCAGCCATTGCTTCAGCACCGTGATGACGGTCGCGCCGAGCAGCGCGCCCCAGACCTGGCCGGCACCGCCGACCACCGCCATGAACAGGTATTCGATGCCGTACTGCAGGCTGAACGGCGACGGGTTCACGAAGCGCTGCAGGTGTGCATAGAGCCAGCCCGAGGCGCAGGCCTGCAGGGCGGCGACGACGAAGATCACCAGGCGCGAGCGCGCGGTGTCGACCCCCATCGCCTCGGCCATCACCCGGCCGCCCTTGAGCGCGCGGATGGCCCGGCCCTGGCGCGAATCGAGCAGGTTCTGGGTGGTGAGCGCCGCCACCAGCACGAAGGCCCAGATCAGGTAGTACATCTGGTTGGCGCTCTCCAGCTTGATGCCGAAGACGGAGATCGGCGGGATGCCCGCCATGCCGGTCTGCCCGCCCAGTTGCTCGAAGGTGCCGAACAGGTAGTAGAGGGCCATGCCCCAGGCGATGGTGCCCAGCGGCAGGTAGTGGCCCGACAGCCGCAGGGTCAGCGCGCCCAGCACCAGCGCGACCGCCAGCGTCAGCAGCAGACCGGCAGCGAGTGCGATCCAGGGCGAATGCTGGGCCCAGGCGAAGGTAGCGGGCACAGCGACCACGCCGGTCGAGAGCGCCGCCGTCGTGTAGGCGCCGATGCCGACGAAGGCCGCCTGCCCGAAGCTGGTGAGCCCGCCTACGCCGGTCAGCAGCAGCAGGCCCAGCGCCACCAGCCCGTAGAGGCCGATGTAGTTGAGCAGCGTGACGTAGAAGGGCGGAACCGCCATCGGCGCCAGCGCCAGCAGCAGCACGAAGATGCCGAGCGCCAGCCAGGCGCCATGTGTCTTGGCCCGGGATCCGTGCGCGGGCAGCGTTTCGCTCGCCAGATCGCTCGTCACGCCTCGTCCTCCTCGACCCGCCGGCTGGTGAGCGACAGCCACAGCAGCACCGGGATGATCAGCGTGAAGACGATGATCTCCTTGTAGGTGCTGGCCCAGAAGGCCGAGAAGGCCTCGATCAAGCCGACCGCGACCGCGCCCAGCGCCGCGATCGGATAGCTGACCAGCCCGCCGATGATCGAGCCGATGAAGCCCTTCAGGCTGATGATGAAGCCCGAGTCGTAGTAGATGGCGGTCATCGGCGCGATCAGCACGCCCGACATCGCGCCGACCAGCGCCGCCAGGAAGAAGGTGGCCTTGCCGGCGAACACCGGCGAGATGCCCATCAGCCGCGCGCCCATCCGGTTCATCGCGGCGGCGCGCAGCGCCTTGCCGTAGAGCGTGCGGTTGGACAGCAGGTAGAGCGCGCCGATGAGCACCAGCGCCACCGCGATCACGCACAGCGTCTGCCCCTTGATGCGCACGCCGCCCACCTCGACCATCGCGTCGACCAGCGGCGTGGTGCTGGCGCCGCCGGGCCCGAAGACCAGCAGGCCGACGCCGACCATCGACACATGCAGTGCGATCGCCACGATCAGCAGCACCAGCGCCGGCGCATCGGCGATCGGCTGGAACACCAGCCGGTAGAGCAAGGGCCCGAGCGGCATCAGCAGCGCCAGCGTCAGCGCGATCTGCAGCGCCATCGGCAGCGTGGCCAGCGGCAGCGTGTAGACCAGGCCGATCATCACCAGCGGATAGAGCAGCTTGCCGGCGAAGGCCCAGCGCAGCGCCGGTGCGCGCTCGCTGCGCATCAGCACCTGGGCCACGTCGACCGCCGCCGAGCCGGCGCACAGCAGCGCCAGCAGCCAGACGATCGCGCTGGGCTGGCCGGCCTGGATGGCCGCCATGGTCAGCGCGCCGTAGGAGACGAATTCGCCCTGCGGAATCAGCAGCACGCGCGTCACGGTGAAGACCAGCACGATCGACAGCGCCAGCAGCGCATAGATGGCGCCGTTGGAAATGCCATCCTGGCCGAGCAGGACTGCGATCTGTGCATTCATGTGAGGTGCGCGCGCCGGGCTTCGTGCGGAACTACTTCAGCAGCTTCCAGTTGCCGTCCTTGACGACGATCAGCTCGCGGCCGCGGTCGTCGAAGCCGCTGTGGTCGGCCGGCGTCATGTTGTAGACGCCCTGGGTCGCGACCAGCTCCTTGGTCTGCTCCAGGGCGTCGCGCAGCGCGGCGCGGAATTCCTTGGTGCCCGGCTTGGCCTTCTGCGCCGCGATCGGGATCGCCTTCTGCAGCAGCAGGCCGGCGTCGTACACGTTGGCACCGAAGGTGGCGGGCTTGCTGCCGTTGAGCTTCTCGTAGGCGGCGATGTAGTCGCTGGCCATCTTCTTGGACGGGTTGCTGTCCGGCACCTCGGGCAGCACCAGCATCAGGCTGGCGGCCAGGATGGTGCCGTCGACCTTCTTGCCGCCGAGCTTCAGGAAGTCGGGCAGCGCGGCGCCGTGCGTCTGGTAGATCTGGCCCTTGTAGCCCTGGTCGACCAGCGTGGTCTCGGGCAGCACGGTCGGGCCGCCGGCGGCGGCGACCAGCACCGCGTCCGGCGCGGCCGCCAGCACCTTCAGGCTCTGCGCGGTGACCGACGTGTCGGTGCGCAGGAAGCGCTCGGTGGCGACGATCTTGATGTCGTTCTTGGCGGCCAGGTCGGTCATCACCTTGACCCAGTTCTCGCCATAGGGGTCGTTCAGCGCGATCATGCCGAGGGTCTTGACCTTGGACTTGACCATCTGGCCCACCAGTGCCTTGGCGATGATGTCGTCGTTCTGCGTGGTCTTGAAGACCCACTTCTTGGGCTCGGTCATCGGCAGCACCACGGCGGCCGTGCCGACCGGAGCCAGCATCGGCACGCCGGCGTCGGCGACGAACTGGATCACGCCCACCGCGTTGGGCGAGCCGCTGGGGCCGATGAGGGCGTCGATGTTCGATTCGCTGATCAGCTTCTTGACCTCGGTCACCGAGTTGGTGGTGTCGCTGGCGTCGTCGCGGTAGATGTACTCGACCGTGAGGTCGCCGATCTTGGTCGGCAGCAGCGGGACCGTGTTCTTCTGCGGGATGCCGACCAGCGAGGTCGGGCCGGTGGCCGAAGTGACGACGCCGATCTTCACCTGCGCCAGGGCGGGCGCGGCTGCGGCAGCAACGATCGCGAGCGCGATCACGGACTTGAGAGTGCGGATGGACATGGAACAAGACTCCGTTGTTGGACTTGGGATCACTGAAGCAAGAAACGGCGCATCATGCCGCACTCAAAGCGCCAGGCTGCCGACGCTGGTGCCGCCGCAGACATAGAGCACCTGGCCGGTGATGAAGCTGCTGGCCGGGTCGGCGAAGAAGCGCACCGCGCGCGCCACGTCGGCCGATTCGCCCAGGCGCCGCACCGGCACCGAGGCCGCGAGCGCGCGCTCCTTGTCGCTGCCGGCCTCGACCACCTCGTGGAACATGTCGGTGCGGATCGGGCCCGGCGCCACCACGTTCACCGTGATGCCGTGCGGCGCCAGCTCCAGCGCCCAGGTGCGCGCCATGCCCAGCATGCCGGCCTTGGTCGCCGAATAGCTGGTGCGCGTCGCCAGCCCCAGCGCGGCGCGCGAGGACAGCAGCACCACCCGGCCGAAGCCGCTGCCGCGCATGCGCGGCAGCGCCGCCTGCACCAATTGGATGGCGCAGCCCAGGTGCAGGTCGACCAGCGCATCGAGGTCGGACAGCTGCACCTCGCCCAGCAGTGCCGGTCGGATCACGCCCGCGTTGTGGACCACGGTCGTCACCGCGAAGCGCGACACCAGCTCGGCCGCCGCCTGCGCGGTTGCGGCGCGGTCGGCCAGGTCGACCTCGATGCTGTGCAGCCTGGGGTGATCGATCTCGCAGCGGCGGCGCGCGAGCGACACCACTTCGTAGCCCTGCGCGAGCAGGTCCTCGCAGATGGCGCGGCCGATGCCGGCACTGCCGCCGGTGACGGCGGCAATCCTGGACTCGCCGGTGACGGCAACTACTTTCGGCTCGCTTCCCATCACGAACCCGCTCCCACCAGCGCCAGCACGCGCAAGGGGCTGCCGCTGCCCTTCTCGATCTTCAGCGGCGGACAGATCAGCACCGCCCCCGCCGGCGGCAGCAGGTCGAGGTTGCAGAGGCATTGCAGGCCGTAGCGCCCCGCCCCATGCATGTAGTAGTGGCAGGGATAGGGCGGACGCAGGTGATAGCCCTGCCCGGCATCGGTCCCGATTGCCTCCGAACCGAAACCGATCACGCCGCGTTCCTCGACCAGGAAGCGAACCGCCTCGGTGCTCGGCCCCGGCGTGTGCTGGCCGGTCTCGTCGAAGTTCTGGTAGGCCTCGGGATCGTGCCGCTTCGACCAGTCGGTGCGCATCAGCGCCCAGGCGCCCTTGGGAATGCGGCCGTGGCGGCTTTCGTAGCGCTCGATGTCGGCGATGTTCAGCAGGTAGTCGTGGTCGGCCTGCGCCTGCTCGGAGCAGTCGATCACGCAGGCCGGCGCGACGAAATGCTGCGCGGGAATCGTGTCGACCGAGTTGTTCGGCAGGTCGCGCCCCGAGATCCAGTGGATCGGCGCGTCGAAATGGGTGCCGGTGTGCTCGCCGCAGGAGAAGTTGTTCCAGTACCAGCCCGGGCCGCGCTCGTCGTACTTCGACACCTCCTCGATGCGGAAGGGCCAGCACTGGCCCATCTCGGGCGGCAGCGCGATCTGCGGGAACTCGGGCGTCAGCGTCTGCGTCAGGTCGATCACCCGGATGCGGCCGCTGGCCATCGCGCCGACCAGGCCGGCGAGGATCTCGGCCGCGGACATCAGTTCGGTTGTGGTCGTCATTGTGTTTCTCCTGCCTTCAGCTACCGGCCGCGAGTTCGCGCTCGAGGATCTTGGGGTTGTCCCGCCAGCGCTCCAGCCACTCCTGAGCCACGTCGCCCGGATAGACATCCTCGATGCCGTCGCGCAGCGCCTTCACGATCGCATTGGCCAGCGTGGCGGGCGCCAGCTTGGGGGGCGGCGTGTGCTGGTTCCACTCGTCGTCGATCGGACCCGGGAAGACGTTGATCACCCGGATGCCGGCCGGGCGCATCTCGGCGCGCAGGCACTGGGCCAGCGAATGCGCCGCCGCCTTCGACGCGCTGAAGGTGCCGTGCGGCGGGAAGTTGCTGAGCGCGTAGATCGACAGCAGGTTGACCCAGGCGGTGGCGCCGGTCGCGCCGTCGGCAGACCGGCCCTTCAGCGCCGGACCGAACTCCTGCGCCAGGCGCAGCAGGCCGAAGTAGTTGATGTCCATCTCGGCCTTGGCCACGTCGGTGCCGCGCCGCGCGCCGATGCCGAAGCTGCGATGCACCTCGGCGTTGTTGACGACGATGTCGACCTTGCCGCCGATCTCGCCGGCCAGCTCGGTCACCGAACGGCCGTTGGTGAGGTCGAGCGGCACCAGCGTCACCTGAGGCAGCGCGCTGATGTCCTCCAGCCCGCCCAGCTTCTTCCAGGGCTCGGCATGGCCGACCCAGACGATGTCGGCGCCGGCCTTCACCAGCGCCCGCACGATGGCCTGGCCGACCTCGGTCTTGCCGTCGGTCACCAGGGCCTTGCGGAATTTCGGGTCGCTGGTCATTTCCCTCAGCATCCTGTCGTCGGCCATATGGGCACTCCCTTCGTTCGGAAATCCGATCAGCACCGCCTGACCGGCGCGGTCGAGCCGGGCGCCGACGCGAACCCGCGCCGGTGCATCGCCGACCTCGCCATGCAGATGCACCATCAGGGTCGGTCCGGCATCGAGATGCACCAGGCCGAGCCGCCAGGGCAGGCGCTCGCGGAAGAAGAGGTCGTTGCTGTGATGAAGCACGGTGCTGCCGAGCAGCTCGCCCGCGCCGTCCTGTTCGCGCCAGTGCAGGCGCGGCGAGAGGCATTTGCGGCAGGCCTCGCGCGGAGGGTATTGCACGGTGCCGCAGTCCTCGCAGGTCTGCAGCTCGAAGCGGCCTTCGGCGGCGGCAGCGGTGATGCCCAGCGCGACCCGGCCCCGGGCCCAGGGCGGCAGGTTCATCTGCCGGGTGCGCAGCACCGGGTTCTTGCGCTTGGGGCGCATCAGGGGCATGGTCATGTCGTCGCCTCCGCCTTGCCGAGGATGACGGCGCCGGTGCACAGGCAGCGGTCGTAGGTCACCATGCCGAAGCCGGCGACCAGGCCCAGGCGCGCATCGGGCACCTGCCGCGCGCCGGCATCGCCGCTCAGCTGCCGGATCGTCTCGGTCATGCCGAGGAAGCCGCCCGCCGCACCGGCCTGTCCGGCCGACAGCTGACCGCCGCTGGTGTTGTTCGGAAAGCTGCCGCCGCTGGTCATGGTGTGCGAGCGCACGAATGCGGGGCCCTCGCCCTTCTCGCAGAATCCCAGGTCCTCGAACTGCATCATCGCGATCACCGGGTAGTCGTCATAGGTCTGGATGAAGTCGATGGCCGCGGGCGCCACGCCGGCCTGCGCATAGAGGTCGTCGCGGTCGACCCGCCAGCCGCCGCGGAACATCACCGGGTCGTCGGCATAGGCGTTGTGCCGCTCGATCGCGCCGCGGATCAGCGCATGCGGCAGGCCCATGTCCCGCGCGCGCGCTTCGCTCATCACCAGGAAGGCCTCGGCGCCGGCGCAGGGCATCACGCAATCGAAGAGATGGATCGGTTCGGAGATCGGCCGGGCCGCCATGTATTCGTCCAGGCTCAGCGCCTTCTTGAACATCGCGTTGGGGTTGCCCAGCGCATTGCTGCGCTGGTCGACGCAGATGCGGCCGAAATCCTCGCGCTTCGCGCCGAAGCTGCGCATGTAGTTGGCGGTGATCATCGCGAAGATCGAGTTCGGCCCGCCCGATCCGTAGGGATAGGTGGCGTCGCGCGCGAAGTCGCTGAAACTGCCCAGCGTCTGCCGGAACGAGTCGACATGGTTGGTGTCGGCCGCGACGCAGGCCACCACCTCGGCATCGCCGGCCTGCACCGCCCGCGCCGCGCGGCGCAGGCACATGACGCCCGAAGCGCCGCCGGTGGGCACATGGTCGAGCCAGCGCGGCGACAGCCCCAGGTGCTGGGTCACGCCGACCGCGGTGTCGGGCGCCAGCGAGAAGCTGCTGACGCAGAGGCCGTCGATCTGCTCCTTGGCGAGCCCGCTGGCTTCGAGCAGGCCGGCCACCGCCTGGCCCAGGAACCAGTGGGCGCCCAGCGTCGAATAGCGCTGGTAGGGCACCGTGACCGGCACCGCCACCGCGACGCCGTCGTAGGACATCCGGGAAGTGCGCGTGGCCATCTACTGCTGCCTCTTCTTCATCGCGCGGGTGTCGATGCAATGCGCCTGGCCCGGCAGCGCATGGGCCAGCTCGCGCAGCTGGCCGCGCTGGATCTTCTGCGAGGCGGTGAGCGGCAGCGCGTCGATGAAGGCCACGTAGCCCGGCGCCTTGTAGTAGGCGAGCTGGTCGAGCGCATGCGCGACGATGCTGGCCGCGAGCTGCTGCGGCGCCGAAGCGGCGGCATCCTCGCGCAGCACGATGCAGGCCAGCACCTCGTCGCCGCGCACCGGGTCCGGCGTCGCGGCCACCGCCGATGTGCGCACCGCCGGATGCTGGTTGAGCACGCTCTCGACCTCCACCGCCGAGATGTTCTCGCCGCTGCGCCGGATCACGTTCTTCTTGCGGTCGACGAAGAAGAAGTTGCCTTCGGCATCGCGCCGCACCAGGTCGCCGGTATGGAACCAGCCGCCCTCCCAGGCCTCGCGCGTGGCTTCTTCATCCTTGAGATAGCCCGAGAAGAAATGGCGCCGAGGATCGTCGCCGGCGGAGCGCACCAGCAGTTCGCCCGGCGCATCGGCCGGCACGTCGCGGCCCTCGTCGTCGACCAGCCGCAGCAGCACGAAATCCGGCTGGCGTCCGAAGCAGCTGCTGCCCACCAGCCGGGGCTCGCGGTTGGCCATGATGCAGGCGGCCGCACCGGTCTCGGTCATGGCCCAGGCCTCGACCAGCGGGAAGCCGAAGCGCTGCTCGAAGGGCGCGTGGTTCTTGCGGTCGACGCCGGCGCCAAAGCCCCAGCGGATCGAATGGTCCCGGTCGGCCGGCACGGCCTCGGCCTCGGCCGAAAGCAGCATCGCCGGCATGACGCCCAGGTAGTGCGCGATGCTGGCCCGGCTCTCGCGCGCACTCTGCAGCCAGCTCTTGGGATGGAAGCGGTCCAGCTGCACCAGGCAACCACCGGAGATCAGCACCACCATGGTCGAGAAAGCCATGGCGTTCATGTGATTGAGCGGCAGCGGGGTGATCACTCGCTCGACGTCCTGGCCCACGCCGCAGACGCCATCCAGCGCGGCATACCAGGCGCCGGCGCGCAGGAAATAGTCGTTCGAGAGCATGCAGCCCTTGGGCCGGCCGGTGGTGCCCGAGGTGTAGAGCAGCGCGCATTCGGTGTCGGCGCCGATCGCCTCGGCGGCGCGCGGTGCGCTGCGGCGCGCGGGCGGGATCGGCGCATCCGCTTCGGGACCGATGGTCTCGAAGGCGACGCCGGCCTGGGCGGCGGCGGCGCGCAGGTCGTCGGCGCGCCCGGGCAGCGTGACCGCCAGGCCGATCTCGCTGTGGCCGATCAGGTAGACCAGCTCGGCCGAGCGCATCTCGGCATTGATCGGCACCACACTGGCGCCGAGTGCGTTGAGCGCCAGCCAGTGATAGAGGAAGACCGGGCGGTTCTCCAGCAGCAGGCCTACCCGATGGCCATGGCCATAGCCGGCCTCGGCATAGGCCTGGCGCAGCCGGGCCACCTCGGCCGCGGCGTCGCCCCAGAGGATCGGACCGGCCTCGATGCCGTAGGCGGCCGCGGTCACCGATTCGGTGAAGAGGAATTCGGCCCCGGGCGTGCGCGCCGCGCTGGCGCTGAAGACCTGGTGGACGGTGCCGGGCAGCACCGACATGGCGGACGTGGCTTGCATCGCTTGCATCGTCCAGCTAGATGAAGAGCTGCACGGCAGTCAGCGCCGCGTCGCAGTCGAGCAGGTCGACCCGCTTGAGCGTCATGCGCAGCGCACCGTCGTGCAGGCCCAGGTGATGGAAGGCGGTGCCGACATGGAACTGCATCTCGTCGCCCTGCAGCTCGGTGTAGTGGAACTCGCTGCGCACCACGAAACGGTTGGCCTCCGGCTCGTAGACCTCGACCGTGGGCGTCTGCAGCAGGTGGTGGCAGCGGCTCGGCGGCTGCTGCGAGAAGGCACGCGGGCTCTTCAGGCGCTCGATGCGCAGGTCGCGCAGGAGCTTGTCCTCGTAGAGGTGCGAGGTGTGGTTGATGCCGTCTTCCTGGTCGGGCACCAGGGGCACCCAGTAGTAGGCGTCGTCGGTGAAGAGCGCGTTCCACTCGTCGTAGCGCTTGGCATCGAGCAGCCGTGCCTCGTGCACCACGAAGTCGATCAGTTGCTGGCGGGTCGGTTCGCTGTCCATCACATCGTCTCGGTCATGTAGCGGGCCCAGCTGCGGTATTGGTTGCGCATCGGCAGTTCGCTGGTGCCGCCGGTCGTGATCTCGCCGCCCGCCGTCTCGGCCGGATCGAAGCCGCGATGCAGGCTGACCCATTCGTTGCCGCTGGCATGCAGCCCGGCCTGGATGCCGCGGTAGGCCTGCAGGTCGTCGTGGCCGACCACCGAGAAGGGCGAGTTGATCAGCCGGTTGTACATGGTGGTGCGCGCCAGCAGCTCGGGCGGCGCGCCCTTGAGGCGGAAGGTCCAGCTCTCGACCAGGGTCTTGTCGACCGCGATCGGCCGCACAACGCGGATCGACTGGATCGCGCCCTTGATCGTCAGGTTGGGGTAGTAGACGGTGTTGTGCCGCGCCATGCCGAGGATCTGCGCGGTGCGCTCCGCGCCGTACTTCGCCTTCATGGCATCGTCGTATGCCGGTATCGCCTTGTACTTGCTGTGGATGCTGAAATTGACGCCGGTGAAGCTGTGGCCGTTGTCGTAGGTGCGAACGCCCATGTCCTCGAAGAACTTGTAGTCGGACATGAAGGGCACGAACTGCTCGATGGCCATCGGCTTGGGTTCGTCCTCGGGCTTGCCGGCCCACATGGTCCGGGCGGTGCCGGCGGACGATTCATGCGCGACCATCGGATGCATGGTGTCGTTGAGGTTCTCGACGAACATCTTCCAGTTGCACTGGTGCACGAATCGCAGGCAGCCGCCGGCGATCTCGAGTTCGCCTTCGGGCGAGCGGTCGGCCATGTTGTCGATGGAGCTCAGCGAGTCGCCGAAATACTCGTCGAAGCCGGGCCCCACGTCGTTGATCTTCACGAAGATGAAGCCACGGTGGCTGCGCACGTTCTTGATGGTCACCAGGCCCTTGGCCGATTCGCATTCATGCAGGCCGGTGCCTTCGTAGCCGTTCTTCAGCGGGATCGCCAGCAGCGATCCGTCGGTCTTGAAGGTCCAGGCGTGGTAGGGGCAGCGAAAGAACTTGCCGGTGTTTCCGCAGGGCGCGCTCACCAGGCGCGAGCCCTTGTGGGCGCAGCGGTTCATCATCGCGCGGACCGACCCGTCGGTGTGGCGCACCACGATCAGCGGCCGGCCGGCGATCTCGACATTGAGGTAGTCGCCGGGCTTGGGCAGCTGGCTCTCGTGGCCGGCGTAGTTCCAGGTGTTGGCGAAGAAATGCTCCTGCTCGAGTGCGAACAGCTCTTCGTCGATGTAGAGATCGCGATGCACCCGGTCCGGCTGCACCAGCGCGCGCACCGCTTCTGGGTTGTCTCGGTAGGAAGCCATGTCGTGCTCCTTCTTCATTTCAGTTTTCGGTGAAGCTGCGCGCCACCTACTCCGCGGCCGCTAAGCCGGCCCCTTCCAGGGCACCCAAGGAACCGGCTTTGCCGGGCCTTCGGGTGCGCCCCCCTCCCCGCCGAAGGCGGCAGAGAGGGGGGAGCGGCGAAGCCGCATGGGGGGTGTTTCATATATCCAGGACCAGCAGCGGCCCCTTGGCGCGCGAGATGCAGATCTGGATCACGTTGCCTTCGGCCTTCTCGCGCGCGGTCAGCACGTAGTCGCGATGGTCGATCTCGCCCGACATCACCGGGGTCGCGCAGACGCCGCATTCGCCGCGCTTGCAGTCGAACATCGGATCGCAGCCGTGCTCGATCAGGCAGTCGAGGATGCTCTGGTCCGCCGGCACGGTGTAGCGCTGGCCGGACTGCGCGAGCTCGACCTCGAAGGCCTGGTCGCCCTCTTCCACCACCGGCGTCGTGAAGAGTTCGAAATGCACCCGGTCGTGGGTCCAGCCGCGCGCCTGGGTCTGCGCCAGCACGGCGTCGAGCATGGGCTTGGGCCCGCAGACGTAGAGCCGGTCACCCGGCGCGATGGCGTCGAGCATGGCGCCGATGTCGAAGGCGCCGCCCTGCTCGACGTCGGCATGGACGCGCAGGTCGTCGCCGAGCAAGGCCTGCAGTTCGGGCAGGAAGGCCATCAGCTCCCGGCTGCGGCCGGCGTAGTGCAGCCGCACCGGCAGCCCTTCGGCGCGGCGCCGCGCCGCCATGCTGGCGAGCGGGGTGATGCCGATGCCGCCGGCCAGCAGCACCGTTCCGCCCGGGCCGGTGTGCAGGGGGAAGTCGTTCTTCGGCGGCTCGATGGTGACGAGGTCGCCCACCTTCAGGCCTTCGTGCATGAAGCGCGAGCCGCCGCGGCCCGTGTCCTCGCGGCGCACGGCGATGAGGTAGTCGGTCGGCGCGGTGGCAGCCTCGCCGGCGCCGGCGAAGTCGATCAGCGAATAGTGGCGCCAGTCGCGGCTGCCATCTGCCAGTTCGACCTGGACCCGGATGTGCGCACCGGCCGCGAAGCCGGGCAGCGCGCTGCCGTCGTCGGCGCGAAGGCGCAGGCAGCGGATCAGCGGGCTCAGCGTGCGCGCCTCGGCGACGCGCAGTTGCAGGGTGGACGAATCGGTCATCGCGTGGCTCCGTGTTCAGGCCAGGAGCGCATGCCGCGCCAGGGCGGCCTGCAGTTGCCGTCCATGTTCGTCGGCCAGTGCGGCATCGCGCAATTCGCGCAAGGTGGCCGGCGCCAGGCCCTGGCCGGCACGCTGCAGCGCCGCCATGACGGTGTCGTAGTTGCGCAGGCCGCGTTCGTGGGTGTCGCTGTAGCCCTTCACCAGGCGCTGGCACTGCGCCACCTCGACGGCCAGCTGCGGGTTGCGCGCGGCCGTCTCGGCGATGCGCCGCAGCCAGTCCTCGATGCGGCGGTTCTCGTCCGCGTAGCGCAAGGTCGAACGGCGCCAGCGACCGCAGGCGGCCACGGTGCGCAGCAGCAAAAAGCCGCCGAGCGAATTGGTCTGCACCACGCGGCCCCGCGTGGTCATGCGCTCGACCAGCGCGCGCGCCAGGCCGGGCTTCATGAGCCAGCGGCCGATGCCGGCCGGCAGGGTCTCGCAGATCTCCTGGAGCCGCGGATGCATGTATTCGTTGATCGCCAGCACCTGGCCGTCCTGCACCCGGGCCTCGCCGCGCACGCGCTCGAAGCGGGTGGCGCGGGTCTTCAGCGCCGCGACGCGGGCCGTGTCTTCATAGGACATCCAGAGCGCGAGGTGGCGCGCGGTCTCGACGAGCAGGCGCGCATCTCCGGCCTGGCCGCCATCGCCGGGCAGCGCCGCGACGGCCGCCATGCGGTCGAGGTACAGGCCGGCATAGGCGACATCCTGGTAGTCGATCAGGCGCCGCACGCCTTCGAGCAGGAAGGCTTGCGCCGCGGCCGGAAATTGCTGCTGCGCCCGCTCGACCAGGGCCCGCACCGCCGGATGGCGCGGCTGGGGCACGGCATCGGGCAACGCCACCGCGCCGTCGACCGGCGCATCCGCGTCGACCTGGGTCCGCTCGAAGGCCTGGCCGAAGGCCTTCAGGCTCGGCTTGACGCCGACACCGCCGCGCTCGATGGTGGCCTCGAACTGCGCCCGGCCGAAGGGCAGCACGCCGCTACCGGCGAGCGCGCCGAACAGCACCGCGCTGATGACGCTGCCGGTGGCCTCGGCCGCCTGCGCCATGTCGAAGCGGATGAAGCGCCTGGCCGCGCGCTCGGCATGAGCCAGCAGTTCGCTGCTGTCGACCCGGCCGTCGCCCAGGGCGCTCTTCTCGGCGATCGAATAGACGCGATGGGTGGAGGCGATCAGGGTCGTGCGGTCGGCGGTCACCAGCCCGCGCTGCACCGCGCGGCCGGCCTCCATCAGTTCGGAGGCCAGCACCACGTCGACGTCGCCCGGCAGCGGCATCAGCGCCAGCACCGGATGGCCGCCGTCGGCCTCGGCCTGCGCGGCCGGATACAGCTCGACGTAGTAGATGGTGGCGCCGGTGCGCTGCGCCACGCCGGGCACCGAGGTGGTCTGAGCCAGGAAGCCGTTGGCTTCGCCCATTTCGACGATCCAGTCGGCCAGCACGCCGCCGCCTTCGCCGCCCATGGCGAGGATCGCGATCTTGATGACTTGTGCGGACATCGACGACGACTCCGGCATCAGAAGGCGAAGGCCGCGCGGCGCCGGGCATCGCGCCGCTGCATCCAGCCGATCACGCCCACGCGCAGGCTGTCGCGCAGGCGGTCCCAGCGGTTCGGGTTGCTGACGATCTGTGCCTTGTAGAAAGAGGGGCACAGCACCGCCGCGTGCGAGACCTCGCCGCAGACGCCGCAGCCGACGCAGCTGTCGAGCACGGTCGCGACCGGATCGGTGCGCAGCGGATCGGGGTTCGGCTTGATCGACAGCGAGGGGCAGCCCGACAGCCGGATGCAGGAATGGTCGCCGGTGCAGGTGTCGGAATCGACGCCGAACTTCTCGCGCACCACGCGCCGGCCGTCGGCGATCGCCTTGCGCACCAGCGGCTTCTCGCGGCGCTGGCGGTTCAGCATGCATTCGGACTGCGCCACCAGCACCTTCGGGCCCTTCTCGCGGGTGGTGAGGGCCTCTTTCAGCGCGTCGCGCATGCCGGCCACGTCGTAGGTGCGGCGGATGGTCCGGACCCACTTCACGCCGACGCCTCGCACGGCGCGCTCGATCGCATGGCCGGTGCTGCGCGTCGCATTGGCCGCGTCGGAAGACAGGATGTCCTGCCCGCCGGTGGCCGAGGTGTAGTTGTTGTCGACCACGATCGTCAGGTTGTCGCTGCGGTTGAAGACCGCATTGGCGACGCCGCTGGTCAGGCCGTTGTGCCAGAAGCCGCCATCGCCCATCACCGAGATCGCGCGCTTGCCCGATGGCACGTTGAGCGCGGCGGCGCCGGCGCCGCCCAGGCCGTAGCCCATGGTGGTGTTGCCGATGTGGAAGGGCGGCAGGATCGAGAACAGGTGGCAGCCGATGTCGGCGCTGACGTGGTGCGGACCCAGCTCGCGCTCGACCAGCTTCATCGCGCTGAAGATCGGCCGCTCGGGGCAGCCGGTGCAGAAACCGGGCGGGCGCGCATGCACCGACTGGTCGAGCGGCAGCGAGGGCTCCGGCGCCGCGTCGACGCCGATGGCCGCCACTTCGGTCAGCGGGATGATCCTGCGCACGGGTGCCGGCACCGGCAGCGCCTGCAGCCGCCCGTAGCGTTCGCCGAAGCTGCGCGCGCCCTTGAGCAGTTCGGCCGCGGTGTATTCGCCGGCCACCGGCAGCATGTCCTTGCCGTGCAGCGCCGTGTCGCAACCGGCCTGGCGCAGGATGGTCGCCAGGTTCTGCTCGACGAAGTTCGGCTGGCCTTCCTCGACGACGAGCACCGCGCGCTTGCCTTCGCAGAAGCGCAGCACCTCGCTGTCGATGACCGGATAGGCCACGTTCATCACGTACAACGGCAGCCGGCTGTTGCCGTAGACGTCGGCCAGGCCGAGGCGTTCGAGCGCGCGCAGCAGCGTGTTGTAGCTGCCGCCCTGCACGATGATGCCGATGTCGTCGGCGCCTTCCGAGAAGAACTCGTTGAGCCCGCGCTCCTCGATGAACTTCACCGCAGCGGGCCAGCGCTCGCGCACCTTTTCCTGCTCGTGCAGGAAGCTGGCCGGCGGCAGCACGATGCGGCTGACGTCGCGCCGTGGCTGCTCCATCGCATCCTGCAGCGTGAAGGCGCCGCGCCGGTTGTCGCTGGCGACGAACTGGCCGTGCACATGGCAGGCGCGGATGCGCAGCTGCAGCATCACCGGCGTGTGGCTGGCCTCGGACAGCTCGAAGCCCTGCTTCACCGCATCGACGATCGACGGCAGGTTGGGCCGCGGATCGAGCAGCCAGATCTGCGACTTCATCGCGAAGGCGTGGCTGCGCTCCTGCATGATCGACGAGCCTTCGCCGTAGTCCTCGCCGACGATGACCAGCGCGCCGCCGGTGACGCCGCCCGAGGCCAGGTTGGCCAATGCATCGGACGCCACGTTGGTGCCCACCGTGGCCTTGAAGGTGACCGCGCCGCGCAATGGATAGTTGACCGAGGCGGCCAGCGTCGCGGCAGCGGTGGCCTCGCTGGCGCTGTTCTCGAAGCGGATGCCCTGCTCCGAGAGAATGTCCTGCGCGTCGGCCAGCACGTCCATGAGGTGCGAGATCGGCGCGCCCTGGTAGCCGGCGACGTACGAGACACCGGATTCGAGCAAGGCCTTGGTGACCGCCAGAATGCCTTCGCCGCGGAACAGCTCGCCTTCCGACAGGCGCAGCTTCTTGACTTCCTCGACGAAGGATCGTTCAGCCATGCTGCTCTTTCATTGCGTGGGGACCGGGCTTCCCAATGAAGCCGCCATCCATATAATGTTTACAACTGAATCTATTCACAATCATGAATAACCCTAGACATGCAAGCAGCGTGCCCGCCGCCGGTCCGGGGACCGTTCAAGACGACGACGCCGAGCCGCCCCGCTTCGTCGACGACTACCTGCCCGCCTTGCTGGCCCAGGCGAGCCAGCTGATCTCGTCCGAATTCCATCGGGTGGCGCGCCAGCAGGGCTTCTCGGTGTCCGAATGGCGCGTCATGGCGTCGCTGGCCGGCGGCCAGGCCATCAGCATCGGCCAGCTGGCGCAGGTCACCGTGACCAAGCAGCCGACCGTGACCCGGCTGCTCGACCGCATGGAAGCCCGCGAGCAGGTCGAGCGCCTGCCCCACGACAGTGATCGGCGCGTCACCCTGGTGCGCATCACCCGCAAGGGCGCCAAGGCGGTCGAGCACCTGATCCAGCTGGCGCGGGAACACGAGATGCGGGTGCTGGAGCCCTTCGGGCTGGAACGTGCCGAGGACCTGAAGACAACCCTGCGCCACATCATCGAACTGCATGCGCGCTCCAACGGCGAGGTCCAGGAAGAAGACTGAGGCTTCAGCGGCCAGCGGCCACCTGCGCTTGGAGGAAATCGAGCACCGCCTCGGCGAAGGCCTCCGGCAGCTGATCTGGCAGCGGCACCATGCCTCCCTCGATCTCGACCATGCGCGCCTGCGGAAGCCGCGCCAGCCAGTCGGCCGCATGCGGCGAGGCGAAGGGATCGTCCGGCGCGCGGATCACCAGCGTCGGTTGCAACACGGCCTGGATGCGCGTCTCCATGCGGTATTGCGCGACCGCGCGATGACCGTCCTCGAAGCCGCCCTGGGCCTTCAGCGCGTCGCAGACGAAGGCTTCCAGCAGCTCGGGGCGGCCGGCCGGATAGAAGGACTGGCGGCGCTGCCACAGGGCGGCCAGGTGCGTTCCGTCGTTGCTGGGCGCGACCTCGTCGATCGGCGGACGCTGGGCGCGCGCGATGCGGAAGGCCTCGTCGGTGAAGGGCGTGGACGACAGCACCAGCGCACGCACCCGCCGGCCGAGCGTCGCCGCGAGTTCGACCGCGATCACGCCGCCGGTGTGGTGGCCGACCAGGTCCACCGTGTCGATGCCCAGGCTGTCGAGCAGCTCTCTGGCCACGCCGGCCCAGGCCTCGATGCTGGCCGGCCCTGAAGCGGCAGGCAGGGGCGCCGAATCGCCGAAGCCGACCGTGTCCATCGCGATCGCTCGGCAGCGCGCGCCGAGCAGCGGCAGCACCGCCCGGTACTCGGTCCAGCTGCGCGGCGACTGGTGCAGCAGCAGCACTGCTGGCGCCTGCGCATCGCCGCATTCGGCATAGTGCACCTGCCCCACCGACAACTCGGCGAAGGCGCGGCGGATGGCAGTCATTCGACGGTCTCCGGCGCGGGCGGCCGCCAGAGTTGCGCATGGCGCAGCATGCCGAGCGTGCGCGACAGCACATCGCGGCGGTAGGCCGGCAGGTCGCGGCCGGCATAGTCGTAGAAGCCGCTGCCGCTCTTGAGGCCGAGCCGGCCCTCCTCGACCATGCGCCCGACGATGGCCGGCGCGGTGTAGCGGCCCGCATCGAGAGATGCGGCCATCTCGCGGCTCGCGTGATGCAGGATGTCGCAGCCGCCGAAGTCGATGAACTCCACCACGCCGAGCGCCGCGAAGCGCAGGCCCAGGCCGTAGCGGGTGGCCTTGTCGATCTCCTCCGCGGTGGCGGCGCCCTCCTCGATCATCCGTGCCGCCTCGTTCATCACCAGCGCCTGAAGGCGCGGCACGATGTAGCCGGGCGACGGGCCGCAGACCACCGGCAGCTTGCCGATGCCTTCCATCCAGGCGCGCGTGCGGGCGAGCACCGCTGCTTCGGTGCCCGGATGGCAGCTCAGCTCCACCACCGGGATCAGGTAGGCCGGATTGAGCCAGTGCATGTTCAGGAAGCGGCCGGGCAGCCGCACCAGGTCGGCCAGTTGCGTCACCAGGATGCTGCTGGTGGTCGAGGTCAGGATGGCCTCGTCGGTGCAATGCAGGTTCAAGGCGGCGAAGGCCTCGCGCTTGGCCTCCATTGTTTCGGGCACGCCCTCGAAGACCAGTTCGGCCGCCGCCAGCGCGGCCGGCGCATCGGCCGCCTTGACGAATTCGACGCGGGCGGCGATGGCGGCGGTCTGCCCGGCTTCGAGCGCGCCGAGCGCCACCAGCGCGGCCAGGCTCGATTCGATCTCGGCCAGCGCCTCGGTCCGCAGGGCATCGAAGGCGGCGTCGCTGCGCTGGCGCAGGTCGACCAGCGCGATGCGGTGGCCGGCATAGGCGAAGGCGATCGCAATGCCGCGCCCCATGCGGCCGGCACCGACCGCGACCAGCCGCGGGCGCGTCAGCTGGGTGGGCGGCGTCGGGGCGGTCTCATTCGCCATCGTGCAGCCTCTTGGCAAGTTGCGGCGCGCTGAGGCCGCCCAGCCCGAGCGCCTCGAAGCTGCGCGGCCCCTGCCGCAGGTCGCGCCCGAGAAAGCCGCCGACGATGGCCAGCAACCCGTGCGCGATCGGCGCATCGACGCCGGCCTGCCGCGCCGCCGAGGCCAGGAAGGCCAGGCCGAGTTCGGTGTCCTCGGTGATGTAGCGGTGCGTGTGCAGGTCGATGTGCTCGCGCCAGTCGCCCGATTTGACCAGCTGCCGGTGGGCATCGCCGTACATCCAGCGGTCGTTGCGGTAGTGGTCGGCCAGCGGATAGTGCGGGCCGGCATGGCCGAAGGCCTCGCGCACCGCGATGCGCTCGTGGTCGAGTGCGTCGGTCACGTCGCGCACCGCCCGCTGGGTGCCTTCGTTGTGGATGTCCCAGCGCTCGAAATGCTGGAGCGGCGCCGCGTTCATGACCATCAGCGGCGGATGGATGACCGGCCCGGCATTCATCAGCGCGCCGGACAGCGCATCGCCGCAGCCGTGCACGCTGGGATAGGCGCGTCGGATGACCTCGATCGCCTGCGCCGAGCGGCGTGCCGGGTAGACGCCGGTCGGCAGCCGCACCGCGCGCACGGTGAGGTTGACCTCGCGCTCGCCGTGCTTGCGCGCCAGGTAGGGCAAGGTGCCGGTCTCGGCCCAGGCGACGTCGGCCCGGTTGCCCGATGCAGCGACGATGCGCGCCATCACATAGCTGCCGAAGGTGCCGGGCGGCAGGAACACCACCTGTCCGTCCACCAGGTGCGCTGCCATGGCGCGGGCGATGTCTTCCTGGGCGACGGCGGGGGTGGGCACCACGATCAGCTCCGCATCGCGCAGCGCGGCGCCGATGTCGCCAGTGGCAAGGGCGATCGGCACCTCGCGCACGCCCTGGGCGTCCTTCAGCGTGATGGTGCCGGCGAGGCGGAGCGGCTCGAGCGCTGCCGCGTCGCGGCGCCAGAGACGCACTTCATGGCCGGCTTCGGAGAGATCGGCCGCCGCTGCGTAGGCGCCGTGACCGCCGCCGAGGATCGCGATTTTCATGGGGCAACTTCATCGGTTGAGTTGCCAATACATTACTTTTCAATTGTTGATGTGTCAAACACTTTGGCTCGGGACTTTCACCGAGGCGCATCAGGCGGACAGCGCCGGCAGCGCCTGCGCCAGCGTCGCCGAGAAGGCCGCCATGGCATCGCTGTCGCGGCTGCCGCGCCGGTTGATGCGGTAGAAGTCCATGCCCACGGCGGGCCTGGCCAGCACCGCAGTCGCCACCCGGTGCCGGCGGCAGGCGGCCATGGCAAAGGTCGGCATCACCGCGCAGCCGAAGCCGGCTTCGACCATCGAGATCAGCGTGCCGAAGAAGTTGAAGGCCTGCCTGGGAGTGTCGACCCGGCCGATGGCCGCCAGCTGCGCATCGATCACCTTCTGGATCGGATTGCTGGGCGGCAGGCTCAGCAATTCGGCCGTGCGCAGCGAGGACCAGGGCACCTTGGCGCTGCTGCTCTTCGCGGCTTGGCCGACGGCTATCGGAGCCACCCGCATCAGGTGGAAGCGGCCGATCGGGCGGCGCTCCAGCCCCGGCGCGGCCTTGAAGAAGAAGCCGAGGCCAAGGTCCGCCTCGCCATCCTGGACCAGCGCCTCGACGTCGCGCAGGTCGGCATCGAAGAGCTTCAGGCTGACCGAAGGATAGGTCTCGCGAAAGCCATGGAAGACCTGCGGAAGCAGGTGC
>Ga0265327_10000805_pt1 | contig 47756 bp, 52 predicted proteins | sample 41621metaG_FD_202089 | JGI IMG/M metagenome (GOLD analysis project Ga0265327, IMG submission 202089) | Rhizosphere microbial communities from Carex aquatilis grown in University of Washington, Seatle, WA, United States - 4-16-21 metaG | ecosystem: Host-associated > Plants > Roots > Rhizosphere... | reverse complement strand
GAAGTTTGTCGAGAAGCAGTCGACTTCCGCTTCTTCTCATCTGTAGTTTGTTCGCGTGAGACGGCTGTCGGTGTGACGTAATGAAATGAAGTCACACGGGCAGACGGCGAGCGCGCCATAGAACTCTCTAGAAGCTGAAGTGGACTGCTTCGAATCACTTACTTCTTTTGTGTTCTGTAACTTTTTTCTTGTGTTAGAATGTTTGTGGCTCAAATGGTGGAATTGAGCCACATCACCCGCCCGCAAAAATAGCGGAGGACGGCTCGGTATTCCTCCCCTCAAACCCCTCCTGCCGTGCCGGCCTCTCCTTTTTTGAAGACACAGAAATCACGACTTCATCAGGTCGGATTTTCGGCGAAAAAGGTTCGAACTTCAAGTAAAAACTGCCGCCAAATGAATTTCTATAAGATACGCGCGTTTCTATTCATATCTGTAACTCGATTACTCGGGAAGATTCTTGTCCTGGAAGTACCACCAGTTTTGTCTGTGTCAGCTGTCATAGAAAAAGATGGAAAGATATTGTTTCTAGATCATACATATATTAAAGGTTACGGTCTTCCTGGTGGAATGGTTAAACCTAGAGAAAATATTGAATCAGCTTTAGAAAGAGAAATAAAAGAAGAGACAGGGTTGGGCGTTGTCAGTAAGAAATATTTTACTTCCACAGCGACTATTTATAAGAATATTCCGTTGCTAAGCGTAACATTTATTGTAACCACTTCTGGATTAGAGAAGGAATCATCTGAAGGTAAATTATTTTGGTTGACTCCCGGAGAAGCCTTAAAAAGGATGGCATATCCAGATACGGGTGTTGCACTGAAAAAATATATTGAAAGAACTATTTAATTTTAAAAACATGACAGAAGACGTTAAAATTTCACAAGATCCTCCACAGGAAAGTAATAGAGAAAAGGCCGTAGAAATCCTTAAGAAAATCCAGCATGAAAATCCATATCTACAAGCTGTGTATTTATGGGGTTCTGTTATTACTAATGATTATGATCCAGAAACGAGCGACATAGATTCAATAGCAATAGTTGATGAAGATACAGATCCTGATTTAAAAGATAAGTTAAAAATGCAATTAGAAAAAGCATTACCTCATTTAAAGATAAATTTCTTATATCCGTCTGCTTTGAATGGGAGTGAACCAAAGACTTTGGCGAATTTCATTTCGCCGGAGATTCTTTTGTATGATTTGCCAAATTGGCAACATGTCGCAGGTAAGGAGTTTAAGAAAGAAGATTTTGAGCTTGGGGCAGTTGATCTTGAGTCAGTGATCAATTCGACACTAGAGAGCATTCATTCATTAATTGAAAGAAAAAAAAGAGAAGGAAGTGATGATTATCCAGTAAAGGGTATAGCTCGTCTTTGTTATCTTATACATCAAAGACGCATGCCTCTCAAAGCTTTCAGTTATGCAGATTTGATTCCCGATTCAGATGAACAGACTCGTGAAGTCTGTGAGAAGATCATGTTAATTAGAGAGTCTGGTGATTCAAAAGATTTGATTAAAGAGAATATAGCGTTGTTTACCGCTTTTCTAAATAGGAAACCTTAAACCTACAACCACTTCTCACCATATCCATGCATGGCATCTATGACCTTTCCGAGGTTCTCTCCTTGTTTTGTAATAGAATAGTAATGAGTAACGTCATCTTTAGTGATGACCTTTTCTTGAGTTAGTTTCTTTAACTTTAAAGTCAAAGTGCGACTACTGACGCCAGATAATGATCTTTCGAGTTCACAAAATCTAGCAGGGGAGTTGAGTAGGTCGCGAATGATGAGCATCGTCCATGAATCAGATAAAAGGTTTGCCACTTTTGCAATAGGACATGTCTTCGTTCGAGTACTTTTATTTGAGGCCTTTACCATAGACACATGCTATCACGCGTGGTTTACTATGTAAAGTACTGTACAAAGTAAAGTATTGTGTGTATGATGTCTAGCATCTCGCATAGGTTTAATATTAATTGCGAACATATTATTAAAAATTATTAAAATAATAAACAAAAAAATGAGTACACTCACAAAACAACTTGAATGGCGTTATGCAACAAAGAGGATGAATGGTCAGACTATTCCACAAGAAAAAATAGATAATATACTCGAGGCTATACGTTTGGCACCATCATCATATGGTTTAACTCCATATTCAATTTTGGTTATAAAAGACCCTGAGCTTCGTAAAAAGATTCAGCCGACTGCTTATATGCAACCTCAGATAGTAGAAGGGTCACATCTATTGGTTTTTGCTGCTTTGGATAATGTTACTGAAAAGAACGTCGATGATTATATGAGTCTAGTTTCGACAACTCGTGGCGTACCAGTTTCAGCTCTTGCTGATTTTAAGAAGATGATTTGGGGAGGAGCAAGTACAAGATCGGCTGCTGACAATTTCACATGGGCAGCGAAGCAGGTGTATATCGCTCTTGGTGCTGGTATTGTAGCAGCAGCTCTTGAGGAAGTTGATTCAACGCCTATGGAAGGATTTGATCCAGCAAAATTGGATGAGGTTCTAGGTTTAAAGGCTAAGGGTTTGAAAAGTGTGGTTATGTTAGCTCTGGGATATCGTGATATAGCAAATGATGCGTCTGCCAGTTATAAGAAAGTTCGCCGTTCTACAAAGGATTTGTTTATCCAGATGTAAGTGATATGATAGGGTTATATCAATTAACTCTATTAACATGATGTACTCATCTCTCACTTATGGTCATATGTACGGAACTCTTCCTTTTGGAATGAATATCGTATTTGCTGCACTCTTGGTCTGTCTGATCATCCTTAAAGGTTACGCTCTCTGGTCAGCTGCAAAGCGCAATGAAAAGTGGTGGTTTATTGCACTTCTCATCATTAATACTCTTGGTATTCTAGAAATCATATATATCGTTTTCTTCGTAAAGCAATATCATAAAAATTTAAGAAGTCATGGCTCAAATCACCATCATTCTGAGGGCCATCATCCACAAGCATAGTCATGAAGCCGATAAAGATTGATCAAAAGAGAATAGAAGAGATATTTGCGCGTGGTACAGTCACGGATATTTTTCCTTCAAAAGATGAAGTCGTTAAAAAACTTTTGAAGGGTGAAAAAATAAAGATATATTATGGTCTAGATCCTACTCATACAGCCATACATTTAGGTCACGCAAAAAATATTATCTTCTTGGAAGAGCTTCGCCAGTTAGGCCACGAAGCTATTATTCTTTTTGGTGATTTTACTGCACAGATCGGCGACCCTACAGACAAAGGTGCAACACGTAAAGCTTTGACAGGAGAAGAGGTGGCTCGTAACATGGCTGATTGGGTAAGACAAATAACTCCGCTCATAGATTTTAAAGACAAGACTAATCCTGCAAAGATAAAACATAATTCTGAATGGTTAGCGAAACTTTCTTTTGCTGATATTTTAAATTTGTCATCAAACTTTACTGTTCAACAGATGATAGAGCGAGATATGTTCCAAAAACGTTTGAAGGACGGTTCACCAATTCATCTTCATGAGTTCATGTATCCACTTATGCAAGGTTACGATAGTGTCGCTATGGATGTTGACGCTGAACTTTGTGGTACAGATCAGATATTCAATGCTCTCGCTGGACGTACTTTGATGAGGAAATTAAAAAATAAAGACAAGTTTGTCATCGCCCTAAATCTTTTAGCAAACCCAGTCACAGGACAGCTCATGTCAAAGTCGAATGGTACAGGAGTTTTCATAGATCAATCAGCCAATAATCTTTTTGGTGCTTTGATGGCTTTGCCAGATGCTATGCTCGAGCCATTGTTCATGAATTGCACGCGTATTCCACTTGAAGAAAAGGCCGGAATCATTTCACAAGGTCCTCGTATAGCAAAGGCAATAATTGCTAAGGATATTGTTAAGAGATTCCATGGCGAAGCTGCCGCAAAGTCTGCTGAGCAAGCATTTGAAAGCACTTTTGCGAAAGGTGGTGTGCCAGATGATATTTTGGAAATTAAGTTGGATAAAGGAGTTCCTTTGGCAGACGTTCTTATTAAAGTCGGAATTATTCCATCAAAAACAGAATGGCGTAGGTTGGTAGCTGACGGCGCTGTTCGTGATGATAAAGACGTAAAGATAACTGATCCACATTTTGCACCGAGTCAAACTATTATCTTGAAAATAGGTAAGAGGAGATTTGTAAAAGTAATTATCTGATTGCGCTCATTTGGAAATTAGGATTTTTGATTTAGTATTTGTACTAGTGTGCCACGCTCAATCCCCAAGTATTTTGGAACCCAGCTTTTCTCATGGTTAGGACAGCCTCTTTCATAGTGCTACCAGTTGTGACAACGTCGTCTATGATGATGAAGGTTGAATTCTTAAAATTTGAATTGGAAGCACTTATCTTTTGATGAATATTTTCATTTATATCAAATAGATCCAAAGCACTCTTCTCGCGGGCGGATTTATCCTTCAAAGTCTGTCTAGATGTGTGGTGCTTTCTTACGAGTAAATTGTTAATTACGATTATTTTAATATCGACCAGATTTTTCTGTTGTTCTAGATTCTCAATCTCTTTTGTTAAAAGTTCACATTGATTGAAACCTCTTTCACGACGACGTTGTTTACTGACTGGCATTGGAATGACTATTATGTTTGGAATTATTACATTTGACTCTGTTGTGTTTGGTATTACTTGTGTAAATATTTTAATAAATCGATGCAGGGCAAATCCAGCTAGCGTTGAAGCCTGTTTGGATTTCTTATATTTTATAGACCAAACAAGGCGCCAGACTTTTTCATCCTTATATGAAAAAATTGAGAATGATTCCGGTATAGGTGACTTATACGCCCTGGGCAATATTTTGAAAATGCCTTCTTTAGGTGTATTCAAGATCCATTGTTCAGCTAATGGAATAGGGAAGATGGCATCTATGAATAAATTTACCAGATTAGCAAAAAGGGATTTCGTGATTGAGAGCATGATTTTAGTGCATGTTCTCGCTAAATAGTGGATGTGGGTATGATTGTACAATAATAATTAGTGAGTTAGAATGGCTAGGTAATTGAACATCATCTATATTTCTAATGTTTTATTAATCTAATACACATCTATGTCAGCAGAATTACCATTTAACAATTCGAGTACGGAAATACCGCCTGCTTCTAAAATACCACCACCTCCAGAGATTCCACCTGCCGAAAAACCTGTTGAAAAGCCACCAGTTTTGTCAGAATCTGGAGAAAAGTCTGCAAACGAATCTTCTGAAAAACCCGCTGAAAAAGTGACGGATATTTTGAGTGGAGGAAATAAGAGTTTCTTTAGTAAGATGTCTGAAAAGGCGAGTGCTCTTATGGAGGATGCTTACAAAGGTCTTTATGAGATTCCTATTGTAAATAGATTGGTTGGAAAATTTGAAATTGGTTTCAATCAGTTTTGGGCTGATAAACATGAAAATAAGGCCGTTGCATTGAAAGGTGAAATAGATTCATTCAGCGGAAAGATTAGTGGCTTGGATGAATCAAAAAGAGGTCTTTTGTCAGTAGTTGAGGATTTAAAACGTGATGGTATGCCAGGAAGCGAAAGTATCTTGATCAAATTGAGGGATCTTGACCGTCAAAAGGAAAATTATTTGAATAAAAAAGATAAAATACAATCAAAATTAGAAGCTCGTAAAGGAAAGGTTGAAGGCTATATGCAAGAGAGGGATTTGGTTGCAAACAGATTGGTTGAATATTATGACCGAGAGTTAGGGCCAATGGATAAACAGTTGGAAAAGCTTGATATGGAGAGAGGTGAGCTTGAATTATCTGTGACGGTAACAGAGATACGTCATCGTCAATTAGGTGAGACATTAAGCTCTTTAGAGCAAAGGAAAGATAAGCTTGAGAAAGCTTTAAAAGCATCTGGAATGGAAGAAAAAGATATAAAGAAATTTGGTGCAGTAGAACAGTGGAATGAATTGATATATAACGGTCGTGAAAGAATAAGAAAAGATAAAGAACTTTTAGCCGAACAGAGAATCGCGCTAGACAAGCGTGTTTCCAAGGCTGAAGCAAAAGCTGATCCATATAGGGATGAAAGAGAAGAGTTTGTGCGCGTCACAAAACGTGGTCGTATCGATATTAAAGTGCCTCCAAAGATTGAGGGGAAACCTTTTGAAGGTAGAAAAGATATTGATCAGGAGACAGGTACTCCATTACCTAAGACAGAGTACAGAGAGACTACTAGAGCCAGAGACGTTATCCAAGGAGAAACTCTTCCTGCCGGTGGATTTATGGCTGAAGGAGTTGAAAACGCCGAGTCACGAGAAGACAGGCGTCCAACATTAGAAAATTATGTGACACAGTGGAATATGCTTCCTGGAAATATTAAAAATTTAAATTTGTTACCTAAAATTGATACTGTAGATTTCTTCAGAACTATAAAAGGTATTACCAAAGAATTTAAGATGAGTATGCCTGAATTTAAGAAAGTCTTGGCAGGTTATTATAAAGTGAAAGGTAAATTAACAGAACCAGCAAAAGCTGCTTTAGATAGAGCTTTTCCTGCGTGGGAGTATAAAATTAGACAAGATGAGGCAAGAAATAAGTCTTAAACTAAAATCATGACTACCAACACAACAACAAACCCAAACATTCAAAATCTTGCAGATGAAATGCAGAAATTGATTGATGACGCCAAGAAGGTTAATGAAGAAATCAAAGCCGTTGGCAAGGAATCTAAGGAACAAATAAGCGAGATAGAATCTAGAATAGACGGAACCATCGGCGAACTCGAAAAGATTTACGATGGTCTTGATAAAGCTAAGCAAGAAGCGGGAGATAAGCTTGATGAAATCGCTATGAGAGAGTCTGCAGACTTGGCTAGTGACGAGTAGTTCAACTTTCCAGTTTCGTATTTTCACTGTACACTAGTATCATGCCTTCATTTAGCTCATTATTTTCATCATTCTTCAAAAAGGAGACTAGCGTCTTAGGTATTGATATTGGCTCGTCCTCAATAAAAGTAGTTCAAATAAAGAAAAAGCGCGGTAGAGCTGTCTTGGAAACATATGGTGAATTAGCGCTTGGTCCATATGGTAGCGTCGAAACTGGACGAGCGGTCTCTTTACAAAACGACAAACTCATTGAAGCTGTCAAAGATATTTTACGTGAAGCTAAGACGACTACTTTAGTCTGCGGTACCGCATTACCACTTTCATCTAGTCTTATCACTTTCATAACAGTTCCACCTGTTCCAGAAAAACAATTAGCAGAAGTTGTGGCTATAGAAGCACGTAAGTATATACCGGTACCTCTGGACGAAGTCTTGTTAGATTTTTCTCCTATTCCCAAAGAAGAGACATATGTTACAGATGATGATTCTACAAATACTGAGAAAGGCGGTACAGATGTTTTGGTTGTTGCTATTCATAATGAATATTTGAGTAATTATCAAGCGATCATGGCAGGGACAGGTTTGACGCCAAGCTTTTATGAGATAGAAATATTTAGTTCTATACGCGCAGTTATCGAACAAGGGTTGACCACAAATATGATTATCGACCTGGGGGCGCGTTCGACGAAGCTTTATATTGTTGAGCGCGGAATATTACGCATCGCACATACCATTAACAAAGGAAGTCAGGACATAACTCTGGCTCTATCAAAATCAATGAGCATATCTGTTAGCGAAGCTGAGTCCATGAAGAGATTGTATGGTTTGAAAGGTGGTCCAGAATATAAAGAGCTGACAGAGATCATCACTGTCAATTTAGATTATATTTTTTATGAAGCGAATGCCACTCTACTTAATTACCAAAAAAAGCACGCAAAAAATATAAGCAAAGTCATATTGACTGGAGGAGGAGTCTTGTTGAAAGGTTTCACTGATTTAGCAAAGGTAAGTTTTCAGACTGATGTCGTATATGCCGATCCTTTTGGAAAGCTTGAGACACCAGCGTTCTTGGCGGATGAATTTGCCCAAGCAGGTCCAGAGTTTGCTGTTGCCATAGGAGCCGCAATTCGTCGTCTGAGTGAAATACAATAATAGCTTACATGACATTGTGTACAACCACTGTTGCCACAAGTCCTCACTTGACGTTATAATTGTAGGGAATTATGGAAACAAAATTCCAAACCTCTTTTATACCAAAGAAACCAACCGCGTCCACCATCGGTGGTTTCTCTACGTCTGCACCAAAAAAAGTCACGGCTAGTATTTTTATGACTATCGCTACTGTTTTATTTATATTGTCTATTGCTAGTGCCGGAGGTGCGTATGCCTATAAACAATATTTATATAACACCCAAAATACTTATAAAGGTCAGTTGGCTACTCGCGAGAACCAATTCAATATAAATCTTATTGAACAATTGAAGGCTGAAAATGTTAAGATTGATTTATCTCGTCAAGTCTTAAATAACCACATCGCTTTGTCACAAGTGTTTGACATGATCAGCCGCATAACAACTGAGAATGTTCGTTTTATGAATTTAGACATATCGGTTCCAGCTATAAATGATACGAACAATGGTCAAGTTAAAATCGCTTTACAAGGCTATGGTACGAGTTTTAGCGCTGTCGCTTTCCAGTCTGATGTCTTGAATCAGTTAGATCAATATGGCTTAAGAAATGTTATTAAGAATCCTATATTGTCTAACCCCACTCAAGGCACAAATAACACAATCTCATTTGGCTTCTCTGCAACAGTAGATCCTTCTAGTTTGTCTTATGAAAAATTGTTGTCTGCTAGTCCTTCTGGGGCGTCTTTACCGACACAGTCATCAACCAATTAATCCCATGAACAGAAATTTTACAGCCACAATTTTAATAGCTCTAGCCATAGCACTCTACTTTACTTTTACAAGTGGTGTTTGGAATGATGCCATGGCTATCAAAGATGTTAATGATCAATATTCAGGTGCTATAACTAATGCCGAGCAACTCATCAGTGTTAGAGATAAAGTTCTAAAGAATTATAATAACATCAGTGCTGGAGACCGTGGTAATTTGGATAAGATGATTCCGAATACTGTCGATAATATACGCTTGATTATCAACTTGAATAGTGTGGCTCTACAACATGGATTTTCTTTGAAGAATATCACCGCATCGACCAAAACATCTTCCTCTGATTCATCATCGAACAATTCTTCGGTATCAAATGGCTCGAATAGTACCTCGTTTAACATAGCCGTTCCAACCCTGGATACAGTTGCTGTAACTTTTAGCGCTTCGGCACCATATCAGCAATTTATCAGTTTCACGCAAGACCTTGAGGCTAGTTTGCGTATCATGGATATAACACATCTAACTGTCACCGCGAATGATACTGGCACCTATGATTTTTCAGTAGAGCTAAATACATATTGGCTCCGTCAATAACATCTACTATGCATACAAAATCATTAAATAAAAATTGGATCTGGCTAGTCATTATCATAGTAGTAGCCGCCGTGGGTTATTTCTATGTCAATGGAAGTGGGGCAGGATCATCATCTACATTGTCAGCTACTTCTGATGCGAATGCCGCTGTTGGTGCACAGGTTTTGGGTCTGCTCAATCAGATTCAATCTTTACGCATAGACACGACTATCTTTAATGATCCCGGATATAAGACCTTACGAGATTATTCTGTAGTCATTCCACCAGTTAATGTTGGAAGACCAAATCCTTTCGCTCCATTGCCTGGAATCGGAACCAATTCAAGTACCACGCCATCACTCGGATCTGTGACTTCTGTAACGTCTAGTAAAGTTAAGAAAACCCCTTAATTCAATATGAGTGTAACTGATATTCTTCTTTCAAAGAATCTAATCACCAAGGATGATATCCGCGCCATAAGAGCGCAGATGAATAGTGGTGTATCGCTGGAGCAATCTTTAATAGCCAGAGGTGTTAAGCCTGATGATATTTTAGCGGCTCGAGGTGAATTTCTAAATGTGCCAGTACGTTCTATAGGTGATGCATCTGTTCCTTATGAAGCTTTGGATTATATACCTGAAGATTCGGCGACTCACTATAAATTTGTTCCAATAGGTCTAAAAGATGGAGTTTTGGAAGTTGGAATACTAGATCCAGATAACATGGAAGCTCGCGATGCTTTGAATTTCCTTGCCGCAAAGAAAAACGTGCCTTATAAGATGTTTCTTATCACTATTGATGATTTCGATAAGATTATAGATATGTATAAAGGGATCACGGGTGAAGTCACTCAAGCTCTTTCCGAATTGGAAAATGAACTTTCTGTAAGTGCTGATAGTGTCGATTTTGTAAAAAAAGATGATTTGGCTAATGAAGCAAAAAAAGTCACAGGAAATAATGGAAATAAAGACGAATCTTTAATAATTGAAGATGCGCCTATAGTTAAAATTGTTGCGACGATAGTTAGATATGCTGTTGAAGGGGAAGCGTCAGATGTGCATATAGAGCGCATGCGTGACAAAGTACGTGTCCGTTTTCGTGTTGATGGCATTTTAAATACTAGTCTAGTTCTTCCTCCACAAGTTCATTCTGCAGTAGTTGCGCGCATAAAAGTTGTTTCTAGTATGCGTCTGGATGAAAAGAGAAAGCCTCAAGATGGACGTTTCTCGGCACGTATCGATGGTCGTCGTGTGGATTTCCGTGTCTCAACATTTCCTTCCTATTTCGGAGAAAAGGTCGTTATGCGTATTTTGGATCAAGCAAAAGGAATTCGTACTATTGATCAGTTAGGACTTTCTGCTAAAAACTTGGCTATGCTTCGTGAAGCTATCAATAAACCCTATGGAATGATCCTCATCACTGGTCCGACTGGTTCTGGTAAGTCCACAACTCTCTATTCAGTCCTTTCAGAAGTTGATCGAGAAAGTTACAACGTGCTCTCTTTGGAAGATCCAGTCGAGTATACAATTGAAGGTGTTAGTCAGTCACAGATTCGTCCGGAGATTGGTTACACTTTTGATACAGGTCTACGTACCACTCTCCGTCAGGACCCAGATATCATCATGGTGGGTGAAATTCGCGATAAAGAAACTGCGCAGCTCGCTGTACAAGCCGCTCTCACCGGACACTTGGTCTTTTCGACTCTACATACGAACGATTCAGCGGGAGTAATTCCTCGTCTTATAGACATGGGGGTTGATCCGTATTTGATAGCACCGACACTCATTCTTGCTGTTGCTCAACGTCTAGTGGGTCTGTTACCAAAAGGTGGAGGTGAGGAGATACCTGTTGATGGAAGTCTGAAGGCTACTATAGATAGGTCTTTTGCTGACTTACCAGAAAAATATAAGAAAGATATTCCATTTTCAGATACTGTTATGAAGATAAAACAAACACCTGATGCTCCGAAAGGTACACGTGGCCGCATGGCAGTATTTGAGATGTTTTCTATGGATAAAGATATTGAACAGGCTATTCTTAAAACCCCAACCGCTTCAGAGATTGCCCGAATTGCTCGTAGTAAAGGCATGTTAACTCTCAAAGAAGATGGAATGATAAAAGCCTTCCAAAAGATAATTCCAGTTGAAGAAGCTAAAAAGTTAGGCTTTGACGATATTCTTTTAGACGAACCTACAGTATAATAATCTCATGCCTCCAATATTAAATAACAGAAAAGTGTTACTCGTAGACGATGATCAGTTCTTGTTAGATATGTATGTCATCAAGTTTACCAAAGCAGGTTACGAAGTTAAATCTGCTGATTCAACAGCTAAAGCTTTGAAGCTTGTGAAAGAAGGTTATATTCCAGATATAATATTGTCTGACATAGTTATGCCTGATATGGATGGTTTGGATTTTGTCGACGTTTTACGTAAAGAGAGTCTTGTACCAAAGACAATTATTATCATGCTCACAAATCAAGGATCTTCCGATGATATAGCTCGTGCAAAGAAATTAAATGTGGATGGGTATATCGTCAAAGCGACCACAATTCCTTCAGAAGTCTTATCTCAAGTCGAAAAGATTTTTAATAGCAAAAAAGTGTAAATGGTAATTAGTAAACAATAATCAGAAAAAACATGGATTACAAAAAAACAATTGAAGATTTGGTTAGCCTGATTCTAAAAGAGAATGCTTCTGATTTGCATCTTTCTTCAGGTAGAAATCCAATCATTCGTTCCGGAGGAGAGTTGGTTCCTCTCATAAAGCAACCTATTATGAATGAGAAAGATGTACAGGGTTTTGCCGATGTATTTCTTTCAGAAAAGAATAAAAAAATTCTTGAAGATCATCGTGATGTTGATTTTTCATATAGTTTACCCAACGCACGTTTTCGTGGAAATATATTCTATAGACAAGGTTCATTGGCTATAGCTCTTCGACTCATTCAGAAAGACATACGAACTCTAGAGGAGTTGAAATTACCGGCTATACTCGAGACTTTTACCCGTAAGCCACAAGGATTTTTTCTGGTTGTTGGACCGATAGGTCAAGGTAAGACTACTACACTTGCTTCTATGATAGAGATGATCAATCAAACTAGGACGGAACACATCTTGACGATTGAAGATCCCATTGAGTATATTTTTGAATCAAAGAAATCCATTATTGATCAGCGTGAAGTTAAAATAGATACGCCAGATTTTGCTGATGGTTTGAATGCTATGTTCCGTGAAGATATAGATGTTTGTATGGTTGGTGAGATGCGTAACATAGAAACTATTGCAGCTGCTGTCACAGCGGCAGAGACTGGTCACTTGGTTTTTTCAACTTTGCACACTAACAACGCTGCGCAGACTATTGATCGTATAATAGACTCGTTCCCAGCAAACCAACAAGATCAAATCCGTGTTCAGTTGGCAGGATCTCTCACTGGTATATTCTCACAGAGACTCATTCAACGAGTCTCGGGTGGTCTGGTTCCAGCTTATGAACTCCTTATAAATAATAGTGCGGTATCAAACCTTATTCGCGAGCGTCGTACTCATGAAATCAACACCGTCATAGAAACTAGTTCTGGTGAGGGTATGATTGATCTAAATAGATCTTTAGCTGAATTGGTGAGAATAGGGGAGATCACTGTCGATAGTGCTTACTTGAACTCTCTTAATCCAAAAAACCTCGAGCGCATGTTGTAGCCGTACTTTATACCTTATACTTTATACTATATACTTATACTATGTTATTCAATTACGAAGCAGTTGACTCGACCGGGGCACCAAAAACTGGATCTATAGATGCAGTCAATACTGATATCGCCATTGCTTCACTTCAGAGAAGAGGTCTTACTCTCACCGCTATACATGAAGCTGATGTACCGTCATCTTTCTTGTCGATGAACCTGAGTATATTTGATCACGTTTCTAGTAAGGATGTGGTTATCTTGTCACGCCAGTTGTCTACTCTCTTTGAAGCTCAAGTTTCAGCCCTGCGCATTTTTCGTCTCCTAGGCTCTGAAACAGAGAATCAAGTTTTAGCTAAAAAGTTAACAGAGGTAGCCGATGATCTTCAATCAGGTAATTCTATTTCGGCCGCTTTAGCAAAACACCCAAAAGTTTTTGATGAGTTTTATATTAGTATGGTGAAAGCGGGTGAAGAGTCAGGTAAACTACCTCAGACTTTCCAATATTTGGCGGATTATATCGATAGAACTTACGAGCTTTCTTCAAAAGTTAAAGGTGCTCTCATATATCCAGCTTTCATTGTTGTCACTTTCTTTACAGTTATGATTCTCATGTTCACCATGGTTATCCCAAAGATCAGTGATATTCTAGTTGAAAATGGTGGAGATATCCCTTCTTATACTCGAGTCGTTATGGGTATTAGTAATTTCTTGGTTAACTACGGATTCGTCTTGCTCATAGTTGTCATTATCGTTGGATTCTTTGTTGTTCGTTTTGTGCGTACTCCAGCTGGTCACATGGCTTTTGATCGATTGAAAATCAGTATTCCTTATGTCAGTGGTTTATATAAGAGACTTTATATGTCACGTATGTCAGATAATCTTTCAACGATGCTGTCTTCAGGTATTCCGATGGTGCGTGCTTTGGAGCTGACTTCAACAGTGGTGAATAATCGTGTCTATCAAGATATTATTGTAAATGCGGTTGAGGAGGTGAAGGGAGGTAAGACTCTTTCTGATTCTTTGTCGAGTAATCCAGGAGAGATTCCAGGTATCATGGTTCAGATGATCAAGGTTGGTGAGGAAACAGGTGAGTCTGGAGCTATCTTGAAGACAATGGCACGTTTCTATGCCCGTGAAGTCGAAACTGCTGTTGATTCTCTGGTTTCACTCATTGAGCCACTCATGATAGTGCTTTTGGGTGGTGGCGTGGCTGTATTACTGGCTTCAGTTTTGATACCTATCTATAGTATCGCTAGTAGCCAATAAGATTTTGCTCTGTTATCCCCACGTACGTTTACTTGCTTTAGTTAGTGGTGGTATAATAGCTAGTAACAACCGCTAAAGGTCTGTTTATTAAAAAATTATTAGTAATTATTTCAATATAATGAAGAAAATCAATAGAAAGAAAGGAGGTTTCACCCTCATTGAATTGCTCGTCGTTATCGCTATCATTGGTATTTTGTCATCAGTCGTGCTTGTAAGTTTGAACTCAGCAAGAAATAAAGGTCAAGATGCTAGAATTCAAGAACAGATTGCCTCTACTAGATCAGCTGCTGAAATTTATTACACAGGTAATGGTAATAGTTATGCAGGTATAGAAGGAATCACTAGTTCAGCTGGAGATTTTGGCTCTGGCTTATATACGTTGACAAAAGTCGCTGGTACATGGCCAGTAGGTGGATTGCCAAGTGTCAATTCAAAATCAACGGCTTGGGTAATTTCACATCCGCTTGCATCCGTTACGACAGGTAATTTTATTTCATGTGCTGATAGTACAGGTTTTGCTGGTCTAGTTGCAGCAACAAGTTCAAGTATAATGTGTGACGGTAGTACTTATTAAAATCAAATACAAGTATATTTTCTCCCCAACCCACTCTCTAGTGGGTTGGTTTGCGTATGGAGCATATAGTATACTTATTTTTATAACTACAACAACAAGTAAAATTATCGAACAAATAGAAAGTCGATTACAGTTTGTAATTACTTTGTTGACATTATTTTGACATTGGTTTATGCGATAGCTAAATTAGCAGGAAAGACCGAGGATACATCACAGATGAATATGCTTCAAGTTGGCATGTTGGTCGCATTGTATCTTGTCACATATGTCGTATTTGAGATACGCAAAGAGAATATTTCTTTGTTTGGACTAAAATTGATAAATGGACTGATTTTGGCTAGCATCGCTTGTTATATTTTACCTATAATGGTTTTTTCTTTTGTCGGTGCGTCATCTACAGCAATAATTCCATATTGGCAAGTTATTATGTATTCGTCATCAATTCTTGTTTCTATATTTGGTCTGCTATACATACCTGCAATCACAGTTATTGTGACATTATTTTATAATCTAAATTTTAAGTGTTGGTTCAGTTCAAAAAAAGTTGATAAGAAATAATATTGACAATAAATAATGTAATTTGCTATATTAGTCTTACTTTTCCAGATACGTCCATCGAGATTCCCTCCTTAATCGGAGGGAATCGTTTTTATAGTGAATAAAGTAAGATACATTTTTTCTCGAATAGCTACGAATTCTTTATTTGTTATTCGGAATATAAGCCTTAATAATCTTTTATTACTAATTGTTCGTGGTTGGTCTAGCAACACGGTATTATATTCGTTGCGATATTTTATGGCATAAAATTGATTACCATTTTTTAATTTCGAGGTTACAGGTAATTCAAGTAACATATCCCCACTTTGTTTTTTGAATATGAGAATAGGTCTCTCAAAGAGTTCATTTTTTCCATCAATTTCGTGACCAATATTGACACCGAGTGCAGCCCACCAGATCTCTCCTTCGAGAAAGAAAAAATTATTTGGAAGTACTCGTTTTTCCAGGGATTTCTTTTTAGTATTCCATTTATCAAAATCCTTTACATACGCATTGTTTTTATCCATAGTATTAATCCTACCAACTCGAGATAAAGAAAAGATAAAATAAAGTTCAAAAAAGTATAAAATACTCTTCAAAATCTGATAAAGTCACCTAGCTTCCATAAATCCTCACTTGACGCTATAATTAACTCATGAAATTTAAAGCACTTTGTTCTCGTGGTTTTACTCTAGTTGAGCTCATGATCGTTATTGCCATCATTGCTCTATTGTCAGGAATCATTTTGACTAGTGTGACTGGTTCAAAAGCGAAATCTCGTGATGCAGCTCGTATCTCTGATGTGAATCAAATTCAGTTAGCACTTGAGCAATATTTCGATAGATGTGGACAATATCCATTAACAATTGTTCCACAATCAAATCAGACTCTTTCTGATATCAATAATGGATGTGCAGGAACTGGTGTAAATTTAGGTTCTTTTATATCAGTGATACCAAAAGATCCGTCTGACAGTAGTAATTTTGGTTATGCAACAAATGCTAATGGAAGTAACCCGCCAACTGATTATGTTATCCATGCAACATTAGAATCTTCGAATGCTGCACAGCAAAATAGTTTTCCAGAAATAACTACAAATAAACCATTATGGATTAGTGTTACTTGTTATAATGGAACTCCAGGTTCTCTAGACTACTGCGTCAGCACTCACTAACCATGGACATCACCTCGTTCATCTTAATCTTCATCTTTGGCGTCATTGTGGGTAGTTTTTTGAATGTTGTCGCACTACGTTTCAATACAGGCATGGGGCTTGGTGGTAGGTCGAAATGCTTATCATGTGGTACAACTCTCACATGGAGGGAACTTATACCACTTTTTAGTTTCGCTGTTCAGAAAGGTTCTTGTAAGAAATGTAAAAGTAAAATCTCTTGGCAATATCCTTTAGTTGAATTTATTGCTGGAGCCATCTTCGTGCTTATATTTTTCGCTTTTCCTCCATTTGACACACTTTCTACTATTACAACTTTGATCCAGGTTGTATCAGCCTGTCTCCTTGTCGTTATTTCTGTTTATGACATCAGGCACAAGATTATTCCAGATAGTTTTGTATATTCATTTGCTGGCCTCGCGCTTGTGAATTTGTTTATCGGTGGTTCGTCATGGTTTCATATTCCAACTGTAGAAATGCTCATCGCTGGACTGCTTCTCGCTCTTCCGTTTGCACTTCTTTGGGTTGTCTCAAAAGGGAATTGGATGGGTCTTGGCGATGCAAAACTCACTCTTGGGATTGGTTGGTTTCTGGGCGTTAGTGCCGGGATTAACGCTTTAGTTCTAGCCTTTTGGATTGCAGCAGCTGTATCTGTCATTTGGCTTTTTGCTACACATAAGAAGATTAAGCCCAAGATCGAGATACCTTTTGGTCCATATCTAATAGTTGGCATGTATTTAGTCCTTCTTTTTCATATACAAGTTATCGATATTCACTTATTGAAAGATGTCATAGTGTCATATTTTCCTAATTTTACGTTATAATCGCTTCGCTCATATAACGTCTGCGCTCGGATTATGTGAAAGCTCGCTTTCACAAATCCTCACTTGCCGTTATAATACAATGCATGAATAAGGGCATGAAAGGATTTACAATCATCGAACTAATAATCTCTATAGCCATTTTTGCTTTTATGACAGCTCTAGTGGTCGCTAAATATGGCACCTTTAATCAAAATACTCTTTTAACGAATACTGCTTACGATTTGGCTCTCACTGTTCGAACAGCTCAATCTTATGGTTTGGGTGTTAAGAGTGTGGATGGATCAAATACTTTCGCACCTTATGGTGTTCGTTTTGATATGAGTAAGACTGCTCAATTTATTTTGTTTGCAGATAAAAATTTAGATTCTAAATATGGAGGCGATGCTGAATCTGTGACAACTTATACTCTAAATTCTGGAGTAACGATTTCATCTATTTGTCTAGGATCGTCCTTGTCTGATTGTGCACCCGATAGTTTTAATTTATTAGGAGGAAGTGATACTTTAGATGTTACTTATAGGAGACCAAATCCTGATGCAATATTTCTCTGTAGCGGTAGTGGTGGCATTTGCCCAGTTAATAATGGACCAGTTTTTACATTTATAACCAAACCAGTTGCTATAGTAACTCTGATATCTTCTGACAAGACAAGTAAGCAATATGTTTACATTCGTCGAAATGGTGAGATATCAGTAGGAAATTAACATTGTAAATTTACTGTATAATTAAAATATGAAATCAAGAGGTTTTACATTGATAGAAATAATCGTCTCACTCGCCATCTTTTCTGTTGTGGCGGTTATCGCTATCGGTGCCCTCGTACGCGTCACAAGTGCAAATCGTCAAGCCCAAGCGATTCAGTCTGGAGTAAATAATGTCAGTTTTATCATGGACTCTATGAGTCGTGAATTGAGGGTAGGTACGAATATTCTGTGTTACAGAGGATCAACGTTGGATAGTAATAATACGTCCTTAACTTTTTTCGGTAATACTTGTACACCCGGTGCAGTTATGGATAATAAGAGGGATACTTTGATTTCGTTCAATTCCGCTAATACTTCTATTGGTACAGGTGATACTAGCTGTAATCTCCTGTATGCCTATTTGTTTCATGTTCCTGGAACAAGTGGTGCCACCACTACGACAACGATATATAAAGCACAAGCAACTAGTTGTACTGATACATTACAAAACTTAATTTTCTACCCACTCACTTCGCAGACTGTCAATATTACTGATTATAAAGTGGGGGTATTTGGTGGCGTCAAACCACAACTTTATGAATGGGTGTATCTACGTTTGAAAGGATATGTTGGAGTTCAAATAAAAGATCGGTCAATTTTTGATGTAGAAACTAGTATTTCAGAGAGAAATAATCAGTCATAATTATCATGAAAAAAGATTTAAGATTTAAAAAAGACGGTTTTACTCTGGTGGAGACTTTGGTTGCCGTTGCTATTCTCATGATCGCTATTGCCGGTCCTCTTACTATTGCCAATCAAGCACTCACTGCAGCTCTCGGTTCGCGTAATGCTATGATTGCCACGTATCTCGCCCAAGATGGTATGGAGTCGATTAAAAATATTAAAGATAATAATGTCTCATCAGGAACAACTTGGCTAGATAGGATAACTTGTTCAGGTATATGTTCAACACCTCATGCTTCGAATCTTGCTGCAGATGTTGGTTGGGATATTGAGTCAACTGTTTGCGACTCTATTAATAATTGTTTGATGTATACAAACGATAGCAAGAGTGCATATTTTTATAATGGAAATCCTGTAAATGGAGATCATGCTACACCATTTACTCGTTCCTATTCAATTAAAACTTTCGGTAGTAACGAAGCAGTAGTTATAGTATCTGTTTTGTGGACTGATGGTTCTGTGCCAAACGCTGTGACATTACAAGAACTCATTACTAATACACCAAGATAATATGAAAGTGCCACACCTTAAAATTAATTCAGAAAAAGGTTACACACTTCTTTTTGCGGTTATAGTTTCAGTGCTGGTTTTGAGTATTGGAGCTTTTATCCTTTCAGTTAGTCGCAAAGAGGCAATATTGGCATCTTCGGCACGTGATTCAATATATGCTTTTTATGCAGCAGATAGTGGGTTGGAATGTGCGACTGAAAATTTATCTTTATTAGCTACTTCGTCATATAGTTCTCCGTCTAAAATATCTTGCGGTGGCAATTCAATTGTTTTTTATCCAGGTAATCCAGGTATGGGTGGCGCTAATCAAGTCTTTGGTACGTCGACATTTTCAATGCCCAACAATGGATCAGGAATTAATAGTAGCCAATCAGGTGTTTCTAGTTGCGCTTCAACTTCAGTAGCTTACGTCTATACTCCCGCTAGTGGAAGTCTTGCGACATCTACCATCGTAACTGTTACTGTCCGTGGTTACAACATAGGCTATGAATCATCAGCGAGTGGTGTTGATTGTAATGTCCCAGGTCCTCGTAAAGTAGAACGCGCCCTTCAATATACTCAATATCAATAGAACGGGTTATACTGGTTGTATGTCTAAGACGTCCAAATCAACATCAAAATCAGCGCCCAAAGACGTCGTAGAACGCCTAGGAAGCCTCAAAAAAACGATTGAAAGACATCGTAGTCTTTATCATACAAAGGATGCTCCAGAGATTAGTGACGAAGCTTATGATTCTTTGGTTAAAGAGTTGGAGGGCATTGAAATAGAATATCCAGAGCTTTTAACGAGTGATTCTCCAAGTCAGCGAGTGGGCGGTGAGCCTATCAAAGAATTTAAGAAAGTCAGGCACACTACGCGTCAGTGGTCTTTTGACGATGTTTTTGATTTAGTGGAACTCCGAAAGTGGGAAGAGAAGGTTCAAAATTTTATGGAGAAAGGAGGTATTCAAGATGAAAAATTAGAATATTGCTGTGAGTTAAAGATAGATGGTTTGAAAACTGTTTTGACTTATGATGACGGAAAACTAATTTTGGCTGCGACTCGTGGCGATGGAGAAGTTGGTGAAGATGTTACGCATAATATTAAAACTATCGGAAGTATTCCACTAAATCTAAAATCTCAAGTCTTAAGTCTCAAATCTTTGGTGGTGGTTGGTGAGGTTTGGATCAGTACAAAAGATTTGGAGAGAATAAATAAAGAAAGGATAAAGTCTGGTGAACCTGTGTATGCCAATACACGAAATCTGGCTGCCGGTTCTTTGCGTCAGTTAGATCCAAAAATAACTGCTTCACGAAAATTAGATTCTTTTATATATGATATTGATCAGATGGGTGGCTCAATTCCCGAGACTCAATCAGGTGAACTTGAGCTTTTAAAAAAGCTTAGCTTTAAAGTTAACCCACATTTTAAAGTCTGTAAAAATATTGATGAAGTCCAAAAGTTTTATGAAGATTGGACAGAGAAACGTCATGATTTGGACTATCAGCTGGATGGTATTGTTATAAAAGTAAATTCAAGAAAGATTCAGGAGACCTTGGGCTATACAGGTAAATCACCACGCTGGGGAGTGGCCTATAAATTTCCAGCAGAACAAGTAACGACAATTTTGGAAGATATTTCATTCCAAGTCGGTAGAACCGGGGTGATCACTCCTGTGGCTATACTGAAGCCGGTGGTTGTCGCTGGATCGACTGTTTCGCGAGCAACTTTGCATAATGAAGATGAGATAAAGCGCCTCAATCTGCGAATAGGAGATACCGTCATCATTCAGAAAGCTGGTGACGTTATACCAGATATCGTATCAGTAGTTTTGGAATTACGTCCAAAGGCCGAACGTGATGATTCGAGAGTTGGTAAGCCTTTTGTTTGGCCAACTCATATTCCAGCTTGTGGGGGGACGGGTCTTATTGAACGTGTGCCTGGCGAAGCTGCTTGGAAATGTGTGAATACGGATTCCTATGAACAACAGAAAAGGAAGTTTTACTATTTTGTTTCAAAGAAATGTTTCAATATGGATGGTTTGGGTCCAAAGATTATTGATGCTTTGCTAGAAAATAATTTGATAAATAATTACGCAGATATTTTCAGGCTTAAAAAAGGAGATCTTTTGGCTTTGCCAAGGTTTGCAGAGAAATCAGCTGATAATGTTATTGAGTCAATTGAAAAATCGCGCAATATCACTTTACCTAGATTTTTGACTGCACTCTCTATTCCACAAGTTGGTGAGGAGACGGCTTATGATATAGCAAAAAATTTTGGCTCGATTGATTTGATTAGTAATGCAAAAATTGAGCAGTTCAGATCTATCTATGGTGTTGGTGAAGTAGTAGCTCAGTCTTTGACTGATTGGTTTAAGGATGAAGATAATAAAAAGTTGGTAACAGACTTATTAAAGCAAATAAAGATTATAAAGGAAGATGCTGGTGGTGCAGGTGGCATAAATGGTGTGCAAAAACTCTTTGAAGGTAAATCATTCGTCTTTACTGGAACTCTACCAACCTTAGATCGTGATGTTGCTCAAGATATGGTTCGTAAAAATGGGGGAGATGTTTCTAGTTCTGTTTCGAAAAAGACGTCTTATGTTGTGGCTGGTGAAGAAGCAGGTACGAAACTGAATAAGGCTAGGGAGCTAGGGGTTACTATTCTTTCTGAAGAGGAGTTTTTGGGGATGGTTAAAACTTCCTAAGAAATGAGAGAAATGTTAGGATAACTCCATGATAACTACGCAGGAATTAGATAATTTAGCCAATCTGGCGCGCATAAAGCTAACAGATGAAGACAAAAAGTCGCTCATAAAAGAGTTTGACTCTATCCTGGGCTATGTTGATCAACTAAAAAAAGTGGATGTATCACTAGATACTGAAGGGCGCGTGGGTGCAGTAAAAAATGTGGCTAGACCAGATGAGGTGATCTCAACTAGTGCCGCTGATCGCGAAGGATTACTCAGTGAAGCACCAGATAGGGAAGCAGACTTTATTGCTGTGAAGAAAATGATTGAACAGTAATCAGTAAACAGAAAAAATGAAAATTGATTTAAAAAATTTGACGATACAAAAAGCACATGAATCTTTGAAGAAAGGTGATTTTACTGCCGTTGAGCTTACCCAGGCTTATTTGGATGAAATCGCTTCAAAAAATAAAGATATTAATGCGTATCTTGAAGTTTTTGCTGATGCAATTGAGCAGGCTAAAGTTGCTGACAAAACTATTGGGGAGGCACGATCTGTAAAAAAAGATTTTCCACTACTTTGTGGAATCCCTTGTGGGATAAAAGATAATATTTTGATTCAGGGTAGAATCGCTAGTTCGGCTTCTAAAATGCTTGAGGATTATCAGGCAACTTACGATGCTACTGTTATTAAAAAACTTAAAGAGCAGGGCGTAATATTTATTGGCAGAACGAATATGGATGAATTTGCTATGGGCGGTTCAACAGAGAACTCGGCTTTTGGTCCAACTAAAAATCCTCATGATCTTACACGAATCCCTGGCGGTACTTCTGGAGGTTCAGCAGCAGCTGTTGCAGCAAATATGACTTTGATTGCACTTGGTTCAGATACTGGTGGCTCGATACGTCAGCCAGCAGCGATGTGTGGTGTCGTTGGACTCAAACCAACATACGGAAGTATTTCTCGTTACGGACTTATGGCAGCGGTTTCTTCTTTTGATCAAATTGGTCCAATAACGAAATCTGTTACAGATGCAGAAATTCTATTTGAATCAATAAAAGGTCAGGATATAATAGATGGTACAACGATCGGTAGTAATACATATCCTGAAAAAAGATTAGGTAAGAGTAAACCAATCGTTGGAATACCAAGATCATTTTTAAATATTGGAGGAATTGATCCAACAGTTAAAAAAGCGTTTGATGATGCTGAAAATAAGTTTAGAAGTTTGGGATATGAAATTAAAGATATTGAACTTCCAAATAATAATCATGCATTACCAGTGTATTATATTTTGAACTTTGCTGAGATCTCATCAAACATGGCGCGTTTTGATGGTGTGAAATATGGTCTGCATAAAGACGGAAAAACTGTCATCGAAGATTATTTTGAGACACGAAGAGCCGGTTTCGGTAAGGAGGTCATTCGTCGAATTCTGCTTGGTACTTACGTACTTTCGTCTGGTTATTACGATGCTTATTACAACCGTGCCAATGCTGTGCGAACAATGATTACTAACGATTTCTTAAAAGCGTTTGAGTCAGTGGATATTATCATAAGTCCGACGGCACCATCTCCAGCTTTCAAAATAGGGGAGAAAGCTAATGATCCGGTCGCTATGTATTTGGAGGATATTTTTACTGTTACAGCTAATCTGACTGGTTTACCTGCAATGTCTATACCTTGTGGAGTGAAAATGGAAAAAAATAATGATGGTAAGAAGGAAGTATCGCTTCCAATCGGACTTCAGTTGACCGCACGTCATGGCGACGAGAAGACTCTCTTTAGTGCTGGAAAAGATTTCCTTGGAGAAAAATAGGTTTCTTGTGCCTTTATACCTTCATACTTTTGTATTATAATTAGCAGTAACATGGCTGATAAAAAAGATAAAAAAGAAGCTGAGGTTGTTGGAATAGAAATAGGCGGCCTCATAGCTATAGTTGTGATCATAGCCGCTTGGTCATCCATACTTGCTTATTTACAGGTAATTGCAAATGCTTTAGGTTTATCGACTTTTTTCAATGAAGTAGTAGCTTTATTTAATATTTGGGGACCACAAGCTGGGGATTTATTCAGAGGCTTTTTGAATTTTATAATAGTGCTATCTATTCCTGTGTCACTTTTCTTTTTGATTGGAATTATATATTCAGTTGAGCAGTTAAAACATATTCGTAAAAAAGAAGATGAAAGATATGATGTGAAAGTTGAACCAGCATATGAGACAAATGCAAAAGGTAGTGCCATTTTGGCAGATCGTTGGGAAAAAGTTTTGACTTATGTTAGTTCGGAGAATCCTAGTGACTGGCGCCAGGCTATACTCGATGCTGATATCATGCTCGAAGATGTTTTGACGACTCTCGGCTATCAAGGCGAGGGTATTGGCGAAAAGTTAAAGAGGGTAGAGAAAGGAGACATGAAGACTCTCAATAGTGCTTGGGAAGCTCACAAGGTTCGTAATCAAATCGCCCACGAAGGAGGTTTTCCACTTAGTAAATTTGAGGCCCAGCGTGTTATTCATATGTATAGAGAAGTCTTTGAAGAGTTCTTCTATATTTAATTTTTACGACTAACGATTAAGTGCTTGTTGCGGGGGTCGGAATCGAACCGACAATCTTCAGGTTATGAGCCTGACGAGCTACCGTTACTCTACCCCGCGATAGGGCATCGTACTAAATGATACTAGAGTGCGATGATTGGACTATTCTGACATAAAATACCTATTGATGCAAGTATAATGTACAATGTTTAAATGGTTGACCGATACTATGCACATAGGAAAGAGTCAGTTGATTATTAATTTAGCAATAAATATTTCTCATAAGGAAAGAGAGACAGAAATATTGAAATTCTGGTCAAATCTGTTAGACTACGATTTGAAAGATTTTAGAAATACAATATTTATTAGAACTGCCCATAAAAAATCCTATGCTAATCATTTAAATTACTACGGAATGTTGCGTATTAAAGTCAAATCAAGTGCATGGCTAAGGAGAAGGATATTAGGTATGATTAGGGTCGTTAATGAAAAAATGTCGGCGTAGCTCAGGTAGTTAGAGCATGGCACTCATAAAGCCAAGGTCGGAGGTGCAAGTCCTCCCGCCGACACATTTTAGCGCTACATCTACGTAACACTTATTTATTGAAGTCTTTTCAAAAGCCTTTGACTTTCGAGGCTATTTTCCGTATGATGTAACCTCGTTTAATTTATTAAAAACCGCGCAATGGATAACGACTTTGCGCATAATCTAAACATTAAAATGAACCTCGGAAAGAAAACAAAGATTGTGTGTACTATAGGGCCCGCTACTGAATCAGCAGATATGCTCGAAAAGCTTGTCTTGGCTGGCATGAATGTCATGCGTCTAAATTTTTCTCATGGCGATTTTACTGAACATCAGGCCCGTGTAGACAATCTTCGTGCTGTCATGAAAAAGTTGGAAAAGCCAGTCGCTATCCTTCAAGATCTTGGTGGCCCAAAGATCCGTATCGGTACATTTAAAGATGAAAAGGGTATTTTCCTCAAGGAAGGTCAGACTTTTACTCTTACGACAAATGAGTCTGAGAAGGATTCTGGTGACGAACATCGCGTTTTCATCAACTACCCGAAGCTTCCTGCTGAGGTTAAGGTTGGAGGTACTATTATGGTTCATGATGGCCGCAAGCGTTTGGAAATCACAAAGATCAAAGGTAATGATATTGTATGTAAAGTTATCGTTGGTGGGCCACTCGGTAATAGAAAAGGTGTTAACCTTCCAGATGCTGAACTCACTATTCACGCTCTTACTGCAAAAGATCGTAAGGACTTAGAATTTGGTCTGAAAAATAAAGTTGATTTCTTTGCACTTTCATTTGTTCGCAAGGCTGAAGATATTCATGAACTTCGTGCGATTCTAAACAAAGCAAAGTGTTACGCACATATCATTGCTAAGATTGAAACTCCTCAGGCTCTAGAAAACCTAGATGCTATCGTAGAAGCCGCTGACGGTATCATGGTTGCTCGTGGTGATCTCGCTATTGAGATTCCAGCTGAAGAAGTTCCTATGGCCCAGAAGCGTATGATTGATGCTTGTATCGCTGCTGGAAAGCCTGTTATCACTGCAACTCAGATGCTCGAGAGTATGATCAAGAGTCCAATCCCAACACGTGCTGAAGTTTCAGACGTTGCAAACGCTATCATGGATGGTACAGACGCTATCATGCTTTCAGAAGAGACTACTCTCGGAGAATTCCCAGTTGAAGCTGTAAAAATGATGACTAAGATTGCTCTACGTGTTGAGCAAGACAGTTGTTCTTGTGAGACTATGGTTGACCACGAAGAAGAACATGGTGATACAGATATCATTTCACAAGCCGCGGTCCGTGTTGCACATGACAGTAACGCTTCATTCATCGTTGCTCTAACACGTTCAGGACGCACAGCTCGTATGATTGCTCGTTATCGCCCAAGTGAGCATACTATTGTCTTGTCAGATTCTTCAAAACATTTGAATAAGCTCGCTCTTTCATTCGGTTGTCAGCCTATTGAGACAGATACATTCAAGACTGTTGAGGAGGCCATGACCGTTGTCCGTGAAGTAGCTTTCAAAAATAAGCTTGCAAAGAAAGGGGAGAAAGTAGTTCTAGTCTGGGGCTTCCCATTCGGTTCTTCAAAAGATACGAACTTGATTTTGGTTGAGACTTTGTAAAAGAGAGAACGTAAACAGTAATCAGTAAACTGTAAACAGAGAACAAAAGACACCTGCGAAAGTTGGTGTTTTTTGTTATACTATTCTCATGCAAAAAAGCATATACACAATTCAAGATACGCACTTGGTTCTCGACCAGTCTTTTGGTGGAGGTGAATACCCTCTACTCATCAGAGATCTGCCGCCGGAAGGGAAACCACGCGAAAAGCTTTTGGCACAAGGTCCAGAAGCCCTTTCTTCACGTGAATTGTTAGCTATAGTTTTGCAGGTAGGCACTGCCAAAGAAGATGTTCTACAGATGTCAGAACGACTCGTTCGTGGATATGGAGAAAATAGTGTACTCACAGAGCGTAATGCACAAAAGCTTTCAGATGAAGCGAATATTCCTATAAATAAAGCTATGCAAATCGTTGCTCTAGGAGAACTCGGACGCCGAACTTATGATAAGAAAGAAACGGGCTTCAAGACTATTCGCACTGCCCGAGATGTCTACGAATATTTGGCTGACATGCGTTCACTACCTAAGGAATATCTACGCGCACTGTTTTTGAATGCTCACAACCGTGTTATTCGCGACGAAGTTGTATCTATTGGTACGGTTAATTCAAATATAGTTCATCCACGAGAAGTTTTTCGTTCAGGTATTGAATCAAACGCAGTGGCAGTTATCATTGCCCACAATCATCCATCTGGAGAAGCTGTTCCATCCAATGAAGATATTCAGATCACTCAACAACTCATCCAAGCGGGAAAAATATTAGGTATACGCGTACTCGATCATGTCATCATCACTAAAGAAGGCTTTACAAGTGTGAAAGCCGACTATTAAAAAGCGTCGCACACGCTGTTAATGTGCATTAAATATGTTAAGAGATTATATGGTTATGTCGCCATCGTTAGATGGTATTTTGAGTCATGATAGTGTTACCTACGAAGGTATTAGTCGACCAAATGAAGTTATAAGAGCATTCGACAGACCAAGAGATGAGCAAATTATAGACCAAATTGGTCCAGAAAAGGTCCAGATTTTGCAGGATTACTTCAATGATTTGTACGGTTTATTTATGCGTAAAATGGGGCAGTTTATATCTGAAAGAGAAGTTTCTGCTGATCTTGAAGTTAAATTGATGGCTATATTACAGGATTTAATCAAAGTTAAGAAGCTTTTGGCAGGTACTTTGGAGAGTATTGACTTGTAAGTTGGGGCGTGCTATAATTCACAATGAAATTGATTGGCAAATGTGCTGATCATGGATCAAAATTAAAATTATGAAAATAAATTGTTTATTCGTAGCCGTGCGTAAAGCACGTATAACAATCAGGGCAACACCACCTAAAACTGGTTCGCCTGCTCAAGTCAGGCTTATCCCAACAACAATCACAACAATGGGACAAGTGTATAGACAGCCGATCTTTGTTCACTGAATAGATCACAAGGTCCTGTTTACCAAGTTGGTGAACAGGACTTTTTCATTTATAATAATCCCATGACCTCACGTGATTATTTTCAAGGGAAGCGTATAGCTGTTATAGGTCTTGGTGCACACGGAGAGATGGTTGCGGATGTAAAGTTTCTAATCAAAGCGAATAGTCTTGTGGCAGTCTATGATCTCCGTAGTGAGGCTAGACTTAAGAACCATATAGTCTTTCTTCGTTCGATTGGTTTAGCAAATTATGTTTGTGGGTCAGTTCCACCAGATGATTTGCTTGATATGGATCTCATAATACTTTCACATGAATATCCTCGTGAATCGTCTTTCTTGAAGGCGGCTATTGATAAGGGTATACAGATAGAATATCCAGAGACATTGTTTTTTCGTTTAGCGCCGCCAGTCACCGTCGTTGGTATCATGGGTTCCTGTGGAAAAGCGACAGTTTCGTCTTTGCTGACTCCATTACTAGAAGTAGCTTGCGAGGCTGATGGTACACAGAATTTATTTACCTTAGATCCAGAATCTGGTGATGGTATCCTGAATGCATTAAAAAAAATAAAAAGTGGAGATATAGCACTTGTGCGTGTCGTAGAACCTATGATGAGGGAATTGCACGACATGAGAGTCAGTCCTCATGTTGCGGTTTTTACTACTGTTCCTCCAAAAGATTCTTACACTGTTTCTCCATTTGAAATATTAACTTATCAGACTTATAACAATTTTATTGTGGCAAGTGATGATGTTGTAGATGCTATTCATCTATTTAAATTTCAGCCAAAGGCAAAGATGCTGCGAACGAAATCAACAATAGTTCCTGAGTCGTGGACTCTGGGTATAAAAGAACCGGGGTCTTGGAGTCATGATCGTGATAACGCTGCTCTGGCTCTTCAGGTGGCAAAACTTTTCAAGGTTCCAGATGAAGTTTCCGAGTCTATCTTTGAAAAATGGAAACCTTTGAAAGGAAGATTAGAGTTGGTTAAAAAGATTAAAAATATTGAATTTTACAATGATACAGCCTCAGTTTCGCCCGAGTCTACAATCGCTGGTATAAGGTCCATAGCTGGTGATCGTAATCTTGTGCTGATACTCGGTGGAATGGACGCTGGACGCGATTATAGGGAGTTATACGCTATTTTACCGCAGTATGCCCATACAGTTGTTCTACTTCCTGGTAGTGGAACTATGAAGGAGCGAAAGATTTTAAATACCATAGAACATGTTGAAATCATATCAGCACCATCTATCGAGGAAGCTGTCAGATTAGCAAAAGATCACGCTCGTGCAAATGATCGGATTTTGTTTAGTCCAGGCTTTGAAGCTGGAGGTTTGGAATCTTCAAGGCAGGATAGAGGTGAAAAGTTCGTGAGAGCGGTGAGGGGGTTGTAATATAAAGTTTTAAAAATTATGTCTCATTCTAAGCCCCAATACCCAAAAGTATCAATAAAAGATGTTCTCAAGGAATATTTTAATGTATCTCGCAAATACTGGAGGATACTTTTATTGTCTTTGATAACTTCCATCATACCAGTTGTCACTGTTGGTATTTTTGCTCCAATTTTTTATAAACACATCTTCGATGTTTTATCTAAAGGTATAGTCGCGGGGGCAGTCTCTGAACTCATTCATACTATAGTTATTATATTGATTTTGAATGGAACAAGCTGGCTGTCATTCCGTGTATATACTTTTGCTGTTGTCTATTTTCAGAGCGGTATCATGAATAGTCTTCGCCAAAATAGCTTTGAGTACGTTCTTGGTCATTCATATACTTTTTTCAGTAATACTTTTAGTGGATCATTGGTGCAAAAGATCAATCGTTTTATGCGTTCATTTGAGCGTGTGACTGATAGATTCTTTTCTGAAATTATTCCACTAATAATTAAAGTAATTGGTATATCTATCGTGCTTTGGTATACACAACCAGTCCTTGCGATAGCGATCATTATTTGGATGTTTGTGTTTTTTGTATTGTCGCTTATATTTTCAAAATGGAAGATTCCTTACGATATTAAAGCTGCTGAAGTAGAATCTCGTGCTACAGCGTCTATGTCAGATAGTCTTTCCAATCATGCAACTATTCAGACGTTTAGTCGTTTTTCACACGAAGCACTGCTATTTGGTCGTGCAAACACTATACATACTAAAGCGATGGCAAAGAAATGGAATGTTGCGAATATTATAGATGCTGTTCAGGCTCTTTTGAATGTAGGTATAGAATTTATTATATTTTACATAGCTATCAAATATTGGGGAATGGGAATGTTGTCAGTAGGAACTTTCATCTTGATTCAGATGTATGTTATTGGTCTTATGAATAACTTCTGGGGTTGGGGTCGTATCTTACGCGATCTTTATGAGGCTTTTGCCGATGCAAAAGAAATGGTGGAGATACTTAAGTTGTCACATAATATTAAAGATATTGCAGGGGCAAAGCCTTTGCAAATCAATGTTGGTAGTATCGATTTCGATAATGTTCATTTTGCTTTTAATCCACAAAACCCTGTTCTTGATGGTGTTACTCTCCATGTTCGTCAAGGTGAGCGTATAGGTCTTGTGGGACCTTCAGGGGCAGGTAAATCGACCCTTGTGCGTTTATTACTACGTCTTTATGATATTCAAAAGGGATCAATTTCAATTGATGGACAGGACGTTAAAGAGGTTACCCAGGTTAGCTTACGTGAATTGATCAGTTTTGTACCACAAGATCCAATTCTTTTTCATCGTTCACTCCGTGACAATATCAGTTATGGTAAAACCGATGCTTCTTTTGAAGACATTGTTCGTGCGGCCAAGCTAGCTCATTGCCATGAATTTATTGAAACATTTCCGAATGGATATGATACGTTCGTTGGGGAACGTGGAGTTAAACTTTCTGGAGGTGAACGTCAACGTGTCGCTATCGCTAGAGCAATATTGAAAAATGCGCCAATTCTTATCCTAGATGAGGCGACATCAAGTCTAGATTCACACTCAGAGATGCTCATACAAGACGCACTCGAGAATTTAATGAAAAACAAAACTGTGATGATCATCGCTCACCGTCTCTCAACTATAAAGAAAATGGATCGAATCATGGTCATAGAACATGGAAAAATTCTTGAAGAAGGTAATCATTCTGAATTGGTAGAAAAGAACGGTCTGTATGCAAGACTTTGGTCATTGCAGTCAGAGGGTTTTATAGGAGATGTTAAATAGGGTTTTACTCTCCACAAATCATACATACAGCAGCTCCATTTATATGATGTCCAGCATAAACTGCTTGCATAACACCGACGACAGATATGGCACTGTTAGTTGAAATATCTAAGCCGGTATATTTTTTAACAAGTTCTTGAGCGGATTCGATAGCTTCATTTGTTGCGAACCATCCAGCGCCACCAGTTTTTTGAATGAGAGGAACGATATCAGTTTTTCTATAACCAGTTATGTCTGTTATGGCACCTGCAATAGAATCCTCATCTGGACCATCGTAGCTATTCAAACCGTCAGCTATTGGGTGACATGAGGAAGTTTGTATGATGTGAATTTGTGGAATTTCACTCGTGTCTTTAGCGTTAGCGTTTTTTATAAAGTTTTGTGCGAGAGCTTCAGCTGTTGTACCAGAAGATGTGCCAATGAATACCGCACCAAGAGCCGGCATTGATTTAATTGAAAATGATTCATTGATCTCGTCTGCCAATGTTTTATAACCGATGAGAGCGTTCTCATCAGTAGATTGACGCAGGCTTCTGACACCTTCATTCATTGCTTGAGTGAGTGCCTGAAGAGGGCGTTCCTTTTTCAGTATGCGGATATGATCATCAGCGTATTTTTCAAGCCTTGCCAATTTGTTTGGTGATACGTGATTACCAACAAAGATGTCGAGGTCGAGATTATTATTTAATTCCTTCACATACATCGCAGCGGCAAGGGCAGCGTTACCAGAAGATGAAAGTGCAAACCTTTTTTCCCCTTGAGCAAGATATAGATCAATCATGACAGGAATAGAACGACCCTTGTGTGAACCATAAGGATGTAAGTCCTCACGTTTAAAATATAAATCAGAAATACCAAGAGCTTTGGCTAGTTCAGGATAATGTTCAAGCGGGGTAGACATCGTATAAGTATAAAGTATAAAGTATAAAGTATAAAGGTGTTGCGTGATGCTCAAGTTTCAGATATCATGAACGTATGAAAAGACTTATTTGCCCAGAGTGTAAAAACATCGTTGATATAGCGAAATATCCAAATTTAGCAGTTAGTATGGTAGTTGAGTGTAACCATTGTGGTATGACCTTGGAAGTGAAAGAACTTGGTCCAGAGATCAAGACAGAGATCGTAGATGAGGGGAAATAATAAATGTTCAAGGGACAATAACACAACAATCAATGTGTTATTGAAGTATTTTTATAGTTTCTTCAATCATTCCTCGAAAACCGTGTGAACCTAGAAAGACTACACAGTCTCCTTTTTTTGTATTTAATTTTAGGAAATTAATCAAAGACTGATCTTCTTCAAAGTAGGCAACGTTTTTATGTGTCTTCATTATTACCTTTAATAATTCATCTCCTTCCATTGGTTTCAATTCCTGTTTATTTGAGTCAGAATTTTTATCTGTGTCACCGGCGACTTTTAATTTTGTTAAACGTGGAATGAGAACCATGTCTGCATCCTTGAAAGCCTCATCATATTTATGTGCTGTTTTCTCGTCACGGCCACCAATGTTTGGTTCGTAAATAGCGATGATTTTATTTTTATAGACTTCACGAACACTTTCAAGAACTGAAGCGGCTTTTTCTGCAGTTGGTGCATGACAATCAAGAACTGTAACCTCACCATCCAATCTTTTTTCAAAACGACGCTTTATACCTTTGAAAGTCTTGATGGCATCAATAATTTTATCTACGGGCATGCCAATTGAATGCGCCATAGCAAAGGCGCCAACAATATTTTCTACGTTGAAACGCCCAAGCATCGGAGAACGAATTTCGTAACAATCATCACCTGCTGTTATCTGAAAATGTAAACCGTTTTTTGTGTAAGAGATTGAGTGGTATGAGTAATCCGCTGATTCACTTTTTCCGTAAGTGATAATCTTGCTTTTATTTTTGGCTAAGACTTCACTGACACCTTTTTCATCAGAACAAGCCACAATCAAACCACTTTCTGGTATTTCATTTACAAGTTTTTGAAAAGTATCAAAATAATCTTTTTCAGTTGGATACAAATCAGCGTGATCCCATGAGACAGAAGTTAAGAGTAAGTGAGTAGGAGAGTAGTGAACAAACTTCGGTCTTTTATCTGAGATGGATATCTGATATTCGTCACCTTCAACCACACTCCACTTTGAATCAGAAAGCGCTCCTGTAGGGTGAGAGAGTGAAAGTCCACCAGTGAAATAACTTGGCTTCATGCCGGTTTGTATCAAGATATAAGAAAGCAGTGCAGAGGTAGTAGTCTTGCCCCAAGTACCAGCAACAACGATTGAGTTTTCTTTAATGAAATATTTTTCAAGGACTTCAGGATATGAAAGTGTTGGTATATTATTTTCTTTGGCAAAAAGAGTTTCTGGATTAGAAGGACTGGTGCCAGTACCACCGATCATAACAAAGTCTGGTTTGTCACCTTTTTTCATCCATTCGGCTAATTTTTCTGGATGCCAACCAGCATAGTATTCAACACCAGATTCATTTAAGTACGTCGAAACAGGAGGGAAGAAGCCCTTGTCACTACCAGTCACTTTGACACCAGCTTTATGAAAAGCGATAGCGAGAGCGCTAGTCGCTACGCCGCAGATGCCAATGACGTGGATGTGTTTAGGAAGATTCATTTATTTTAAATTAGCTAAAGCATCTTTAACCGCTTCTACATCGCTAGACCATTTTCCAGTATTAGTTGACCCACCATCAAACCATTCAAGGCCCGCGAATTGAAGTTTATACGTATCAGATGGACGCTGAAGGGAACCTAGGTATATATATTTCAGACCAGACTCTTTGGCGAACACAATTGCACGGATCATCATACCTAAACCTGTATCCTTTTGAGTATCTTTTAAATCATAAAATGGATAAGAGTAGTGAAGGATACTGTCGTTTAAATAGGTTATTGTGGCCCCGACGAAAGTGCCCTTGTTTTTATATTCTAATAAACAGTTGAAATTACTCTTATCTGTATTAACCAACATCTCCTTTACTTTTTGCGCACTCATTATACTTGAACCAAATTTTGTAGCATAAAAATCCTTCGCTAATTTACCGATAGAGAAATCGTATTCCTTCATCGGTAACTCGATTGCTTGTAAATCTATACCTTCAGTTTTCTTTAAAATTCTTCTGTTTTCGCTCGATATATCAAACTTAGATAAATCGATACGCGCACTTCTGGTCTGATGCATGACACCTTTTCCTATACGCGTAAAAACATAGCCAGCATCATACATGTCAGATATATTTTTATCCGAAAAATCTGTTATTGTTTTTTCATCCCAGTGAAAATAGTCCATTTTAAAATGTGTGAGGATATTCCTAATGTAGTGCCAACCAGAATCCAAATACTACAAAGATGAAATGAATGACCCAGAAGCGCATAACAGTTTTTTCTTCACTCCAGCCTTTTATTTCAAAATGATGATGTAGTGGTGCCATGGCGAAGACCTTACGTCCAAAGGCATAACGTGAACCAACTTGTATCAAAACTGAAAAAGCTTCTATGTAAAACATGAAGCCTAAGAAAAATAGTGAGCCAAGTTCGCCTATAGCCAGAGTGTTCACTGCGAGCAATGCTCCGAGTCCGAGGGATCCAACATCTCCCATCATGAATCTTGCCGGTTTAATATTAAAATAAGTATAGGTCGCCAGAGCTCCAACTGCAGTGGCATTCATGATAGCAATCTCACCAAAGCCGTTAATCCATGAAAGGAGAGTGAGTGCACTAAAAGTGATGATAAGCATGCCGCCAGCGAGACCATCCATTCCATCAGCTATATTAACAGCGTTAGCGGTGAACATGACCACGAGAACAACAATGGGGATGATAAACCAGCCGGCGTCTATATTGAAATCAAAAGGCAAATATATGTAATGCCAAGCAGGACCTAATTTTGCATAGACCCACCAAGCAGTCACGGATCCAGCAACGAACTGCAAGATAAGTTTTTCATGAACTAGAACACCACGACGTGTGCGAGAGCCGAGCCAAACAGACATTCTTTTAAAAGCGATCCAGGGAATAGTAACCACATACCATAGTCTCATTGTCCAATCTTTATGAACACGAATGAGTGTCATGACGTGACTTAACTTTCGAGATTGTCTTTCTTTACCATAAATACTTAAAAGATCATCGATACCACCGAGTAGGGCAGAGATCAACATGACACTGATCGGCACCCAAGTGAAACTGCGTGACCAATTGAAAAAATATGTTATGAGTGCCACTGTGACTATAACAAGTAAGCCTCCCATGACCGGAGTCTCTGCTTTATAAGCATGAGAACCTAATCCTGTTAACTCAGTTTTGGCACCCTTGATAACATGAAAACGATACAAAATTTTCGTCAAAAAAGGAGCTAATAGAAAAGCTACAATGGTGCCGGCAAGCATAAAACCTATGATATAAGCCAAATCGGCTGTTCCTTGAAGAATGTTGAGCATACTCTACAGATTACCACAAAAAGTTGAGACGGCGAAGTTCTGTTTGAGATTTTTGTGCACGAGCCAGGAGTTGATTTTCTGACCAACTTTGTTCAGTAATGTTTTTATTTAAATCAGTGATTGTGATTGATCCTGTCTTGATACCTGTACCGTAAACACCATCTTCTGGATATGCGATGGAGTGAACATAGGATATTTTAGTTGGCGCATTATTTGCTGCACCTTCTTGGTAATCAACCTTGTCTATTATTAATATATGGTTTCTATCATTCACATCTGGTCCACCAAGCATTGTTATTGTATCGCTAGGCCTGACTTCTTTAAGTGAAATAATTTTACTATTAACATTGTGAGCAAAATTTGCCACGTCACAGTTTGTGACAGGTCTTAATTTACATATTAGCTTTCCAAATAAACCATAAGCGTTGGGGAAGTGAAGGCTTTTATTCAGAGTTTGTTTTTTAAGCTCCATAGATTCGGAGTTCAAAATGTAATATGCAAATGCAGAACAATCAATGCCAATATTACTATCTGTCAAAACTTTTTTAAGTGACTCATCTGTAAGAGTATTTGTATCAACATGGTTCTTAACCATGATACCTTGAACTTCCTCCAATATTTCTACTGGACTACCTTTACCGGTTAAACTTCGTAATGCTGCACGAGCTCGAACGGTTTTGTTATTGAAATATGGAATAGAACATTCTGCAGGACCAACCTTGAAATGAAGGTATTGGTCTATGGTGTCTTGTGCTGATTTTGATAAAGTTTTTTTATTCATTTCGTAATTGTGTAATTGAGCATTGCATCATTGATCATTAACTAATGATATCCATGATCTCTTTTCCTCTTTTATTTAATCTTCCGTGAGTCTCCATTATTCCCATCTCGCTTTGAATACGAAGTAAATCTTCATTGTGCATAGTATTAACATAGGGAATAGTTGAATAACCAGCTGATTCTAATTTTGAAACTTTTTCTGATGGAATTGCCTGAACCGCTCGAGTGATACGTTGAAGTATCTGCGCACCGTCATTTATAGGTATTAAATCTTCAGTTAGATCTTCTCCTTGCAAAGCTCTTACGTGAGCTTCGAAAGTTGTTAGACCTTTTACTCCTGCCGCGTGGTTTTTTTGTTGCAGTATTGATTCAAAAGTAGTTGAAGCTGGTTGACGAGCATTGATCTCTATCAAATTTATAACGTTTTTATCATCATCACGTATGACATCTATGCCGAATAAACCACGCCAACCAGAGATATTCATTTTCTTTCCAATGTTTTGTGCCATTTGTTGGATGTACTCGATTTCGTCCTCATTGAGCAAACTATGAGTCAAACCCCAATCATTTCCGACAGTTGCAAATATATTATCAGTGAAGGGAAGTGTGCCAGTGATTTGGTAACTTATATTTCCTATGAGAATTTTATGTTGAGCTACAACAACATTCACAGTGAAAGATGGTCCGCGTACGTATTCTGTACGGCGAGTCATTCTGTTAGGAAATTTATCTTTTATATATTTCAGATCACCTTCTCTGCTGATGAGCACTGTACCTCCGCCTGTATGACCATGGTCCCATTGGAGAATAAAAGGTTTACCTGTCCAAGCGAGGTTACTTGCAATGCTTACAGAATTTTTTGGTAAATATTTTTTTCCCAAGTCACCGAGCCATTCAACCTGACTCATTTTCGTTTCAATAGTCTCTCCGAGTGAAGCCTTTGGATTGATGAGGTGCCAGCCTTCAGTTGTGGCGAATTGTTCAACGCGTGATGTGTTTTTGAAAACAAGTAAATCAGAGTTGGCGGCTTCAGGTTTATGATCTTTTGAATAAGCTGTAATAAGATCGCTTGTTCCCATTGGTTTAGCTGGTGATTCTATGAGAGTCACAAAATCTGGGAATTTCTGTTTTATCGTTTCAGAATAAGGACATTTATTACAAACTATATGAAAATCAGGATTTGGATCCATACCCAGAGCTCTTTCTATGTCGCGAGTTATGTAAGTAGTTATTTTTGCCATGAAGCTAGTTTACTGCTAGAGTCTAATTATGTCCACATTCTCTGTTATTGCAACCCCGATCGGCAATCTCGAAGATATCACTCTCCGTGCTCTAAAAGTATTGGCTTCATGCGATTTGATCTTATGTGAAGATACTCGTATGACGAAGCGTTTGCTCGATCGTCATAACATTTCTAAGTCAACAAAGTCATATCATATGCACAGTAAAATTTCTCGAGTCGATGAGATCATCGAGCTCTTGAGAGATGGTAAAAATCTTGCTCTAGTTTCTGATGCTGGCACACCTGGTATTTCTGATCCTGGCGCAGAATTAGTTTCGCGTATAAGAAAGGAATGTTCAAACGAAATAGCTAATGGAGAAATAAAAATAGAAGCTATACCGGGACCCTCTGCAGTAACGTCAGCACTTTCAATTGCTGGGATACCTTGCGCAGATTTTACTTTTCTTGGATTTTTACCACATAAAAAAGGTAGAGAGACTCTGTTTAATGAAATATCTAAATCAGAGCGTACTATGGTGTTCTACGAATCTCCTCATAGGATAATGAAGACTTTGGAATCACTCGTTGAGCATTTAACTATGATGCAGAAAGTTACAGTCTGTCGTGAGCTTACGAAAATCTTTGAAGAGATCGTTGCCGGTACACCTAAAGAAGTTAAAAATTATTTTGAAATACACCCAGACAAAGTAAGAGGGGAGTTTGTGGTTATGGTCAGTAAGGAATAAAAATTCTCCACAAGTTAAAAACGAGCGGAGAATGTGTTTAATTATCATTAATTAATGGTTTGTCAATTTCAACGACACCATCAATTAATAGTTTATCAATCTTTTCAGTGTCCTCTTTCTTGGAAGTCAAAATAATTGTTTCTCCAAATGAAGATTTAGCATGGATTGATAAAAACGAATTTATTTCGACGACGCAACCTTCAAATTCGATTTTACGCCCCTCACTCACCTTATCAATTGTATGCCAGCGAGGTTTTTCTCCTTCGCCAACACGAACTATTTTGGAAAATGAGAGGGAAATTTTTTTATCAGTGAACTTATCAGAAGTTAGTTGACCTACATAGTGTTCGTTTTCTTTTGTTTTAAACCAGCAATGGGTATGTGATCGTGGCGTTGTTTGTTTGTCCATTAGTCACACCTCCTTTCTAGTTGTATCGTATCATTTTGTTGTATATAAGCAACGTTCCTATGTTATAATGACAATCTAATTAAAATATTATGTCAAAACGTCAAATCATCATTGTTCTAGGGGTCCTCGTTATTATCATTGCTTTATTCTCAGGTTTACCAAATTTTTGGAATAAGTCTCTATACATATTGATCGGTCTAGCTATTATTGCTGTCGCTTATACAACAAAAGCTGGAGCAACAAAAGATCTTAAGAAAATGGTTGGAGTTCCTTTTGTTGATACAAAAATAGAACCAAAAGAAAAACCAGTTGAACAAGCAGCTTCACAGAATCCAATAGATACACAAACGAATGCATAGTGCCAAGGTTGCAATAGTAACAGTCATAACTGTTTCATTTATAATTATTTTGCTCTGGGTTACATCCTCATGGCTTTTACCGTTAAATAAAATTTCATATGGCAATGACGGTACATCATTAGGTGATTTAAATAATTCAGGTACTACAACCGCAACAACTTCAGATAATTTTTTAGCTTCAACAACACCAGTTGTTCCAGTTTTTGTTGTGACACACATATCAACGCCGATTCCTGTCAAAGCAGCATATTTTACAAGTTGGTCAGCTGGTACCCCTTCATTTCAAAAAGAAATGTTTAGTTTAGTTCAAGGAACGGAGCTTAATAGTTTAGTTATAGATATAAAAGATTATAGTGGACGTATAAGTTTTCCCATGGATGATCCAGAGATAACGTCTATTGGTTCAGTTCAAGAACGCATAAGAGATATAAAAGAGATGATAGGAAAATTACATGATGAGGGAATATATGTTATCGGCCGTGTCGCTGTATTTCAGGATCCGTTCATTGTTAAGGTTCATCCAGAATGGTCTGTGATAAATAAAAATACTGGAGGTGTTTGGAAGGATTCAGGTGGTGCTAATTGGGTTGATCCGGATAATAAAGAGATGTGGAAATATGTTGCAACTATAGCAAAACAGGCATATGCCGTTGGTTTTGATGAAATTAATTTTGATTACGTTCGTTTTCCATCGGACGGAATTTCTACAGCAAAATTTGATAAGACTGCCAGTACGACAAAAGCAGAAGTTCTGACTCAGTTTTTCTCATATCTGCACGATGAATTGTCATCTGCAGGAATACCTATTTCAGCAGATGTCTTTGGTCAAACCACTAGTGATACTGGCGATATGGGCATAGGCCAACATTTTGAAAATGTTTTACCTTATTTTGATTTCGTTGATCCAATGGTTTATCCGTCACACTATATAAATGGTTTTTTGAATTTTAGTAAACCAGCCGAACACCCTTATGCAATAGTTAAGTATGAATTAGACCAGGCTGCGTTACGCGCTGTCACTGCTTCTTCTAGTCCAGATAAGATACGTCCTTGGTTACAAGCTTTTGATCTTGGTGCTATCTATACACCAGAGATGGTTCATGAACAGATACAAGCCACATCCGATGCTGGTGCAAATGGCTGGTTGCTCTGGAATGCAGGTTCTGTTTATAACAGGGAATTCGTGTCAGCATTCCCTCCGATGAAATTTAAAACGTCTACAACTACGGCGAGACTATCCACTAGCACAGTTTTATAAGCACTTGCACTTTTTTGATTAAGTTGTACTATTTGCAACTGGACGCATTGGCTTGAAGATGGTCATCTTCTGGCGCTTATCTGGGATCATAACTGATTATGGTTCAGTTAGGTAAACAATGCGAAACGAAATTCGGATAGAAAAAAATAATAGTATGGCACGCAAATTCAAAACAGCGGAAAAAGGGACGGACTTCGTTCCGATTCAGCAGTTGGCCGCAGTGATCGCGGAAGACAGCCGAGTCTCTGGTAGAACCACGTTCGTTCCGTTGAGGAACCCCGCAGGCGAGAAGTTCGTTGAACATCTGCAGGTCAATACGTATCCGGAAACTGTTACCCGGATTCTGGACTACCTCAAGACGTTGCCTGACGCGATTGTCCGGCAACTCTGCACGGAACATGGTGTCGGCACCGCTCCGGCTCAACCCTGAAATGCCATAAAATTCAACCCAGCTATAGAAAGAAGCTGGACGCTAGAAAAGTAGTTTTAATCCCCCGCCCGACGTTTAACAGGGTGGGGGGTTTTTGATTTAATTACTATTAATAGATGTGCTACAATATATCTAAACATCGCTATTTATATGGACGACAACCGCGTAACATACTTCGGTGAGACTGATGCCCGCAACAAACGGGTGAAGTTCGGTATAAAGTCTATAGATAGAACTAAACACGTTTATGTCATTGGTAAAACAGGTATGGGTAAGTCTACTCTCCTCGAGAACATGGCTATCCAGGATATTCAAAATGGAGCAGGTATGGCTTTTATCGATCCTCACGGAAAAACAGCTGACCTTTTACTTGAGTATGTTCCAAAAGAAAGAATTCGTGACGTCATCATCATTGCGCCTTTTGATACTGATCATCCTATCTCATTTAATGTTCTCGAAAGTGTTGATCCTAAAAAACGTCACCTAGTCGTTGGTGGTCTCATGAGTACATTTAAGAAAATTTGGGAAGATGCTTGGTCAGCGCGTATGGAATATATTTTAACTAACACCTTGCTAGCACTTCTCGAAGTTCCAGGTACAACTCTCCTCGGAGTTAATAGAATGCTTTCTGATAAAGCTTATAGAAATGAAATAGTTGCACAAGTTCAAGATCCTTCCGTAAAAGCTTTTTGGGTTAAAGAGTTTGCAAACTATACAGAGCGTATGGCACAGGAAGCTGTTCCTGCTATTCAAAACAAAGTTGGTCAGTTCACAGCGAATCCTCTCATCCGCAATATGATCGGTCAGCCAGTTTCCAGTTTTGATTTTCGTAAGGCGATGGATGATAGCAAGATTATTATCATAAACCTTTCGAAGGGAAGAATTGGTGATGAGAACATGAAGCTTCTTGGTGGACTTCTTGTCACAAAGATATACCTTGCTGCGATGTCACGTGCTGACGTTCCTGATCGTGTGGTAAAAATGCTTCCACATTTTTATCTTTTCGTGGATGAATTCCAAAACTTTGCCAATGCCTCTTTCTCAGACATTCTTTCTGAGTCTCGTAAATATAAATTAAATCTTACGATTGCTCATCAATACATTGAACAAATGGATGAAAATGTCAGTGCGGCAGTATTTGGTAACGTCGGTACAATGATCGTATTTCGTGTTGGTGCTACTGACGCCGAGGCCCTCGAAAAGGAATTCGCACCACAGTTCACCATGGAAGATCTTGTGAATCTTGGTCAATTCCAAATGTATTTGAAACTCATGATCGATGGACTTACGTCTGCGCCTTTTTCTGCTAAATCTATGGGTCCTATCGCTCAACCAAAAATTTCTTATGTTAAAGAGATCACTGATGCTTCACGTGAGCAGTATGCTCGACCACGTGCAGATGTCGAAGTGATCATCAATAAATTCCACGAAGCTAATCCTGCACCAGGAAAGAAAGAAGAGAAGCCACGCGCCTCGGGTGATTTGAGGAAGCCGGAACAAAAAGTAGTTCCAGCAGCTGTCACTTCGGCAGTTAAACCTTTAGTTGCACCTATAGTTCCTGTTGCAAATGTTCCTATAACTGTGCCAAAGATTGAAGTAAAAGAAGGTAAACCAAATACTTCGGTGAAGCCTATAATTCAAAGCGCTCCACAAGTTAAAACAATATCTGAATCAAGGCCAGCTGTAAAATTTGTACCACCCCAGAGAGCGACAGCACCATCTCCATTGTTAAAAGAATCATTAGCAAAGATCGAAAGTTCAAAACATCAACCTTTTAAGAAAGCTTTTGAGGTGGTAAAGCCAGTTGAAACCGTAAAACCTGTTGAAGTTGCTAAACCAATTGAGTCTGTCAAAACAGCTGAGCCAATTAAGCCGATGTCGCTCAGTGCTTTGGGTGGTAGTTCTGCTTTATCAAGTTCAGCGACAAATTCATCATCAACTCCAAAATATTCACCAAAAACTGATGGAAAGATTCAGACTCCTCAGAATGTAAGTCAATTGAAGAATGCTCTGGCTGCTGCATTGGCGAAGGGGAAGCCTGCACAAGTCCCAGTTCAAGTGTCTGTTCAGACACCTGCGCCCACTCCAGTAATTCCAAAGATTCTTGAGCAACCCAATATAGAGCCAAAAATAGAACTAAAAACTACAGAAGTCAAAAAACAAGAATCACAAAAGGAAGTTCAGAAAGAGGTTCCTGAAGATGTGCTCAAAAATATCTTGAAGCTTGAGTAAAGATGTGAGAGTATGAAAGGATGAAAAAAACAGTACGTCAGAAAAATTTACCAAAAATAAAGAAACCTGTAAAAGTCTTTGTGTCTGGCTGTTATGACATCATCCATGCTGGGCACATTCAGTTTTTTGAAGATGCAAAGAAATTAGGTGACCATTTATCTGTTTGCTTTGCAAGTGATAAGGTTTTAATGTTGGCAAAGAATCGTACATCAGCGCTTCCGGAAGACAATAAAAAAATAATACTAGAATCGATAAATTGTGTTGGCGAAGCTTTTCCAAGTTCGGATTTTCATCCGGTTTTAGATTTTGTCGGTCACTTAGTAAAAGTTAAGCCAGATATTCTGGCGGTAACTGAGGATGATAAAAACATCGAGGAAAAGAAAAAGGTTTGTAAGATGTATGGTATAAAATTAGTGATTCTACCAAAGAGAAATTCGGTCACTTCCGCTTCGACAACCTCCATTCGTTCAAAAATAAAAGATGTTGAGCAAGTCCCACTCCGTGTTGATTTTGCGGGTGGTTGGCTAGATGTACCAAAGTTTGCACGTAAGGGTGCTTATATTGTTAATTGTGCCATTTCGCCACTGGTTTCACTTACTGAATGGCCGTATGAAAAAGGTTCGGGCCTTGGTGGTTCTGCGGCGTATGCAATATTACAAGTTAAGCAAGGAGTAAAAACAGAGCTCGATATGGGTGTTGGTTGGCAGGATCCTGCAGTTATTAATCATACAGGTCTTTGTGTTTGGCGTTCGGGTGATAGACCTGTATTAGATATTCAACTCAATCCTGATTGGCTAGAAGGAAAAATGCTCATATATTGGACAGGAAATGATCATAAATCTTTTGATCATGTAGCCAGAGAGCGCGACTATAATAAAATAGCACGTGCTGGTAAGTTGGCTCGTGAAGCAGTGTTAGCAAATGATATAAAGATGTTGGCGCAAGCTGTCTCTCTAAGTTATGAAGTTCAGATTGGTGAAGGAATGAGAGAGATCCCAAATATCAAAGGTTCGATTGCAAGGAAATACCTTGGTGGTGGACATGGTGGATATGCTTTGTATCTTTTCAAAACTTTAAAACAGCGTGATGATGCATTAGGGAGTGTCAAAGGCACAAAAAAGATTGAACCTTTTGTGAAGGAGATTATTTAACTTGGTTCAGGTTAACTTTTAAGATATGCAAATATGAGGCGTAGATATGCTTTGATAATACCCATATAACTTCTGGGGTATTTATTTTTATAATTTAAGACAATTTCCAGTATCTCTTTTGTGGTTGTAAGACGTTTTGTTTTTGTAATATTACCACCATGGACTCGATAACCTGCAAGCACTTGAGGAATATTTGTAAATTTTGCTTGGAGCCCCATTTTCAACCAGAGATCATAGTCGTCACAGATTTTATAATTTTCAGAATAGCCACCACAAGATAGAGCCACATCTTTTCTGTAAAGTAATGTTGATTGAGGAAATGGATTAAATTGTAGGATTATTTTTCTGATAAGTGAATCATAGACAGGGTAGAGGACTTTTTGAAGTGGTTTTGATTCTGCATCTATGCGCATGATACCACCCCCTAACATACAGTAATCCTTATTAACATTTAGAAACTCAACTTGTTTTTGTAATTTATTTTGATCAAGCCAAACGTCATCACTGTCTAATGGGGCAATATAGGTTCCAGAGGAAAGTTCTAATCCTTTATTCTTGGATCTTGGAGCACCCATGTTTGTGGGATTTTTTGTGTATTTAATTTTTGAATTTCCTCCAATAAAATCTTTTACAATTCTCTCAGTCTTATCAGTTGAAGCATCATCAATAATTATCATTTCCCAATCAGAAAAAGTTTGCGAAATAACGCTTTTAATAGCTTCGAGAATAAATTTCTCTCTATTAAAAGTGGTGATGATGACTGACACTTTAGGTTTTTTCTGTTCTTTGGCCATGTGTCGGAATTATAACTTTTATTAAAATGTTATACTAGCCATATGAATAGCCCACAAATCAGTGTCGTAATGTCAGTATATAATGGTGAAAAATACTTGAAGGAGGCTGTAGATAGTATTTTGAATCAAACATTTAGAGATTTTGAGTTTATTGTCATTAATGACGGGTCTGCTGATGGAAGTTTAGAGATTTTGAAAGAATATGAAAGAAAAGATATTAGAGTAAGGATTATTTCTAGAGAAAACAAGGGTCTCGTTAATTCCTTGAATGAGGGTGTAAGCATTTCAAAAGGCGAATACATTGCAAGGATGGATACTGATGATGTTTCGACAACAGAAAGATTGGAGAAGCAAATTCGTTTTATGAAGGAAAACAATTTAGTCTTATGTGGTAGCTGGGCTACGGGAATAAACGAAAAAGGGGAAACCGTCTCTAGATTAGATTACACTCCAGGTCCAAAAGGTATTCGGTTTTACAGTTTGATTCATAATCCGTTCATCCATCCATCTGTAATGTTTCGAAAAGAGATTTTTGAAAAAGTTGGGGGATATAAAGAAAATTTTAAATATATTGAAGATTACGAATTGTGGACAAGGATAGTTTTTAAATACAAAACATCAAATATAAAAGAATCTCTTATAAAATATCGTATACACTCTGAACAGATAACAAAAAAGAACAATCTTGTCATGAGATTAAGGGGCCTTAAAGTCCGTCTCTTTGCGATATGTAGATTTTTATTTAGATCGTAACCCACTCTTTTGGTAAGATGTCTAACTCTTCAGAAGTTTTGTTTCTGAACCATTGTTTTGGTCCTATTACTATTTTGTCTGGATTTTGGTTTAACCATGCACCCCACCAAGAAAATGTAGAATTAGCTATGATGTTATGTTTACAGAGAGACATAAGATACATTTCTTCGTAGTCTGGAATATTAGGATCAGATACAAAATGTGTCGGATAGGGAAAAGAAATATTTTCCTTTGCCCAGGCTATGTCGTCCGAAAATACAAATATATCAATATTTTTACGACCAAGCTTACCAACCAAAATTTCTAATGCTTTTTTATAGTATTCAATGTCGCATGTTCCGTGATAGGAGTTTGTTTTACTATCTGATACATAATCTCCTCGTCTTATGTGTAGTGAAATAGAATTATTCGAATCTATGATTGCAGTTTGCCACTTATTTGCTTTTAATGACAGAGGATTCTTAAGGGCAAGCTCTTCTTTGATGACATTTGAAGATCTAAGAAAATATTTTTCACTTTGAAAGAAAACTTCAATTTTTATTCCGATTCTTCTTTTTATTTTGTTAAATATTTCGATTATCAAATGTTTCTTTGTAGAGAATTCTGCCTTGGTCTTTATATTAAAATTGTTAAGCCCAAAATCTCTCGCCGTATCTTTTTTTGATTTATTTCCATAGAAGAAAGATGTGTCAAATTTTATTTTTTTACCATGTAGTTCCAAATCTCGTGCATGTGCATATTGGAATAACTGATTTCCAAGCCCACCATTAAGCTTGATTAACGTTCTGTGTTTAGTGGCGTCTATAACATTTTTAAGTAAATGTTTTATGTTATTTATCATTAATCTTGATTCAAATCTGTTTCTAAACTTCGCGTGGCCACCTAATAATGATTTATCTCTAATAATAATTTTTGGTACAAATGGCAGGTCTTTTCCTTCTGGATATAAGTATGAAGGGGATAATGTTTTTACTATATTCATGTGGTTATTTAGATACCAGTTCCAGTGCGATTCATCGTGCCAGACAGCGGTTATATTATTTTTTAAATCAATATCTATATTATTTTTAAGTATTTCAATAACTTTGATAAAATCTTTGGTTAAACCACCGTTAATACCACCAGCAAAATAATTTAATCCACCTCCTTTAGTGATAGAAGCTTTTGATTTCGGGTTATTCTCATAGGTGAATTCGTCTGTTGTTTTATTGTAATAACCAGGATGTAGACATCCAACAAGTTTTTCTTTGTCGTGAGGTAGAAACTCATCAGAATTAATTTTATTTAAGAATAATAAATTTGCATTCAAATAAAAGAGATAATCCATTTTTTCTATTTTATTTTTGGAGTTTAGAAAGAGTTCATATCGAAGTAGGGTATTATTAGGCCAACCTAGATTCTTTTGAAATATTCTATGAATCCTGGGGTTTTCTTTCTCAAACTCAATTTCTGGGGCATCAGTAAAAACAAAATAATGTTTTTCAGACTCCGGTATAAAATACTTTTCACAAGTCAAATAGAAATCTTTCCAAAAGATATTATATTTGCCTATGCAGATATAGAGAATACCAATTTTCATCTTGTATATTTTTTATTTAGATGTTTATCTCGAATTTCTTTTTTTGCCCTAGCGGCGTCCACTGTGTTAGTGTCTTGTCCAGAATGAATCCTGTAATGAAAGAGTGGTTGCTTAAGATGATAAGCTTTGAATCCCATATCATAAGCTGTCCACCAAAAATCCCAGTCACCATAAGAATATAAATTTTTGTCGAACCCTCCAGTATCCTTGTACACAGATTTTTTACAAAGTGCCGTGATGTATACAGGAGTTGTTTGCAAGAAATTTGTTTTTTTCCATGCTTTTGCAAGACTGTAGCCATTAGAATCACCGATTA